>Ga0222712_10003315_pt1 | contig 17632 bp, 26 predicted proteins | sample C33_657DmetaG_FD_165043 | JGI IMG/M metagenome (GOLD analysis project Ga0222712, IMG submission 165043) | Estuarine water microbial communities from San Francisco Bay, California, United States - C33_657D | ecosystem: Environmental > Aquatic > Marine > Unclassified | place: USA: California...
AAAAGGATTCTTATCTGTAGTAGCAAGTTCATCTGCAAATTCTTCGTTGATTGCATCAGCGGCTTCTTGCAAGAAGTCATCGCTATCGGCACTTTCTTCTTTATCTTCTATAGACACAGATTCGTATACTTCTTCGTCCCCGCCTAAAATCCATTTGTTCTCACCCCACTTACCAGATGTACTATAACCACCACTGCCATCGATTTCTTCGCCGTCGTATTCTACATAGTTAACAATATACCAGCCACCGCAATTCTCGTAACTAATTTTAAGTTTTTTCGGATCAAACGGCGCCTTAAGAATAAATTCACCATCAAAGAAACAGCCCTTTTCACCTTGGGCGCCGTTAAACACTACTTGTCCAGGTTCTAAGTCATCTAAGTCGGACCCACCTGACTCTAATACAATTACACCTGCATCTTCTAAATCACTGTACCCTAGATTGTGGCTCCATACATCTTTACCAAATTCATCTGTAAAGACAATTTCATTCATGTCGCTAAGTTCAGCACCGCTGGCATGCCAAAGATCATCGCAGTCATAAGGATTGCCAGGACTAAATGGTTGCATCTTTTCCGGTACACGATCAAACCACTCGTTGTCCCAATCACCGGCATATTCATCTAAGTCAATTTTATGTTTAGCAAAGTAATCGTAAATTTTTCTATCTACTTTACCCGCATAAGATTCTCCGCCATATCCTTGAATCATAACATTTAATTTAATTGGGGTAAACTTCAATGCCTGAATAAATTCCTCTGCTTTAGCAGTTGTGATTTCTTTGCGACGTACCATAGGTTCTCCTTAAAACTGTGTGCTTTTTAATTTTACTACAAAAAACTCTTTCATGTCAACCTTTGCGGTGTTCACTGATTTGAATCGGTTTTTAACAAAGTAAATATGTCCATTATTTTCTGCCCAAACGCGATCACTACATAACATAAGTTCTTTATCGTGCTCTGATCTGTTAAGCAATCTGTTTTGAACAAAGTATTTGTTACCGTATTTTGGAACTATTGAGTCTGCTAATTCATAATAGTAATTCATTCGTCGCCTTTGATTACATCAAATAGTGTACCATACTCATAACGAGTCCAGTCATCCATATCAACGTAGGTATTAATGCTACGACGATAGATACGTTCTAACCAAATAGTTTGCCCGTTGACTTTAACGGGTCTCCAGGCAAACCAAGGCTTCCAGGGGCCTCTTTCGATCTTCCTGGCGATATATCCCGTACCCCACATTCCGTCAAATGCTTCCTTAGGCCGCCTCCATATAGTTGCGTACCCATGCTAAACGAGCTTGCTCGTCCATAGCAGTATACTCAACAATGTTGGCACGGATTGCGTCAACCATTCTTCACTCCCAATAATTCTTTGATTAGCGTCTTTTTATCTTCTGTAGTCATACCAAATTCAAAACGCTCTCGTATGTCACTGACACAATGTAATCTACCAGTATTATAGTCGCTGTTGCCTACACGACTCTTACAAACATTAATACATTCTTCTACAATCAATTCGGCGAATCGTTCCTTACTAAAGATTAACTCACCGTCGTGTTCAACAAGACTCTGTGCGGCAAACTTTTCTAACATTGGTACTTTACTCATACATTATTCCTTCCTATGCGGCTGTAGCCTAACTTTGATTTAATCTCTTTACGGTCCGTTTTCTTTTCTGGTTTCCATGCTCTTGGATCAACCTTCTCACCTGTGAGTTCATAGCGGAAGTCTGAATCGTAGACCATATAGCCCAACTTATTCCATTTGATTACACCCGCATCAAATAGGAAGATACAGCCTCGACACATACAGAAACTAGCACCTCGATCGCTCATAACATTGCCATTCACGGTACCAACATATTTGACTACATTGCCCTTGTGCATTTCTCTAAGTGCTTCAAAGTAATCTATCATTTTATCAACAAATGGGTAGTATTCATATAAATAAGTATAACACCGAAAAGGAAAAATGTCAATGGAATACTGTACCTATCTAACCACTTACAAAGGAACCAAAATGCCTATGTTTTACATCGGACGCTCCAATGTGAAAAATGTTCAAAACGGTTATCACGGATCTGTATCCAGCAAACTTTACAAGCAGATTTGGTTGGAAGAACTTGAGCAAAATCCGCACTTTTTCGAAACCAAAATACTTACAGTTCACGCTACTAAAAAAGAAGCGGCGGAACAAGAAGAATACTTTCATAAAAAGTACCAAGTACATAAGAATCCGTTATACATAAACCAAGCAACTGGTGCCGGAACTTTTCACGCAGATATTCGCGGAAAGAAAAATCCCTGGTATGGTAAATCACGCACCGGAGAACTTAATCCCATGTATGGTAAAACTCATAAAGATAGCACAAGAAAGAAAATGAGTGCTAACGGTAAGGGCAAACATTCGCAACCTAAGACAGATGAATTCAAGCAGACTATGCGAGAACACTATGCCGGAAAAACTTACGAAGAAAGGTTTGGTGTTGAATACGCAGAACAGATTAAACAAAAGCAGAGAGGGAAAGTTCGAACCGATGAGCATAAGCAAAACATTCGAAACAATCCTTATCACTCAAACCGCCCAAAGTTAAGATGCCCTCACTGTTCTAAAGAAGTAAGTGTGAGCAATCTTAAACGATGGCACGGCGATAACTGTAAGTTATTCAAGGAACTTACGAACCCACTCTAATCTTTCCTGTTCATTCATCGCGGTGTAAGCCTCGATGTTTAGTCGGATTGCGTCGATGAGCCCATAATACTCCTCGTCGATGTTATGCTTGATGTCCTTGTTCAAGTCTACTAACTTATCTGTACGTGGATTGCGAGCAACCCACTTTGAAGTTAAGTAGTATGGTGACTTGATTTTAGCACTTACACCATCTTCAGTATAAAATACATATCCTTCGTGCTTACACTCCTTAGCTAGTTCTTGTAACCTAGACATATTAGTTGTTACACTTTCTGCCCAGAAACAGTTTAAGCTACGAGCAAAATCTTGCAGGAAGAAAGGGTTGTGTAAGATCTTAGAACCAAACGTGTTTTCACGTGCTCCTAACAAATACATACCTGACTTTTCTGGAATGATGTGCGGATCATTTGGATGAACACATTCAAACATAAAAGTCATTCCTAGACAATCTGCTGTACCTAGCATTAATCGCCAGTCAGTTAACGGCATATGAGTAATCATCATTTCCTTAGCCATATCAACAAACGGGCTGTCTGTGCTACCAGTAGTAGACACTAGCAGTTCTCCCTTGTGTACAGTCATAGCAACCATGAAGCCGTTAACCTTACGGAATGCAGTAACCTTAGTATCCTTTGGTAGCACAGGTGCTTCCTTTTCGATACCGTAGTTATAGATCTTTGTAAACGGATATGTAACTAGGTTAAAATCCTTGTCTACAATAGACCCACGACATTCAGCGATGTAATCGTTCCACAAGTTGTCGTAGAACACTTTCTTCTTGTACTTGAGAACATAGATACCATCGCCACACTCTTTCATGTTGATTAAGTTTGACGATAATACATAGTCCTTTAACTTATCCTTAAACATACCAAATTTCCTTAAAGCCTTCATCTTCAGTCGGCATTTCAAAGTTGTCAATCATACTACGCATAGCATGATCAGGAATATTTTTACCCGGACGACTTGCAAGCCTGCGAGCTAGTTCGTCTGCGTCAGGTGTCTTAAACACTACAGCAATATGCTCATACTCGGGTAATGCGTTAAATTTCTTACGACGACTTGCTACTGACACGCTAGTCTGATCCCAAATAACATCTACTCCATCTCGTTGACACTTAGCTACATGATCTGCCATCAGCTTTACTGCTACAGGCATATAATCAGCAAAAACTTCACTATATGTTTTACCCATACGTTGAGCGTAATCTTCTACCCAGGCATCTGTAGAAACAACATTCAATCCTAATGCCCAGGTTTGGTTTTTAATCCAGGTGCTTTTCCCGGCACCTGGAACTCCTATTAGTTGATAACACTTAGGCATTTTAAACTCCTATATTCTTGCGAGCTTCTGCTAACAAATTAGCATCACCCTTGTTCATAACTTCTAACAATAATCTCTTTTCTTCTAAGTATGTCTTAGCAAACGTAACGTCATGCTCCATGATACTACGAGTATTAGAGATTAAGTCAGCTAACTTAACAGTTTGTGCATCTGCCGGCGCCATTGCAGAGTGAGCTCTATCAATAGCCTTACGAGTAGCACGATTGCCTTGTTCAGGACGACTAACGTCAGTCAACCATCCAACTAACTCGGCAACCTTATCACCAAACTCTGCACGGATCACTTCGTTAGTAACGCCAGTATCTTCTACTGTATCGTGTAACCAAGCCGCCGCAATCATCTCCGGTGTGCCGCCTGCATCTGTAACAATTTTTGCAACTTCGGCAGGGTGGACAATGTAGGGCTCATTCGTGTACTTACGAAGTTGCGCCGCCGCATAGTGTGCCGCAGTTGCAAATACTCTAGCTCGTTCTACAATGTCCATACCTTACTCCTTAATGATGACCTTTAATCTCACCGCGCATTGCATCAGCAATAGCACGTTCCATGGTAACCGCAATCATACCTGTTGCATCCATACCCATATCGCGACAACGATACTTTTCCATACCGCTTTCGCCACCGTGCAAGTGTCCGTGAAAGTGAACAGCCCCTCGGTGCATTTGATCCCATTCTGCGATCGGATAGTGGAACATAATAACTCTAGTTTTATCATAGGTCATGCACAAGTACGGATGCACCTCTGCAAAACAGCTACGAAAAACAGGATCGTTTAACAACTTTCTATCGTGGTTTCCTTCAATCAAAATCTTTGTACCATTCAAACGGCGCATGATGCTTACAGCCTTAGCCGCAGGCAAAAATGCAACGTCACCCAAGATGTAAACTGTGTCTTCAAATCCGATAGTAGCATTCCACTCGCGAATCATTTCTTCGTTCATAAAGTCTACATCGTTCTTAAAACGTGCTCGAGACTGCGGACAGAACTTCATAATGTTCGCGTGTCCAAAGTGCAAGTCTGATGTAATCCATGTTGTCATATTTTTTCCTTATACTGTATTATAGCAGATTTGGATTTTTTTGTCAAGAAAAAAGGCCTATTTCTAGACCTATAAAATGTAGTACTTTTGTAGTACTTTTATTAACTCCAACGTCTGTGCTTTTCTGCTACCCATTCGTCACCGTCGTACTCATCGATTTCCCAATCAACATCACCTGGTACTTCTACAACCTTAAGTGTTGCGTATGCACCGTCGGCTTCGGATCCTAGTTCATTGACGATCCTAACTAAGACCGGATCGTCTCTGGCTATATCATGTTGGCCAACATCTTGCCCGGTGTATTTTTTATAACGTTCTAGTGCTAGTTCACTTAGACCGAAGCCACCATGTCTAGTGTTAATTACAATATGCTGGACACCTTTAAGGGCTTGCACAAAGCGATCTTCGTTATTCATATTTTACCAATCTGATTCATATTCCTCTGTGTAAGTTTCGCTCATATCAATGATATCGCTAAAGTCCATGGCGCCCCGCCGAATGTAAGACCGGCCGCCATCAGTAAAGATAGCACCACACTTACAACGTACAAAATCGTGCCTGTGTTTACTTTCAATTATGTCTCCGCATTGCCTACATTGGCATTTGTTTACTACTACAACTTCTCTAGTTCTAGTTGGCATTTTATACCCTTTTTCGTTCGTGATATTCTTTGCAGTCTACACAAAGCATAACGCCAGGAATTAGTAAACGTCTTGCTTCGGGGATAGGCTCACCGCATTCTACACATTCTTCTGCACTAGGTTGCTCTGCTTGCTTTGCAAGTTGTTTTTGCACCTCTGCTACAGCATTCATGTGAATATGGATCGCATGAAGTTGAGCCATTTCGGCTTCTTCTTCGTTGTTGTATTCAAAATCATTCATAGCCATATTATACTACCTTTACAATTAATTGTCAAGAGCACAGGCCCTAAGGCCTGTGTGTTTGGTTGCGGGTGAAGGATTCGAACCTCCGTCCTTCAGGTTATGAGCCTGATAGTCTGACCACTGACGTAACCCGCTATAGTTGGTGCCCAAGGCGAGACTCGAACTCGCACACCTTTCGATACCGGCTTCTAAGACCGGGGCGTCTACCAATTCCGCCACCTGGGCAATCAGGTTGTTTATTTAGTAATTTCTTCCGTTACTACAGTATATGAATCAATGCCGTTAATATCACGCCAACGACTCCATACATAGTCTGCATCGCTATTGTGCCCAGGTGGGCCTTTTAGCTTATAAACACGACCAGAACGAGTTTGTCCGATCATGTGTTCTCTATCAAATGTTTGAATGGCGCTACTTACTCGCCCTTCGCCTATTAGATTATAACCTACAAAGTGCCTAGTGCCTTCGTTGGTCTCCATCACTTGCCACGAAACCAAAAAAACTTCGGGCTGATCTTCTACAGTTGCTACATTCCAAATAGTCATACGATGATTATATAATAAGTTGATGAAAAAGTCAAGGACATATTTGTCCTAATTGGAGCACCGGGTAGGATTCAAACCTACGGTTTTACGGATTTGCAATCCGTTGCATTGGGTCACTCTGCCACCGGTGCGTGATAAAAAAGGGCTGTTGCCAGCCCTTTAATATTTGTAATTAACTGTGTCTTCATTTTCCCTAAACACACTAGCACCGTTTTTCATATGAAATCGTTTTGCCATTTCTGTTTTTGGGCTCAATGTAACAAAGTTAGTAATGCCTGATTTTGTTTCTTTAATATGAGCTTGGGCTTCTTCGAGTAAGTCTCGACCAGCGCCTGCCGCATAACTCCAAATAGTATAAAATACAGCGGTATCTGGGTTTGCATCAATGTATTCAACTAGGTCTTTAACACTAGCAGGAATTCCTACATTGTATGCAACACAAACAATTGCCTTTACTTTATCGTTGTCCTTTAAAGCAAAAGCCTCTCTGTTTTCTGCTACTCTGAATTCTGGTGGTAGTTCAGGTCTAACAGGGTCTTGAAGAAGATAGTCAATCAAAGGATCAGTCAGGTCTTTGATCAAATGTAACATGATTATCTCCTGGGTATTACATGATTACTTATCAAATTTTGGTTATAATTTCTATTATGGTGGATCGTGAGAGGGTCGAACTCCCGACACCCGCGGTGTAAACGCGATGCTCTACCACTGAGCTAACGATCCGGAATAAGTGTCTAGCTACTCCCACCACAGAAGCCCTAGACTGGGCTGTTACTCCGTCCACACGTTTTTGTCTTCTGGAAGGAGTGTAGTTCTCCACCCTAGGTTGTTTCCGATTCCCATGTAAGCGGGGCGTAAGGTCAAGTCCTAGCGTACCTAGTCAGCCTTTGGTTGCTGACCTATACCCACTTTAGTAACGGAAAGTGTAACCGGGTTGTTTGGTGCCCCTTGTCCGACTCGAACAGACCACCTACTGATTACAAATCAGTTGCTCTACCAGATGAGCTAAAGGGGCTTTTTGGTGGAGGTGACAGGACTTGAACCCGCTACCTTCTGAATGCAAATCAGACGCTCTCCCAGGTGAGCTACACCCCCAATATATTACTTACTTTTTTCAGTATTTTTATCTTCTTTTTTATCTGTTGGAAGAGGGGGCGGAACCCAACGCTCTTTAGGAGGCTTCTTTCCAAAGATAGCATCAAAGCTATTACTGTATTCTTCTTGACTAACACTAAATGGACGAGGTCTTGAACCTTTACCGCTCATTTTTGTTTCTCCTATACTTTGCAAGGTACTCTCTTCCAACGTACCCTTCTTCAATTTCCCTTAGGGCTTTTACTGTAGGTTTATCATCGCAATTAATATGCGGATAGTGTCCGTGTGATAATTCTCTAGCCCTAGCAGAAGCAATAAGAACTAGATCAAACAAGTTCCCAATCTTCTCACGTGCTTTCTCATTTGATATTCTAGCCATATGGTTGTGCTCCTTATTACCATTAGTTGTATTGTCTACGTTATGGACAGCAATAGCCCTACTGCCGTTTGCTTTTATCGCTACATACTTATTGGTTCCAGCGTCCCGGGTTTTTCGTATGTAAACAACCGTGTTACGTGTGCCTGCAGACAGTGACGTCATTGACGGTGCATTATTCTGGTGTACACAGAATTTTTCCATAAACAATACAAGTAATGGTACTCGGTAGGGAATTCGAATCCCTGTTCTCGCCGTGAAAGGGCGATGTCCTAGGCCTCTAGACGAACCGAGCAAACACTTGTAAGTAACAATGTTAAAGAGCACAAAACGCTCCAACATGTAGAGCGTTTTATTTAGTATATGTGTATTGTAGCACCAATATATTTAATTGTCAACGGCTACTTTATCCAAATTATTCAACTACAAAAGAGTTGTTGCGTATGTCTTTGTTTGCATTACGAATCTCAGGCCACGGATCAGAAAAAGTTTTAATACTTCCATTACCTGTCGAAACATGATCAAATAATCCAGCAACAGGAACACAAACAGTATAGTCGCCAGGTGTGTACCCTAACATTTGTTTGTAATCATCTCTTTTAGTTTTTATGTAATGATCAATATTTTCAAATCCGTGATACTTAGGTCTAATCAACATTTCTGGCCAACTAGTTGCATAAATCATAGGTTTGAGATAATGCGTCCAAATACCGCCAGTAAACAGTTTCTTTCCACTTTGAATCTTATGATAGTTTTCGAACATAGGGTCTTGGCAAGCACGGAAACCCCATACTACTTGGTTGTCTAAGTAGCTGTGAATAAGCTCGGGACTATACATAAAGAATTTAGTAGTTCCCGGAATCTCTCGATCAATTAATGCTTGTAAGATAGGTACAGGTGCATTAGTGATCCAAAGTCCTGGTAAGAACTTTTGTGTGGCCGCATTGACAATTTTTTCTAATACTAAATCTCCCCCTGCCATCAGCATACTATAATCTTTAGTACCGTATTTGACTGCTAGATGTAATTGAATAGCTGTACGAGGATTAAAAATTTGATGGGCTTTAACATAATCAACAGCTTCTCCGTTAAAGAACTCTTCTAAATTTAGTGTTGTTAATTCGGGTGTAAGTCCCCAATGATCGCAAAACTCTTTTGCACCCCTAACATCATGGGGATTAACTATACGGTCTTTGTAAATTAGTTCCAGTACTGCTGGTTTAATGTTTGCTCCTGCTTCTTTAAAAGCAAGGTACATTACTTGACTATCACTACCCCCGCTTAATGCCGCAACAAAAGGACGATCGCTCTTAGCCATCATGTCTTTGGCCGCATTAATACATTCTTGTCTAAAACCCTGATGCTTTCTAGTAACAGAACCAATACCTACATAAAAACTTTCATGCGAGCCTTTTTGGTTGTACCAGTTAACATTGTTAGGGCTGTCCCCCCAACCCCATTTATAGTGGTTGTTTAGTGTGTGTTGATATTTAGGTTCCATAAGTTTTCTTAAAACTATTATCTTCTATATAAAAGTCTGCTCTATCTAATTTATACAAGTAATCAAAGTTACCACTTAAACCGTCGGGTGTGTCTTTACCAATAAACAGTTTGAACAAACTTCTGCGTTTAATTTTATTGTCCCTATAATCTGCATCCTGGTTAAAGTTGTAAATTACATCTTTTGCATGGAATTTATAATCTTTCCAATTATTGTTACGAATCTTAAGTTGCGGGTTCAACATACTCCACTTTTGAAAGTCTTGTGTGCTGTAAAAGTGATGAAAGTATGTTGCTACAAACTCATGATCGACCAAATGACGCAAGCTATTATCTACTCTAAGTAGCATCCTGAAGTAAACGGTTTGCCATTTAAAGCAAAAATTAAACCACCACAATAAATCAAACGTAGTTTTAATCTCGCAAGGTGCTTGTTTGGCATGCCATACAAACATATCGTACCACCAGTTAGCACTAGCTTCAGGCATTTCGTAGTTAATCATATAAGGAACTAGTGCGTCCCTATGATATGGCTCAAACACTTTATCAATGTTAATGTGTTTGACTAGCTTGTCAACAATATCAGTACCAAATAGCTGATCATTATGTTCGCCGCCTACTACAATTCTTTGTCCGTCAAAATAAGTGCCTAATCTTTCGCCGCTAACAACAGGCAAATGATCTCTAATATAGTCTTTGTAAAATACAGGATTCTCGTCGATGCTGTCGGGTGTGAGAACAATAACTAATTGTTTTTTAAGTTGTGCAAGACCTCTTTGTTTTAGAAAACTAATAACAACCAAAGTACTGTCAATGCCACCGCTATAACATACATAGATGGGTTTGTTTAGGCGATCACTTAACTCTAATAATTCAGCCGCACGTTTTTGACAACACTCTTCATAGGTTAAACTATAACCAGTCAAATCTGTAGGCATACGAAAAGGCTCGTATAGTTTAAAGTTATAAGGCATTTGAATCAGTCCCATACGATCAATGAGACTAACTCCTGTAATGCTATCGTTAGTTAATAAGTCTGCCCAAAGCCTGATGTCCGGATCATCTTCTATACCTAACTTACGTGCAAGTCCTGTCTTTACATTGGCCATGTAAAGATCATTAGCTGGTTGCTTTGCCCCAGATTTCATTGTTGGCATTCTTTAGTGCATCCTGTAACTGTTCTTTTGTTGTGCATTGGTTCATTAGGTCTAAGTGTTTCTGAAACATAGCAAGATTACGCATACGTGCTAACATCTGTGTGTCGTAACGTAGTTTGAATTCTTTATATGCTGTTTCAGGATGGATGTCTAAAACCCTAGCGTATTCTTGAATACCATATGTATAGTAATTTGCTAAAGGATTACATTGGTCTAGTTCGCTAATAATATATGTTTCTGTTGCTTGATCGTAAAAGTCAACTACACGAGTTAGGTACATTTGAAAATAAACTTCTAACGCATAGATATATTTTGCACGTTCTTGTGCTAATTGTTTCTTAGCATAAAAGTCATCGGTCTTTAAGTGATCAGGCATGGGCTTGATGTTACCGCCTACACTCCATACTAGATCGTCTTTGTTAAAGTCAAACTCTTTATACTCCCTAGCTTTCCATGTTAAAGAACTGGCCAAAGTACACACGCTGGTATTTTGAATACCTTTAATTACGCCTCGGGCTGTACTCGTAGATTGTGGACGGCATAATACTGCACCATTTTCTAGATCTACTACTAGCTGAACTAATGTATTTCTAAGGTCCATGATTTATTACTTCTTGTCTTTACGATCGCGCCTGGCAGGCTGTTGCTGTGAGGCAAGTTCTGCTCGGATCATAATACGCTTTTGGATACCACGCTCATGCGGGTCAACGATCAATGCAAGACTGCGTTTAGTTTGCTTAGACATTCTGTAGTTTTTAGTAGGTTTGAGTTCCATGGTTATCCTTATGTTAATTTGGCGGAGCGTATTAGATTCGAACTAATGATACAGGTTTTTGCCCGTATGCCTTCTTAGCAGGAAGGTGCCTTCGACCAACTCGGCCAACGCTCCAATGTATCTATTATACAGCCTATACAAGCAAAGTCAATATCATTTGCCTTCTTTGGCTAATTCTATTTTACTTCTATACTTATTTTGTAGTCTCTTTACTTGATTTACAGAATTATTGTAAAAATCTTCAACAGATACGTTATCAAATATCGGAGGACGCATTGCACTCAATCTAAAGATAGTATCAGAGCCGACTGCCAATGTAGCATCATTAAGTATAATAGAAAGTGCTTTACGTCTACCTTCTTGCATATCTTTGTGAGCTATAATAATGTTGAATACAAAAGGTGCATCTACACCTACTTGCTTTAGTGTTTTAACATTTGGTGCTTGCGGTAATCGAGTAGGACAACTGGCCGCTACCATTTGCATTTTAGGATTTTTAGTTCTAAGACTTTCGTAGGCTTCATACTTGTCAATGACAAACTCGACTCCATTGTTTCCGACCATGTTGATTAAGGCATCGTTATTTGCCTTGAATACAATATAACGAACATCAAAACCAAACTTTTCACCGAGAGCTAATGCTGTTAGGTGTGCGGCATTGCCGTAACCTACACCACCTACTACAAATTCTTTAGAACCTTTAAGTGGCTTGTTTGTAACTACTGCCCAACAAGCATCACCAAACGCATATACAGGTCTATAGTCGTCGGCATTTAGCTTACCTGATTCTACGTTTTCTACGTATGCCGGAGCAATAACCGATAAACTGTTTTCATCCATTGCCTTAACTGCAATGATCTGATTCCCGCCAGGTCTAAACTCTAATACAAACTTGTATATAGACTGACTCAAATTGGCCTTTTCTAAAATCTTGAGCATGGCAGGAGTACCGCTATGCCCGGGACTATATGGACTATACACTTTAATAACTTCTGTTGCGTTAGCCGTCAAAGCAAACGCGGCAAAAATACCAAGTATAAATTTTTTCACAAACACTAATCTCCATTAAAAAAGTATTTAATTATCCGCTCAGAAAGAAAAAGCCCGCCGAAGCGGGCTTTGGATGATTGAAAACTTATTAAGCCTTCTTGATGCTGTCTACTAGACCTGCAGGGAAGTAGTTAGCAAACTTGCTGTAAACTTCAGCAGTTACAGCCTTAAACTTGCACTCTTCTTCTGCTGTCATGCGTACAACCTTAACACCTTGCTCTTCACATTGAGCTAGGATGTTAGGAATGTCTGCTACAGATTCACGACGCTCTTTACGTGCGGCATTGAATGCGGCCTTAGACATGATAGCTTGTACTTCTTCGCTGAACTGAGCCATAAAGTCTTGGTTAACAATAATGCTTGTTAGGAACAAGCTGTGTGCTGTATCGTTAACAACAGAGAAGCTCTTGTACTGCTCTAGTGGAAACACACGAACGTATGTTGACTCACCGGCTTCAATAACTCCTTGGTCAGCGGCTTGATTCATTTCTTCTAAAGCAATAGAATCAACTGGCTCTGCACCTAGTAGCTTGAATGTTTCAATAGCTACTGGGCTACGGCTTGTACGTACTTTACGACCTGCCCATGCTTCAACACTATCAGCTTCAAAGTTAGCAGGAACTACGCGATAGCCGCCGCTATATGTAAAGCTCATTGCCTTCATCTTGCTGTTCTTAGAAACACCGGCTAATAGACTTTGGCCAATTTCACCTTCTAATACGCGATCAGCGTGTGCGTGATCTTGGAATAGGAAAGGTAGATCTAAAGCATGTAGATCTTTGTTGTAGTCAGCTAGCCATGTTGTGTAGATGTGGCTCATTTCAATAGCGCCGCTGTCTACTAGGGCCATTAGGTCATCTTTAGTTACTTTCTGACCATTGTTGTACTTCTCTGCGTAGTCGCTTAGAGATAGTACTTCGATGTTGAACATACCGTTAGTTTGTTCGTTAACTTCTTTTGAGAAGCTTTCTGCAACCTTTAAAAAAAGGCCGATTGGTTCGTGGGCAATAACCCATTTGATGTGAGTTTGTTTCATTTGTATTTTTCCTTTTTGCCTAGGCCTTTTATGCCAAGGTAACATTACCTTCGTGTTTCGTAACAACGATGTTATTAGCTTGTGCGTAAGCTAAACGTTCCTGCCAATATGTATTAGTAGCAAGAGCGGCGCCGTAAGCATCATAATGTGCTTTATCTTCCCAAAGCTGGGTAGTAACCCACACATTAGGATTTGATGGGCTTTGACCACTAGTGCTAGAAATTAAGCCTGATGTTGCAGAAGTTAGGGTTCTAATGGCTGTAGATTTCGTTCTATTAGCCGGACCCCACCATGCAACATTGGCAGGTTTCTCAGCCTGAATGATAACTGAATATGCCATTGTTCGTCTCCTTGATATGACTATGACTATTAGTCTATAACTATATTTAGTCGGATTGGAAACTAACCTATATTTTATGAATATTATTTCTAACAATTAACTGCTATTTTAATTCTCTAACAGAATCGAGATATTGTTTGAGCCAATTATTTCGTCTTTTTCTCATATCTTCTTTATCTGTATCATATCTAGGAGTAGAAAGTAGCATATTAAAGTCATATCCTAATGTTGTTAAACCTACTACACTCCAACTATCATATTTTTTAAATGAAGGATATTTGTTGTAGTAGTCCTTAATAGCATTAGCTGTTTCTACCGCATTTGGCCATGTCCAACCACTAGACTTATGTTCCCAATGCAATAAATTTGTAGGATCTGTATGCAAGTACCCGTAGCTTTCTGCATTTTTTCCAAACTCGCTATTAAAAACCCTGCCGTCATCTTTTACAATAATTAAAGGTTTAAAATTCCAGCTTGGTATTTTATTTTCGTATAACCATTTGGCACTATCCCAATGGCTTTGCGAAGGTTCGTCGGCTATTCCTACAATCATGCTAATATGTATAGCTACTTCGTCGTTCCATTGGTTGTGGATTAAGTCGGGTAAAAACTCTTTAGCTTTTTTCCCTGACCAAGCCTTACCTACCGACTTACTAGCTTCTGGGTGGAAACTTTCTATCCCAAAGTGTGCTCCAGACAACCCGCTGTCTTTTAGCATCTTAATTGTTTCAGGAAATCTATCTAATAGGTCTGCTCTAAGATAGGTAGCGTACCTAATCTTAAAAGTTAATGATTGGGTCATTTCGTAGAATGCTGATACTTTGTCCACGGTGTCGTTAAACGTATCATCTAAGATATAGTAGTTAGTAGTGCCGAATCTTCTATAGTTATCTATTAATTCTTCACGAATAAGATCCATGCTTCTAGTATAGTCAAACTTACTGCGTCCTAATAACGGATATTGACAGAACTTACATTTAAAAATACAACCCCTAGACACTTCTAATGGCAATACTTCGCCTGGCTGAATACAATCATTATCGGCCCACTTAAAGTCAGATGTTTGTATGTCAAACTTCTTTTCGTTTGCTTCTCTATAGAACTTTACTTTATGGGGCAACTCCCTGAACCCTTTAGGTTCACCTTGACCAGTCTCGTAATAGCGTACTAGTTCTAATAGAATATCTTCTGCTAACCCTACTACTACACAATCAAAAAGACTTGTTGTGCTGGGTTTATATGTTTCTGCTTTGTTGCCGCCTAGGACAAATTTAATATGGGGGAATTGTTCCCTAATAGACTTGATGTTATCTACAATGTTTGACGGTAATTCGTCACCTACCATAAATGTACTACTCACACCAATTATTAGTGTATCTTTGTCTATAAAAGGAAGTGTTAGATCGTAAACAGTTTTAGTTTTAAACTGGTAAACAGGACCCGACTTAAGAAAGTCAAGTACTTGACATGTATAATTGTGTTTGCGTAGCCAATGGCTTAATTGATAAGGGCCAATGTAACGCTGAATCATTGCATAGTTATTGGGTAATGCTGACCAAAATATAACGTTCATGGGAGTATTTAACTCCTATGCCATTACTCGTCTTGTACATCTGGAATAGGGCGGCCGCCGCCTTTCCCTTCAACTCCAGGGAAAGGTTTCCACATACCATACTTGTGATTATCTACTACATACATTTTATATCTAACAGGATAGTCATTGTCGCCGTTACCTGCTTTAACTCTACGAACATCTACAATGTGCTTTGCACCCCAATGATATTCGTTAAAACCACGAACTTCTGCTTTTGCTGTAGCTTCATCAACTGCGTCAATAATATACATTCTATTGTAACGCTGGCCGTTTGGGGCTTCACCTTCTTTATCTACTTCTGAAGTTTTACGCTTTTGTAGGAACTTACTATGCGCTTTTTGGCGTGCCATGCTAATATCATCTTCGGCATCTTTGTCTGTGTAAGGAGGAATTTTTTCAGGAAGATCATCTGGTTCCTGTGGTTCTTTTTTCCTAGCACGTAGGGCATCATAATAGTCCCAGTCGCTATCGTAATTGTGTGGGTTAACTTCAAAAATACGCATATTCTGCTCCGTTGATAGTGTATTTATATTTTGGTGGTGATAGAAGGTAATGCTCCTTCCTCGTCGGCTTATGAAACCGCTACGCATCTGTCTACGTCATATCACCTTTTTACTGACCCGACCAATACGGTTCGCTTTATTCCAATCGTATACAACACCGTCTGGACATAGTCCATTCTTAATGCTGTCTACCCCAAACCTACCACAGGCTTCAAAACTAGGTCCTAATATTACTACAAATTCATCTGTAGTCTTTGCCCATTCCATAGCATCAGTTAGTGTTCTAAACTCTTTTTCTTTTATTCTATACATTAAATCTCTTTCTAACACTCGATATCGACATTTTGTCCTTTGTCTAAGCCTAAACGTCTAGCACGAGCAATTCTTTCTGCAACAATTTTATCAAAGTTTCTTTGTTCTACTAGTTTACAGTAGTCTTTATCTCGACGCTCTTGCAGACGAATCTGTTCTAGCCGATAGTCGATCATTATTTGTTCTGATCTTGAAACTTTCATATATCACCTTCTTTCGGCTTTTTGTTACCTAATTCATCATATTCGAACGGCACACCGTTAATAGTGTGCGGTTCGTTTTCATCGTAAGTCCAGCCCAAGACTTTCATCATCTTGTGCTTGACCATCAAGTTAGGGCAACGAAAAACTTCAGTGTCATTGAAACCCATCATTACACCAACTTCACAAACTGCACCACTACGGCAAACACCTGCAACACAATGTACAATAACATCCATACGATTGTCCAATGCGTGTTGTAGCAAACGTACAAGCTCTGCGGCTTGATCATCAGTAATTTTAAATTCTTCTCCGTGAGGATCATTTACTTCGAGATCAAGGAATTCAAATTGATGAATCTCTTTGAACTGATGTGCAGGGGTAGGGAATTGCATACACGGATCCACAATTTGGATCAGCATAGAATTGTCGCCAACAGCAACGTGATGCTTTTTTGGGATATCGGAGAGAGCTACGTTTTGGATCCAAGGCATATTAGCCTCCTAAAAGTAGTTAATTGGAGCGGGATACGAGAATCGAACTCGTCACTAAACCTTGGCAAGGTCTCGAGATACCACTTCACCAATCCCGCATAGTGGAGGCCAGTGTAGGAGTTTAACCTACCTCTAGTCGGTTTGCAATCGACAGCATAAACGCTCTGCCAACTGGCCATAATCTTTTATAAAACACACTACATCCGGCCCACGGACACTCTTGCGAATGCGACTCATACTTACGAACCCACTGCAATATGTTTTATAAAAGTGCTAAAGCTGAGATTACACTTTAGCCAGTAACACCTCGAGCATTATTACAAGCCTTGCGAGCCTGCTTTCTCTCGACATCCACATAAGCCATTACTGTACCTATGTCTGTTACCAGCATCGCCGTTTTTAAAGACAGGCAGTAGTCTTGTCGCCATATGCTATTCTACGCTTTCTTTCCCGTTGACCTTGCGAGCCATTCAAGTGCGCTAACACCTTACGAAACTTCCAGCATAAACAGATTTCACCTTGCGAGCTACGTCTGACTTGATTACCTTGCGGCTCAAGTATTAGATGCTTTTCACATATGACCGAGTCAGTCTTTGCGTTTTTGATTTGTTAGTAGGATTTGAACCTACAGCAGTTTCTTTAACAGAGAAATGATCTACCATTGATCTATAACAACCTACTGCGATG
>Ga0222712_10003317_pt1 | contig 17625 bp, 8 predicted proteins | sample C33_657DmetaG_FD_165043 | JGI IMG/M metagenome (GOLD analysis project Ga0222712, IMG submission 165043) | Estuarine water microbial communities from San Francisco Bay, California, United States - C33_657D | ecosystem: Environmental > Aquatic > Marine > Unclassified | place: USA: California...
TTAATATTTCTTTGAAACTACCACCAATAGCTTTAAATGTTAATGGAGAAAAACTAACTTCATCTTTTGTCGACTTACTTTTAATAAAAATAGCAGGAATCATTGCTAAAATCATGCAGGAAATCCCTACCCAAATGGCTAAAGTTCTTGTAGCAGTATCTGCATTTGGAAACCAACTTGGATCATACATAATAACCCAAAACCATGGTGCAATAACCCAAGCCCATTGACCAATCCATTGTGAGATTGCCATAATACTAGTTCTTTCATGAAAATCATCACTCATTTCATAACCCATTGCAACATAGGGAACACTAAAAATGGATAGTCCTATATAAAATATTATTGACCATGTAAGAAAGTAATAGAAATTATAATCTATTCCACTTTCTCTAAATAATTGCCACATTACTACAAAAGAAATCCCCATAATTATGGCACCAATAAAAACATATTGTCTTCGTCTTCCCCACTTGGATCGAGTATTATCAGATATAAAACCCATAATTGGGTCAATAAAAGCATCTAATATTCTAGGCAAAAAGTAAGTAATACCCCACATCCAAGTTGGCATGCCTAAATTTTCAACTAACACAACCATAAATATTCCTAGTGCTGCCGGGAACATTTGGTTGGCCAACATTCCTAATCCAAAGGCAATCTTTTGACCCATAGAAACCGATCCGTTTGAGTTGCTGTTGTTATTTGACATAATTTATATTTTAAATTTATATTTTTTTGAGTTTACACCCAACTTATTATTCTTATCGTAATACTATTTTATTAATAATTACTTTTATTTTTATGATTTCACCGGTTCTTAAAAACAACTTTTGACTGGTTTGAACATCTAATTTGTTTGAATTAAAAACAGCATCAGTTCCATTAGAATAAGTTACTTCAATGCTATTTGTATCACCAATTTTATATATAATCGGAGTTTGACAATAGGTAAATCCAAGGGAATCTTCTTGCAATTCAATTGTTTTTTGCTTCATGTTTACATCCACAAAATGAAATGATTTAGATTCTTTTAAGAATTCTTCTTTTCTTAATAATAAAGGTGCTAAATGTAGACAACCCTTTTTTACAAAAACTCCAAGTTCCCCAAATCGACTCAATACATCTTCCTTCACTTGCCCAGTCATTCCTGGTTGTTGCGCCCCTTTTCCAGCAGGGGTATGTGAATACGCATCGGTAGGAAAAGCACCATATAAAGCAGGTGATTTATGCACTCCAATTCCGGCGTTTACTTCATAATAATGTTCTAATAAACGACCAATTACTTCTGGAGATTCGTTTTCTTTTTGCGCTTTAAAACAACATTCTTGAACTGCTAATTGCAGTTTAGAAACCATATGCCAATAAATTGATCCCAACCCTTCATATCCATAAAACGTTCCCGATCTTCCGGTAAATGCTTTATGATTAAATACTTGCTCGAAAATTTCAGTTATAGTATCGGTTTCTTTTTCAACTAAATTTTTAAATTCTTCTTGAATTTTTAATTGCTCAAGTGCCACCTTTAAATCATTGGCATTGTTGAAATTTCCATTAAAATGATAATTACCATCGCAATCCATTTTAATCACTTGGAGGTTCTTTTTGGAAACCAATTGAGTAAGTATTTCTGATTTTGCAACAGCTTCTTTTGGAATTGTATTCTTTACTAAGAATTTTGGCAATTCTTTGTTTGGATACAACAAATAACTGTATTGGTCTTTTCTAAATAATTTACTAGATTTTAAATTATCTAAAACCACTAATGCATCTTTTGAACTTAAACACCCAGAGCTTAAAACGGCAACTTGACCTTCAAGCATTTCGCTTAAATAAGAAATTGACATCTCTTTTTCGTTCTTAATAGTCACTAAATTATAGGCGTGGTATAAATTATCGGCTCTTTTATTTGCTTCAATAGAATGATCAATAAAATCCAAACACACTTGGGTAAATGTTTTTAAACCAGCCATTGAATGGGTTCTTTTTTTACCCCAAAAACCACTGTTATAAATTTGAAAACGATAATCGGAAGCCGCTTTACCCAATCGATCTATAATTTTTCTTCGTGAAACATCATCAATCTTACCTGAAAGCAACTGCTTATTTTCAACCAAACACTCTCTTACTTCATGGTAAAACTCTACCATTTCATTCGAGATTTTGATGTTTTCTAATTTTGAATTCTCTAAAATTTGTTGGAAGAATTTCAAAAATCGTCTTAAATAATATAGCGTCACCATGGAAACCCCATTACCTACTAACGCATTGTTAGCATCGTTCCATTCTGGTCGTTGGGTATTCATCCAAATACCACCTTCCGGAATGAAATTAGACATTTTAGACAACACGGTCGCTAATATCTTTTCGATGAAATTCACATGATAAATTTCTTTATCGTTACTATTTAATAAAGCACCATCGGCGCCTATAATTTGTTTTCTTTGATTAATTAGTTTTTCCCAATCGTGATTATATCCAACAGTATCCTTAGGATTTTTCAATATATCTTCATACGGTTTTATGTTATAAGGAACGGCTGCATATACAAAACATTCATTTTCAAAATAAGATTCCAATTTATTTGGCTCGTATTTTTCTATGAATTCTAGGAATTTCAATAGATAAATAATTTGGTGATCACCCCAATATCCAATGTATGACCATGGATTATCAGGTTCGATCGTTTCCCAATCAAAACCATCTTTAGTAACGCGATATGGATTGTACCCATCAAAAGTTGAGGCATTCAAGAATTTATGAATCATACTGTCCATAAAATCAGGATATGAATGCGCTAATGCTTCCCAGTTTTGAAAAATATCACGCCAGTTTCCTTGGTAATCTAAAATTTTAGAACCGTCAATTTCACTTTGTGTATTGATAGAAAACTTATTCCAAGGGCGACTTGGATCTCCATGTCTTCTACTAAATTTAAGTGGCAAATATTCTGATGCTAAACGAAGTAAGTCGGCATTATTTTGCTTTGCAGCAAATTCTTTTATAGCTTGTAACGAAAATAATTCAGGCAGCTGCTTTATTTCTTTTTCAAAATTTTGGTAAACAACAGTATTTGCTTTTTTCAAATAACCAATAAAATCGGGCTTTTCTATTTGATAATTAAAATCAAATATTCCACCACGCATAATATTAAATAGGGTGTTCGAAAAATGTCTGGTATCTCTTAAGTGATCTGCTGTTGCTTGAAGCCCATCAGAGGAGGCATTAATTTCAATTAATTTTTTGGTTCCTAACTCAACGTCTTCTTTGACTAAATTTTCAATATTTTTATCCGTCCTAATCGTTTGAATTATTTGAACAATATCTGAATGATCTTGATTCACATTGGCAACAAACATCCATTCTTTCTTAGAATTGGAGTTTAAAACTATATCGGAATTTATAAAGTAAGCTCCTTTTTCTCCTTTAACATCATTTTCAGAAGTTATAACTTGCTTTTTTCTATAGTTGGAAAGCTGTAATGAAGAAACTAAATATTTTGGATTGTTTAATCCTAATGACCAAACAATATTAGCTTTTAATGCTTCACTTGGCTCTGCTTTATCAACGATGATTGCACTTAAAGCAAAAATTCCTAGCCCAGAATCTTCATGCAATTCACTTCTTTTATAAGCATCCACAAGATTACTGGTTGTGGCTTGCAAATCGGTATTGACTCCATAAGGCATAATGTTTTGAAGCCCGTCCAATATAGAAATTTTACACTCTTTATCGGAGTGATTGTGAATTTCTGATTTTTTTACAAAACCATATTTGTTACTGGAATTCCAGTGGTACCTATAAGTTAATTTTAAATCGTGGTTTATTTCTTCAAATATTATTTTATTACCATAGAAGTTTTTATATAAATTTCGGGTAATGAAATACTGATCTGTATAACGCTCTGAAAAGGGTTCCCATACTACTAATTGTTCATCATGTTCAATTTGAAAAATAGTTTTACTTCCTGTAATATCTGCCGATTCGGTTATTTTATCATCTGTATAATAAGGAAATAATGCAAATTCTGAGTTTTTTCTTCCTGCAGACAAACCACCATTACTAGAAATAAACATCCAATGATTAGAGTCGCTTACGATACTCATAAAAAAAGGACGCATTACCTCATTATTTATGATCTTATAATATTTTTCTCCATCAATAAATGCGGTTTCCATTGAAGCAGTTTTATTTTTATTTTTCAAATCGGAATCCAATATGGAATTAATGCTTTGATTCATGATTAATTTATGAAACAATTATTATATTTATAAAAAACCAAGTAGACTTTTTGGTGTAAAAGTCTACTGGTAGTGAAGAAGTTTATTTATTGGATTAATTATTGGTATACTCTTACATAATCTACTAACATTTCTTGTGGAAATGGTGTTTCACTATTAGGAGCACCAGGATAATTTCCTCCTACAGCCATATTTAATATTATGTAAAAAGGTTTGTTAAATACCCATTCGCCTGTTACATTAAATGGAGTAATTTGATTGTAAAGCACATCATCAACATAAAAATTAATATAATTTTCATCCCATTCAATACCAAAAATATGGAAATCAGTATCAAATCTGCTATTTGGTAATGTATACGATTTTGTTATTGCATTTCCTGCAAAATAACCTGGACCATGAACTGTTCCAAAAACTTTAGTAGGACTATTACCCAAATATTCCATAATGTCAATTTCTCCACATTGAGGCCAAATAGCTGTATCAGAATTAGAGCCTAACATCCAAAAAGCTGGCCATAAACCTTTTCCTCTTGGTAACTTAATTTTTGCTTCAATTCTTCCATACTTAGTTTCAAAATTTCCTTTTGTAAGGATGCGTGCAGATGTAAACGCTGCTCCCATATATTGCTCTCTTCGAGCTGTAATTTTCAAAACCCCATTTTCAATTTTAATATTTTCAGGTCTACTTGTATAATATTGTAACTCATTATTTCCCCAGCCGTTAGCACCTGTTCCAATATTATACGACCATAAATTAGTGTTGGGTGCTCCATTTATGTTAAATTCATCGCTCATCACTAAATTATTTTTAGTAACAACTGTTTGTTTTTCATCTTTTGTACAACTAATTAATAAAAAAACAATAGCTGTAGGTATAAAAATTTTGTGTTTTATTTTATTTAAAATCATCTTTAATTACTTTTTAATTGTGAAAATATATATTATCTAAATACAAAATTGAATTATCCCCACCTTCAAGAATAATTTGAGCTAAGTGTGATCTGCTTGCTAAAGTTGGCATGGCAGAAAATGGAATTTCTATAGATATCCAATTTTGTGAAACAACAGGGGTAGAAGTAGTCGCAGTAAATGTTGTAGAATGTCTGGTATCATCTCCACCACCAAAAACTCCATTTGCCCCAAAGTCAACTACTAGAACTCTCAGCTGTCTTCCGGGAGCAATTGGACCTGGAATAAAAGCATCAAGGTGAATGTGCGTCATACTATTAGCATTTACAGTTGGATTACTAAACTCAATCCCAACAAAATTAAAGTTGGTATAACCTAATACATTGTCGCCTAAAACTGAAAAATCACTTGATAGAGTAGTTTGCCATGGTTGCCAGTATCCATTATAATAATTCACAGGAACATTTGAATAAACATCTGAGAATATTGAAATTACATTAGCCGGATTTAATGTAGGTGTAGGTGCATTATTATAAGTGCCTGTACAATTTATTATTAAACTACCATTTGCAGGCTGACCATTAAAAGTAGCAGTAATTACCGCAGTTCCTGCACTTATTGGTGTTACCACTCCAGAATCATTAACTGTTGCTACAGATGTGTTTGAAGAAGTAAAATTTAAAAATGCCGGACTAATATTAACTGATTGATTGATACCATTTGGCATATTAAAAGAGGCTAATACTCCTGTTACTGATGATTTTACACCAACAAAAGTAGATCTAGTAATATTATTACCGTTCATTATGGATGCTTGTAGTGGTAAAATAGTACCCAGCTTTTCAAATTTTAATTCATCAATCCAAAATGTATATCCTGCACCATTTGTACCTTGAGTACCTGCAGAATATCTAAACATACCTTTTTCATTCAACAATTTTGAAGCATCAGGAATTGGAATAATATATTTTGTCCAAGCTGTTCCTAAACTAACATTTGTCATTGTAGTCATGTACTTATTTGGATAAAAATCTTCCCCAAAACCAATCTCACCAACAGTTACACCTTGAGAGGCTTTAGCCCAAAAAGTAAGTACATCAAAACCTGTTAAATCTCTACCTGCTCCATCAATTCTTAATATACCACCAGCATAATTTCCTTGGGGATCGTTTGAATTGGGTACATCAAAACGCATGGACGCATTTCCTTTGTAACTTACATTTTCATCTATTGACCATGCGCTAAATTTTGAACCAACAGGATTATTTGCATCTGGTCCATATGGAAAATAAAAATTAGTACCCATTGCAACGGGTCCATCAGTAAATATTTCTGCTGTTTTGCTAAATGTCGCATTTCTAGCTTCATCAGACAAATCTCTTTCACAACTACTATTGATTAATATAATTAATCCAAATAAAAGCGAGTTTCTTAAATAATTAATTTTTATATTTTTCATTTTTTTATTTATTAAATTATTTTCCAATATTAATATGAATATATGTTCTAATTTCCCATTCAGATCCATTTCCAAAACCTACAGGGCTTAATGCAGGTACTGCAGGATAGGTATTTGCTGGCACAAAAGTAGGTAAATACCTAGGTGAATATTGATCTAATGAACGCCAAATACCCATTATACCAATTTTTGTATCAGGCAATATAAACCAATTTGGTTTACCAACAGATGTAGAAATATCTATTGAACTTTGAATAGGGTATGTAAGGTTAAAGTCACGATGATAATCATATGGTCCCCAATCATTAATTTTTAATGATGAAACTAATTTTACTTTTTTATAAATCATCCTTAAGTCACCACCCATTCTATTAATTATTCTTTCAGAGTCGCCATTTGCTTGACCATTACCAAAATAAATATTAGCAATCATACCAAAGTCTGGAGTAAGTTTGGAAACTATTCTTGTATTAGACTCCCATAAATTTTGTGCTGGTGCAGATTTTACAAAAGCGAATGCTGTTCGATTTGCTAAAAATCCAATAGCAGCATCCATTGTAGTAGGTAATTTTCTATATACAAAACCTGAACTTATAGCAAATTTTGCGTCTTCAAGTATGTCATTATTCCACTCATACATCCATGTACCAGGAGTTGGGTCAAAAGTAATTAATAACTCTCCACCTAAAGTTTCTCTATTTGCTCTTACAAAAAATGGGTCATCTAGAACATTTCTTAATCTACCAGGAGCATCAACTCCATTTGGCATTGCTTCTACTAAAGGTTTTTGCCATAAAAAGTTTGGTGCAATTTGCAAATTTGAGTTAACATTATAAGTAAAACCAGCTAAAAAATTCATTTGATTACCGCTTCCTGAATCTTTTAATCTCCATCCTGTAAATGTCTGAACATTATCAGCTCCTCCATTGGCAACAAGTCCTTGCACTGCTCCTTGTGTGTAAGCATTAATTCTGCCTTTAGAAAATGTAAACTTTGCCTTTGCTCCCCAATTGTCTTTATTATTTATCTTGTCTACTTTAACAATGTCACCATCCATCATTTGAAACTCTCTACCATTTAGTGGTTGTCCAGCCCAAATTCCACCTGCTTCAACTCCAAGGTTTCCTAACTTTGTTTTAAAGTGAATAGTCGCTCTTCTTGTTTTGGGAACTGGAAAAGCAATAGAGGAAACTGTTTCAGAAATTTCTACTTGATTAATATCTTCATGATATACTGCTGTAGCATCAACATTACCTATTTTTGTTCCATATTTTACAAGGTAAGCTGGATTTGCTCCCCACCAAAGCTGAGGACCAAAAGCGGCTTTTAAACCTTTTAAACTTCTTTTTCCATCAATTTCAAACCCTAAAGTTTCTCCATTATATATGTCTAAATTAGGTCCATAATTAGCTTCTGAATATAAAGCAAAGAAATCGCCTTCATAACCCCAATGATAATGACCTGTTCTATAAAAACCTTTCACATCAAAATCCTTTGCATTCCATGTGTATGATGCATTATAAACTTGTACTCTATTAAAATCACTTACAACAAGAGGACCATCTGGTGTGCTAAAAGCCTGAGCTCTACCTCTATTTTCATAAAAAATTTCGTTAATAGGATTTTCAGCAACTCTTCCTAAAATATTAAAATTTACATTTGCTTTCATATTAGAAGATGGATTACCCTCAACACCAACAAAATATGATTGCATGTGGTCAAAACCTAACTTATTAGGAAAATTAGTTGTTGCAGGATCATCACTTTTTGGTGTTGAAATTAAACTTCCTCCAGTATTAAAGGTTGTAAATTCAGCTCTAAGATTACTAATACTTAAAATCCCACCTTTATTACTTTCCAGTGCAGCTTTATCAGCTCTAGCTCTTAATGAAGCGTCAATAAGATTTGCTTCATCAAATTGAGTATTCATTATCGCTTTATTTGCTGATTCTGAAAAGGGATTAAATTTATGGATTTCTTTTAAAACATAATAAGCAGATCTCGGATACAATTGATAAAACCCTTTTTCATTTGTTGGTCCTTTGGCACATATACCAAACCATTCCTCGTTCATGTTGTTCTCACCTTCAGTAAAATCTTTTTGATAACCACCATTAGACCATGAGGCATTGTTTTCATGGGTATCTAAATTTTTAGTTTGACCATATTTCCACCATCCATCACTAAATTGGAAAGTAAATCCACCTAAAGAGTTACCAACTTTCCCCATTCCTGCGGCATTTTCGTATATTTCTTTCCAATTACCTTTAAGGTAGAATGCTTGAGCATTTTGATCTTCTTGATTTGTAAGAACATTAAATGCATCAGAACCAAATTCAGTAAATATAATTGGCTTACCATATTCATTTTTAACTCTTTCAAATAAATCTCCAAAAGAAACTCCACGGTAAACATTAGAACCCAATATATCAACATCCTTACATTCTTGGGCAACTATATCTAAGAAAAGTAAATCACCATTACACATTGCAATTGGATGATTAGTATCAATAGATTTCATTTTAACAACAGCTTCATTGAATAATTTATACATTGAATGAGCTCTTGCTGTAGACTTTCTGTCTTTAACTGGTATGTTTTCTGTTTCAGCTCCATCCCAAAACAAGCCATAGTTGTTTTCATTTCCTAAAAGAAATAATAACAATCCTTTTGTATCTTTATATTCATTAGCCAATTGATTAACTTCTTTAAGTAGAAGATCTCGAGTTTTAGCATCAGAATATTCAGTATTTGGCTTCCATACTCCATCAATTGTTAAACCATATCTTCCAAAAGAGTGATTTAGCATGGTATGAATACCATAGGTACTATAGATGTATTCAATCCATTTTTTTGGTATTCCTGTGTAAACACGAATGGTATTTACACCCATATTTTTTAACAATCCCATTTCATCATCTAGTGCATTTTGAATAAAAGCATCTGTTTGACTCCACAAGCTGTAGGAATAATTAGTCCCAATTGGATAGTAATCCCAATTCATTCCATTAATAATAAAGTCTTTTCCGTTAACTTTAAGTTTAAATCCAGAATTACTTTTCTCGACTGCTACTTTATCTGCTTGAGAAAAAATAGAAGAAGAATAAATTAATAATGAAAATAGTAAAATAATTTTTTTCATAAGATGTACACAATTTGTTGTTTGTAATATAAAACTTGGCTTGATTTAATTTATAAAATTAGTGTAAAAGTATAGGATATCTATTTAAAATGATAAAAAATAAATACAACAAAAAACATACACTTAACAACCCTAAAGGAAAGTATTGAAGCACAATGTTAAATATTTAATTATCAATTAATTAAATAAAATAAAATGTAAAAATATAATAAATAATTATAACTTAAACTACAATTTTGTTGAGTTATTGTATAGGTGAAAACGATATAAATTACTGTATTAAATAGATAAAATATACTCAGCTAAACCGTTTTCGTGGCTTAAATTCATTTTTTTACGCAAACGATATCGTTTTATCTCCACACTTCGAACAGAAATGTTTAATAGAGGTGCTATTTCTTTTGATGATAAATTTAGTCTTAAATAAGCGCAAAGTCTTAAATCATTTGGAGTTAAAGTTTGGTGAAGACCTTTTAGTTTTTTCAAAAAGTCTTTATCTACGGTGTCAAATGCATCTTTGAAAACATTCCAAGTGTCCTCATTATTGATATTTTTGGTAATGGTTGAAATAACCGATTTTATACTCGTATTTTTATTTTCTTCGTCGGTTGTTTTCTTTAAATCTTCTTTAATAAGTGTAAGGAGTTCATCTTTCTTAATCAAACTCATAGTGGAAACGGCCAATTCCTTGTTCTTTGCATCAACATCCATAGATAATTGATCGTTTCGTAACTTCATTAATTGCTGTTCGTTTTCTAACTCTTTAATTTCCAGTAATAAATTATTTTCTTCGATAAGTTTTAACCTTTGCTGGTGGTAATAATCTTGGTATCTTTTATTAATCCAAAAAGCTAAATAAACAAATCCAATTAAATAAATAAACAAGGCAAAATTTGTAATATACCAAGGTTTTAAAATAGTAAATTTATAAACAGCATTGTTGTCAAGGTTTGTATTTGCTATTTTTGATCTAACAACAAATTTATAATCTCCCGGAGATAGATTTTTAAAACTTACTGATGGTTTGTTGTTCCAATGACTCCAATTATCTTGAAGACCTTCCAATTTGTATTGATACTCTGCAGCGATATATTTATTAAATTGAGCAACAGAGTAATTAATAGTAACATTATTTTCATCGTGATTTAATTCTACTTCTTCATTAATAGAAATAAAATTTGATTTTTTATTTAGCTCATTAACACTAATTGTAGAAATAAAAACTTTATAGTTTTTAAAACTAAGATCGTTTATATTAATTGTATTATAACCGTCTGTAGTTCCAATTAAATAACTGTGATCATTAAGTTGGGTTATGTTTTCATACCCAGTTAATGCATTTGTAAACTTAGAAGGAATAGGAATTGCGTTCTGTTTAAGTTCATAATTAAACTTATTTCTATAAAAATAATAGATATAATGTTTAGAAAAGAACCAAATTTTATTTGATTTATCTACAATCATTTTCCCTGATGTAAACTCATCATCGGTGAAAATTTTACTTAATGTAGCATCTTTTACGAAAGTATTATTGTTATTATTTAACTTCAATACCCCTTCTTTATAAGCATAGTAAATGGTATTGTTATATTTAATTAAACTAGCATTTTTACCTTTTGATGGATATTGTAATTTAACAATATTAACCGCTTTTGAAAAGTCATTATCGATTTTAAATTTAAAAACTCCTTTGTATTCATGACTAACATAAATTTCATTGGGTGTGCTTAATTCAAAGTATTTCGATGAATAATCAAAGCCAGAAATTTTATTTCTAAAAGTCCATTGGTTGTTCTTTTTTTCCAGAACTGAAATACCATAATAATTACCTTGAAGTACTAAATTAGAATTTGAAATATTTTGAAATTTCCAAGTTCCAGATTGATTAAAAATACATTTGGCTGAAAAATTATCAATAATAAATGTCCCAGAATCATGGCCACAAAACAAAGTGTTTTGATTTACAAACAAAGACCAAACCTGTCCTTTTGTACCACTAATTAAATGAAATGTATCCGAAGAATTATTTAATTTATAAAACAAGCCCTGATTAGTTCCTATATATAATTTTCCGTTAAATAAAACGGAAGCGTATACCGTACCTAATTTACCCGATTCGTCAGAAAAACTTTTTATTGGTGATTGTAGATTAATACAATTAATACCATTATCAAGTCCAATCCATAAGTTTCTGTCAGCATCTTCAAATAAAGAAAGAACCGTATTATTACTTAATCCATTTGTTTGTGAGATATGATAATCTATGTTTCCTGTTTTGGAAACAATATAAATCCCATCTGAAATAGTTCCTATTGCAAAACTTCCATTATTTAATTGGCAACTACTGTAAATACTAGTAAAACTTAATTCGGAATCAGCTGCAGTGCTAAATTTTGAAATTCCATTCCTATTTAATCTAAAAAAACCGTTTGATTGAGTATGAACAATTAAACCATAAGGATCTGCAACAACATTAACAATTTTATTGTTTTTAAAAAGTGCATCATTAGAAACTAATTTACTTTTACCATTTTCAATTTCAAATAAACCTTCGTTAAAAATCTGAAAATATATTGCATTATCAGTTTTAAATGTTTTAGTAATACTATTTTTTGGAGTAATTATTTTATATTTTTTTGATTCTAAATCATAAATATAAATTCTATTTAAGGATTGAAAAACAACCCATTTATCAAAGTTTAGAATATTCCAAAACTGTTCATCATCAATAAGCTTGTCTTTAATACTTTTACTTAATGAATAATATACCAATCGGCCGTTTGAATTTCTTTTCCAATATCCAAATTCCATATAACTTCCTGTATATACCAAATCATCAATGGCTTTTACAGACCTTATTATCGTTTCATTTGGAGATTTATATAAAGTCCAATTAGTTCCATTATATTCAAGTAATCCTTCGTTATTTGCAAAATAAAGGATATGGTTTTTATCTTGAGAAACCATCCAGTTTTGATTGCCTGCATTGTAGGTAACCGGATTAAATTTTACTATAGGAGGTAATTCTTGGGAGAATCCAAAAAAAGAAATTAATAAAATAATAACTGTTAATATTCTAACACAAAATACTTTGGGCATATTTTTTTATTATTTAATATTTATAAGGTCTAAAGATATACAATATTGCTAAATATCAAAAAGTATTATAAAAAAAAGCACGCTATAAATAGCGTGCTTTAATCATTAAAAAACTTAACTTAAATTAATTTTTGATAAATTTTGTTGTAGCTGTTTTACCATCTATTGTAGAATTTACAAAGTAAAGTCCGTTTTGAAGATTAGATACATCCAAAGTCATTGTGCTTGACATAGGGTTTTTACTAATTACTTCTTGTCCTAAAACATTGTAAATTGAAATACTCTCAATAGCATCCTTAGCCTCAATTGTTAAACTCGTTGAAGTTGGATTTGGATATAATCTCACATTAGATGTATTGAATGTATCTGCTGAAGCAGTAGCTGCTCTGTATAAATAAATATTATCAACATAAACAATTCCTAAATTTGAAGTAATTAAAAATTGATTTAATTTTTCTCTTGCAAAAGCTACACCAGGTCCTTGAGGTGACATAGAAGAAAGAGGCACATCAATTGAAACCCATGAACCTGCAGTTGTTGGCAAATGAGTTAATAATAAAGCATTAGTTTCACCTGCCATTGCAGCATGATTAGACCATTTTGGATTCAAAACTTTACCTACTAAATCTGTTCCAGCTGGAATAAAATAATCCATATGAAAATTAATCATACTTGAAGCATCTTCATAATTTGTTAATTGAACACCTAAAAAACCTCCAAATGTAATTCTTTTAATATCATCACCAGGTACAGAAACAAGATCTGATATAGATGAGGTATCCCAATCTGCTGACCATTGAGAAACTGCTATATTAGAATAAACATTACTATATAAAGAAACAACATCCCAGGCATTTCTTGCTGGTGGAGTCGGCGCTGCTACTGAAGGTCCAGCAGGTGGAAGTGGAAATGCAGCCTCTTCAGCTCTAATATTATCAACATAAAAAGTTAAAGGTACAATTGGATTGTTAAAACCGGTATTACCTGAATTCCAATTTCCAAAGAAAATAATTTTTTCATATTCTCCATTGGCTGCTTGAGTATTATCCATAGGTACCGCAAAATTAAATGTTAATGTTTGCCATTGCCCTGGGGTAGTGTAAGCTTGTGCAGTTGCTGATTCAGGACCAGTTCCTCCTTGAGCTACTTTTGCTAACACATTAAATGCTTGAGAACAAAATACGTCTACAGTCATTGTTTTGTTAGTTGTTAATTTAGCTTTTTTAATAGTTTGTTGAAATTCAATACCTTGCCAAGGATTACCTCCAGGACCTTGAACACCTTTAAATACCTGTCCATTTGTACCACCTGTAAAAGGATCTGTAGCAAAAGAAGCTGAAGCACCTTCAAAACCATTAACTGCAGTATAGCTCGCTGCACTCTCAAAATTTTGAATTAATGGAAGTACCTCTACAACAGATACATTATCAATAAATACAAATCCTGTTGCTGCACCCATATCAAAAATAACTCTGTCCGAAACTGTATTACCATAATTAATGGTAAATTCGAAAGTGAAAGTTTGTGGATTAGGAGTTAAGGTAATAGTTGAAGTTAAAGCAGCATATGGAGCGCCTGTTTGCCCTAGACCACAAATCAAAGTTCTTGTACCTGTAGCTGTTGCAGTGAATGCATCAAATTTTAACTTGTAAGTTTTACCGTCTACTAGGTTAATTTCTTGACTCAAGTTAACGTCATAAGCGTTTCCGGCAACTGCTACGTCAGCTTGATTAACCCAATTTCCACTACCTAGGTCTTGTACATTAGCAGCATTACCTGTCCAAGGTAAGGCAGTACCAGTTTGAAAATCTCCATTTGAAACAAGATTTTGTGAAAAACCCAAAATGGAAATAAAGAATGTAAATAAAAATGTAATTTTTTTCATAGTATTTTAGTTTTTGTTAATTTTCAAATTTAGATAAAATTATACAACAAAATTAAAATCATATATTTTATTAAACTATATAAAAACTATACATAAATTTAATTCGTATATTTTTTTATAATTCAATAAAAACTATTGATTTTTCTTTATTCATAAAGATATTTTAGAAATATTTAATTATTTACAAATAATAAAAATTAAATTATTGTTGAGGTAATGTTGTGTTTAACTATTACGATTTCGTAAAAACAAATTTAAACCAAATTTTAAATATGTTAAATTAAAATTCTTAAAATAGAGATTTATCTAAAATATTAATTTAAACCAAAGAGGTATTATTTAGTTTTATTTATTTAATTATGATTTTAGTTGAAGTATTTTTATTTTCATTAGCTATCCTTACAAAATACACTCCTGCATATAAAGTTTGAACATCAAAATAACACATAGTACTTCCTTGGTAAAGTGTTTGAGTTTGAATTACTTTACCCAAAGTATCCACAAGCTCAACTTTCATGTCTTGTAATGCCATTGGTACTTGAACAGCAAAAAAATCACTAGCCGGATTTGGAAATACAATTGTATTTAATTTGTCTGGATTAAATAAAATTGAACTTAAAGTTGTAGTAGCTTCAGTTATGGTTGTAACTTTTGTTGCTGTTTTAACACCGTAAAAAGTTGGACCTACAACATAAGGATAGGCCGAATTATGATTAGCATCTACTGTAGCAAAATAGCAATAGGTACCGTTTGGGTATTCTGGGGTTACACAAAATCTACCATTATGGATATCTAAATAAGATGCATCATTAGGATGTGAAACAAACTCATAATCTTCTTTAAAATATCCTAATGGATATGTTACACTCACTGCTGGTCCAGCTGTTACAGTTGCGCCAGTATACAAAGTAGTTCTAGTAGTAATATTTCGCAATTGAAAACTAGATTTCATACGAACGATTCCACCTGTGCCATTCGCATTAGCATATGCATAAGCACCATAAATAGGGTAGCCATCATAAGCAAAGCCAATTAAAGGAGAATGTTGATTAACATTAATTGAATACAAACCATCTGAAGGATATAAAGTACAAATATTAGATAGTACACTAATATCAGTATTAAATGCACTTGGATTTTGGTGGTGGTGGTAATTCCCCATTGCTGGATGGGCTTTTGAACAATCAAAACCTGCTCTTTCAGCTGGAATAGCATCTCTATTCCAAACCCCATCACCCATGCAAGGAGGCTGAATTGGTCCTCCACACAAGGAACTAGTTGAATTCCTCCATGAAACACCATCTCTATAATCAAAAAGCGCAACACCATTAATAAAAAGTCCAATATTACCTCCAGTAGTTGGAGTTAAAGTACCTGTATTAGGGGTTGGATTTAATGGAAATTTGAAAATTGCATTTTGACTCGTTGCTAAAGAGGGATTTCCGTCTTGAAATGGTCCTGTAATATATGCAGGTATACCATTTGTAGAAACATAAACAGAAGTTGCAGAATATTGAACTGTTTGCACATTTGCTAAAGGAGTGTCAACTATTGGAGTAGAATTTCCTGTTACATAATGCCTCCCAGTAATTCCAGTAGTATTTCTTAGCCATCCTAAAATTATTGGATTGGTTTGAGAAAGCAATACATTACTTACTGAAATGAAGATAAATAAAAATAGTAATTTCTTTTTCATAATAAAAGGTTTAGTTGAGAATTAATCTTTTAGATAACTATATTTTGAGTTAAATAAAAATTCTTTATCGGTTAAAGTTAGTAAAAATGCTATTAAATCTTTCTTTTCGTTTTCTGATAATAAAATTGGTTTTTGTAACTCTTTGGCAAGTGTTTTCCGATGCGCTTTCCCATCGGTGTAAAAATTAATTACCTCACGCAATTTCATAAATCTTCCATCGTGCATGTAGGGATAAGTGAACTCAATATTTCGCAATGTGGGTACTCTAAAACTAAAACTATCTTTAGGTTTTTGAGTTATTGTCACTCTTCCATAATCCTTATAATCAGTATCTAGAGGCAAACCATTATCTGCAAAATCTGAATTGGTTAACAATGGCTCTTTATGACACGATTCACAATTCTTCTTAAATAATTGATGTCCGTTTACTTCTTGATCAGTAAAAAAAACCTCCTTTTCATGGCGCATTACTTTGTCGTATTTTGAATTATAGGACTGCAACGAAACAGTAAATTGGCCAATAGCTTTTAGCAAGTTTTTTGTATTAATTAAACTATCTCCAAACACCTTATAAAACATTCCTTGGTATTTTTTGGAATTATTTAAACTCCCTAATGCATTTGTCAATGTATTATCCATTTCTTGCGAATTCGTGATCGGATTTATAGGTTGAGAGTTCAAATTGATTACGCCACCATCCCATTGAAATGATTTTGCCCAAGCTAAATTCACTAACGACATTGCATTTCGATTTCCAATTCTTCCTTCAATACCATGACTCAATGCATGATCTGTATGAGCAAATCCTGTATATTGCGAATGACAACTAGAACATGAAATGGTACTATCTCTTGAAAGAATTGGATCGTAAAATAATTTTCTACCTAATTCAAAGCCTTCTTTAGAGAGTTTATTTTCCTTAAAATCATAAACCGGTTTCGGCCAACCTTTCGGAACTACAATATCTTCATAGCTATTACTTTTCATCGAGAAAAGAAAAATGCAAATTATAAATACAACTAATATTATGATCCCTTTATTATTCAAATCCAAACATATTTTTATAAAGTTGTGCCATTTTAATCGCTTTTTCACCAGGAATCATAATGGAATTCGTTTCCTTAAGTGAAATAGCATCCAACCAATTACTTAGTTCGACTTCAATATTAATATTTTGTTTCTCATCTAAATT
>Ga0222712_10003322_pt1 | contig 17612 bp, 18 predicted proteins | sample C33_657DmetaG_FD_165043 | JGI IMG/M metagenome (GOLD analysis project Ga0222712, IMG submission 165043) | Estuarine water microbial communities from San Francisco Bay, California, United States - C33_657D | ecosystem: Environmental > Aquatic > Marine > Unclassified | place: USA: California...
TGGAAGCCTGTCTTGAGCTCATCCCTACTGGCGCTTTGGTGGGCATGCAAGACATGGGTGCTGCAGGCATCATTTGTTCTACTGCAGAAACCAGCGCAAAAGGCGGTGTGGGCATGAGGATTGATCTTGACAAGGTGCCCAAGCGCCAACAAAACATGAAGGCTTGGGAGCTCCTCTTGAGTGAAAGCCAGGAAAGAATGTTGATGGTGGTGACCAAAGGAAGGGAAAAAGAAGTACTCGATATATTTGAGAAATGGGACCTGCCTTGTTCTGAAATTGGTGAAGTAACCACTGACGGAATGCTGCGGTTTTACATGAATGGAGCGCTGGAAGCAGTTCTTCCTGCAGAGAGTCTTGTATTGGGTGGTGGAGCCCCTGTCAACGACAGACCCTATAGCACACCAGCCTATTTTGAAAAAATTGCTGCCTTTGATCCGGCTGAAGTTCCTGTGCCAGCAGACCTGAAAACTGTCGCGCAGCAACTTGCTGTTATCCCCAACATTGCAAGCAAAAAATGGATTTATACCCAATACGATAGCATGGTGGGTACCGGGAATACCGCTACCAACAATCCCAGCGATGCCCCTGTTGTTTTGGTGAAAGAAACAGGCAAAGCACTTGCTGTTACAACAGATTGCAATAGCAGATACGTATATTCCGACCCTTACAAAGGTGCCATGATCGCAGTAGCAGAGGCAGCAAGAAATATTGTCTGCAGTGGAGGCGTTCCATTGGGGGTAACCAATTGCCTGAACTTTGGTAATCCATACGATCCTCAGGTGTATTTCCAGTTTGTGGAAGCAGTGAAGGGAATGGGCGAAGCATGCAAAAAATTTGATACGCCAGTTACTGGAGGAAATGTTAGCTTCTATAACCAGAATCCGGATGGTGCTGTTTATCCAACCCCAACCATCGGTATGGTAGGGGTGCTTGATTCCTATGAGGATAAAATGACGCTGGGCTTTAAAGCAGAAGGTGACCTGGTTTATCTTGTCGGTCAATCCAACAACGACATCAATTGCTCAGAATACCTGCACAAAATTTGCGGTGTAGAATATTCTCCTGCACCACATTTTGATCTTGATGAGGAATTTTCTGTTCAACAGGCCATACTGAAATTGATTTCCCATAAGCTCATTCAATCTGCCCACGACATCAGTGAAGGAGGTCTTTTCATCACGCTACTCGAAAGTGGCTTTGTAGCTGGTCTTGGTTTTGAAGCTGCTCAACAGGATTCATCCCTACGGGCCGATGCATTTTGGTTTGGTGAATCGCAAAGCAGGGTGGTAGTGTCTGTTTCACCTTCTAAGCAACAAGCCTTTGAATCAATGCTTGCTGCAGCTGGAATCCAATCATCACTGCTGGGTAATGTCAAAGGCAAGGATGTTGTGATCAATGGAGACAACTGGGGTGCCATTGCAGCATGGAAATCACCTTATGATGAGAAGATAGGGTCACTGATGGCGTAAAAGAGGTCCTTATCTTACCTCAAAAAGTACTAAGCTGGCTTTTTCTCCTTCTTTCAACTGGATGGTACAGCCATATCCAGGCCTGATGTATCCATAGTCAGTTTCTTCTATTCCTATTTCTACCCTGGTGTCCGGTTGGCTGATCTGTACAAATTCCCCTGAAACCAGGATCGCAACAGTAGGTCCCCTTCCTGAAAAAGAAAATGTTGGGTTCTTGCTGCTGAGTTCCAGTCTGTATCCCACACACTTGTCTGATACGAATATGGTGTCCAGCGCCATGGGTTTCCAATCGGGACGGTCTACTATTGCCCATTTTCCTAAAATTTCCACATCATAGGCGTGTATGCGACCATCGCCAGGAGCCGCTACCCTATGGGTGGAAGGTCCACTGGAGAAGGAAGAATACCAGGATTGACCCTTTTTTGAAGTCATTTTTGTCCATCCCTGGTTCAATACCTGATTGTCATAGACCACATCAGTTAGAAATACAAAAGCCGATGGGACTGCATGGACATGAAAAAGGCTGCTGTCGCCATTTTCAATCTGGGCTTCGATCACCCTGAGGTATTTATTGAACAATACAGGATTGTGGCGTGGCTCCTGGAAAACAGGTACAATTTTTTGGCAAAAAGAAATATTTACCAGTAAAATTGATGTGACCAAAAAGTTCAGGATGCGTTTTTTCATGAGCCAAATTTATGGTATGTTTGTACGACCTTCAGATTTTTTTAAGCAATTTCTGCTGGTCCAATCATTATTCATTTCCGGGACCACAACCAGCCTGCGAGACTGATCAAAAAAGTTTAAATCGTATGACCAAGTACATTTTTGTAACCGGTGGGGTTACTTCCTCGTTAGGCAAGGGCATTGTTTCAGCCTCATTGGCAAAACTTCTCCAGGCAAGGGGGTTCAAGGTGACCATTCAAAAGTTTGACCCCTATATCAATGTCGATCCGGGAACGCTGAATCCTTATGAGCATGGCGAGTGTTATGTTACAGAGGACGGGGCAGAAACAGATCTTGATCTTGGACATTACGAACGTTTCCTGAACAGCTTTACTACTCAGGCCAACAATGTTACCACAGGAAGGATTTACCAGTCGGTGATCAACAAGGAAAGGGAGGGTGCATACCTTGGAAAAACGGTGCAGGTTATCCCCCACATCACAGATGAAATCAAAAGGCGCATGCAATTGTTGGCTGCGTCTGGATACGACATCATCATCACTGAAATTGGAGGAACGGTTGGCGACATTGAAAGTCTTCCTTTTATAGAAGCTGTCAGGCAGTTGCAGTGGGAACTCCCGGAAGAAGACTGTTTGGTGGTACACCTTACACTCGTTCCCTACCTCAAGGCCGCCAAAGAACTCAAGACAAAGCCTACACAGCACAGTGTGAAAATGATGAGTGAAAATGGTGTGCATCCAGATATCATTGTCTGCAGAACAGAACAGCCACTATCCAAAGAATTAAAGGCAAAAATTGCCTTGTTCTGTAATGTGAAAACCGATGCTGTAATTGAGGCAGCTGACGCCAGGAGTATTTATGAAGTTCCTTTGTTGATGCAGCAAGAACAGCTGGATATCATTTGTCTGAAAAAACTGAACATCACCTGGTATCCCGAGCCAGACCTTACCATTTGGAAAGGATTCCTTGATAAATTACACAATCCAACTTCTACTGTAACCATAGGATTGATTGGAAAATACATTGAGTTGCAGGATGCATACAAATCAATTCTTGAAGCTTTTATTCATGCTGGTGCCATGAATGAGTGTAAAGTGGAAGTGGTGGATGTACACAGTGAATTCATCACTGAGGAAAATGTAAATGACAAACTGCAGGGTTTGGATGGACTATTGGTTGCTCCTGGCTTTGGTCACCGTGGTATTGACGGAAAAATATTGGCAGTAAAATATGCAAGGGAGAATGGCCTGCCATTTTTTGGTATCTGCCTGGGCATGCAAATGTCTGTCATAGAATTTGCCAGAAATCAGCTGGGATTGCCTCAAGCCCATTCCACTGAAATGGATCCTGCCACCCCTGATCCGGTGATTGATTTGATGGAAGGACAGAAGGCCATTACCAACAAAGGGGGCACCATGCGATTGGGCGCTTATCCATGTAAAATTGAAAAGGATTCCCTTGCTTACCAAATCTATGGTTCAGAACTGATTTCTGAACGCCACAGGCATCGCTGGGAGTTCAACAACAAATACCTCGACGCCATGCAGGCTGCCGGGCTCAAAGCCAGCGGCTTGAACCCAGAAACCAACCTGGTGGAGATTGTTGAGATTCCTGGTCATCCCTTCTTTATCGGTGTTCAGTACCACCCGGAGCTGAAAAGCACTGTTGAGAATCCACATCCCATTTTTGTTCATTTTGTCAAGGCTGCGAAAGCTTTTGCAGCCAAAAAAATCGTCAAAGACCCGGGCAGTTTGCAGGGAGACATGATCTGATAATACACAATACCTCTACACATGAAATTTGAAAAGAACTCGGTCATTGGCATTGCATTGCTCGCCATCCTGTTCATCGCCTATTTTTATTTTACCCGCCAGGGCCAACTTGAACTTGAAGCCAAGCAAAAACAAATCAGGGATTCTATCGCAGCCATTCAGCCTGTGGTGAAGGATACTGTTGCAGCGGTTGAAGAAATGAGTGATACTGCTAAAGCCCTAGTCGGAACACCGGGAAGCTTTGTTCAGCAGGGTACCATTGCTGCCTCAACATCAGTTTTGGAAAATGACCTTGTCAAGATAACATTCAGCAACCAAGGAGGTCGTCCAACCGCTGTTGAGCTCAAAAAATACAAATCCATTGACAGCAGCAATGTGAAATTGGTTTCAGCAGGATTCAACAAACTATCTTACCTGATCAACACAGGTGTCAACCAGACCTCCTCCTCAGGGGATCTCTACTTCTCTCCATCACAAATTACTACTGATGCAGATGGAACCTCAACCCTTTCTTTTTCTCTTGCTGACTCATCCGGAAAATCAATCGAGCACCGTTACCGCCTGAAAAAAGGGGAGTACATGTTTGAGTGGAACCTGGGAGTCAAAGGAGCAGACCGATTGTTTACAAACAACACAGTAAACATGCTTTGGCAGGTGCAGGCTGATCAACAAGAGCGGGATATTCAAACAGAAAAGCGTGAAACACAGTTGGGCTTATACGGGCAAGACGGGTTTGATTATTTTACCATGAGCGATGGCCTTGGTAAAAATTGGGATGAGGGCCTCAAATGGCTGGGTATCAAGCAAAAGTTTTTCAATACTACTGTCATTGCAGACAATGGATTCAGTTATGTGGACATCAACTGCAAGATGCCGGATGATTCATTGAAAATCGTGGCACAGACCACAGCCAACCTGCGCACCACCTTCCCTGCATCTACCGCTGTAAACCTTGGTTACAGGTTTTATGTAGGCCCTAACGATTTTGCCATCCTCAAGCAATACAAGATGGACATGGAAGACATGGTCAATCTGGGTCAGGGTTTCTATGCCTTCGTTAAGTACATCAATAGGTGGATTGTTCTCCCTGTGTTTGGACTTTTTGAGAAATATGTGGGAAGCCTTGGTCTGGCCATCTTGTTGCTCACCCTTTTCATTCGATTGATGACTTCTCCTTTGGTGTATACTTCTTATGTGAGTGGTGCCAAAATGAAAGCACTTCGCCCAGAGTTGGATGTATTGAAAGAAAAGCTGAAGGATGATCAACAGGCTTTCAGCATGGAACAAATGAAACTGTTCCGAACTGCAGGCGTTAATCCATTGGGTGGATGTATTCCAGCCTTGCTTCAGATTCCCATTTTCTTTGCCTTGTACAGTTTTTTCAATTCCAACATCACATTGCGTGGAGTGCCATTCTGGTGGTCAAAAGACCTTTCCTCCTATGATGCAGTATTCAGCTGGGATTTTAACATTCCTGGTCTGGGCAGCCATCTTTCTTTGTTCACGGTATTGGCAGTAGTAACAAGTTTGCTGATCTCATTGTACAGCATGAGCATGACCCCTGATCAGAATAATCCGGTCATGAAGTACATGCCCTATATATTCCCCATCATGCTGTTGGGCATCTTCAACGGCCTTCCTTCAGCCTTGACTTGGTATTATACCGTATCAAATGTCATCACATTGGTGTTGCAATTTGTAATCCAGAACTATATCATTGATCATGATAAGATTCTTGCAGAAATTCAATCCAATAAGAAAAAGCCAAGAGAGAAATCCAAATGGCAGGAGCGCCTTGAGCAGATGCAGGCTACCCAAAAAAAGGTAAATGACATGCAGCAAAAGGTAAAGAAAAAATAGTGATATGAAAAGATTCCTTCTTCCGATTTTCTTTTTTGCTGTTGCCACATCAACTGCACAAAAAAGGTTTTCGGAAGGAACCATTCTGTTCACGGTGTCAACCTTTGTGGACGGAACAAAGATTGCAGATGATGCAACTGCTGTTCACATGACCAAAGGTGGTCATGTGAGGGCTGAAATGAGCAGCTCAATCGGTAAAACCATTACTCTTTTTGATACAAGAGAAGGAAAAGGCGCCATTATTCGGGAATTGGGATCGCAGAAAATACTGATTCCACTGAATAGGGAGAACTGGGCTGAAACCAATGCCAAGTTCAAAGACCTGGTGTATGCATTCTCTGATGACAGCAAGGAATTGATTGGGTTCAAGTGCAACAAGGCAAGTGCCATCTTGAAAGATAGTACGATCATTGGTGTTTTTTATACCAGGGAAATCTCAACAGAGAATCCTGAAGTTGACAGCCAGTTTGGTTCATTGCCAGGGATGGCCCTTCAGTTTTCTTACACAAAAGGGAATACGGTGGTGGTCTACACAGCCACTGCTATCAATTTTGATCCTGTACCAATACAAAAATTTGATGTGCCAAGCACTGGCTACAGGGTATTGAGTTATCAAGAAAGCAAAAAAGGAAGAAAATAATTGATCTTAATGCTGCGGCTTCTGAGGCGTTTTGAAACGCTGAAGGATTCCTCTGTTTTTGTAAGGAATCATGTAAGTAATGTTTCCTTTTTGGTAGGAGATGACCGAGTTGAACATGTTCTCTTTGCCCACTTTCCTAAAACCAAAGGACCTGTTTCCGGAGTAAGTGAAACCTGCATTCAGGTTAAGGGTAAGGTTCTTTTTCATGTTTGAAAAAGAGGCCTTGGAAGATTTTGATTTAACGATGATGCCATCAACAGCCAGTGCAGCATGCGACAATACAATCACTGCAACCAGTGCAATTGATTTCTTGAAAACATGTAAGTAGCAACTTTTTGAGGCGATCATAATTAGTACAAAATTAACATAAATTCTCAATTATGCAAGTTTTCCTAAAGATTTTACTAAAACGCAATCTCTTTCAAAAGAATTACAGAAGGTCAGGGGTATAATCATAGCGATTCCTTAACTTACAACAACCCCCTAAAAATGACAGGAGAATCCAAATTGCCCGATAACGATGACATAGAAGACCTCCTGAAGGTCTATGAGCGGCTGTGCGCAGGCAGGGGCAATGGTTTCCTCTCAGAGGAATCATTTGAGCGAATCATTGATCATTTTGATGACCAGAACTCACTTGCCAAGGCGATGGAGGCTGCTGAAATGGGAGTTCTTCAATATCCCTACTCTTGCACGTTACTGGTGAAAAAAGCTGATCTGCTGATTGCCAACCGGCAGTACAAGCGTGCCCTGATCTTATTGGACAAAGCCGAGATTTTGGATCGCAATGATATTGACATCTATGTCTTGAGAACTGATGCTTATTTGGCCCTGGACATGCAGGACAAAGCGGTTGAATTGCTGGAAGACGCCATTTCACAATTTGAGGGTGAAGAGAGGATAGACCTGCTTTTTGAACTGGCGGATGTATACGATGACTATGAGGCATTTGAAAAAATATTTGATTGCCTCAAGCTGATTCTTGAATACGATCCCAACAATGAAGAGGCGCTATACAAGATCTGTTTTTGGACCGACTTTACTGGAAGGAGCGAGGAAAGCATTCGGCTGCACCTCAAGATCATAGAAGATTTTCCTTACAATGATTTGGCCTGGTTTAATCTGGCTGCAGCTTACCAAGGTTTGCGTCTTTTTGAGAAATCAATTGATGCTTACCAGTACGCCATTGCCATCAATGAAAAATTTGATTACGCCTACCGAAACATGGCTGATGCCATGATGCGGCTGCACCGTTATAAGGAGGCCATTGAAAGTCTTGAGAAAGTGATTGAGTTGGCACGGCCGGAAGACCTGATTTACCAGGCCATCGGGTTTTGTTACGAAAAGATCAAAAATTATGCCCAGGCTAGATTTTATTACCGAAAGGCATCTCATCTCAATCCGGATGATGCCAAGATTTACCTTAAAGTAGCCGGCACCTATATCAAAGAGTCCAAGCATGCACAGGCCATCAAATACCTTGATACAGCCCTGCGCATCAAGCGACTCGATCCAGAGTTCAACCTGACCATGGGTGAATGTCTGGTTAAAGTGGGTAAACTCAGAGAGGCCGTGCATTATTTCATGGCTGCAGTACAGGCAAGGCCCAAAAACATCAAGTCATGGGAGGCACTCATTGCTGCCCTGTTTATAAGTGGTCAGTTCAAAGAGGCACAAAAGCAGGTAGAAATGGCAAGGGTCAAAACAGGGAACAAGCCCATGTTTGATTATTATGATAGCGCCATCCTCTTGTCTATCGGCAAGATCAAGCCAGGACTGGACTTGCTGGAATCTTCCATTGAAGCCCAGCCCCGGTTGTTAAAGAAATTTCTCAAACTTTATCCATCTTCTGTGAAGTTCCCCCAGGTTGTCGAACTCATCCTTAAAAACAAGAGAAGAAAGCGCATCTGAGTCTTAGCGCAGAATTGAGCTGCGGCAATTAACCATCTCTTTCGTATTTTTGGAAAAACTACTCTAGACCATGAATTTCAGTTTGTCTCAGATGCCTGATAGGTTTGCTAAACCCAGAAAAGAGGGAATAACCATGATCATGGACAAAGGGCTGACCCTTGATCAGGCCAAACAATTCATCGAAAATGCAGTTCCCCATGTAGACATGGTTAAACTTGGATTCGGAACTGCTTACGTAACACCAAAACTGCGTGAAAAAATTGACCTGTATCAGTCAGCGGGGATACCGGTTTATTTTGGCGGTACGCTTATGGAAGCATTCCTGATCAGGAACCAGTTCAACGATTACATCTCATTGTGCAAGGATTATGGTATTTCATACATGGAAGTAAGTGATGGATCCATTACCATCCCTCATTCAGAAAAATGCGGTTATATCGAAAAGCTGAGCGCTATTGGAACAGTGCTAAGTGAAGTGGGGAGCAAAGATGCCGCACATATTATCCCGCCATACAAGTGGATTGAACTGATGAGCGCGGAACTGAAGGCCGGAGCCACTTATGTGATTGCGGAGGCCCGTGAAGCCGGAAATGTTGGTATTTACAGGGGCAGTGGAGAAGTAAGGGAAGGGCTGGTACAGGAGATTTTGACACAAATTCCAGGTGAAAAAATCCTTTGGGAAGCTCCTCAAAAAGCACAACAACTTTACTTTATTGAATTGCTGGGTACAAATGTTAATCTTGGAAATATTGCTCCCAATGAGATCATTGCGCTCGAAGCCATGCGCATCGGGTTGAGAGGCGATACATTTGATCTGTTCCTTGACAAATAACCATACCATGCGGACATTTGGACTCATCGGGTACCCATTGGGTCATTCTTTTTCAAAAAAATATTTTACAGATAAATTCGAGCGGGAAGGCATCACCGGAAATGCGTATGAGCTCTATCCTTTGGAACAAATTGGTCAGTTGGAAGACTTGCTGGTTGCCAACCCGGACATTGCAGGACTCAACGTAACCATTCCTTATAAAGAGCAGGTGATTGCATACCTGGACAACATGTCACCCGTTGTAGAGGAGATTGGGGCTTGCAATTGTATCCGCATTGAGGAGGGCCGCTTGATGGGGCACAATACCGATGTGATTGGATTTTCGAGGTCACTCTTGCCCAAATTGAAGCCACACCACAAACAAGCTTTGATTCTGGGAACAGGCGGTTCTGCAAAAGCAGTAGCCTATGCCTTGAAAGAACTGAGGATTCCTTTTTTGCAAGTGAGCAGAACCCCAATTGAGGGGATGATTGGGTATGAAGAAATTGGCCAATCAATACTTGAGACCCATACACTTTTGATCAATACAACCCCTGTTGGGATGTATCCCCATATTGAAAACTGTCCTGCCATTCCTTATGATTTCATTGGGGCAGATCATTATCTTTTTGATTTGGTCTATAACCCTTCAACAACAAGGTTTTTGCAAGAAGGGGCACTGCGTGGTGCAGCAATCGAGAACGGTTCTGACATGCTCGTTATACAGGCAGAGGCATCCTGGGAAATCTGGAACAGTTAGCCATCATTTTTTTGCTCTGTGCATTGTTCTAGGATTTTTCTGAGCTCATCTGGAATAGACCTGACTTTTCTTTCTTTGTAGTCAAAACAGACCATGCTTGTTTTGATGGTGGCCGATTCCACTTCAACTTCATCTTTTATAAGCTTGATCAGGTAAAAGCAGTCAAAGGATGCCCTGGATAGTGTACCGATGGCCAGTGAGATGCGAATGGTATTGCCATGGAAAAGCTCATGAAAATACTCAACATGTGCCTCTGTTAGTGCCAGGCCGAATGGGCCAAAATGCATTTCAGAACAGCCAATGGTGGCAAGAAAACGCATTCTTGTTTCCTGGGCAAAAAGCAAGTACCGCTCATTGCCCACATGGCCACCATAATTGATGTCCGATACCTGTACTGTCAGCTCTGTTTGGAAGCAAAATGGAGAAGGGATTGATATTTTTCTATTCCTCATGTGGCTTATCGGGGTATTTGCTTGACCTGAATCTTGTTTTTGCTTGAATCTTTGATCAGCATCTGTGGAGTATCGGACAGTGCGGCTTTAATGCCGGGCCCCTGTAATGACTCAATGAGTGCATTCCTGAATGAATTGTTGACCACTGTGGTGATTGTGATTGCCAAAAAAGCAACCATTGCCGCATAGCGTAAAACTGGCCTCAGCCAGTTGAAAGCCGGGGAGGGCTGGCTGTTTTCAATTGAAGAAAGTTTTGTTGAAATGGCCTCCCAGCTTTCATTGGGAGGTGGGGCTGTATGGTGGTACAAAGAATTTCCTTGCTGTTGCAGTATTTTTTCAACTTCATTCCATGCTGGTGGTGGGGGATCTGCCTGGTATTCGGCTAGTTTTTTTGTCCATTCCATGGGTTATGCTTTGTCTTGATTTCTGTTGCCAATTTTCTCCTGTAGCCAGGCTTTTGCTCTAGCGTATTGCGACTTACTTGTTCCTTCACTGATGTTCATCATTGTTGCAATTTCTTTGTGTGAATAGCCCTCAACCGCGAAAAGGTTGAATACCGTTCTGTATCCATTGGGCAGTTCACTGATCAACCTGATGATGTCTTCAGCCTCCAATTCATCCAAGGCAGAAACCTCCTGATTGGGAATGTTTTCTTCCTGGTTTTCACTGATGGCATAGAGTTGGTTCTTTTTCCTGTAATGTTCTATGGCAGTGTTGACAAATATCCTCCTCATCCAGCCCTCAAAAGATCCAGTAGCCATGAATTTTCCAAGATTGACAAATACCTTCACAAATCCATCCTGCAGTATATCCTTTGCATCCTCAGTGTTGGCTGCATACCGCAGACAAATTCCATACATTTTCGGCGCGTACTTGTCGTACAGTTTTCTTTGCATGACAGGGTTGCCGAGTAAACAGCCTTCTATCAAGTCGTCATCGTTGGACAAATGGTTGCTTGGCATAAGAATTATTTGTTTTCTTGGGAATCGAGGAATGCAGTCATTTTCTCAATGGCCTTTTTCCGGTGGCTGATAGCAGATTTTACTTCAATGCCCAGTTCTGCAAAGGTTTTATCATGTTGGGCAGGCACGAAAACAGGGTCATACCCAAAGCCCGTTGCACCCGAGGCTGCTGCTGCAATCGAGCCCTCACAATTTCCCTCGAACACATGCTCCTGACCATCCAGAATCAGTGAAATCACTGTTCTGAATCGGGCTGCCCTATTGGTAATTCCTTTCATTTCAAAAAGCAGTTTCTGCAGGTTGTCATCAGCATTGGCCTGTTCGCCTGCGTAGCGAGCAGACCTTACGCCAGGCGCGCCATTCAATGCATCCACTTCCAATCCTGTGTCTTCTGAAAAACAATCCATACCGGTAAGCCTGTGAATCACCATCGATTTTTCCCTCGCATTTTCAGAAAGCGTTTCATGGGGTTCAGGGATGTCTATTGTTATGCCAGCCTCTTTTAAGGTGATGATATCGAACTGGCCTCCCAATACCGCCCTTATTTCTTCTGCTTTGTGTTTGTTGTTGGAGGCAAAAATGATTTTTCTCATGAGGGGAAAAGTTGTTTGAGACATTGCCATAGTTGCATTTTCAATGCCTTGTCGGTTTCAATGGTATCCAGTTTTGGCGCAGCAAGGTAGCGCACTTGCTGGAAGGATTGAACCTGAAAATGTGGAAAATTGATGGGCAGACCAATCGCTGCAGGGTCGATACCAAAAAGAATCAATTGCTTTTGCTTGAACTGGCTGAAAATGGAATTGTAGTCAGGTGAACCATGTTGCGTATTGGCAATGATGGCATAATCTGATTGTTCCAGTTTGCAGGCTTTCATGATATTGTTCAGAAAATCCAGCTGTTGGGAAGGCAATTCTTTTCCTTCAGTCAGGGAAACAACAACAGTATCAACAGGCAATCCAGCCAAAGTTTCAGCAGGTGCAGCTGCTGGGAGTTTTGAAAGGGTATCAGGATTTTTCAAATCCACCAGGCAGTTGTTGAAGAGATCAGAAAGAATAGCAATGGGCAATTTGATGGTTTCTTGTTGGTCCATGTTCAGGCTTTCCTTTGTACTTGCAGATTGATTTAGTTACTTTGTAAAAATTTAGGGTATGCAGACAATGGGAAACATAAAGGTAACAAAAGCCACGACATCAAAAAGGGCATCAGTGGATTTCAGTAACCTGTCATTTGGTAAACATTTCACAGACCATATGTTGGTGGCAGAGTACAGCAATGGAAGTTGGCAAACACCCGAAATTGTTCCCTATGGACCCATCAGTTTTGACCCATCCATGGCAACCATTCATTATGGCCAGTCCATTTTTGAGGGCATCAAGGCCTATCGTTTGAAATCCGGAGTGGAAGCCATTTTCAGGCCATACGACAATTTCAAAAGGTTCAATAAATCAGCCTCCCGCATGGAGATGCCATCTGTTCCGGAAGAAATTTTCATTGGGGGAATGAAGCAGTTGCTCCAGGTTGATGCTGCATGGATTCCCGAAGAATACGATCACTCCCTTTACGTCAGACCCTTCATGTTTGCAACGGATGAGGTGATTGGGGTCAATCCATCAACTACCTATAAATTCATGATCATTCTTAGTCCTGTTGGTCCTTACTATGCAGCGCCCATGAAAATTTATGTGGAAGAGTTTTATGTTAGGGCGGTACCGGGAGGGGTAGGATTTGCCAAAACATCCGGCAACTATGCTGCTTCTCTACACCCTGCTGCAGTTGCCAAGAAACGTGGCTACGACCAAATCCTCTGGACTGATGCACACGAGCACAAATATGTGCAGGAGTGCGGCACCATGAACGTATTTTTTGTGATCGGGGACAAGTTCATCACCCCAGGCCTGGAATCCGGCACCATCCTGGAAGGGGTAACCAGGGACAGTGTAATTGCTGTAGCCAATGACATGGGCAAGGTGGTGGAAGAGCGGGAGATTTCGGTGGATGAGCTCGTGGATGCATACAAAGCCGGCCTGCTTACGGAAGCTTTTGGCGCAGGCACCGCAGCAACCATTGCCAAAATCGCCGAATTGCGGTACAAGGATTTTGTCATGGAATTTGACCCTGGTAAAATGCCTTTGGCCGATGAGATCAAGTCAATTTTGACAGCAATTCGCGATGGAATTGCCCCAGATCCAAGGGGTTGGATGCTTTCAATTCAAGGATAGTCGCGGTTTATATAAAAATTTGGGATTGGCGTTTGGTTTTTGGAAATTAATTCATACTTTTGCCGTCCCGTTAAAAAAAGGGTAGAATGCCTACAATTCAACAGCTCGTAAGAAAAGGAAGAGAGATCATCAAGGCCAAGAGCAAGTCTAGGGCCCTGGATGCTTGTCCGCAGCGCCGCGGAGTATGTACACGTGTATATACCACCACTCCAAAGAAACCAAACTCAGCATTGAGGAAGGTGGCGAAAGTTCGTTTGACCAACAAAATCGAGGTTATCGCTTACATCCCAGGTGAAGGACATAACCTTCAGGAACACTCCATCGTTTTGATCAGGGGTGGTCGTGTAAAGGATCTTCCTGGTGTACGTTACCATATCGTAAGGGGTAGCTTGGATACTGCCGGTGTAAAAGACCGTAAGAAGAGCCGTTCCAAGTATGGTACCAAGCGTGTAAAAGTTAAAAAATAATATCAAAACATCGAAATCTATATAGATGAGGAAGTCCAGAGCCAAAAAATTACCCCTTGCACCAGATCCTAAGTTCAATGACACGTTGGTGACCCGTTTTATCAACAACGTTATGTGGCAGGGAAAGAAAGATGCATCATTGATTATTTTCTACGATGCAATTGACAAGGTTGCCAAAATGACCGGTGAAGACGGTTACGAGGTTTGGAGGAAAGCTTTGAGCAATGTCACTCCTGCTGTAGAAGTAAGAAGCCGCCGTATCGGTGGTGCTACTTTCCAGATTCCATCTGAAGTACGTGCTGACAGGAAAATTTCCCTCAGCATCAAATGGATGGTTCGCTTCGCAAGGGAGCGCAATGGTCGTAGCATGGCAGACAAGTTGGCCAATGAGATCGTTGCAGCCAGCAAGGGTGAAGGTGGTGCTTTCAAAAAGAAAGAAGACACCCACCGTATGGCTGAGGCCAACAAAGCCTTTGCACATTTCCGTGTATAATCTGAATATCATTCTAATACAAAGGGCTGCCTGTTGGCGGCCCTTTTTTATTTCGGTTTCTGCACTGCATTTCCTAACTTTGCACCCGCAAAAGCAGCTTTCCGTTCTGGAAGGCAACCGATTGCCCAAAAACAAAACTTTTTAAACAATAAGTACAGTCATGGCAGACTTAAAATTTCAACGGAACTTCGGTATTGCTGCGCACATTGATGCCGGTAAAACCACAACAACAGAGCGTATCCTGCGCTACACAGGAATGATCCACAAGATTGGTGAGGTGCACGATGGTGCTGCCACCACCGACTGGATGGAGCAGGAAAAAGAGCGTGGTATCACAATTACCTCAGCGGCGGTAAGCTGCCAATGGAACTTCCCAACTGTTTTGGGTAAGGCAACCCCTGATACCCAAAAGTATTATTTCAACATCATCGATACTCCTGGTCACGTTGACTTTACCGTTGAGGTGGAGCGTTCCATGCGCGTATTGGATGGTTTGATTGCCTTGTTTTCTGCAGTAGATGGTGTTGAGCCACAGTCAGAAACAGTTTGGCGCCAGGCCAACCGCTACAAGGTTCCCCGTATCGGATTTGTCAACAAAATGGACCGCAGTGGTGCAGACTTCCTCATGGTAGTTCGCCAGGTAAAAGAAATGCTGGGTGCTAAAGCAGTGCCTTTGCAGCTTCCCATTGGTGCAGAAGATAATTTTACCGGTGTGGTAGACTTGATCAAGATGAAGGGAATCATTTGGCACATGGAAACTGAGGGAATGACATTTGATGAAATTCCGGTTCCTGCTGATATGGTTGAAGAGGCCAACGAATGGAGGCAGAACCTCATTGAAGCTGTTGCCGAATACGATGACAAATTGTTGGAAAAATTCTTTGATGACCCAACCACCATCTCAGAAGATGAGGTACATGAAGCCATCCGCAAGGCGGCCATCGACCTCAGCATTGTTCCGATGATGTGTGGTTCTTCATTCAAGAACAAAGGTGTGCAAACAGCACTGGATGCAGTTTGCCGTTACCTCCCTTCACCTGTAGACATTGATGCTGTAGAAGGTATCAATCCTGACAGCGGCGAGACGGTAAGCCGTAAGCCTGAGGCCTCTGAGCCTTTTGCAGCCCTTGCATTCAAAATCATGACAGATCCATTCGTGGGAAGGCTGGCCTTCTTCAGGGTATATTCTGGTCATCTTGATGCTGGTTCTTATGTGTTGAATGTAAGAAGTGGTAAGAAAGAGCGGATCAGCCGTATCATGAAAATGTTTGCCAACAAGCAAAATCCAATCGACTTTATTGAAGCTGGAGATATCGGTGCAGCCGTAGGTTTCAAAGAAATCAAAACGGGAGATACCTTGTGTGATGAAGACCATCCAATTGTTTTGGAGAACATGTTCATTCCAGAGCCCGTTATTTCTGTAGCTGTTGAACCCAAGGCACAGGCGGATGTAGACAAGATGGGTATGGCGATCGCCAAACTTGTTGAGGAAGATCCAACCCTTCGTGTAAGAACAGATGAAGAAACCGGACAAACCATCCTCAGTGGTATGGGTGAGCTGCACCTCGAGATCATTGTTGACCGTATGCGCAGGGAATTCAAAGTGGAAGTTAACCAGGGAGCTCCTCAGGTTGCTTACAAAGAAGCATTCCATGCTACTGTTCAGCACCGTGAGACCTTGAAAAAGCAAACAGGTGGTCGTGGTAAGTTCGCCGATATCGTATTTGAATTCGGACCTGCCGATGCAGAATGGCTTACTGAGAATCCTGGAAAATCAATGCAATTTGTCAATGATATCTTTGGAGGATCTATTCCAAGGGAATTCATACCAGCCATCCAGAAAGGTTTTGAGCAATCAATGACCACTGGTGTTCTCGCCAACTACCCAGTTGAAAGCATGAAAGTCAGGATTTTTGACGGAAGCTTCCACCAGGTGGACTCTGATTCAATGTCTTTTGAGCTTTGTGCAAAAGGTGGTTTCCGTGAGGCAGCCCGCAAGGCCAAGCCAGTTTTGCTTGAGCCGATCATGAAAATCGAGGTAATCACCCCAGAGCAATACATGGGAGACGTTACAGGCGATTTGAACAGGAGAAGGGGTATGCTTGAAGGAATGGACAGCAGGGCAGGAGCCCAGGTCATCAAGGCCAAGGTTCCATTGAGTGAAATGTTCGGATATGTTACCCAGCTCCGTTCTCTTTCTTCAGGTCGTGCATCTTCTACCATGGAGTTCTCCCACTACAATCCTGCCCCCAACAATATCGCCGAAGAGGTGATTGCCAGGGTAAAGGGTAAGGCAAAAGAGTAAATGCAAATACCTGTTAATCAGTATATTAGGCCCCGGTTTTGTCCGGGGCCTATTTATTTTTGAAAATAGATGGATTTCTGTCGAAAAATCAGGGATTTTGTTTTGTAAGTATAAAACAAATCCATACTTTTGCATCCCATTTAAAAAATGGTTATTTAACTATGTCACAGCGAATCAGAATAAAATTACAGTCATACGACCATAATCTGGTTGACAAATCAGCGGAGAAGATTGTGAAAACCGTACGCAGCACGGGAGCAGTTATCACTGGTCCAATTCCCTTGCCTACACAAAAAAGGATTTTCACTGTGTTGAAATCACCACACGTTAACAAGAAAGCGCGTGAGCAGTTCCAACTGTGCACACACAAGCGTTTGCTTGATATTTACACTTCATCTTCACGTACAGTGGATGCATTGAGCAAGCTCGATCTTCCAAGTGGTGTAGATGTAGAAATCAAGGCCTGATGAGGTCAGGTGCTCCTCAAAGCGGCACCGCAGTTCTTTATTATTCATCTCCCAATTGATTGCCGTTGGCATGAGAAAAAGGAGCGCTGAAAATCAATTTTGTCTCTCTAAAGAGAGTTGAAATATAAACAGGCCCTTCGAGGTTTGTTTACTGTCGGTACTTCCCTCCTGAAGATTTGGGAACAAGGAAAAGGTCGATGGCAAACTGGGATTGAAGCGAGGTATCCCCTCACTGTCCATTTAACCGAAAAGGGTATAAACAAAGTACAATGAAAGGAATTATCGGAAAAAAAATCGGGATGACCAGCATCTTCGGTCCCGACGGGAAGCAGATCTC
>Ga0222712_10003323_pt1 | contig 17610 bp, 22 predicted proteins | sample C33_657DmetaG_FD_165043 | JGI IMG/M metagenome (GOLD analysis project Ga0222712, IMG submission 165043) | Estuarine water microbial communities from San Francisco Bay, California, United States - C33_657D | ecosystem: Environmental > Aquatic > Marine > Unclassified | place: USA: California...
GGTAAAGCACACTTGCAAAATCGCCCTTGGACAGAAGTGTTTGCTGAAGTATGGAACGGAGATGACTCGCGCGGATACACATTTAAGAAAAGCCACGCAGTTTCCTACGCAGCTTTGGTAGCACTACACATGAACTTGCTCAATCAAGACGCCGTACAAGTGTAATTGATTTACGTTTGCTCTTTTTACGAGCAATGTCCATCAAACTGCAAGCTGGGCCGTGTAAAATTTCAAGATCTTTGTTGGAAAATGTTCGTAGCGTGGGGCGAAACTTGTCCCACTCACCGCGTAAAAAGATGTTTATGGGTATGCTTCTATTGCTTTCCCACCACCAAGTGGCTGCTAATTCCAAGTATTCTAGTTTGGCGTCTTGAGTTAGTACAGCACCAAAATCGTAGATGGTTGTAACAGCATCATCTTTGTTTTGCACTACACCCACATATTCTTCATTGGCGTACACGCACAGTGTTATAAACGGATATTTTACCGCCAATTTTTGAAAGATATCATTGCCCATAAATATTGTTTGAGGATCCTATGTATTCAACCACCGTTTACTTATACCAGCAAATTACCAAAGTCTTGTTAGTTGACACCAGTGGTGGATATTTCACAGCGAGGTATGACACAGTGTATGCAAAACAATTAACCGTTAACAAAGGCGTAGACAATGTGCTACTGTTTGAATTTATCAATCAAGAAGAGAAGCCAGTAAACATTACGGGCAGCAGTTTTGTGTTTAGATTGATGAATCAAACTGGCGATCAACTGTTGGTTGAAAAGCCCATGGTCACACTCAGCGCCACACTAGGCAGAGTAAAAGTAGTGCTGGACAATGCGGATACCATCAACATCACAGCACAGCCCGGCAGCTACAGCATACAGCGCACAGCAGGAGACTATGTGCAGGCCGTTTATGTGGATGCTAATTCAGGTGCTAGAGCAGACTGCAACATTGTGAATAGTGTGCTACCTGCGTTTGTGCCTAGTGAAATGTTGACCATACCCACAATCTACGGCAAAGCACAACAACTGCAACCAGGGCCCACAAACTGGCCAGACTGGGCACTGTATCCACAGCCTGTAAACACCACCCAATTGACAGAATTTTACTCAAGCCATATGCCAACCAGTGGGCAAAGTTTGACCACCGTGAAAATGGACATGGATCATTACACTGGAACCGTTAAGTTCCAAGCAGCAGACACTTACGAATCAGTTTGGTATGATGTGACAGAAAGTTTTGAATTTTTTAATGAAACGTCCACACAGTATTTTAACATTGTGGGTTTCTACAACTTGATTCGAGCTGGATTTAACAACAGTCAAGGGTTTGGCGCATCGGCTACAGCCGAAGTAACGGATGGAGTGATCACAGGTATCACAGTAAATAACTCTGGACAAGGCTACGTAGCACCTCCTAAGATTCAAATTTTGGGCAATGGTTCGGGCGCCGAAGCCATTGTAACTAGTGTGGGCAATGGGCAGATTGGACCAATCACTGTCACAAATGGTGGATCAGGATATTTGCCATTGCAATACCAAGGCACCATAGCAGCCACAGTATTAATCACCACAGGTTATATTACCAACCTCCAATATCGTTGATTTAGTACAGCTGATCTGCTATACTGTATAGATGCTTGACATCCTTGCGTATCTACCTGCAAAAAGAAAGCCCACACCATCAGGTTGGTTGAGCTTCAATGCGGTTTGCTGTCAGCACAATGGCAGCACAAGAGACACCAGAGGTCGTGCCGGACTCAAAGCCACTGAAGCAGGATGGAGTTATCACTGTTTCAATTGTTCATACACAGCCAGTTTCATCATGGGTCGTACACTGAGCGTCAAAGCTCGCAGACTGCTGACATGGATGGGTGTGCCTGACAACGAAATTGAAATGCTCAATTTAGAAAGCCTGCGGCATCGTAGTATACATGGTATATTGGAAGATAGACAACAGGCTTGGAATCACTTGGCCGGTATCACCTTTGAAGAACGTGATTTGCCACCATTTGCTGAGTTACTAACACCTGAGCACCAGATGCATTGGGACTATGTGCAGGGCAGACGTGTGCCTGAAGACTTTCCCATGATGGTACAGACGCAACATGATGGCATTCATTGGACACGCCCGCACGTGGTTGTACCATTCACATACGAAAATAAAATTGTAGGTTACACTTGCAGATTTTTAGACAACCGTCAACCCAAGTTTATTTCAGACAGCCAGCCTGGCTATGTGTTTGGCACAGACTTACAACACAAGGATTGGACCAACGTGATTGTAACCGAAGGCATCTTTGATGCACTCAGCATTGGTGGCTTGGCTGTGATGCACAACACCATAAGTGATCTACAGGCCAGATTGATACGCAGTCTTGGCAAGGAAATAACAGTGGTGCCTGACCAAGACCTAGCAGGGGTAGAACTGATTGATCGTGCAGTGGAACTGGGATGGGCGGTAAGTATACCCGAGTGGCCAGACGGCTGTAAAGATGTTAATGATGCTGTAATTGCATTAGGGCGTGTTGGTACCTTGCTAACTATAATAGCAGCTAGAGAAACCAGTAAGATTAAAATAGAACTAAGGAAGAAACAACTTGTTAAAAGAATACAATAAACTTTGGGTATTTGGCGACAGTTATACAACACCATATGTTTGTGTAGATCCAGTTGACAGTTTTTGGGGTCTAGCTGCAAAATCACTAAATGTGAACACAATTGTCAATTGCTCACGTTCAGGAAATAGTTTTGCAACAGTTCAACATTTACTGATAGGAATGTCTCAAGAGATTGACTGGGACCGTGACATGATATTTGTAGGAGTTCCTCCGTTGGAGCGTATCACAATTTTTGACAATCATAGAAATACAGGATATCATGGACACAATATTAACACCAACACGTGGGAAGTTGATCAATTTGACATTGCAGCCCATCGAGGACTTGTTTGTTTGCAAAACTATGGCCAAGATCAACAGTTAATTTTACACCACGATCGCAGTTGGCTCGAAACTGATATATTGAGACAGATATTTTTACTTACTCGATGGTTAGACAGTATCGATGCTAACTATTTGATTATTAATTTAAGCAAAAATTTAGATAGCAATAACTGTTGGGGACCAAGCAATTTTGTCCTGCCATATTGCAGAGATCACGAAAAGTGTATATTATTTGACAAAACATATCATGGCATAAACATCGGGGTCAATAAACCTGCAGACGTTGACGCACCAGAAGGACACCATGGACCAGCTGGCAATCGGTATTTTTTTGAACAGTCATTGCTACCAAAACTAAAAGAATGCTACACACAGCAAATTGATTCAGACACCCCTACTGAAGTGTTAGATGCACTTACATTATACTTGGACTATATTCATGCTAAAAGATTACGGACTTGACGTTCAACGTTTATTTCTAGAAATGATGTTGGAGGACGCACAGAGCTATGTGCGTGTTCAAAACATCTATAACCCGCAGAACTTTGACAAGAGTTTGAGACCTGCGGCTGAGTTTATCAAAGAACATTCAGACAAGCACAAGACCTTGCCCGAGCGCACACAGATATCAGCCACTACTGGCGTTAAGTTGTCGGCTGTGCCGGACTTGAATGAAGGCCACTTTGACTGGTTCATGGGCGAGTTTGAAGCATTTACTCGACGACAAGAACTAGAGCGAGCTATTTTAAAAGCCGCTGACTTGTTGGAAAAAGGCGAATATGATCCGGTTGAGAAGCTCATCAAAGATGCAGTACAGATATCACTTACTAAGGACATGGGCACAGACTACTTTGCTGATCCCAAAGCCCGCATTGAGAAGTATTTTAACTCGGGCGGACAAGTAAGCACAGGCTGGCCACAGCTGGATAGATTGCTGTATGGTGGATTCAGTCGCGGCGAACTCAACATCTTTGCCGGCGGATCTGGATCAGGCAAATCCTTAGTCATGATGAACATTGCACTGAACTGGCTACAGCAAGGACTCAGTGGTGTGTATATCACACTAGAACTTTCAGAAGAACTTACGTCACTGCGAACTGATGCTATGTTAACAAACATGAGCACCAAGGACATTCGCAAGGACATAGACACCACAGAGCTTAAGGTCAAGCTGGTGTCCAAGAAGTCAGGCAACTATCAGGTAAAAGGCCTGCCAGCACAATCAAACATCAACGACATCCGTGCTTACTTGAAAGAGTATCAAATTCAAACAGGCAAGCGGGTAGACTTTGTGATGATTGATTACTTGGACTTGCTCATGCCAGTTAGTGCCAAAGTTTCGCCCAATGACTTGTTTGTGAAAGACAAGTATGTGTCAGAAGAACTGCGCAACTTGGCCAAAGAGCTAGGAATCCTAATGGTAACTGCAAGTCAGTTAAACAGATCCGCTGTGGAAGAAATTGAATTTGATCACTCACACATTTCAGGTGGTATTTCAAAGATTAACACAGCAGATAATGTGTTTGGTATCTTTACAAGTCGTGCAATGAAAGAGCGTGGCAAGTATCAGATCCAGTGTATGAAGTCACGAAGCTCGACCGGCGTTGGTCAAAAGATTGATTTGGAGTACAACATTGAAACCATGCGTATTACTGATGAAGGCGGAGATGACAACGAAAACGGGTTCAGTAAAAAGCCCAGTACAAGTATCATGGACTCGATCAAAGCAAAAAGCCAAGTTAATGCTGCCGCCGCAGACGATGCCAAGTCTGCGCCTTGGGAACGACCACAAGCCAAGGAAGGTTTTGATCTAGAAGCACCCAAAGTCACAGCTGATGTGCAAAGCGCCAAACTCAAGCAGTTGTTGGGCAAAATCAAAACAAACTAATGCTCAAAATCCGCTAAATAATCCAAAGGCCCTTGAGCAGATGCAAAAACGCACTCGCAGTTTATTAGAAGAATTAGACGATTTGTACATCGAGCGTGATCGCCGCCTGTTAATTGAAAACCGTGCAGCCACACTGATTGCTAATGCTATTAGATTGTTAGAACAAATTGACACAGAATTTCCAGCTGACCAAGCTGAAAATCTACAGCGCAAATTGCTAAATGCCATCCGTACCAGAGACTCGGGAAAGTTTGCTAGATCAGTGAGAAGAACAAATGCAGATACATGAGATATTTCGTCGCAACACAAATGAAGGCATACTCAAAGGAGTAAAAAACTATGTGGTCAAGCCAGTGGTTAACACGGCAGTTGATATAGCCAAACCAGTGGTAAATTATGCGGTTGATCAAGCCAAAGGTGTAGCAAAGGCACCACTTAATACGGCAGAATATTTTGCCAACAAAGTGCTAAATGCTGCTGGAGTTCCTCAAGATCAACAAGGCTCATACAGCAAGTATGGCCATATGGCTGCTGGTCAACGGCAAGGCATCACTAATATAGCACAACAAGAACATTACATTGGCAACGAATTGTCTAAAGAATGGTCCAGCACAGGTACGTTAAATGGTAAGAAAGCAGAAACACTTGATCCAGAAGCTATCAAACAAGCTGCTATTGCGTTTAATGCAGGATCATCCAATTTAAAAATTAACACAGATAATGTAGTTAGAACTGTACAAACTCTAGCACCTCAGTATATTAAAGATAGAGAAGCACAACAACTAGCAAGAGCTCAAGGTAAACTTAATATTAAAAATTTAATGGCAGAACTTGAAAAGCAATATGCGTTATCTAAAGATCCATCGCAACCAATAACAAACAAACAGCAAGCAATAGATGCAAAAAACAAAGTAATTGACCAGCTAAAAAAACTGGGCCAGCCAATTGACCAAAAATATTTAGATGATACTGCGGCGTCAGCTCAAAGTGCTATTGCTCAAACTGGCGGCGCTCCACTCTTAACAGCGACACCACCTGTTGCTAAAGCACCTACTGCACCTGTTGCAGCGCCTGCAGGATTTAACTATGCCAATGTGATGAAAATTCCTGGTATGAACCAACCTGTTAAAAAACCCGCGGCTGCTCTGGCAGAGTCATTGACTTGGAGCAAAAACTTTGATCCTGGCAAACAATTATATCGTCGTATGAAACAAGGGCAAACACAATGAGACTTTTAGAAGGTGGTAACGTATTCAAAGACGCTGACGGTAATCCTTTAACTGGACGTATCAATCAAAGCGATGTGCCAGCCACAGTGCAATGGTTGGAAACACTTACAGGATTAGAATTCCCACGTGAACGTTGGTTGGGTAGCACTGGTCGCAAGCCTACCTCAGGCGACATGGACATGGCAGTTGATGCCAGTGAAATATCCAAAGAACAACTGGCAGCAAAACTCACACAATGGGCAGTGAGCCACGGACAAGATCCCAAAGCCTGGGTAAAAAAAGCTGGAGAAGTACACCTGCGCACACCTATCAATGGCAACCCTCAAAACGGATATGTGCAAACAGACTTCATGTTCTTCCCTAACTTGGATTGGGGACAGTTTTACTATGGTGGTTCAGAAGATTCTGCTTACAAGGGCATGAACCGCAATGTGCTAATGAGTTCAATTGCCAAACAGCAGGGACTTAAAGTAGGTGCCAATGGCATGTTCAGCCGCACCACAAATCAACTGGTTGATGGCGGCATGGATCCCGACTATGTGGCCAAAACACTATTAGGCAGAACTGCCACTAGAGAAAATCTCAAAAACGTAGAAAGCATTTATGCTGCTCTAGCACGAGACCGAGACCGCGATGCCAAGCTCAAAGACTTTCGTGAATATCTAGCCAAGGAAGGTTTACAAGAACCGGACCTAGTTCGAGAAAACAGTGATGTGCATTTCCTGGCCAAACTACGTGACAGAATTGTAAATCAAGGTATGCAACCCTTGATCGAAACAGAAAAAACTAACCCATACCAACTCTACGAAGCCGACGAAGGCAATGTAGGCGGCCGAGCCAAGGGCATTGAGCACCTAGAAGATCTAATATTTCGCAAAGGCTCACGTGGTGTAGATGAAGCACTGGCTATTATTCAACATGCCGCAGAAGCACCACAAAAGACCACTACTGTAAAGTGGGACGGTAAACCAGCTGTGATATTTGGTCGCAAGCCAGCCACAGGCGAGTTTGTGCTGACAGACGGTTCAGGTTTTGAGGCCAAAGGTTACGATGGACTTGCTACTAGCCCCAAAATGATGGCACAGATTCAAAGCACACGAAAAGGGGAACGTGGCGAATTGGTTCAACTGTACGCTGATCTTTGGCCACAATTAGAAGCTGCCACACCCACAAACTTTCGTGGCTATGTACAAGGTGACTTGTTGTACGATCCACAACATCCCTGGGAAGAACAGGCTGGTAACCTTGTGTTCAAACCCAACACTGTGCAATATCGCATACCTGCCAAGAGCGCATTAGGTCAACGAATTCGTAACAGTGCTACTGGTATTGCCATGCACACAATGTACGCTGATCAAGGCGAACCCAAGCAGCCACTCAGCAGAGTAAAATTCAATGAAGTGCCTGGATTGTTGTTGATTGAACCCATTTACGGCAAAGGTATTACACCTCAAGATCCTGCACAATCTAAAGGACAGTCTACATTGATCAAACAAATCAAACAACTGCGCAACAGCAAAGGCGCTGCTATTGATACCCTGTTTAATCCTGCTGAACTGCGAGCCATGCAGATCACAGACTTGGCCAAACTGTGCGTGGATTACATTAACTTTAGAATCAAACAACCCAACGGTAATTTTGATAATCTATTAGCAGGGTTTGGTGATTGGCTACAAACCAAAGTTACTCCAAAGAAATTTGGTAATATTGTGGAATATCTAAAGAGTCCTGCATCAAACACAGAAGGCTTGGCCGCTGCATTTACCTTGTTTATTCTGCTACACGATCTAAAGCTAGACATCCTGCGTAACTTGGATTTGAAAGATCCCGGACATGAAGGCTGGGTAATGGCCACGCCTGCAGGCTATGGCAAAGCAGTAAATCGCTTTGATTTTACTGCTAGAAATGCCGCACGAAACAATCCTCAACAGGCGTAATTTTTGCCAAAAGACTAAATAAAAGCAGACCCGATAAGGTCACTAACTTTAAAGGAAATTTATCATGGCATATTTTGCACCCGTAAATGGCGATTCACAACCAGTATTCGCATTAGACACACGTAACGGCCCACAAGCCCCTAGCACTTCGTTGGCTGGCGTTCCTGTTCAACCACAAGGTCCAAAACTGGACTTCTATCGCGTAGTTGCTAACACCAGCGTAAACGGCGAAGGTGGCGTACAAGAATACGTTGCTAACGTGATTCAAGCTGTTCAACGAACTGCCACTGTAGCAATGTACCAAGTTGATGGCGTTGCAATTTCATTTGCTACCTATCCAACTGGCGCATTTGGCGACTCAGCTGCCAATCCACCTACCACAACCAGCGCAGCAATCTTCTTGGCTGCTGCTAACGTGACTTACACCGGCTTCCAGTTGGATAGCTGCACTAGCGTTGGTTTTAAACTATCAACCTAATAATAAGTAGAGTGTAAACTTTAACCCTGGAACTAAAAACTCCAGGGTTTTTCTTTGTCGTTAAATACCCGCAGAATGAATATATTATGCCGGACCCTATTTGACTGTACATGCACTGGTACCACTGGTCACTTTCGCTCAAGTCAAGTGCCATACCCTGATCGTACAGGTAGATTAATCAATGACATCAATGACTGGAACAGATCAAGAAATCAACATCGCAATTGGGAAACTATCATGCAAATGATCAGTCTGCGAGCACAACCTACTATTGTCCAAGAACCCAAATGCACAGATGGTGTGTGGCAGTTTGAATTTAGTGTAGAAACACCAGGTGTGTATTCTACTAACAATGACATTGACAATCTTGATGGCTTGCTAAATGAATGTGCTGGAATACCAATGGTTGTGGGGCTGGACGAAACCGGCACTATTGAACCCAGTTTAACTGTGAATGGACCCAATCAAAACTTGTGGTTCGAAACCATAAATAAATGACCGGGAGAAATAATGGCTGATACCACTGATATCGAAAAGAAAAGTCTTGAAGCACACGTTGAATTGTGCGCAGAGCGGTATCGCCTGCTAGAAACCAAATTAGAATCAATGGATGAAAAGATCACTACTCTTTTTGGTGTAATAGCCGAATTGCGCGGCATGTTGCAATCCAATGCTACCAAAAATAACGATAGGTTAATCAGTTGGGGTGTGGGCATAATTGCTGCCCTTGTGGGTGCCCTAGGATGGTCGGCTGCGCATTTGCTCAAATTATGACCCGAGAACAAAAATTAGAACGCTGGGCCGAACGCGAAGTTCGCCGCAATATACACACTATGATTGTGAATGATGAGTCGGGTGGATATGTGGCATTTGGTAGATATCATTTGCGACCAGCAAACCAGTTGTTTGAAGTATACACACCAGGCGATGATTTAGCAGGTACTTTTAGTAACAAACGCACAGCAATCAGTTGGTGTGTGGCAGACAAGCACAATCAGCTTAGACTAGCACAAGATATCAAAACTTTAGATACTAAAAAACAAACACTGTCAGCAGACATATACTGTAGACGACAAATGGCTGATCGCAGCCGCAACAACGGATTTAGCGAAGTGGTATTGACCAAGTTACAGCCCAAGGTTCAACAGCATGCCTTGGTGGATCAGGAACTTGAAAAATGTTTAAATTCGGCTAAATATATACAACTTAGGGGATTCCAAAATGAAACTGCAAGAACTAGCGGCAACCAAGCCAACTAAACAAATAGCCCGTGTATTCGAAAGCTATTTTGGCTCACGCATGAAGTTTGACCAAATTACTGGCAAACAGGCTCAACAGATGTTGAAGCGTGTGCGTGGCGTACTAGGCGAAACTCGTCGTCAACCTTCGTTCCATCAAAGCGAACGCAATCCAGCTTATCTCAAGCTGTTGATGATGGAGCAGGCATTGTCTGCTAGAATTAAAGAAGACATGATGCCAGCTGCCCCTGCTGCTCCGGGCGCACCCGCTGCCCCTGGCACACCTACTGCTGCTCAAGCTGCTGGTACAATGACCAAGAACATTCAAAAGTTTAAAGATCCTAAAGTTGCAACAGCACTACAAAAAGCATCAAAAGGACAAAGCCTAACGCCTGATGAGCAAAAGATGGTTGCTGGTGCTGCTCTAATGCAAGCCGAAAGCCGCCTGCGCAATGCTTATCGCGTGTTGAGAGAAAGTGAAGTTCAACAAGCTCAAGTGGTGTTGGCTGCACAAGACATGGTTGACAAGATGCAATCAATGTTGGAAGATGCCAGCGAAATGCAATTCAAAGAACTGCCCGCTCTAGTTGATTCAATCAAGAATCAAGTGGGTATTGATCAAGCTTCGCAATTCAATGCAGACGCCACGGCTGCACTCACTGGCCTGGTGCAAAATCTCCAAGGTGCCAAACAACAACTGGATCAAGCACTTGGCGTAGTAACTGGTCAAACACCTCCACCTGATGCTGGTATGGCAGCCATGGGCGGTGCACCTGCTCCTGGTGCTGAAATGGCTGCTGCCGGCATGGATGACATGGCTGCTGGTGCTGACATGGCTGGCGGCGAAATTGCACCTCCTCCTGAAGAACCAGCCGCAGTTCCCCCTGCCGCACTTGGTCGTGCCAAGAGATAATGCGAATAAATGAAGTTGAATCCACTGATGCTGGAGCCGACCCTAACAAACTAGTAGGGTTGGTCAACTTCCTGGCAGGCCGAGCAGAAGATACTAATGCTCAAAAGCAAATCAGTCAAGCGGCTTTTATCTCAGCTGCTCAAAGTTTAGGCATTCCTATTACCAGTCAAAATCTTGGTGACATTATCAGTCAGCCTCCGCTGAGTGGCGTACTAGAACCGTTAGATCCAAATTCTGGAATGGTCACATTCAAAGGCGCCGATATTGGTCCAGAAAAATTGTCAGTGCAACAAAGTCAACAAGTGGTAAACAAAATGGCCAAATCGGCCATGAAACGACCAATGTAAACCAGTCAACTAACTGTTGACGCAAGGCGTTAAATATAGTATACTATGCTGTAGGAGGCCCGTATGAAAAAACTCATTACTCTCTCGTTATTGGCTTTGGCTGTGTCGGCTCAAGCACAACATCACCATCATCATAGACATGGTGGAAACTGGATAGCACCAGTGATTGTTGGCGGAGTAATTGGGTATGCGTTGACACGTAACTATTCCGAGCCTGTTTACAACTACGGCTATGTTCCGCCACCCACAGTGGTTGTTCAGCAACCCATACGTTCTGCCTGCACACCTTGGACCGAAACCCAACATGCAGATGGCACTATTACCAGAACTAGAACCTGCCAATGAAACACTGGAAAGCCTACATCAAATACACCGATAGTATCGGTGTTGTAAAACAGTATGTTGCCACAGTGGCAGCAGAAAATCAGTTTGAAGCCATAAACAAGTTCAAATTGAAATATGGTTCAGAGTGTTTGATTGGTTGGATAGAGGAAACAAAATTATATGGCTTACAGTCAGCAGGTTATTGATCATTATGAAAACCCACGCAATGTGGGTAGCTTTGCCAAAGACGACACAGATGTGGGAACTGGCATGGTTGGTGCGCCGGCCTGCGGCGACGTCATGAAACTTCAAATCAAGGTGCAAGATGGTATCATCACGGATGCAAGATTCAAAACATACGGATGCGGCAGTGCGATTGCCAGCAGTTCTCTCGTTACCGAGTGGGTTAAAGGCCGGACGCTTGACGAAGCGGCAGCTCTTAAAAATTCAGAGATTGCTCAAGAACTCGCGCTGCCACCAGTCAAAATCCATTGTTCAATCCTTGCTGAAGACGCCATCAAAGCCGCTGTAGAAGACTACAGAAAGAAGCATGATCTCTCTAACTGATCGTGCGTACACCAAAGTAAAACGACTCTTGCAAGCCAAAGACTATGCTGGCATTCGCCTGGGTGTGAAAACCACAGGTTGCTCAGGCCTGGCGTATGTGTTAGAATATGTACCGGAATACACACCTTCTGACTCTGACATCAACTATGCCCAACAAGACTTTGTGGTATTAGTGGATAAGAAAAACGAAGTATATCTTAATGGTGTTACTGTAGACTATGTGCGCCAAGGCCTCAACGAAGGCTTTGAGTTTCTCAATCCCAATGAGCGTGACCGCTGTGGTTGCGGTGAAAGTTTTAGAGTTTAATGCTAATAGAAGTTGCTGATCAGCGTATTCTAATAGATCTCAATTGGATTATACGTAAAGATTATATTTTAGATTATCTACAAATTGTAGAAGATCAATTGGTATTACACTATACCAATCAAGAGATTTGTTTTTATGCATTGGATGGCAATGATGTGTTGTCACCAGGACTTACTGGATGGATACAGTTGATTCAACGTGGATTAAACATACCCAATGACAAAATTTCTTTTGTGAGTATTAGTCCTAGTTTGCCGCAATGGAGATGGATCCCGTATCATTTGGCAGCCTTTGAAGATATTTTAAATCACATAACAACTGGATCTATAAACAGAGATACTCAGCATGCAAAATTTGTGGGCATGTTATCTGGCAGTAGATGGAGTGTTGCTCGCATGCGTCTAGCATACGAATTAGATCAAGCATTTCCTAACAATACATTTATCACATATTCTCTTGCTCAAAGTGCATCACAATTAACCGACAGGATAGAACGACATTATGTAAAAGAAATTAAATGGGCAAAAAACAAAACATTTGACAACGATATGACCAGTGTAGGAGCAGTTGACTATCGAACCGCTATTACAAATTATAAAAATCTCTGGAGTAAATATCATATCGAAATTGTGGCAGAAACAGACGAGTATCAAAATCTTTGGTTTACAGATAAAACTGCCAAATGTTTGAGCACCGGGAAACCTTTTTTATTGCTGTCTGGTCAACACAGTTTAAAAAATCTTAAAAAAATGGGTTTTGTAACATTCGATCAATGGATTGACGAAAGCTATGATGAATGTGTATTGCCCGGGCAACGAATTTCTGCTATAATCAAAAGTTTAAACACCTTGTACAATAATCCAGATAAACATTTAATATTTGGCCAAATGGAACAACACGCAGTTCATAACACACTTCATTATCACCGATATGTACAATCCAAAATTTTGTTACACACCCATTCCTAGAGTTACTGTAGACGGCAAAAGATTTTATGCCACACCAGATGGTAACAAACTACCTAGTGTGACTACCATACTAGACCGAACCAAAAGTGAAGAAAGCAAGGCAGCTTTGCATAACTGGCGGCGTGCAGTGGGTGCAGAACGAGCACAGGCTATCACTACAGAAGCAGCCAATCGTGGCACAAAAATGCACACTTATCTTGAAAAGTACATTCGAGAAGGTGCTATACCTGCTCGTGGGTCAAATCCATTCAGTTGGCCCAGTCATGTCATGGCAGAAGAAGTCATCCGCAAGGGCCTGGTTAACGTTACGGAATTTTGGGGTATTGAAGTGCCACTATACTTTCCGGGCGTGTATGCAGGCACAACAGATGGTGCAGGTATTCATTTAAACGAAGAATCAATTCTAGACTATAAACAAACCAACAAACCCAAAAAGCGTGAATGGATTGACGATTACTTTGTTCAGCTGTGTGCATACGCAGAAGCCCACAATGAACTGCATGGAACTAAAATCAAAAAAGGCGTAGTTTTGATGTGTGTAAAACCTGACTTAGACGCCAATCACAACATTATAGGCCAGCCCAAGTACCAGGAGTTTGTGCTAGAAGGTGCAGAATTTGAAAAGTATCGCACCCAGTGGTGGAAAAAGGTCGAACAGTTCTACATGCTAAATATGTGATACCTCAAGGAATCACACTGTGGCAATTGTACAAATTTCAAGAATCACCCAACGCAAAGGTCTAGAAGAAGATCTTCCACAACCACTGGCACCTGCTGAGCTTGGCTGGGCAGTTGACACACGTCAGTTGTATATTGGTCCAGGCACACTGGCTGAAGGATCTCCAGACGAACGCAATAACATAGAAATTCTTACAGAATATTCAGATATTATAGCCACTCAAACGGCTTATACCTACACAGGATTTGGTGCAACTGGGTATAGTGTGCAAACTGGACCTACCGCAGGATCTCCAGTTAGTCAAAGTCTACAAAGTAGATTGGACAGCTATTGTGTGGTCACAGATTTTGGTGCTACTGGGGACGGGACTACAGACGACACTGCGGCAATCAATCGCGCTCTCTATCAATTGTACTGTGTTCAATCCAATCCACAAATTCGCAGAAGCTTGTTTTTCCCAGCTGGGAATTACATAATCACCGACACTATTTTAGTTCCTCCATATGCCATGCTGTATGGCGAAGGCCCTGAAAGCAGTATTCTAAATTTCTTTGTAACCGAATGGACCAGCACAGTGGCTTATGCTGCTGGCGTGTTGGTAAAGTCTGGCGGTCTGTATTATAGATCAAACTTTGCAGTGCCTGTTGGAACTGCGTTAACTAGTACCACGTCCGGCCAATACTACTGGGGCAATATAACCAGTGGAGCAGCCACCACGCCGCCTGGCTACATAATGCAAACAGCCGGCAGTAATGGTCAACAAACTGGTGTTAATATTGTGAGTCCGTTTGAGCCACAAAATATTTTGATTTCTAACATGAGTATGATTACCAATCAAATCATGGATGGCATGCTGGTAGAACGTGCTCATGATTGTGCATTTACCAACGTTGGTATCGAAGGCCCACTGACCACTGCCACACTCACAGTGGCCTCAGATGATATTGCAGCAGTGCGATGGGCCAGCACAACCACCTTGGTTGACAGTCATATCAATTTTGATAATTGCAGTTTTAAAGGTTTTACCTATGGTACCAACACTGATCAACAAATTGAAGGTGTTACATTTAGCAATTGCAATTTTGATACCCTCTATCAAGGTGTGTATTTAGGCGGCGCAACTCCGGTCAATGGCGGCCCAACTGGCGTGCGATTGATCAGCAATGTGTTTGATAACATTTATGTGGAAGGTGTTGTGATCAATGGAGTAAGTTTAAACACCACAACCAACAATGTGTTCTATGATGTAGGCAATCACTTCAATGGTGCTGCATTGGCTGCAAGTTCAATCATTGATATTGATACTGCTAACAATGTTTGCTTGGGTGACATGTTTGAAAGAACCACAGCACAATCAACAGCTTATGCCAGAATTAATTTAAACAACACTGCCGGCATTGCCATGGAGAATGGCTATCGCCTACAACAAGGCACCTATAAACGTGAGTCGGGTGTGCAATTTACTTTGGTAGATAATGTAAGCGTGGCTGCACAAATACTTACATTTTCTGCCACAGCAGTCAAAGCAGTACAAATCAACTACACTATAGTTCGAGGCACTGCTGTTAGAACTGGCGTTTACACTATTGTAGCCGGAACAGATGCATCAGGTACCAATCTTCAAGGCAGTGATACCGGAGTACAAAATTCTTCTCCAGGCGTGACATTTTCTGTAACAGAAAGTACCAGTGTTGTGTCATGGAAATATGTCACAACCAGCACCGGTAACAACGGTATTTTAACTTATTCAGTTACCTATCTAGCCTAATGTGGGCCCGCACCTTTGATGCCAGATTGGCCAGTTGGAATCAACTGCGGTCCGCAGTTTCCAACATACCTGCGGACCAATGCCTACATGCCATAAATGCCTGGTGGTTTGATACCCCTTGGCGTGCTTACCATTTGCACTGGGATGATCAACCCACCTGGCCTGATCCTTGGCAATTGTTAGATGACAATTTGTTCTGTGGGCTTGCAAGAGGACTGGGAATGTTGTATACTATAAGTCTATTGGATCGACCAGACATACAAGATGCTGAATTAATAGACACAGGTAGCGACAATTTAGTCCTAGTGGAACAAAAGAAATATATACTGAATTGGGACAGAGATCAGTTGTTAAATATCAATCTAGCGCCGCTTAACCCTCGGCACCGGCTCAGCCAAGAACAAATAAAAACACAAATAAAGTAGCGAAAAATGAAAAATATAACAGTTGTCAAGCGCAGTGGACATCGCGAGCCATTGGCATTAGAAAAATGGCAAACTCAAATTGCCAAAGTGTGTGCAGGTATAGCAGATGTAAGTCAAAGCATGATAGAGATCCGCACACAGCTACACTTTTACGATGGTATTACTACCAAAGAAATTGACGGCATCACTTTGCGAGCCATCGTGGATCTTATTGATGTGGAGCAAAATCCTGACGTTGGGCACACCAACTATCAATATGTAGCAGGCAAACAACGATTATCAATGCTACGCAAAGATGTATATGGCTCATACGATCCTCCGCATTTGTATGAGATTGTGAAAACAAATGTGGCCACAGGCCTGTACACTCCTGAACTGTTGGAATGGTACTCAGAAGATGATTGGAATCGCATGCAAGGCATGATTGATCATGCCAAGGATGAACAGTATTCTTATGCTGCCATTGAACAGTTGATTGAAAAATATCTTGTAAAAAATCGTTCCACAGGGAAAACATATGAAACTCCGCAAGTCAGATACATGGTCGCCGCAGCCACAGTCTTCCATAAGGAAGAACCTAACACAGCTAGGATGCGTTATATTAAAGAGTATTACAATGCTGCCAGTGATGGGCTTTTTACTTTGGCTACTCCAGTGCTTGCTGGTCTGGGCACTCCTACCAAGCAGTTCAGCTCTTGTGTGCTTATTCGTTCTGACGATGACCTGGATAGTATTTTTGCTAGCGGTGAGATGATGGCCAAGTATGCCAGCAAACGTGCTGGCATTGGCCTGGAGATAGGACGTCTACGCCCACTAGGCTCGCCCATCCGTGGCGGCGAAATCATGCACACAGGTATGATTCCGTTCCTAAAGAAATGGTTTGGAGATTTACGGTCATGCTCACAAGGAGGTATTCGAAATGCAAGTGCCACTGTTTTTTATCCCATCTGGCATCATCAATTCGATGATCTTATTGTGCTCAAGAACAATCAGGGAACCGAAGAAACCCGTGTCCGACACATGGACTATGGGGTGGTGCTTTCTGCTTTTTTCTGGCGTAGATTTAAACACAAACAAAACATCACGTTTTTTGACCCTAACCAAGTACCGGAACTTTACGAGGCATTCTACTCCAACACTGCACTTTTTGAAGATCTTTATGTCAAATATGAAGCTAGATCTGACCTCCGGAAGAAAGTTATGTCTGCTGAAGAAGTGTTCAAATCAGGCATACTTAAGGAACGAACAGACACTGGTCGTATCTATCTAGTGTTCATTGACAACGTGATGAATCAAGGACCATTTGATCCTGAGTATCACACCATTTACCAGAGTAATCTTTGCTGTGAAATTCTTCTTCCTACTAAACCCTTTAAACGTCTGGATGACAGCGATGGTCGTATTGCACTATGCACCTTGGGCTCAATCAATTGGGGTGCGTTCCGCAATCCAGAAGACATGCGCCGTGCTTGCCGTATATTGCAGCGTAGCCTGTGCAACATTCTTGACTATCAAGACTTTCTCTCCATCCAGTCTAAACTTTCAAATGACGAGATCCAGCCCCTGGGCATTGGAATCACCAACCTTGCCTACT
>Ga0222712_10003324_pt1 | contig 17608 bp, 1 predicted proteins | sample C33_657DmetaG_FD_165043 | JGI IMG/M metagenome (GOLD analysis project Ga0222712, IMG submission 165043) | Estuarine water microbial communities from San Francisco Bay, California, United States - C33_657D | ecosystem: Environmental > Aquatic > Marine > Unclassified | place: USA: California...
CGATCCATTCTTTGAAGTATTTTCTGGAACATAGTCTATTCCATTTGTGTATTCAATATTACCAATTTCTAGTAATAAAGCTTTATCATTAGGTTGATTTGGATACTTGATATAATCACCAACACGGAAGATATCAGTCAACTGATCATTTACATCTGCATTTCTATTGAATGTTTCACTATCAATAATTCTTCCATAGAAATCATTATCAATTGGTTGATTATCAACTCTTAAAGTCAACTGTTGAGTCTTGTTATTCCAAATAACAGATTTACCTGTGATAATGTTATCATATGTTTGTAGAATATTTGATGGATTTCTAGCAACGATTGTTGCGGCGTCATCAATTTCAACAAATACTTGAGATGGATTTGTGCTAATAGTAACACTAGTTAATCCTGGTTGATCGCCAAGAGAAACTGTCTCGCCTCTTTGGAATATTGTTGATGTTTTAACACGAACCCATACTTTAGATCCTTCTACCTTAGCAATAACACCAACTGCTTTTGATGCAAGTCCTTTAATTGGTTGATCATTTTGAATTTCAACACCAGCTCCAGCAAGAGTAAATTGGTAGATCTGATAGAATGTAACAATTTGATCTCTTCTTCCGAACCTATCTTCCTTACCAGAGGCATTTTCAATTCTATTTGAAATTGCTTTTACGCTACAACTAGACAGATCGATAACTGGCGATAGGTGAGATACAGATGACGATAGAACCATCTTATATGATAGAGAATTATCCAAATTATTCAGAGTTTCATTAATATCAGAAGCAATAACCTTTTGATTTGAGAAGTATTGCGGTTCATTTAAAAATGTCTTTTCATATTCTGTTTGTGAATATGAAGTATAATTTGTTGTATTGGAATCTACAGGAACGATATTGGTCGTCTTAACCGTTGATTCAATTTTTGTTCTAGTAAATGTTAAATACTGAACTTGTGGATAAAGAGTCTCAAACTTTCTATTATATGAGGCATAAACTTTATTTCCGCCACCAATAATATTACCAGATGCTTTGATTGGAGAAGTGATATTATAACTATCAATTCCAACGTTCGATACTTGGAACAATCTTGTGTTGAGAACTTCTGAAGTTATTCCTCCAGATTCTTTAGCACTTCTGAAGAATACATAAGAATCTCCAGAATCTTCAAATCCATTATCTCTGTGATTTACTTTTACTACTTGATTGTTGTTTCTGAATAGTTTTGATGTTGCATTTGTATTTGCCGTAGCATTAGTTTCGAATGGATTATTTTCAAGTAATTCATACCCTAGTCCTTCATTCTTAAGAACCAATTCAGCACTTCTTTCTATAGAGAACTCTGCTCTGTATAATCTAAACTTCAGATCTTCGAAGATGTCTTCTGTCCAATTGTCAACATTCTGTGATCTATATACGGATCCAAGAGAGGGTCGAGTAGTGATTACGGTGCTGGTTGCGATATCAATTTCTCCAAGTCTTGAAGACCATAGTTCATAATCAACAGAATCTGTTTCTACCGCCATGGCATATTCTGTATCATTTTGTAGATAAATTGGATGCTCAAACGCAAAGTGTGTTGGAACTGTAGATGCTGTGACGCCCTCTACATCAACCGCTACACCCATTCTAACTGCTGGGGTATCAATCTCTACAAACGTTTGTAATTCGCACCCTCCAGCGCCATTACCGATGCCTCTGATAACAACTGATGGTGGATCTGTATATCCAAAACCATTTAATGATATTTCAGCGTTGTAAATCTTTCCATCTGAAATTTCAACGCGAGCACTAGCAACAGATCCACCTGGCAGTTGAGGACTTTCAATTGTAAGAACGGCACTCTCATAATTAATTCCTGGGTTGGTAACTCTGATTCCAGAAACTTTACCGCTATCTTTTGCAATAGTTAGCTTTAACTGAGCACCGTTGGAAGCATTAAATGAAGTTACTGATGGAATTATCAAATCTTCATTTGCTTTAAATGAACGTCCGTTATGGTTTGCTAGAACAAGCGTATAGACTTGCTCGTTTGTTAAACTGTATTTTCCAGTAGAAGATGCTACTACTTCGATACCATTCTTGTCGATAATCTTTTCGATAGGACCACTTGCGGCAGAACTTGCTCCTGTAACGTACTCGCCTTTTGTAACATTAACATTACCATTTGTATAACATTTGAGTAGTGTAAATGGAGATAGAGTCTTCTCAGTTCCAGGAACAATATTCTTTCCTGGTTTATCTGAGTCAACGTTAGTTAGATATACTTTAACTGGTATTTGATTACTCTTCTTTTTAAAGAACAGATCAACACCAGTAACAAATAGACCACCATCATAATTCTCAATCTTGAATGTTTGAGCTAATGGATTTGGTCTTACTGGATTGTCAGTATTGCTATCTACAAATTGAACACCTTCGTTTGCTTTGAAGAACGCTGGTTTTGTTGATACTATTCCAGATGGATTTTCTGGCAGAATACCAGAAGCATAGTATTTGACCTCTGCGTAAGTATCTACGGATAACTTATCTGCATCTGTAGCACTTGACGTAAATCTAAATGTGAGGATACCAGCAGTAATTCTTATTTCCTCTGAAGATGTATCGTAATCTACGGTATCTACATCTCCAGTCCAAACTGCGTTCTCTCTTGGTGGTAGTCCTGCTGGAACTAAAATAATTCCACTAGCATTACCATTCTCATCTGTTGTGATAGAACCATTAAATGCAGATGGAGAATTTCCAGCAATACCACTAAATCTTAAATCTGGATTAACCCAACGATTAATATTTCTTCCTTCAAGGAATACAGAAATATTGGTATTTGGCTTCATCCTTCTGATCACAAACTTAACGGGAACACTTCTTGCAAAGAACTGCAAAGATGTTGCAACAACGTTACCACGAACAGACTTTGTTTGAACTCCCTTAGCAACCTCATTATTTTGTGGACTAATATTTGATGAGCTCGCTACAGATGCCATATCAACTGTAGCAATTGCTTTTTCTGTATTATTTTCTCCAAGGGAATTAATAGCAGTAAAAGATGAACTTGCACCAATCCAGTTTACAACAAATGAGTTATGAAGACTGGACAGACTTTCTCTTACGTTGTCTTTTGCTAAGAAAATCTGATATAGATCGGTATTAGTATCAACAATTACTGGCTCAATTGTGTCATCATACCATTGATCAATACTTGGTGATAATTGAGCATCTCCAACATACTGAAGCACAACAAAAGGATTTGGATTTACAGTTTTTGAAGCAAAACTATTACCAAGTAATTCCAGACTTGTATACGGAAGGGTTACGATATCTCCAGACTTTTTATATCCAGAGACAACTCTCTGATCTTCTCTTACATTCACTTCTTTTAGAATGAATGAGTTTTCTTTTGATTGTGGACGAAGAACGGATTGCTGAGTATCAATAGCACACTGATAATCAAGTGATGCTAGATTGCCAATTCTATGAGACTCAAAGTTATCCACAAAGAATCCACTCTTAAATCTATCAAATCCAACTTCATCCTTGATCTGCATATTTAATGCTTGTTGCTCAAGAATACTCAGAGATGTGTAATACTCAAGGCGTTCAATACGCTTCTCAAGTTTTCCAATATCTCTCATCGTATATCTACGATTGTCTACTGGAGTTACCCTTACATCTTTGCTACTTAAAGTGTATGCTGGGATATAAACATAGAATAGAGGAATCGCATCATCGATGAGATCTGGTTTCGTTGGATTAAGCGATGAATTTCCTTCCTTGACAATAAAATTGCCTCTCTTATCTAAGAAAACACCATCAATCCTATCGAGATATTGAACCTGACTAAATGACAGCGTGTATTCTAGATTGCTATCTGATGCAGGGGAGCTAGCAATAACAGCTCCTGCACCAGAGAATCTTCCATTTGTAATGGATAGTGATGATGTATTTTGGAATCCAGCAATAATTGAATTACTATCAACCTTTGGTCTAAAATCAATTACATTCTTCAGATTAACAATACCATGTACAGATGAGTCAAATGTTGGAATTTCATCTTCGGTAACTCCAGCTTCATGGAGATAACTATCAATCACACAGAAGTCGCCTTGTGATTGCTCAAAGTAATCGAAAGCAATAACCAATTGACCGGAAGTTGGATTGTATCCTGGTTTTAAAACAATTCTGGAAACATCATAAACAGTATCTCTTTGTCCATTATCAAAAGTAAAGCGATCAGTTACGTCTGTTCCTGAAATTAAATTACCAGCACTATCGATTTCGGGTGGTTGTGCGCTTGTTCCTTCATAAACATATCTCATCTTGTATGCATCAGAATATGAGAGAATTTCTACAATTTCGCTGTCGTAATCTGTGCCTCTGAAAGGAACAACTCTATCACCAGAAGATGAGACAACAATTCTCTTATTTTTGATTGCGGTTTTCAATCTTGGTTTTGCGTTTACAACTTCAAGAGTTGCTGTTAACTTTAGTTTAGGGAACGTTCCATTACTTGGAATTGTGCCAAAATAATCTGATGGCAAACGAAGACTAATACTTCCAGAAGTTAATCCACTTGAAGTATCAGTTGCAGATGAAATGATAACAGCATCTGATTCGATGTAAATAATATCTCCCTTTTCGATATTTGGAGCATCTCCTGGATCCAGTACTGTAATGATGTAATTATTTTCTGAGAATGAAACAAATCTCTGAGTACCAAAAGGAAGTTGTGCAGCAAATGTGACAGTACCACCTGACGTTGAAGCTGTTGTGACAAAATCTCTCCTGAAGTAATATTTAATCTTAGTATCTTCAGAACCTGCAGAAATTTTCTTAATCTGTTTACTACCTGTTGGGAATACTAATGATCCAGAGTTTGCATTTTGTACTTTTGGACGCAATCTAACAATACTTGTTGCACTAACATCTCCAGGAAGAGCAGTATCTAGATAAACTCTAGTCTTGAAAACACCCTCCCTTTGTGTGGCGTATTGTACAGTTGCTCTAACAAGGGCATTATTTGAATCAGAGAATTGAATAATATCACCTTGCTGGAGTAAGGTTGTGGCGTCAGCATTAAAACTGGTTGATTCTAAGAATGGATATCCCTGGGAACCAAAGAAAGTAAATTCGGTGACAGATTTAATTTCTGCAAATTCTTGGTTATCAACAACAACATCAGCAGTAAATATGTTGGCGTTTCCAGATCCATACTGGCAACTTACAGATTTAACATTTTGTGGATTGTAAGTAGTAACAGTATTTCTGAATAATACTGGTACAACAGCAGCAGCGGATGCGGGATCTCCAGATCCAGATGGATTGATTACTGTAACTGCTGGTGGTTGTGAATATTCAATATTAAATGCACTTCTATTGTTTATGGTTGCCTTATAAATTCTACCATCACCAGATCTAGAAAGTTCGATAACTGATGGATCATATAGAACACCATTAATTAATAGCTTTGCTCCTTGAGCATATCCTAAACCTCTGTTTTGAACAACAAAATGAGATACTGTGTTGTCTTTGGCAATCTTGGTGGTATTACCTAATTCATCACGGATTGTTTCTCCGCTTGCAAATCTTCCTGATAAAGTCTTAACAAAAAGAATATTATTTGTGGAATATGAACCAGATGCTGGACCTTCGACAACACCGTATGCACCACTAACTAATCCAAAAATATAACTACCAGTTGCAAAAGATCCAGTTTCTACTGGTTTATTTTCAAGAATAATTTTTGTATAAAATTCTGGATCAAAATATGATAATCCAAAAACAGAATTATATGAAGAAGTTCCGTCTGGAAGTCTTCCTCTAGAAATAACAACATCAGTATCTGAATTAAATCCAGAACCTTTCTTTTGGAGATAAAAATTATTTGGTTTGACTCTTCCAATTACTGGAGTTATAGTATCACTATAATCAACAACAAATCCAAAAGGATTTGCATCAGCAAGAGCATTTGCGGATGTTGTGAATAATTTTCTTTGGAAAGCAGAGTCTCCAAGATCATATTCTTTCATGACAAGTTCTAGTTCATCCTTTGGACCAAAAATTGTTAATTCTAAGAACTGAACTGCTTCTGTAGCATTAATCAGAGGTCTATTGATTGTTGCATATGATAATGATTTTACAGTACCAAGTGCAGTTGGAGATCCTCCTTCTCCTCTTGTTTTAATATAATAGAGTGTTCCTAGAAGATTTTCAAATGTTCCATCTGTAATAGATCCAATAAGATTTGTCGTGCTTGTTACTTGAATCGTGATGGTTTTAATACCATCATTTAATCCAAATGATAGTCCTCTTCTATCTAAAGTTTGTCTGTGATCTGTATCTGCCTCGGTATTGTTTAATCCAATAGATCCATCGTTAAAAGTTGATTGTAAATAAATGTATGGATATGCAGTTAAGTCAGCACCTTCTTTATTGAGAGGCACACTACCATAAACATTAGTTACACTAAAGGTTGGAAGACCTTTAGTTTTTAATGTGATATTATCACTCGAAAGACTCTCTCTTGCCTTATTAATTTCAAGATACTTAGTCTCTTTATTTACAATTTCATATCCTCTAATATATGCTTTTCCAGGTCCAATACTGGCAACCATTTTTCTGGTGGCTTCTGCTGCAGATAGTCCATTAAATGTTCCAAAAACATCTTCGGCGTAGACTCCTCGATTTCCATTCTTCTGAGCATATTCTCTGATATCTACAGAGAAATTATCAACCACATAATCTCCACTTTCATCAAAAGTTCTTCTTGCTAGAGTTTGCTCTAACAGGTTATAATTTGTTGGAGAAACTTTTTTCTGAATTGATCCCTTATAAACTGTAAGAATCTGAATAAAATTCTTATCAGTAATTTCATTCAGAGAAAATCTTTTTAAAGATAAACTAATCTTTAGTCTATGTGCTCCAGGAGCGGTATAGTTGGAAGATCCAATAGAATTGTCATACAAACTGGCATCTTCTTCTGGAGTAATTATCTGCTCTTTAATATTAAATCCAACCTTAGCAGAAGGATTATCATAATAAGGATCAATAACTAGTAGTTCTGAATCATTTCTAACAAAATAACCATTTACAAAGTAAATACCTTCTTCTACTTTTACAGCAGAAGCATATCCCATAGCAGGACTATCCAAAGAAACAAACTCACCGTTATCTGGATTTTCTACTCTGATGCTTGTTGGAAGAACACTACCATCAGTTCCAACAACCATTAGTGGAGTATTAACACCATCAATTACTTCAAGTGTTTCTCCTTGGCGAAATTGAGGTTCTGTATTTGAATCACCACTAGTCAAATAATTTACATAAAGAGTATCAGCAGAAGATTCTGTTGCAATTCTGGTGGAAAGAACAGTAGCGATTATGCCAGAACTTAATCCTCTTAACTGAGATCCAACTAGTTGAGAAATATCATATTTTTTGTATACGATATCATTATTTTCATTTACAGCTACTTCAGAAACGGAAGATAACTTAACGTAATCCAATTTAGTGTTTAGACCAACCTCACCTGGAACTACAAGATCTCCTTGTTTGAAAGCATACTTACCAAAGCTTTCAACTTGATTTTGGAGTATCGATTGTAGTTGAGTTAATTCTCTACTCTGAATAGAGTAACCTGGACGGAATAGAATCTTATAAAAATTCTTATTCGCGTCAAAGTCCTCGTAATAAGGATTTACATTAAGGTTAGTCTTTTGAGGCATCGTACTTCGCCAAACACTAGTATCTAGTCCATAGTATTTAGTAGAGATAAAAAAAATCCCCCCAAATTCTGGGGAGATTTAATAAAACATTTATCGATCAGAACTCGATGACAAGTTTGATATCTTCAATCTGGTCAGGAGCACGAGTGATTAGACGACGGTTTTCTAGGTAGATAACATCACCAGAATTATTAGCAATCTCTGGATTTGCGAGACCAGCAACAAATGTTGATCCAAGAAGTTGTCCAGCATATGTAGTAGATACATTTCCTTCTGCGAAAGATAGTCCACCAGAAATAACATTAGCACCATTACTTTCGAATGCTCTAACTACTCCGCTATCTGTATGTAATTCTGTAGTTTGGATATACTTTAGAACTCCATTTGTAGTTGAACCAGAATCTAGAGTCCAAGAAACAACAGTACCATAAGCAGTACCACCAGTTACTGTCTGGGAAATTGTTTCGTCTGGAATAAAGTCAGCACTAGCACCGCTAATCTTTACTGCCTTTAGTCCACTCAGAGTATCTGCAGTAGCGAAAGTAGTAGTACCAAAGTTGTATGGATCTTTGATAATACCGATTCTGCGGAAATCGTTATCAACTGGGAAGTCACCGGAACCTTCTGCATATGTTAGACGAATATTCGTCATAATACGCTTGCCATTTAGTTCTAGCTCGTGATCAGAACCATGTCCGCCTTCGGGTGGAAGAACAACTTCTAATGATCCTTTGCCGCCTGCAGGAGTTGCAACACCAGTTGTTAAACCAAGATCACTAAAGAGGTTGCCATTTCCTAGGAGAACGTTGGCATAGGTGTAACCAGATCCACGAGCAACAATTTCTGCAGAAGTAATTTCTCCACTAGCATTTGTGGTGAACATAATCTTTCCACCAGTTCCATCGCCCTTGATTGAAGTATAAAGAGTCTGTGATGCAGGTAGGGCAGTTCCGATATCTTCGATCAGAACAACATCAACTGCACCAGCAACTGCTAGTGCTTCTACGTTTGTTCTTGAAAGGTTTGATGGAAGAACAATAGGCATGAAGTCAGAGGAGAGGAACTTCAGAACATCATCGGTTGGGATGGTGTACATATACTTCCAAATATAACCAGCACCAGTTGTTTCTGTATAGAGACCAGTTGCATTATCAAAGTTACCACCCTGAGTTCTTGGTTCTTCTGTAGCATTCTGACCAGAAGCATTTGAAGGAGTTTGTCCGTTATAAAGGCACTTGAAAACTTCGTAATCTGAGTTCATAACATAGAACTTAGCATTAGCGATGCTTTCTTGACCAGTTGCAGTTTGCTTACCAATTTGACCACCGCCACCTGGAGTAGCAGAATAGTCTGGCTTCCACATGTCAAACTTAGGATTTGCAACTAGATCCCAGTTATAACGGCGAATAACTGTTCTTGCATAAGAATCTGTAATTCTCTTGGCAGCAATAATTTCGTCATAAACACCCAGTTTTTCTGTCTGGTTGTCTAGTGGAAGGGGTGGAATGTCCTCAGTACCGTAACGATATACACCAGTTTTTGCGGTAGCAGCAGTTGTGGTTGAACCACCATCTGCTGTTTCTAGAAGTGTGCTTCCAGTAGGGGGAACGGAGTTGATACCGTTGCTTCCAAAAACGTCGGTTAGGAGAAGGGCATTTGAGTAAACTTCAGCAACTGTGGCACGGAATGCTGTAGAACCGTAAGTTCCAATAAACACCTCGTTGCCAACTGTGAAGTTGGTTTCTCCTTTTGAGTATACTTCTAGATATGATTTCCATGCTTGTGGACGACCCACAAAGAAGTACATTCTTGAACGTTCGGCGCTAGTATCGGTAGCACCCTCAGTTAGCGATTCTAGGAATTGCTTCGCATTAAAAATTCTAAATTTATCAGAGATAATAGCAGCCATTTGTTTCTCGTTCCGACGTAATTTGTGCCTGAGTTATTTATATTTATGCAGTTATTTAGTTAATTGAATATGGGACCAGTTGATCGCCAATACTAATCAAGTCAGGACCCCTGTATAGTGTACAACCAGTAAATTGAGTTGCTGTCTTTCCTGTATATTGAATTACAGATCCACCAGAGGTAAATAAATATCCAGAATTTGAGAAGTATGTTGTATTCTGAACAGTAATTGTACTTGGAATAGTACCAGAAGAAGAACTAATCGCTACCGGGTCCTGAATAGAACAATTTGCTAAATTGAAATAATCACCAGCAAGAGTATAACTAGATTTTCCTCTTTCTTCAAAATCTTTAAATGTGAATGATGGATAGTAGAATGAAAAATATTGTAAGGAAAGAGCAGAAACATTTGCTAATCCATCATCATTTGGTAGGAATTTAAAGTTGTCTATTGTTGGACCAACACTAGTTTTTTCATATGTTCCAACATATTCAATATCAGTTCCAAATGTTCTATTAACAATGTAAATAATTGATGTATTTCTCTTTACGACCCCGTAATCATTATTTAAATCTACTAAACCATTTAGTCTTGTAGTTGTAGGATCTGCGATATAAATGCTTTCTTGATATCCATCAACAGCTCCAGATCCAGGCGGAATTACTAAAAACTCTAATGATTCTTTTCTAATTGTAATATCAGATTCTATTATTTGTATTTGAGATAATACTTCAGAAACAGAAGTTGTTAAAGTTACCGATGGTGTAATATCAAAAGGAACTTCTATTTTATGGTTTATTTTAGTATTAACGCTGGATATAGATTCTACATCTAATAAATAAGCAACTTCTATTTTATGGTTTATTTTAGTATTAACGCTGAATATAGATTCTACATCTAATAAATGCTGAACAATAGATACAATATCTTTTGAGACTGTTGTTATCGAAGCATTTGTTGAGATTTCTATTTTCTTTTGTTTTTCAATAAAGCTATCTATCGCGCCAGATGTCATGGTGACAGTTTGACTTTCGGATTCGACAACAGTTACACCAGCAAATACAGAGGAAATTAGATCTGGGAGTTGACGTAAGAAAGTTCCAGCGGGCCAAAACTGAGCAGTTGTGTTATTTTCTGCTCTTTGGACATTCAAGAAACGATCCGAAAGCTTTCTGTAATACCTTACAACTTCATTACCAATTAACAAATATCCATTTGACTTAAACTTACTTGTATCTGGGATGTATACAATATTATCAAGAATATCAAGATCAACGTCAAGGTATGCACCAATACCATAATAATTAATATTGCCTAATGCAGTATTGTCAATTTCATGACTTATCGTTGTGGTAATTTGTTTTCCAATTGTAAGAATTGAATTTGAGATTACATCTTGTACTCTTCCAGAAATGACACTTACGTATTCCGATGTTTGTGGGAAAACATCAAGTACTTGAATTTCATCTAGTTCTGGTCTTGTTGTATTGAGGAATTCTCTACCAACAATTGCCAGATTATTATTTTGGTCAACTAGTTGAATGATCGCAGTAATTACTCTATCCGAATCAATTGGACTATCAAATATAATAGAAGTAAACGAATTGATACCAGGGACTTGGTTTCCTAGAACATTTGAATATGAACTAGAAACCATACTAAATTGATTGATTTCTAGATTTAATCCAGCATTAATAACAGATACTCCAATATCTCTGTCATCAATTACATCATATCTTCTTGCAACAACAATTTGTGGTGCTTGAGTATATCCAGAGCCACCATCCAGAAGATCCACACTAATAACTTGACCTTTACTTACAAGAACATTTGCTCTTGCTCCGCCGCCATTTCCATCTCTTGGGATGAAATGTAAGACTGGTGGAGTAAAATATTGATAAGCTGTTGGTTGGGTAATTGGATTATAACTACGCTGATTCCACTCCAAACCAACGACTACACCATCTTCAATAATTGCTACAACACTAAGACCCTCTCCTCTACTAATTCCATTATAACGTTCAATTTCAACAGTAGAATAGAAATTATTTGATACTTGTTGTTGTGGTCTTTCTTCTTTGGTAGTTGCCTTTCTTGATATTTCTTTAATTCGTCTGAATTTATCTTGACCTTCTACCTTAATAAGATCGCCATTTGAAATATTAACAAATGGATTTCTATAACCCCACTTAAAGAAAGTTCCTTTCCATGAATTATTATCTTCTAGAATTGTTCTTCCATCTTCATCCTCTTCATACTCAATAATTCCATTAGTTATTGATATAGTTGTATTAACAGTTGTATACTTGCCAGCAAGAGCAAAGTGCATGTCAATACCAGGAAGTATCTCTGCTTTATTTCCAATACAATCAAATGTTAATGTATTTCCAGAAGATTTAATATTGATAGCATTACCAATCATATTAAATGTTCCATCTGGATTAAATTGGAAAGCTTGAATTCCTCCTCTAAAATCTCCTTGTGTCCAATTAAATCTCATCAAATTTGATAGTCCAGAAGTTACTTCAACTGTAACTCTAGATTTTGCATAGAACCCATCTACATCAAAATCATAAATTTTTAATATCTGACCAACATCTCTACCATAAACATATCTAATATCAACTTTATTTTGTTCTACAGGGGGAACTGTGAAGTAGATATTTGGACCAGAAACTGTATATGAATAGTTTTCTCTTTGGAGAACTCCATCTACAAATACAAACATATAATCTGGTTCTTCAATATTTTCAACTGTTAGATCTTCTAGATCTAGGATCAAGAATGGACCACTTCTGATTCCATCAACTAAATTATAATCTATAGTCAAACGCTTATAATTACCTATTCCAACACCAACAATCTTTTCTACTGCCGTTGGTTCTCCAATATTTTTTGCTCCAAAATCCTGATCCCATATTGGAGCTACATCAAATACAATCTGGTTTGGAATAACAGTTCTATCGATATAGTATGCATCTGATCCAGGATAAAACTCATTATATTTTGGTTTTTGTAATACTGCATTAATCGTCAATAGTAGATCTTCGTCTTCTTCTGTAATTACAGGATCTCCATTTTCCCAGTAAAGATCAAACACCTTAGTCTGTCCATCAACATAATCTGGTGTAGTTCTAATTACTGTGGATGAATTAATTACATTTTGTAAATTCTCATACAAAGAATTCACCGAAGATATGACATCATCACATTCTTGATCATATAGAAGAGGATCATCTATTAAATTATAATTTGAATAAGTTAAAGTATTCGTCCAGAATCCTGCCTTATTCTCATTTATTTCTGTTATTTCTACAATACCAGTACCTCCAGAAATTATTTCTTCTACAGTTGAAATCATTGCAGATATAGCAGACTCAACTTCAGCACAATATGGAGATTGAGTATCTACAGATACATTATTATCAACAAAAGGAAGAATTGATGTATAGGTTCCTGCTCCAAGTTGATTTCTCATAGCCAAAACCATTTTTTCCTCTAGCTTTGACCAAGCATCTAGAGCAGCATTAGTTTCTTCTTGATTCCTATTGATGTAAGTTAATTCTTCACCATAAGGATATTCAGAATTTGTGTAATAAAGTTGAGCAAACTCGACAACCTTTCTATTACCACCGAATCTTAAATGATAAGCAACAGCATCAATTAAATATCCCAGATCTCTGGCACATTTTTCTTTATCTTCTGGTGGTAAATTATATGTGTCGTAAATATATTCACTAACTTCTTCTTGTAAATATGCCTTATTATTAATGATTAGATTTGATGCATCATAAAATGTTCCACTATTATTACCGCTCAGATAGAAAGTAGCACTATCGGAAGATGAGAATGATATTGGTGCTTGTAAAGTATCTCCAGGATCAACAGAAAATTGATTTCCAGGACTTACTGCACCAACACTAGTGGGCAAAGTGATATTTGATCCAGAGGTAGATCCATTTAAATTAGTAATTGCTGCAGAAGCTCCTCCTCCTCCGCCAGAATTTGCATATGAAGGATTTGAAACAGTTACTTGTGTATTACTATCGATAGAAATAATTCTGGTATTTGGTGGAAATGCTCTTCCAGAACTTACGTACATACCAACACAAAGTCTATCAGTATTTGAAACTGTTATCTTATCAGAACCCTGTAAGTACAATACATTAGATTCAACAATATCCCAATTTCTTATAGAAATAGATGCCAGATTTGTTGCATATCTGATTATATCAAGAGTTTCTGCTTTTGTTTTTATTGCAAATTTATATTTCTTACTATTTTTGAAACTATTTGCATAATCCACGGTTTTGGAGTTTCCTCCAAATCTTATATCGTGATTATATGCGTTAATAAAATATCTAACTGCTTCTTTATAACCTTCAAGTCTAGTATTCCAAGAAAGATTTGGATATGCATCCCTTCCATAACCAATAGATTCTTCTACAATAAATTCCTCATTCCTTTCTATTTGATTAGATGCATCTAACCATCTACCATTTCTCTGGAAAATGTTCCTTATCTTTCTGAGATATCTATTGTTAAATTGACTTTCTCTGAAGTAGAAACACTTACCATAGAATGTAACTCCTTTGTAAGTTGTGATGTCAGTAGATGTGTTACCAGTTAATTCTCCTCCAGGACCAAGTGGTGGTTGGGAGAAAATGATTTTATCGTCTTCTACTGTATATGCAACTCTTGGTTCTTGTAAAATACCATCTAAAGTTACTACAAGACTTTCTTCACTTATTGGAGTAAATGGAATTCCTTTGTCATCCAATACTTGGAATACTGTAGTTCCTTGAAGTCTTCCATCATTATCATAGTATCCATCAAATGGTGCCGCTAGAGTGAAGGTAAATGCACGGGTTTCATTAAAATTGAATTCTGATGTAGCAGCGGATCCAATACCCTTTCTTATTCTTGTATTTTCAACTTTCTGAACTGTTTGTGTAAGAGTTCTTCTGGTGTTCTCTACGGTTATCTTATTCTTTTCTGGATCCCATAATTGAATTATAGAAAACGCACTAGACTTTTGATCTGGTCTAGCATCTGGCATTTTTGTATTGCCAGAAGATTCTACATCTACTTGCCCAAATAACTTAAATCCAGCTGGGTGCGTTGTGGATTTGATTAGATCTCTCCACTGTTCAATAGAAGTCTTTGACTTTACGACATATGAATAATCTTGATAGAAGAAACTATCTGTCAATCTTTGATTTGATACACCAAGTCTTCCTTTATCTGATGTATAATATCCGAGATTATCATAAAAACTGGTGACATTAGCGTTAAATTCTGTGGTATAAATTGCTTTTACAATTCCCTCTGTCCTTGATATTTCTCCCCTGAGTGTTACACCTTGACGAATAGTTCCGACAATATCCTGGAGTTTAAGGAGATTTGATCCAAATCTCCACTCAGAAACTTTTGCTCTTAAAACTTCGACGCCATCAATAGTTTGAGTTACAGTTTCACCGCTCTGAAAATCTCCCGTAAAATCTTTAAGAGATACTGTATAGTTTGTCGTGTATTTTGGTGATACTGTTTTATCTAAGTGAAAAGACCCACCATTTCGGATAATTGATACACTTAATGGAGAACCTATTGTATCACTTTCGGCATATGCTTCAACTTCTCCTTCGATAATTTCAATTACTGGAGCATATGTGTATCCCTTTCCAGGATTCTCGACCGTGATTGAAAACAGTTTTCCCTCTCTTGCCACTACCTTAAATACCGCATCAACACCATCACCATCTATAATAACGATCTTTGGATTTACATAGTTTGATCCAAGTTCATTTATTTTGACTCCAGATATTTTATTAAGTTTTTCATCAAAGAGAACAGTAGCAGATGCTCTGAAAGTTGCATTTGGAGCACATCCAACAATAACAGGAACTTTTTTATAATTTAGTCCAGAATTTATAATTTTGACCGAGTTAATTTGTCCAACCGCAAACTGTCCAGTAGTTGTGTACACAATACTACCAGAACCATCCCATAAAGGAATTGAATCTAACGAATAAACAAATCTAGTAGGAGTTACATATGTAACTGTCTTTACTCCTTGTAATGGATCCTGGATGATTCTAAAATATGCCCCATCCGAATCAACTATTCCATTTCTATCAAAGTAATAGAAATTTGAAAAGTCAGTTCCTACTCTATTTTCGTATGTGTTTGTTGCTAGCCTTGCTCCGAAACCAAATTTAATATCTGTATAAGAACCAGAATTTCCTGGTTGAATATCAGATTCTATTTTTTCTACGGTTTCGATATTATAATTTCTACTTGGACTTAAATCAAAATGAATACCAGTAAGAGATGAGTGGGATGTATCAAAAACGTATCTATAGAATTCTTGAATATTGATAGTTGGATTTGAGGTGAAATTAATGTCATCCTCAGAAAATTCAAACTTATATTCTAGATTTTCTATACTTTGGATTCTTACCTGTCTAATTGGCTGACTTACATCAAAAAATGTTGTGCTTAATTCAACCTTTTCTGCAGTTAATTTTTGTATAGAATAATCATATACAATTATTGCATTTTGTGTCTCTGGATCATATGATTGAATATACCCAGAACCATTATTAGTAGAAATTCTATAGTTTGGTGTAAAATTGTATCTTGCTTTGTATAAAGATACAGTTTGACCATCGTAGTGATCAACAATACTGCTATTTTCAATTCCTCTTAATACAGTAACTCTATTGCCATCAATAGATGTAATTTCTACAATTTCGTTTCCAACCTTCAGTAGATTGCCATCCGAAAGGCCAACAGTTGTTTTTAATGGAATTACAGATGACTCTAAAGATACACCAACGTGATCGACATAAATTGTTAATCTGGAAGAACTTAATGAAGCACCAGATCTGGCCAGATCTTGATCATCTACGGTTACATAATCTGCTTTTCTATACTTAGATCCACCAGATTGAATGACGACAGATGAAACCACACCAGATGAAGATACAGTAATAGATGCTGTAGCACCAGTACCAGACCCCCCAATAAGAGGAACATTATTGTAAACACCTGGAGTATAATCTGCACCACCATTTAAAATTTGGAATCTTCCAATACCAGTATAATCAATAATGGTAGATACCTTTGGAGTTTTGAAAGTTACAGATTGATATAATCTTTTTCTTATATAATATTCTTTAGTCTTTGTAGCATCATTAGGAGAAATCTCGATAGTTACTTTATCTCCAATACCTAATCCATGTGGTGAATCGGTTTCAATCAAAGCAACATTCTGATTTACATCAAACGGCTCTAAATTATCACTTAATGATGTAAGTGTAATGATCTTGGATCCATCTGTATTAAACAAATTGCTGGACTGTAAGAAATAATCATCATCAACGATCCAAGTTCCAGATAGAACCTTAATAGTAACAGTATTCTGCTTATCGGTACTTTCTAGTACTTCTGCTGCAGCAATTGGTGGATTTAATCCATCAGTAAGACTTAAAATTGCTCCCTGTGTATATGAACTATCCTGATCAATCAGTAATATGAAAGTTTTGATATCTGCGGAAAATGTTCCAGTATTATTAAATGTTCCTACAACATTTCGTAAAACTATTTCGTTGTCGTTTTGAACTGTTCCGACAATTTGACCAGAAGCACCTGAAGCTGGTTGTCTTAGAACATCGTCAGCAAACAAATAGGCACTTTGAATCGTCGTTAATTTTACTACCTTATCTTCTTTACTTTCTAGATAATTTACATTTTTTCCTTTGACAGAAGAAACTATCGATTCTACATCAAATCCTTCAGTTCCTTTGTTATCAAAATATACCTTCGAATTAATGGAAAAATTATCAGAAGATCCATCAATTACAACACGATCTATAGTACCAGATCTGACATCGGATACATTAGCAATCAATCCATCGCCATTTCCAGGCATTCCAGGAATATAAAATCTTCTGGCGCTTTTTGGAATATCATTTTGATTGATAT
>Ga0222712_10003325_pt1 | contig 17599 bp, 9 predicted proteins | sample C33_657DmetaG_FD_165043 | JGI IMG/M metagenome (GOLD analysis project Ga0222712, IMG submission 165043) | Estuarine water microbial communities from San Francisco Bay, California, United States - C33_657D | ecosystem: Environmental > Aquatic > Marine > Unclassified | place: USA: California...
CAAAGGCTCCGAGGGCCTTGGCCTGACGGACCAGCTCGGTTCGGTCATCGGCCTGATCAGTCAAGACGAGCACTCCCACCGGTTCTGCCGGTGCGCGGTGGGCATTGGTCCGCTGGATACGCTTGAGTGTGTCGATTCCGGGGAGGCCCGGCATGTCCAGGTCGAGCAGGACCAGATCGGTGGGGATGGAATCCAGGTGGGCCAGGGCCTTCTCGCCGCTGAACACCGACCCGACAATCCTGACCCATGGAAGGGTCTCGAGGGCCGACTGGATTGCCCCCCGGAAAATCCGGGAGTCATCCACCAGCAGCACGCGCAACAGATCGGTCATGGGTTCATTCTAACGGCTGGTGCCGCCGGGGGCACGGTTCCATGTGGAACCCTCGGGCAAGCTTTGCCTCACTCGATTCCCAATTCGCCGACTGAATCGTCGAGGGACCTGCACAAGTCGGCCAACTCCAGGGCGGCCGAATTGAGCTGGGTTGCCGAGTTGGCGTTCTGGTTGGAGGCGTCCGAGACGGTGTGGATGCTGCCGGCGATTGAGGCGGTGGCGGATGCGGCCTGGCTGGTGTTTGCTGAAACATCAGCGGAGCCCCGCGCGGCCTCGCCGGCGTTGCGAGCCATGTCGGATGTGCCCTTGCCCACCTCGCGGATGGAAGCGGCGATCCGGGCGGTCGCGGTGTTGGCCTGTGCGGCGGCGCGGGTGATGGACTCGGCCACCTCGCGCTGGGAATCGACCGAAAGGGTGATGCGGCGGGAGGCGCCGTTGAGCGCTGTGAATGCCTCGTGCACACGGCGCATCGCTTCCACGGCCTCGTTGACCGAATTCTGGGTCTCGGTCATGCGCCGGGCGATCTCGGCGGCAGCTTGGCCGGATTGCTGGGCTAGCCCCTTGATCTCGCCGGCCACGACACCGAAGCCCTTGCCGGCCTCGCCCGCGGCGGTGGCCTCGATGGTGGCGTTGAGTGCCAGCAGGTTGGTCTGCAGCGCCATGGACTGGATCATTCCCGTGACCTGGGTGATCTCCTGCGATCCACGGTGCAAGGCCGCCATGGTGGCGGAGGTTTTTTCCGCCAGGGCCATGGCCTCCGCCGCCTGGTGGGAACCGGCCTGGGCCTCGGCCGCCACGCTGGTCAGCCCGGCATGGATCGACTCCACCGCCGCGCGGACCGAGTCGACCGAGGCGGAGGCGGCCTCGGCCTCCTGGGTGACCGAATCGATGTTGACCGAGATCTGCTCGGAGGCGGAGGAAATGCCGGAGATGTTGACGCTGACCTGCTCGGCGGTTCCGGCGACTGTCTGGATGGCCCTGTTCAGTTCCTCCGTGGCGGAGGCGACGCTGGCGGATTGGGTGTTGGTCTCCTCGCTGTGGCTCATCAGGTCCTGGGCCAAGCCTTTCAAACGCAGGCCGATGGTGGTCATCTGCTTGATGCCCTGGACCACCAGACCCACGGGGGTGACGATGGCCTTTCGAGTGAACCAGGCTGAAACGAGGCCGGTCACCAGGCTTGCCAGGCCGGCCCCGGCGAGCACCAGGCGGGATTTCTCGAAAGCATCCTGGGCGGACTCTTTCTCATTGTTGAGCCGGGTGTTCAGCAGGTCGATGATCTGGGCCAGCAGTTTGTCGCAGGAGAGGCGGGCCTTGCGCACCGGGCCGACGCTGGCCTGGATGGCGAGGTTGGTGGAGTTGGCGTGGGACAGCTTCTGGATCAGGGAAGCGTGTTCACGTACCTTGTCCATGGCGGCCATGGCCAGGTTGGCATCGGCGCGCCGTTCGGCGGGAGCTTGGGCCTTGAATGCCCTGAGGGCTGTTTCGGCGCGGGACAGCAGCCCATCGATCTGGCTGTCCAGTTGGGACATCTGGGACTCGTCGCTCGCCCGGTTGTGGCGGGCCAGCAGGATTGCCACTTGATCGAGTTGCTCCTGGACGGTCAACGCGAGGGCCGAGAGCTTGGCATCCATGGCCGCATCGCTGTCGCGGGTGTGCCTGGCGATTTCCGCAAAGGCAGGGAGCAACTGTGTCTCCCAGATGACCCACGCCTTGTAGTTGGTGTTCTGGACACCCAAGTCCAGGGCCTTGTCCTGCTCGGCGAAAAACTGGTCGAGGGCCCGATCGGTCTGGGCCAGTAGGTTCTTTTCCTCGGCGAACCCTCCGGCCTCGAGGCCGCGCTGCAGATCCGCACGGGCCGCCTGGAGCAGGATACGCAGGTCAAGCGCCTTGGCCTTGAACTCGCGGGACTCCGTGTCGTCGTCGGAGATGACCGCGCCCTTCTCGGCAAGTACCCCCTCGAGGATGATGCGCCGGACGACCCGGGCTGAATCCAGCGACCTGGCGGTGTGGTCGACCAACCGGGTGATCTGGGTGTTGAATTGGCTGAATTCCCAGATGCCCAATGCGGCCACCAGGAGGTTGAGCACCACCAGCAAGCCCATCCGCCAGTAGAGGCGGGAGACGATGCTACCGGCGAAAGGGGAGGCCTGGCTTTTCCTGGCGGACATGGCTCGGGGTTCCTTAGCGCAGGCGGAAGCGGGTCATGGAGGAATCCATCCGGGCCGCGATGGCGGCCAGCTCCTCCGAGGAGGCGTTGAGGCTGGTCGCCGATTCCGCGTTTAGACGGGAGGCCTGCGAGACGGACTGGATGTTGTCGCTGATGGCGCGGGCGGCCCTCGCCGCCTCGGCGATGTTGGCCGAGACGCTGGTTGCCCCCCTGGCCGCCTCGCCGGCGTTGCGGGCCATGTCGGAGGTGCCCTTGGACACCTCGTTGATGGCCTGGGCGATCCGGGCGACGGCCTGGTTTGCCTCGTGGGCGGCGCGGGTGATCGACTCGGCTGCAGCCTTCTGGGACGCGACTGATTCGGAGATGCGGTCGGAGCCGTTGGCCAGTTCATGGAAGGTGTTGCGGATGTCCCGGATCGTCTCGACGGCCTTGCGGACGGATTCCTGCACCTCGTTGATCTTGCGCGTGATCTCCCCGGCCGACTGGCCGGACTGCTGGGCCAGACCCTTGATCTCGGCGGCCACCACGCCGAAGCCCTTGCCGGCCTCGCCGGCGGCGGTGGCCTCGATGGTGGCATTGAGGGCCAGCAGGTTGGTCTGCAGGGCGATGGCCTGGATGGTGCCGGTCACTTGGGTGATCTCGGCGGCGCTGCGGTCGAGCGCGGTGATGGTATCGCTGGCCCGTTCGGCGAGGCCCCGGGCCTCGGCGGTGCGCCGGGATCCCTCGTTGGCCTCCTGGGCCACCGAGGCGAGGGAGCTGTTGACGGCCTCGACGGCGCGGCTGACCGAATCGACCGAGCCGCTGGCGGCGCTGGCGGAGGAGGAGATGCCGTTGATACTGACGGAGATCTGTTCGGAGGCGGAGGAAATGCCGCTGACATTGACGCTGACTTCCTCCGCAGCGCCCGCCATGGACTGGATGGTGGAATTGAGTTCCTCGGCCCCGGCGGCAACGGTGCCGGCCTGGCTGGTGGTTTCCTCAGCCTGGCTCATTAACTGGCTGGCGAGGCGGGTGAGTTTTCCCGATGCTCCGGTGACGCCCTCGGAACCGTTGCGCACATCCTGGATGAGGGAACCCAAGTTGGCTCCCACCTTGTCCAGGGCGGTCACCATCCGGCCGATCTCGTCCTTCTGGCTGATGGCGACCTGGGTGGCCAGGTTGCCTTCGGCCATCTCATTCAATGACTCGACCACCTGCGACACCGGGCGGGTGATGCCGCGGCTGACCAGGAAACCCAGAAGCCCGCCGACCAGGACGGCCAAGAGGCCGACGACCAAGGTCACCAAGATGGATCGGTGGTACGCGGACTGGGCGTTCGCCTTGTCTTCCTGAAGATGGGAGGAGAGGCTCTCGATCAGGTCGAGGATCGCCTTGTCGGCCGTCTCCATCTGGTCGGCCCCGGTAGTGAAACTGAGGTCACGGGAGAGGTTGGAAGTGTTCAGCCGGGACAGGCGCTGGATCTCGGCCGACTGTTTACGGATCTCCTGGAACAGGGCCTGGGCGTCGCGCCACTCCCCCCGCTCGCTTTCGGTCAGGGACTCGCCCAATTCGCGCAGTCCGTTTTCCAGCCCCGTGAGGAATTCCTCGATTTGCCCGTCGAGCTTGTTCATCTGGTTGGTGCCCAACGAGTCGATGTGCTCGTTGAGGGCGATGCGAAGCTTGTCCAGATACCCTGTGGCGGTGTAGGCCAGACGCAAGCGATTGATGTCCCGGCGGACCTTCTCCGGTTCCTTGCCATCCCAGGCAGACAGGGTTTTCTGGGTGGAGAGGGTCAGGTTCGCCATCAAAGACCGTATGCGATTCAACTGGTCGCCCAAGGGGCCCGCCAGCAGGGTCATCGCCTTGGCGTTGGTGTTCTGGACGGCGAGTTCCAGGACCTTTTTCTGGGTTTTGACCATCTCGGTCCAGTTGCGTTTGAAGTCCTCGAACATGCGCCTCTCGGAGGGGTTCTTGGACAGTTCGAGGGCGGTGTCCAGCTCATTGAGGAATTTCTCTGTCTTGCTGTTGAACTCCCGCGCCTTTTCCGCCAAGGCGAGGGACTCCTTGTCGCTGTCCTCCATGGCGCTGCCGCGTTCGGCGAGTACCGAACGCAGCATCTGGTTGCGGGCGCGGGTGGCCGAGATCAGTCCCTTGGCCGTGGAATCCACCATGTCTTCCACGGCGGAGTTGACGCGTTGGAGGGCGGTCAACCCGAAGAGGGCGACCGCGGCGGTGGCCACCAAGAGCGAACCGACCAGAATGGCGAGTTTCCAGCCGATGGGTAGATTCTTCATGACTTGTTCTCCATCATGGGCGCGTTGGTCGGGGCCGGACCGGCCTGGTGCCCGATGATCTGGGCCTTTGCCTTCCGGTACATGAATTCCGGGGAGAGCAGGGGGAATGAAACCCCGTTGTCGAGGGCGATAGCGGTGACGATCCCGTCATCGGGTTCGCGCGGGGTGATGTGCCGCTCCGCGAGGACGCGGGTGTCATCGAGGGAATCCACCACGATGCCAAAGGACTCGCCCTGTGAGGGGCGGAAGACAATGAGCAGGTCCTCGGAGCCAGGCTTCCGATCCGGCAGGCCCAGCATCCGGCGGACATTGAGCAGGAGGTACAGCGACCCTCGCAGGTTCACCAGCCCGAGCACCTCAGGAGGAGCGCCGGGCACCTTGACGGTCTGGGTGAACTGGTTCGCTTCGCGGATTGCCAGCATGTCGATGCCGTAGACCTGGTCCTCGAGGCGGATCATGCACAGGGTGGTCAGCCCGGATTGGGAGTTCATGCGCAGGTAGCCTCCGCCTGGGAGGAGGCGAGGAGCCTACCGGGGTGGACGACCAGGGTCAGCCTGCCTGCCAATCGGGTCGAGCCCAGGATGCCCGGGTGCTCGAGCGGCGGTGATTCAAGCGCCATGGGGATCATGGTGGTATCGAGGATGGAGGTGGCGACGAGCGCCTTGCCCTGACCGCCCTCGCGGGGGGTGAGGAGGAACAATTCACCGGGAAGGATTTCCGGGGCTCCCACGGGCATGACCTCGTCGGGAAAGATCATGGCGAGGTTGGCCGCCTCGAGCCGGGCGATTTGCCGGTCGCCAATTCTTTCCACCTGACCGGGAAGGACCCGATCCACCCGTTTGAGCAGTGCCAGGGGAACGGCGAATCGTTCGGCCGGGCCGAATTCGAAAACCACCGCCGACTGGGACGGGATTTCCGTCCGGCTGGGTGCGGCGGTAGCGTTGGCATGGTTGGTAGCCAGCAAGGCCGGGCCGGCCCCACGGACCACGCCCTCGATGTCCAGGATCGGGGCGGGAAGGCCATCGGCCAGCACAGTGGCGCCGCCATGGAGACCAAGGCCCCGCAGCAGGGGATGCAGCGGCTTGACCACGATTTCCTGGCTGCCGTTCAGCTCATCCACGGCCAGCGCGACGATCCGCTGGCCCGCCCGGACGACCGCCAGGAAACCGGCGCGATTGAAGGCGGGAGATTCGGCTGATTCCAATTTAAGAACCTTGCCCAGGTGAATGGTCTCGAGGGGTTGGCCGCGCAGCTCCACAACAAACCGGCCGCCCATGGGGCGGGCGCGCAGGTTGGCCGCGCTTACCAGCTCCAGGAGCTCCCTCTGGGGGATGCAAACCCTTTCGCCCGAGACGCGCACCACCAGGGCGGGGATGATGGCCAGAGTGAGCGGCAGCCTGAGAGAGAAGGTGGTGCCCTGGCCCGGGATGCTGTCGATCTGCAGGGTGCCGCCTATGGATTCGAGATTGGTTTTCACCACATCGAGGCCGACCCCGCGGCCGGAGATGTCGGTGACTTTTTCAGCGGTGCTGAAACCTGGCTTGAGGATGAGGGCCTGGGCCTGGCTATCCGTCAGGCCGTCGAGATCTTGCGGGCCGACCAGACCTTTTTCCAGCGCCTTGGCCTTGACCCTGCCCGGATCGATCCCGCGCCCGTCGTCGGCCACACGGACGAGGATCTGCCCGCCCTCCTGGCGGGCGCTCAGTTCGAGGTTGGCGACCTCCGTCTTGCCGGAGGCCAGGCGATTGGCGGGCGGCTCCAGCCCGTGGTCGCAGGCATTGCGGACAAGGTGGTTGAGGGGGTCCGCCAATTTTTCGAGGACGCTCTTGTCCAACTCGACTTCGCTGCCGGTGACGGAGAGGTGGATCCGCTTGCCCAGGGATCGGGCCAGGTCGCGCACCATGCGCGGGAAGCGGTTGAACACGGTGCCCACCGGCTGCATCCGTGTGAGCATGACGGCCTGCTGCAGGTCTGTGGTGACCGAGTTGATCCGCTGGAGCAACTGCCGCCCGCGGGCGTCAGCCGGGGTGACCAGCGTCTCAAGCGCCTGGTTGCGGGCCAGGACCAGTTCGCTGGCCAGGTTCATAAGCCGGTCGATGACCTCCACCGGCACCCGGATGGTCGCCGACCGCTCCGACCCCTGGGCATCGGCTGGGGGTGGCGGCGGCTCGACTGTGGGCTGGGACTTTAAGGTGGCGGTGCCCGCCCCGGGCGCCGCCTTGGCGGGGGCGTCCGGCCGGCCGGTTATAATTACATTTTGGATCTTTTGTATCAGGTCATCATGGGCGGCGGCGGTGTCGGCAGGAAGCGCCTCGACCGCGGCCCTCAGTCGGTCGGTCACCCGCAGGAGCAGGTCGGTCACCGCCTGATCCGGGGTGACGGTGCCCTTGCGGAGTCCGTCCAGAAGCGTCTCAGTCGCGTGGGCCAGGCGTTCCAGGCCCCGGAAGCCGAGGAAGCCAGCGCTGCCCTTGACGGAATGGGTCGAGCGGAACAGCGGGTCGATGGCGCCTGTCACCGGCGATTTCCCGTCGGATTCCAGGGCCAGCAATCCCTCCGCGAGGGAGGCCAGGTGTTCGCGGGCCTCAGCCATGAATTCCTGGAGCAGGGCCGGGTCGATCTCCGGCAGGCTGGATGGAGGCGAAGGAGGCGCGGCAGCGGATTGTGGTGCCGGGGCAGCGGGCGCCTTGCCTGAGGCGAATTCCTTTAGCCTGTCCATCAGTTCCCCATCCTTCGGGGAATCGGATTTCTCGCTCTCGGGCAAACCGTCCACACGGCCCTGCAGTCGATCGGCCACCCTCAGCAGCAGGTCCGTCACCGGGGCCGAAGGGGGGACAACGCCCTTGCGCATCGCGTCGAGCAGGGTTTCGGTCGCGTGGGCCAAGTGCTCCAATTGGTGCAGTCCCAGAAAACCGGCACTGCCCTTGATGGAGTGCATGGCGCGGAACAGGGGATTGATGCTGGCCGGGATTTGGTCTTTTGGCAGGTTTTCCAGGGCCAGCAAACCATCCATCAGGGCGGAGAGGTGTTCCCGCGCCTCGGCAATGAATTCAGCAAGGATTGCCGGATCATCCATATTCAAGCCCGGGAGAAAATGGCCAACCTGAATATTATGGTTAACTTCAGCAGGTTGTGCGGGGGCTTGGCTGGAACTTTAGCGAAAGTCTGATGGAAAAGCTGACGAGGGGGCCAATTGTGACGATTAGGCCCGGTTAAACTGGGGTTATGGTTCTTATCTGCGCCCTGATGATTGCCTTGCCTTTCCAATCTGTCCCGGGTGCTTTTTGCCCCGGGGAGGAATGGAACGCGTTACCCGCCCGGACCCGGGGATTTGTGCGGGATTTGAGGAATGTGCGGTTGGTGACGCTTGGGCCGGAAAAGCAGGCGGGAGGCTTGGGTTCGAGGCGGGCCTACGAGCAGGCGCTGAGCCTTGTGCCTGAGAGGAGTAACAGAAAAAGCGCCGACCCTTGGGTGGATGAAGCGGCCCTGCACCTGCGACTGGGAGATTGGTCGGGCGCGGAGGACAGCGCCCGGACCGGCCTATCGCTGTATCCAAGGGATGCTCGGCTGGCCCTGATGGTGGCGCTGGCCGCGCATGCTCGCGAGGATTGGCCGGGGGCGGAGCGGGCCCTGGTGGCCGCGATCGCCCTGTCACCTGACCCGGTTTGGAAAAAGAAGCGGTTGGATCACCTGGCCTGGGTGCGTGGGCGGCCGGGTGGGCCTGGGCCCTGGATCCGCCAGGTTGCGGACCGTTGGAAGGGGCCGGACGGGTTGGCGAGCGCGCAGGAGATCTGCCTGCTGGTGCCGACCGATGCCCTGGCACCGGTTCTCGCGGCTTGCCGGGCCAGGGAAGCGGGGGACCGCCATGGGGCCCTCACCCTGGTGGAAGGGGTGGCCGGGGAATCGGGAATCCGTCACGAGCTGGTCACCGGCCTGCGGGCCGAACTGGCCGCCGAGGTGGCCCGCGAGACCGCGGGCGGCCGTTTGCCAGGTCACCCGGCGGGCCTGTACCGTTCCGACGCACCGTTCGCCCCCCGGGAGACCGAGGTGGTGCTGCCGCCGGAGCGCGACGGGGTGCAGCCCCTGCCTTGGGCGGTGCTGGGCCAGAGCCGGCACCGGGGTGGCATGCCCAGCCATGGACGCTTGCTGGAAAAAACAGATGGAAAACTTATAGAGATCTCCGGAACGACCCATTTTCTGGGGGACGAGCCGCCAGACGGGCCCGTGGTGCTGGTGGAGCTGCCCTACGGTTGCTGGCACTGCGACATGCCGGGGCTTCCCGGCTTGCTGGACTTGCGGATGGCGGACGGGGAGAACCTGACGCCCTCCAGGGAGCCTGTCCGCCTGCGGGGCCGGCTGCGGGTCAACCGTGACAACCCGGAGGATTACCTGTTCAGGCTGGAGGAGGCCAGGGTGGTCGCCGACTGATCAACCCGCGCCGGCCAGCGCCGCCGCGCGGTCCAGGGCCTGGCTTTTTTCCGACAAAAGCCCGTCTAATTGTTCTTCGCGAATTTTCCGCAGGACACGGCCCATCGCGGGGCCGGGCCGGATGCCGATGGACTGCAGGTCGGCTCCATCCACCAACGGGGGTGGGTCGAGTTCGGCGCCGCTCCTCGACCCGAGCACGCTTGCGGCGGCCTCGAGGCCGGAGGCGGACTTGGCCATCGCCCCCACGCGCGCGCCCGAGCAGGTGAACAGATCTTCCGCCCAGGGGTGGGCCAGCACCGGGTAAAGGCGGTGGTTGGGCAGGCCGGCGGCCTGTTCGAGGACTTCCTCATTCTCCAGCAGCCAGAGGACGCGGTCCTTTTCGTCGTTGGAGAGCCTGAGGCGTTTGGCGACGGCGACCGCCGTGGCCGGGGGTTGGCCCGTCAGGACGCAGGCCATGGCGGACTCAAAATCGACCGAGGCGGGAAGCCGAGACAGGACGCGGAGCACGAGGGGCAGGTGGTCAAGGTGGTGGGAGGCGTGGCGCGCCAGCTCGGGGAGCACCTGTTCCAGCAAGCCGTGCGATTCGAGCATGGCGACCGCCGTCGACCGGCTTGGATGGCGCAGCATTTTCCGCAGCTCTTCGGCAACCCGCTCGGCGCTCACCACGGTGAGGGCGCTGGCGTGGCGCTTGATGGCCGTAGAGGTTTGCGGATCCAGCGCCAGGCCGAACCGGGCCGCCATGCGCACCGCCCTGGCCAGCCGGAGGCGGTCCTCCTCGAACCGCTTCTCGGGATCGCCGATCGCGCGCAGCAGGCCGGCGCGCAGGTCGTCGCGGCCGCCCACATGGTCGAGCACCTCGCCGGTGAGCGGGTTGAGGAACATGCCGTTGATGGTGAAATCACGACGCAGCGCGTCTTCCCGGGCCGAACCGAAGGTGACGCTGAGGGGCCGTCGCCCGTCGGCGTAGTCGCCATCGGTCCGGAAGGTGGCCACCTGCACCTTGAGCGGGCCCTTCAGTCCGGGCGGGCCGAGCACCTCGATGACACCGAAACTGGCTCCCACGGCGATGGATCGGCGGAAGAGGGCCCGTACCTGGTCGGGCGTGGCGGACGAGGCCACATCGTAGTCGTCCGGCTCGAGACCGAGCAGTTCGTCGCGCACGCAGCCACCGGCGAACAGGGCCTGATGCCCGGCGCCGGTCAGCCTGCGCACCACCTCGGTGGCGAATTCCCTCTCGCCCGGTTCTGCCATTCCACTGTTCCCCGTTTCAGGCCGGATTCCTCGCAGGTGCAGTTTATCAAGGGTGGGTGCCGTCTGGTAAACTGGGGGGAAACACTACCGGGGTGAGTAATGACCATAAATATCCTCGCCGTCGCCCTCTTTTCGGCGGCTTTTCAGGTTGATTCGGGCCTGGCCCCAGGTGAAAGGCCGGGACCCTACAGCTTCGTGGTGAGCCAGGGCGAGAAGCGTGGCCAGTTGCACTGTTTCGTGTGCGAGGCGGAGAACCGCGTGATGGCCATCGTGTTCGCGCGGGACACCACTCCCCAGGCGGGCAGGCTGGCCGCGCGGCTGGACGAGGTGCTGCTGGCCCACCCGCAGGGCAAACCCAGCGGATGGGTGACCTTCCTTGCCGGGGAGGGCACCGGCGTGGACGCCAAGGCGCTCGCGTGGGCCAGGCAGAACAAGCTGCGGACGATGGCTGTGGGCTATTTCGAGGACACGGTCGGGCCACCTTCGTACAGGTTGGCGGCGGATGCCGGGGTGACCGTGCTGCTTGCCAAGGACAAAAAGGTGGCGCACCGCCATGTGTTCGGTCCGGCCGGCCCCGATGAGGCGGCGATCACGACCATCGCCAACCAGTTGACGGCGCTGGTGAGCCCGGCCAAGGCCCCCGCAAGCGGAGCGAAGTGACCCATGCTGGACCTGACTGGCCACCGCAAGGATTACGCCGCGCGCGGCCTGAGCGAGGATGAGGCTGGCGCGGATCCTCTTGCGCTGTTTGAAGCCTGGCTGCGTGAGGCCCTGGCCAGCGAACAGCACGAGCCTTATGCGATGACGCTGGCCACGGCCACGGCCGATGGCAAGCCCTCGGCCCGCATCGTGCTGCTGCGAAATTTTGATGCCAATGGTCTGGTTTTCTTCACCAACTACCAGAGCCGCAAGGGAGGGGAGCTAGAGGCCAACCCCCGGGGCGCACTTGTCTTCTATTGGCCCGAGGTGGAGAGGCAAATCCGCGTGGAGGGTGCCGTGACCCGCGTCTCCGCGGCCGAGTCGGACGATTACCACGCGAAACGGCCGTTGGACAGCCGCCTGGGTTCGGCCGCATCGCCGCAAAGCCAGGTGGCCGGAAGCCGGGAAGCCCTGGAGGCCCTGGTGGCCGCCCTGGCTGAAAAATACCCGGAGGGACCACCGCGGCCGCCCCACTGGGGCGGCTACCGGCTGGAACCGGTGGAGTTTGAATTCTGGCAGGGCAGGCCCAGCCGCCTGCACGACCGCATCCGGTTCAGCCTGCGTGGCGGCCGGTGGATCCGGGAGCGATTGGCTCCCTGATAATCCAAGCGTTTAGCCGGCGATTCAGGCGGCGTTTGCAAAGGAGGACGCCCCGGACGCCCCGGATGGCCAGGGGGCGATGTCCACGAGCGGCACCAGGCCCAGTTCCACGGCGACGGCCGCCACCTTTTCCTGCAACTCCGCCTTCGCATTTTCCGCCTGGATGCCGCCCCAACCCGGCAACCAGGAACGCACCCGCATGCAGGGCGGCTTGCCGCCTTCCGCCTGGATCATGTCGACCTTGGCGAGTGACTTCATGGCGGGCATCATGTCGCGGCAGATGGACTGCACCCGTTGGGTGAGGATCTCGCGGGTCACATCGTCGGGCAGTTCGAGGACGGGGATCATGAGCCGGGCGTAGTTCCGGTTGCGGCGGCCCAGGTTTTCCACCGAGCCGCCTGCCAGCACGCTGTTGGGGAGCACCAGCATGGTTCCCTTGTCGGTGCGGATGCGGGTGGAACGGAAACCCACCACCTCGACCACACCCTTGTACTTGTCGATGATGATGCGATCGCCGATCTTGAACGGCCCCTCGCTGATCAGCAGGAGGGTGCCGAAAAAGTGTTTGATGGCATCCTGGGCGGCGAGCGAGACCGCGAGGCCGACGATACCCATGCCTGCCAGGATCTGGGTGAGCAGGTCCGGGTTGCCCAGCAGGCTGATGAGCCAGTACCCGAAGAAGAAGACAAGCAATGTCTTCAAAACCAGGGTGACCGTGGGCGCCATCAGGTCGCGCAGGCTGGCGCGCTCGGTCTTGCCGGGGCGGTTGTTGTAGATCTCCAGGCCCAGGTCGATGAGGTTGTGCCCGGCCCAGAAGGCCAGCAGCAGCCAGCAGGTGAGGGTCACAGGGAGAAATGATTTCATGAATGGTAATGGCAGGTCGAGCGAATCCATGAACAGCAGCATGAGGCCGTAGGCGGCAAGCCACTGGATGGGCCGGGTGCGGACGGCGAGCATGGTTTCAGCGCCGGGGCCCTGAGCGCCCAGGAAGAAGGGCCGGATGGTCAGGCGGACGGCGACCGACACCACCAAGCCGACCAGCCAACTGACCACCAGGCCGAGGCCGAGGCCGAGCCATTGCCAGTCGTGCAGGCCCAGGTGCTTCTTCCGCAGGCCGGGCGGGATCCGCAGGTGCATCCAGACGGAGGGGCATTCCAAGAATTCCGGTCCCTCGCGGAACCAGAAGGAATCGGCAACCTCGGGCACGGGGGGCTCGTTGATGGCTGCCGGGAAAAGATCCTCAATGCTTTTGAGGGTTTCCGGGGTGAACAGCCAGCGATCCTTGTGCGGGTCGTTGTCGCGCTTGCCCACCTGGATCATGTCGCCCGTCGAGGTGCGGAAAACCAGCCACCTGCGGCCATCCGCCTGGCCGGGCACCTCCTGGGGCAGGATATATTTGTTGCGATCCAGCACATAACGGAGCTTCCAGGCCAGGCGGGGCCCCAGCGAGGACCGCGCGGCGGCCGGGATTTCGGACATGTCGAGAGTCTCGACTGCCTTGTCGATGTCGCCCTTGAAAAGAGCCCAGGAAAAGGTGCCGTAGGTTTCACGCGCCGACAGGAAATCGTGCAGGCGGTCGCGGGCGTTTCGCTGGGAGGGCGTGAGGCGGTTGTACATGTCGCGCAGGCGTAGAAGGGTGTCCTGGTCGAACCGCCACGAGTTGTCTTTCATGCGCCTCAGCGTGAGGGCCAGGTCCGGGGCGCCCCGGAGTGTCTGGGGTTCGTCGTTGGGGATGTCGGACAGGATGTTGATGTTGAAGTCGATGGAGCGCAGGATGGCCTCGATCATCAGGGCCGCCTGGGTTCCGGGCATCTTGCGGCCCAACTGTTCCTCGAGGGGTGCCAGATCCATGGAGGCGTGCAGGTTCTCTCGCACCTCGGGTCGGACCCTCAACTCCTCGCACAACTTCAGGAAGGTGACAACCGCGGCGCGGGGAGTTTGGCGCCCCACCACGGGATCGAGATTACCCGACACGGCGACCGGGGCCATGACAGACTTGCCGGTTCGCTTGGATTCCTTCTCGGCCTTGGCGCCAATCTCCTTCAGCACCGTGGAATCGAGCGCGAGGCCGAGGCGTTTCCAGCGCGGGTCGGGTTCGGTCTGGTTGAGCCGGAAGTAGTTGACCAGTTTGGGCAGCCCCTCAAGGGTGGCGCGGCTGACCTTCCAGGCGAGCTTGCCATCGGGCAACGCCACCCGCTCAAGTGAGACCTGACCGCCAGGAATCACGCGCCAGCAGTAAGAAGTGCCGCTGGATTCCCCTGGCAATTCGGCGCAGTAGATGAACCCCAGACGCTGCACCACAAACGCGAGATCCCTGGCATACAACGGGCCCTTGATATCCCACATTTGGGGGCTGTGGCCGGAGTTGTCGAGGCAGGCGGCGGCGGCGCCGAATTCCCCGCGGGCGACAGCCTGCCGGAAGTTCCTGAATGTGGCCTCGGGGCTGCGGAATGCCTCGAGGAATTGCTTTTCGCCCGCCCCCTCGGCACGCGCCTTGGCTTTGAGCGCCCGGCGCATTTCGGGCACCTTCTTGACTGTTTCGCCGCTGAATTTCCACTGCCCGTCTTGGCCCCTCTGGAGGGCGATGCGGAATCCCTCCTCCTGAACGATGACAATCTCTTCCTGGGCGGCAACCTCGGGGGCGGCAACCAGCGCCACCCCGAAGTGGTTGAGGATTTCACCGAGATGGACAGCGGCAAGGTCCAGAGTGGTGATGTTTTCGGAAAACAGGCGGGTGTCCAGGCAGTTGACAGCCTCCTGGATCAGTTCAGGCTTGTAGTCGAGACCCTCGATGCAGAAATAGAAAGTTTCGAGCAGGCGGCGAGGGGAATCCTTGCGCAGCAACGGGTCCGGCTGGGAAGGGATGGCGGCAGCCGTGGAAGGAGCGGCACTCTGGGATGCGACCAAAGGGGCCGGGGCAGTTGCTGGCGGGGCTGGCGGCTGGGCAAAAGCCGCCGAACCCAGCAGGGCGCAGACGGGCAGCAACATCAAAAGCCGGCTGGGCGTTAGCTTGGGCTTCATGACGCAATCCTTTGCGTTGCAATAACTTCCGGCAGCATTGGTCCGGTTCTGATTTCCGTGGGCCATGAAAAAAGCCCCTTGGACATAACCAAGGGGCTTCCCATAGGCGGAATGGAAGGTTCCGGTCAACCCGACCTGAAGGTCAGGGCAAGGCTTGACCTAGTTGGGTTTCTTCTCGCCCGGTTTCTGGTCTGCCGGTTTGGCCTCGGCAGGTTTTTTGTCATCGGGTTTGGGCTCTCCCTCGGGCTTTTTGTCGCCTTCGGGCTTCTTGTCACCCTCGGGAGGTTGCTCACCTTCCGGCGGGGGAGGGGGGACGGGCTTGGCGAAAGTGAAGACACCCTGGGGTGTGGTCAGATCGAGCTTGCCCGGCTCGGTTTGCTTGGCCGTGAAAGGCGGCAGTCCAGCGGCACCGAACTGGTGCAAAACCGCCTCGTCTTCGCCCTTGCCCAACGCCAGGAGGTGGAAGACCCGGGGTTTGCCCATCGCATCGCTGGTGTTTCCGACCTGCACCGCGACCAAAGCCACGCCGCGGTCCATCGCAAGAACCTGCATTTTGGTGGCAGAGGCCACTTGCTCGGCGGTGATGCCTTCGGGGAGGGTAGGTAGGTTGTCGATCTTCTCGCAGGAGTAGAGATCCTTGGTGAGGAAGATCTTGGCTGGTGTGGCGGCTGCCGGCGCATCGCCAACCCGGGTGATGATCGCGGTTTCGTCCACATTAACGGGGATGCCGTTTTCGGCCTGTTTCAGGGTAGCGGTGTATTTGAAACCCGCGCCTTCGGCGACCAATGCCTGCTTGGAGACATCCTCACCGGGATTGCGGGAGGACTCGATGATCTCGAGCTTGCCGCCGGTCAGGTTCAGCAACAGGTCGGTGGTGGTTTTTCTGTCTTTGCCACCGGTCGCGTCGCGGATGGCCAGGAACGGGCCCACTTTCTGAACCAGCCATTCGCCTTCCTTTTTCTGCGGGGCAGCGCCTTGGCGGCGGACCTCGGTGGAGACCTTGTAGCGGCCAGGATTCACGGACGGGGCGACGGTGATGGGGGCTGGCTTGGGAGCGGTTTCCTTGCCCGCCATGGGGGCTGGCTTGGGTGTCGCCGCGGCGCTGACCAGCTCGCCACCCGGCCCGATGGCCGGCGCGATCTCGTCGATGTTGCCGACCGATTCCCCACCGGCAATGGTGCAAAGGGCCATGAAGGTGGCGGGCGGAATGGTGGCCGGAAGAAAACGAACCTTGCCATCCGCCATGATGGCGTAGGTGCCGCGCTCCTTGGATTTGGTTTTCGGATTGAAGACCGAGGGGGACAGGAAAGGCTCGATGGGGTTGCCATCCACCGGCACTCCCCGGACTGTGCTGCCACCCCCGGCGATCCAGGGGCCTTGGGTGCTGGAAGGCACCATCAGGACCGCGATGGTATTTGCCGGGCCGTCGGTGATCTCCTTCACCTGGGTGGCGCGGTCGTAACCGAATACACCCAGCTTGGGCAGGTTGGCTGGATTGTTCGGCAGGTTGGGCGTGTCGAGCCCGACGCCGGCAACGCCGACAAAGTGCGAGGCGCCCAACGTTTCGCCGAGGCTGGTCCATTGCACGCGGGAAGAGCCGGTCGCGTCGACCGTGTTCACAAAGCCGGGAATGTGCAAGGCGGCCAGGGCGAGGTTTTGAGGTTCGCGCCAGGAGGAAGGCTTGGCCAGCAGCGGCTCCACTTGGGGGCCCAGATTGGAACCGGGCAGCAGCGGAATCATACGAACCAGCCAAGACATGCGCAGGTCGGGCCGGTCGGCCCCTGGCAGGGAGCCGGCGGGAAACGCCTTGGCCTGGGCTGTGAAGTCGGTGAGGGCCTTGGCCAGATCATGGATGCCGTTGTAGGGCACATAGGATTCGGCCTGACCGCGGGCCTGGGCCACCGAGGATCGCATGGCCTCCATCAGGGATTCGTAAATGGGGCCTGACAGTCCTTTCAGATCGATGGTGGTGATGGTCGCGGAAGCAAGGACGGAGCCATGGATGGCGCCGTTGACATCGGAGGGGCCCGCCGCAGCAGTGGGGGAGGCGCCACCCGGGGCACCGAGGCCACCGGCCAATCCGCCCTCGCCTTCACCCATGGGGGGGCCCCCCATTCCGGGTCGGCCACCCATGGCCGGCATGCCAGCCGGCCCTGGTCCACCACCCATGGCGGGCATGCCGCCACCCTTGCCGGGCATACCACCCATCATCCCGCCCATGGCGGGCATGCCACCCATGCCAGGCATGCCGCCCATCATCCCGCCCATCCCGGGCATGCCACCGCTGGCCGCGGCGCCACCAGTGCCACCCTGGTTGATGGATGTCGCCACCTTGAGCGCCTTGTCACCCTCGCCACCCAGACGGGCAAAGGCCACCTTCAGGCCGGCAATCAACCACGGGTAACCCTGGGTGCTGAAAGATTTGAATTGCTGGCTATCCATACCCAGGTAAACCGCAGCCTTTAGCGCGTCGGGCTTGAAGTCGAGCAGGCTGACCGCCACTCGGAATGACTCGGCGGCCGCACCCGAGGGGACAGAGACCCCCAGGATGGCGGCATCGGTGTTTAGGATGGGTTTGAGGGTGCCTTCAATCGATGGCGCCAAGTTGGGGTTCTTGAGGAAGCGGCCATCTACATAGAAGGTGGCCAATGCGCCTGGATTTTCCTTGTCGAGGGCCTGCAGGGCCTCTTGCATCGGCTTGGACAGGTTGAGGAATTTGTTCGGCGGAGCGGGGGGCGCAGCGCCGGCCGCGCCTCCAGGACCGGCAGGACCACCCATCATCGAGGGCATGCCGGGTAAACCAGCCATGCCGGGTTGGCCCATACCGGCCAT
>Ga0222712_10003327_pt1 | contig 17598 bp, 12 predicted proteins | sample C33_657DmetaG_FD_165043 | JGI IMG/M metagenome (GOLD analysis project Ga0222712, IMG submission 165043) | Estuarine water microbial communities from San Francisco Bay, California, United States - C33_657D | ecosystem: Environmental > Aquatic > Marine > Unclassified | place: USA: California...
TGTTTGCCCAACCATTATTCAAGTAAATACTCCGGGAGTAACTCAGGCTGATATGACTTTGTTTGATTATCAACAAAGACGTAAGCCATTGTTCCCTTTTGAAAATGTTTAAGATTTAAAACCTTTTACTCATACGCCTGTTTTTAGCCAATATCAATTCACGGCCAAAATCAGCAATTGTTAAATCAGAATTTATGTTCAATAAAATCAAATTTCGTCCCTTTCAAATCTTGATTACATCTGCCGGTGTAGTGTTGATTTCACTAGTTCTAAACCTTACTGTTGTAGCTCAGGCCGCAAAGGATAATCTTCGTCCGGCGGCTCTAGGAAAAAACGGTATGATAGCCACAGCCAATCCGCTGGCAACCTTAGCCGGGCAGAAGATCCTGGTTAAAGGTGGTAATGCGATTGATGCGATTGTTGCTGCTGCAGCAGCTCTTAATGCTGCAGAACCCTATATGTCTGGTACAGCAGGTGTTGGATATATGCTTTTTTATTCAGCAAAGGAAAATAGAGTTAGGTCTCTTGTTTTTGGGGGATGGGTGCCTGAAACATTCAAGATAACAAAATTTAAGGCAGATGCTAAGGTAGCTGATGGTGCAGGGCATGGTCAAATGGAAAGTATCGGTCCGAGGATAGCCTCTGTGCCGGGAAATCTTGCTGGATGGTCAAAGGCACTTAAGGATTATGGAACTATGCCTCTATCTGAGGTTTTTGAAAGTGCAATCGATTATTTAGAGAATGGAGTGCCTATCACTGAATTTGATCAGGCCATGTGGGCAGGTACTGTAGCTAGGATTGCACCTCATGCAGAATCAAGGAAGATTTTTCTTAAAAACGATAAAGATCCGTATGTGGTTGGAGATTATTTCTCAAATAAACCGCTTGCCAAAACTATGAGGCGAATAGCAAGTGAAGGGATTGACGTTTTCTATAAAGGTGAAATTGCAAAGGAAATGGCAGCAGCATTTGCCCTTGATGGTGGTTTTATAACAGAAAAAGATTTGGCTTCAGTGCCTGAAAAAGTGCAATGGGTTGACCCAATCTCAATAAAATACCGTGATTATACTGTCTACAATAATCCGCCTCCCGGAATGGGGATTCAGCAATTACAAACGCTGAAAATTATGGAGGGTTTTGATCTGAAAAAGATGGGCCATAATAGTGTCGATTACTTAGCTCACTTACTCGAGGCAGTTAATTTAAGTAGGATCGATACCGATAAATACATTGGAGATCCAAAATTTGTTACTGTACCGGTGGAACTGCTTTTATCAGATGCTTATATCGCTAAGCAAAGAGAAAAGGTTATTGCAAAGGTGAACGAAAGAAAAGCAGGGATCAAGGCAGAAACTACATTGAATAGTCTTCCTGAAGCTATGGACAATCCAAATGCCGCCAAATATAAATATGCAACAACAAGTCTTTCGGCTGTTGACCAATGGGGAAATGCAGTTGTCATTATTCAAACTCATGGTGGTGGTTTTGGTTCTGGATATGTGGCCGGGAACACAGGCGTAGTGTTTAATAGCGCGCTCGATTGGATGACTCTTGAACCAGGCAAAGCCAATACCGTTGCACCAGGTAAAGCTGTTGGATGGTGCATTGGTGGAATGATGCAGTTTCATAAGGATGGTAAACCTCAACTTATTGTGGGTTCTCCAGGAAGTTTTGGAATCCTTCAGTCAGTTCCGCAAGTTGCTATGAATGCCATTGATTTTGGTATGAATATTCAGGATGCGATCAGTGCACCCCGATTTAGATGGAAAGATGAATTAGGATTAGTACCCGCAAAGGAGATAATAATGGAAACCAGAGTTAAACCCGATGTGATTAAAGCATTAAGGTCAATGGGATATGTGATAGATACCAAACTTGGCGATTGGTCAATGACAGTTGGAGGAGCGCAAGGTATCACCATTGATCATAAAACAGGATGGATGATGGGTGGAGCCGACCTAAGAAGAAACGGTTATGCAGTGGGTTGGTGAACCCCTAAAACGTTATTTATTTTATAAAAATCTATTAAAATGAAAGTAAAAAATACAAATCCCAGAAGGGACTTTATTAAAAAATCAGTTTTAACTGCTGCCGGATTGAGTCTTGTTCCCGGCTTTGTGCTAGGTAAGGATGGCGAAATTACCGGTATAACTGAGCAAATGTCACGAGCACTTGCAGGGCAGGATGGGATCAAGAAAGTCGCATTCATAACCCATATTTACAGAAATAGTGCTCACGCTGATGTAATTGGAACCAAGCTTTTTCTAGGTATTCCAACAGATGAGGGGATGGTGGCACCTCAGATAAAAATTGCTTCGGTTTACATTGAGCAAGTGGGAGCGAATGACACGGGTATAAAAATTTCAAATATGAATAATACCCCGGTCTATCCAACAGTTGAAGAAGCATTGACTTTGGGCGGTGATAAACTTGCTGTGGATGCCGTAATTTATGTTGGTGAACATGGTGAATATCCCTACAACAGACTGGGTATGAAGTTATATCCTCGAATGAATTATCTCGAAAGGATATTCAGAGTTTTTGATGCCTCTAATAGATCGGTGCCTGTTTTTACAGATAAAGCTTTGTCATACAGCTGGATAGATAGCAGATGGATTTATGACCGTGCAAAAGAACTTAATGTTCCATTGATGGCTGGATCTTCTTTGCCGTATTGCTGGCGTGATAAGGATTTGGTACATCCTATCGGAGTTAAGATTAAGGAGGCTGTTGCTATTGGGTACGCATCTCTTGATGCCTATGGTTTCCACGTAACTGAGATTCTGCAGTGTATGGTTGAGCGAAGAGCAGGAGGAGAAACGGGTGTTAAAAGTGTGGAAGGCTTGAAAGGAGATGATGTTTGGAAAGCGATAGATTCAGGTAAGATTTCTCAAAAATTGGTGGATGCAGCCTGTGATACAATACAGGATAAGGAAACGGGGAATATGCGTGAGATTGTAACAACACCGTATGCAGTAATCGTTAATTATGCAGATGGAACTAAAGGAACAATTATGATGCTGGATAAATATGTTAAGTCAGGTTGGGCTTATTCTGCAAACACCTCAAAAGGAATTGTTGCAACCGAATTTGTACTTAGTGGGGGCCCTAATTATGCCCATTTTAGCTATCTTAGTCTCAATATTCAGAAATTCATTGTTAGCGGACCAATAGCCCCAATTGAAAGAAACTTATTGACAAGCGGAATCATTGATATGGGAATACGTTCGCTTACTGAAGGCAAGGTAAAGGAGACTCCGTTTTTAAATATTAAATATTCTGCAGCAGGTTATGAACCGATCAGGCCAACGGCGCCGCGACCAACTGGACAAAGCATAGCACCTTTTCACCCTAAAGAGTATGAGTTTATGATACCAGATGCTTTTAAGAATAAGTAATAATCAGTGCACATTTTTTTAATTGCGGATTTTTTTTTTAAATTATTGCAGAAATAATACATGTTTAATTTGGAAAATCAGTTAAAAGTCTAGAATATGCAGTTAATTTAATAACAACCAATTCAAAAGCAAAATTCAATAAAAATGAAAGTCAATTTTAAAAAATTATACAAGTCTAATCTTCGCACAAAACTAATTGCTTTTTTAGGCCTGGCATTTCTAGTTACCATCAGTTTTATTAACTCTAGAGGTCCTGCTGGACTACCTAAGGGTGATCCTGGTAATGGTGGACTAGCACTTCCTGGCGATTTTGAGGCAGTTGTAGTTTCTGATTCTTTAGGCCGTGCAAGACATCTAGCGGTTAACAAGAATGGTGATATTTATGTAAAGCTAAGAGTGCCTAATGCTAAAAATCAAGGTAGTGTTGCTTTGCGTGATAACAATAATGACGGTAAAGCAGATATTATTGAGTATTTCGGAAATTATCCAGATACAGGTAATTACGGAACCGCCATGCGTATTCATAATGGGTATCTTTATTTCAGCACAGCAGGTGAGATTTTAAGAACCAAACTTACTCCAGGTAAATTAGTGCCTGAAGGTATAACAGAAACTATTGTTATTGATAACTACAAAAGAGGAAAATCTTCGCATATTGCTAAACCAATTGCTTTTGATAATAAAGGAAACATGTATGTTCCTTTTGGTTCTCCAAGTGATGTGTGCCAGATTGCCGACAGACAGCCAGGTTCTATGGGTCAAATGCCATGCCCTGAATTAAAGGAACATGCAGGTGTTTGGAAATTCAGCGAAAATAAATTAAACCAGAAGCAAAGCGACGGTACAATGTATGCAACAGGTATCCGTAGTATTGTTGGAATGTCATGGAATAATTTAGACAACTCGTTGTACGCCATGCAGCATGGACGTGATGATTTTACCAGAACATGGTCAAATCTTTACACGCCATGGCACAGTGCTTTACTACCTTCTGAAGAATTTCTGAAAGTGCCAGAAGGATCTGATTCTGGCTGGCCATACTACTATTATGACTTTATGCAGGGAAAGAAATTATTGAACCCTGAGTATGGTGGTGACGGTAAAAAAGAAGGCGATGCGGCAAAATATAACATGCCAATCATTGGTTTTCCAGGGCACTTTGCACCAAATGATTTATTATTCTATACAGGGAATCAGTTTCCTGAACGTTATAAAAATGGTGCATTCATTGCATTTCATGGTTCAACAATTCGTGCTCCTTATCCACAGGGTGGATATTGCGTAGCTTTTGTTCCTTTTAAAAATGGAAAGTTATCAAGTGAGTGGGAATTATTTGCTGATGGATTTGGTGGTGTAGATACCATTGTGAACACATCTGATGCTAAAGCTCGTCCAATGGGTTTAGCCCAGGGTCCTGATGGGTCGCTTTACATGAACGAAAGTGAAAACGGGAAAATCTGGAGAGTAATGTACAAAGGTGACAAGAAAACTTTCGGTACTAAACAGTTGGCAGGAATGGCCGCCCGTAAGTTAACTTCACCAAACGTGAAAACTCCTGATGTTGAAAAAGATAACTTAATGAAAGGTCAATTAGCAGCGGGTTCTAAATTGTATAATACGTATTGTGCTTCTTGCCATCAGCAAAATGGAAAAGGTGACGGAACACGTTTCCCACCTCTTGCCGAATCTGAATGGGTGAATGGCGATAAGAAAAGATTGATTCAAGTAATATTGAATGGTCTTTCTGGTCCTGTTACAGTTAAAGGTGTTGGTTACAATGAAATAATGCCTCCTCATGGTTATCTTAAGGATTCCGAAATTGCCCAGATCTTAACGTATGTAAGGTCAAGCTTCGGCAATAAGTCCGGATTTATAAGTCCGAATGAAGTATCCAGGTACCGTGCTAAATAATATCATAGTAAAATAAAAAAAATGAAATTCATTGCCTATATTTTATTTATATCACTGCCTTTCTCAATGAAGGGCAGTGATATTCTGTCTTCCGAAAAGAGTATTGTTTCAGCTGCTAAGTCCATTCAAAACCCTGCCAACAAAGAGTATTTAGTTTCTAAACTAAAGAAACCAATGAAAATTGATGGAAATTGGAACAAAGCACAATGGAAGAAGATTGAAACAATAAAAATTGATAATTATATGGGCACAGTTTCTCCGTTTAAACCAACGGTTGAAGCTAAAATGATTTACGATACGGACAATGTTTATGTGATTTTTCGTGTAAAAGATCAATTTGTAAAGAGTATTGTTACAGAATATAATGGAAATGTGTCAGGTGATTCCTGTGTTGAATTCTTCTTTTCGCCCGATTCAAATGAGCCATTAAAGTATTTCAATCTTGAAATAAATGCTGGTGGAACACCACTTATTTTTTATGTTACAAAAGCATTGACCGAGTTTGTTAAACTTCAGGCTCCTGACATAAAGCAAATTGAAATTGCTCATTCTCTGCCTTCTGTAGTTGATCCGCAGATCACTGAACCCGTAACTTGGACCATCGAGTACAGGATTCCATTATCAATGTTAAAGAAGTTTTCAAATGTTACAAATCCAGCACCAGGTGTTATCTGGAGGGCAAATTTCTATAAAACAGGTAGCAGAACTTCTAATCCAAATTACCTTACCTGGAATTTTGTAGATAATCCAAGACCAAACTTTCATCTTCCTCAGTTCTTCGGAGTTTTAAAGTTTCAATAGTCAAAAAGAAATTTTAAGATTCTTAAGGTCATGGAGAAGCTGGCAATTATCGGGTCTGGTACTATGGGTCATTCCATTGTTTTGAATGCTGCATGGTCAGGATTGAATGTAAGGATGTACGGTTTGAACCAAGATGATTTAACAAAAGGCTTAGAGGGAATCAAGAATAAGTTAATGGTATTAAGTCAACATGGTTTGATTTCTTATAAGGATATTGAAGTTATCCAGTCAAGAATTTCTACAAGCCAATCCATTGATGATACTGTTAAGGGTTCAAGTTTTGTTATTGAATGTATTCCTGAAGATCTTTCTTTGAAACAGCAGCTTTTCAATCATCTTGACAAAATATGTGCTCCTGATGTGATTTTAGCCACAAATACTTCTGGATTAAGCCTGAGTCTTATTGCATCGAGTACTAAAAATCCAGAACGAACTGTGGTAACACATTTTTGGAATCCCGCACATCTTGTTCCTCTGGTAGAAGTACTACGGACCGATAAAACGAGTGAGGATACCTTTAATCGTACAATGGCTCTTTTGAAATATATGCATAAAAAGCCCATAGAAGTTAAAAAGGAAGTGCCAGGTTTGGTAGGTAACAGACTTCAGTTTGCACTTTTCAGAGAGGCTCAATACCTGCTTGAAGAAGGAATTGCTTCAAAAGAAGATATTGATGCAGCGGTAACCTACAGCATTGGAAGACGATTGCCTGTTACCGGCCCCCTGCTTTCTGCAGATATGGGAGGACTGGATGTATTTGCCGCTATCTCTGATTATCTTTTTGAAGACCTTAGCAAATCAGATCGTTCCTTTCCAACTCTTAAAAAATTAGTAGAACAAAAAAAAATGGGGAGTAAAACAAAAAACGGATATTATGAGTGGAACGAAGATTTTTCGACTAAGGTAAATCAAGCTAGAGAAAAGGAATTGATCCGGTATCTTAAACAAGACAGAGCAATAGAATAGAGCTTCCTGATCTTTGCGATCAGTGATAATAACATAGTTAGAATTAATATTAAACTCATCCTAAAATGAAAAGTTTAGTGTACTCGAAATCAGCAGAATTGCTTGAGAGATCAAAGAAAGTACTTGCCGGAGGAGTATCCTCCGAATTTAGAAAATACAATCACCCTCACGCGATATTCTATACGCATGGTAAAGGAAGTCACCTTTTTGATGTAGATGGCAATGATTATCTTGATTTTACGCTTAGTCAGGGTCCATTGATTCTTGGCCATTCACATCCTCATGTATTAAAATCAGTTGCTGATTATTCTGAAGAAGGGCAGCTATTTGCAGGTCAGCATATTAAGGAGATTGAGCTTGCTGAGACTCTGAATCGTATTATTCCCTCAGCTGAACTGATGCGTTTTTGCTTGGATGGCTCAGAGGCAGTACAAACAGCTTTTAGGGTGGCAAGAGCAAAAACGGGTAAGCAAAAATTCCTTCGTTTTGAAGGTCATTACCATGGCTGGCTCGATAATGTTGCCTGGGGGATATCTACTCCATCTGCAGATGCATTGGGCAGCAGAGAAAACCCAAATGTATTTCCATGGTCTGCAGGCTTGCCTGAGCATTCTAAAGATGAGTTTATCATTCTGCCATGGAATGATCTTGATTTAGTTAAAAAGACTTTGGCAGACCATCACCATGAAATTGCTGCCATAATCACTGAGCCTATCATGTGTAATAATGGATGTATTGTTCCTCAGGAAGGCTTTTTGCAAGGCTTGCGCGGCCTCTGCGATCAGTATGGTATCGCCTTAATATTTGATGAGGTGATCACAGGCTTCAGAATGAGTATCGGCGGATCTCAACGCTATTTTGGTATTACTCCCGATATGTCAATTTTTGCTAAGGCCATGGGTAGCGGTTACCCGATCAGTGCCATCGTAGGGAAAAGAGAATGGATGAGTCTGATTGAGGAAGCGAAAGTGATTCATGCAGGTACTATGAATTCAAGTAACCCAACAATCGCTGCTGCATTGGCAACAATTGAAGTTCTGGAAAAGGAAAATCCATATGAGCGAATGTTCAGATTCGGAAATAAATTAATGGATGGATTAAGAAAAGCTGCAGCTGATCACAATCATAATTTATTGGTTCAAGGTCCGGGCCCAATGTTCAATATCGGATTCACTGATTTGAAATCTGTAAAGGATTACAGAGATACGCTAAGCTATGATCGTGCTAAATTGGGTAAATTTATTTCTGCCATGCATGATGAAAGGGTCAGAATCATAGGTCGTGGTTTATGGTACATAAGTGCTGCCCATACCGAGGAGGATATTGATCATGCTATTGAGGTTTCAACAAGGGTATTGGGAAGCATATAATTACCTGTTTTATGGTCGAATCTTTGAAATAATCATAATTTCTTACAAATGCGGTTTAATTGATGAATATGGATACTGGGAAGCTTTTGGAAACTATCCTGCCAAAAGAAAGGATAAAATGCCGCTTAATTGATCTTGTTGCTTATGCTTCAGACGCTGGTTTTTATTACCTGCGGCCGAAAGCCGTGGTACAGCCTGTCAGTGAAGAGGAAATTATCGCATTGTTGGCATTTTCTCATCAGCATAAAATTCCCATTACGTTTCGTGCAGGAGGCACCAGCTTATCCGGACAATCAATAACGGATGGTATTCTGGTAGATCTTAGCCAGTATTGGAATCAATTGATCATTGAGGAGGGAGGGAATTTAGTAAGAGTGCAACCCGGAATCACAGGTTCCATGGTTAATAACTACCTAAAAAAGCATAAAAGAAAGATTGGTCCCGATCCTTCCAGTATTGATGCGGCAATGATGGGTGGGATCCTGTCAAACAATTCAAGCGGAATGTGTTGTGGGGTTAGTCTGAATTCCTACCATACCACTAAACATATCCGGTTTATTCTTCCCTCAGGAAAAAGCTTTTCTACAGAGAATAAAGTCGACTACACCCGTTTTGAGCAGGAATGTCCAGATATCTATTCATCCATTGTAAATTTAAGGCAACAGATAGCTGATAATCCGACACTTGCAGATCGTATCAGAACGAAATATCTCAGCAAAAATACCGTGGGATACTCTTTGAATGCCTTCATCGATTATTCACATCCTCTGGATATTTTTTCTCACCTTCTGATTGGTGCAGAGGGAACTTTAGGCTTTATTGCCGAAGCAGTGATGGAAACGGTGGCCGATTATCCTTATAAATCATCTGCATTTATATATTTTGAAAATATTTATTCTGCCTGCCAGGCAATCGAACCTTTAAGCCTGACAGGCGCTGAAGCCGTCGAATTAATGGACAGAGCATCTTTGCGTTCGATTGAAAACGTGAAAGGGGTACCTGCAATTCTGAAAACTCTACCTGAAGAAGCTGCTGCATTATTAGTGGAATATCAGAGCAATAGCTTGGATGAGCTTCAGGCAAAAATTGAGAGCTTAAAGCCTTATTCAGCAAAGTTTGTATTGCTTGAACCTATCAGTTTTACTTCCGATCCGGGAATTCAGGCTTTTTACTGGAAACTGCGTAAGGGGATGTTTCCTGCCGTTGGCGCGGTAAGGGCAAGCGGAACAACCGTTGTATTAGAAGATATTGCAGTTCCTGTTGCTCAGTTAGGTGATGCTATTCTTGACCTCCATGTGCTTTTTGCAAAATACAAGTATGATAATGCCATTATTTTTGGACATGCCAAGGATGGAAATATCCATTTTGTAGTTACGCAGTCGTTTAATTCGGCTGATGAAGTTGATCGTTACGACCGCTTTTTGAGAGAAGTTGTAGCGCTGGTTGTCAATAAATATGACGGTGCGCTGAAGGCAGAGCATGGCACCGGCAGGAATATGGCACCTTTTGTGGAAACAGAATGGGGTACAGAAGCCTATCATATCATGAAAAGCCTGAAAAAGGTCATTGACCCTGAAAATCTTTTGAATCCAGGTGTGATCATCAATGAGCATAAAAATGCACATTTACAGGATCTTAAATCTTTGCCCGTTGTTGAGCAGGAAGTGGATAAATGTATTGAATGTGGCTATTGTGAACATAAGTGCCCAAGCAGAAATGTAACACTTACTCCGCGTCAACGAATTGTTGTAAGGCGTGAACTGGCACTTTTAGAGGTAGATGGGAAATTTGAACTTCATGCAGAATTAGTGAAGCAATATCAGTATGATGGTTTGGATACCTGTGCCGTTGACGGATTATGTGCCACAAGTTGCCCGGTAGATATCAATACAGGTGATCTGGTTAAACGATTACGTAGAGAAAGCCATTCTACATTCTCAAATAAAGTAGCTTTGTTCGTTTCAAAGAACTTCTATCTGGTTACCTTATTGGTGAACTTTGCACTTGAAGCGGGTACATTAGTAAATTCGTTATTCGGTAAAAATGCCATGATAAAATTAACTAAGGCATTTAAAAAATTAATTCCTGAATTTCCATTATGGAGTAATCAGCTCATTACCAGCGGGGCTATTTCAGGTAAATACAAAAAGGAGATTGATTTTGAAACTAAAACCGGGCCTGCAGTTGTTTATTTTCCAACCTGTATATCAAGGGTAATGGGTGGTGCTCCCAATAAAAAAAGTATTCCAGATTCCTTCTTGAGTGTTTCAGAAAAATCAGGTATTCAGGTAATTATTCCTGCAGGTATTGAGGCGCTTTGCTGCGGACAGCTATTCTCTTCAAAGGGATATAACCTGGCCTATGCCGATAAGTGTAATGAGACCATTGATAAACTCTGGACGGTAACCAAAGAGGGGATTTTACCCGTAATTTTGGATGTTTCCTCTTGCTCACAAACCCTGCAGCAATGCCGTCCGGTTCTTAACGACCTTAATAAGCAGCGGTTTGATCGCCTAAGTATTCTAGATAGCATTGATTATCTGCATGATTATGTTATTCCAGCTTGCGGACCTGTAGAAACTAAGGGTACAGTGGTATTGCACCCTGTTTGTTCATTGCAGAAAATGGGTCTTGAGCGAAAATTTGTTTCTGTTGCTTCACATTTTAGTGAAAAAGCAGAGGTGCCCATTCATTCCGGTTGTTGCGGAATGGCTGGCGATAGAGGTTTTATTTTTCCTGAACTAACCGCATCTGCTACGGCTTATGAAGCGAATGAGGTTAATAAAAATTCGTATGAAGGTTATTATTCATCTGGGAAAACTTGTGAGATATCCATGTCTGAAGCAGTAGGAAAGAATTATGAATCAATTCTTTATCTTGCCGATGAATGTTTAAAAGATAAACCACACGATTAATCCAATTCCATGAAAGGTAAAGTTGCTCTGATTACAGGAAGTACTAGTGGAATTGGGCTAGGAATTGCCAGGGCATTTGCAAAAGCAGGCTTTAACCTGGTTATTCATGGACTTGAATCAAAGGATGCTGAAATTGCCCAGAGTATTGCAAATGAATATCGGGTTGAAACCCTTTATTCATCAGCTAATCTTCTAAACCCCTCCGAAATTGAAGAGATGGTTGCAGCTGCCCTTGCTAAATTTGGAACTATTGATGTGCTGATCAATAATGCTGGAATTCAGTATGTTTCAGCCATTGAAAATTTTCCTCTTTCTAAATGGAATGATATTATCAGCATTAATTTAACGGCTTCTTTCTGCACTTCTAAGTCTGTATGGCAAGGCATGAAGCAAAATAATTGGGGTAGAATCATTAATATTTCTTCAGCCCATGGACTAGTAGGATCTGAATTTAAATCAGCTTATGTTGCCTCAAAACATGGCTTAATTGGCCTGACTAAGGTCTTAGCTTTAGAAGGCGCTGAATTTGGAATTACGGCGAATGCTATCTGTCCTGGCTTTGTGCAAACTCCCCTCGTTGATAAGCAGATCACTGATCTTTCCAAACAGCAGAATGTTTCAGAAACAGAAATAATTCAGAAACATATTTTGAAAAAACACGCTGTTAAAGAGTTTGTAAGCATCGATGTAATTGCAGCACTTTGCTTATTTTTAGCTTCAGAAAACGCTGCTATGATTACAGGTACTTCAATGCCTGTAGATGGTGGCTGGACTGCGAGTTAGTTCTTGGTGGATCATTCCGCGCTATACCCGCAATACCCTATCTTAATCTGTCTGATGATTTGATCAATTTCTCATCTTTTCTGATTCCTCTCAAAGCAAGAATGACAAAAAATATACTCAGGGAGGGTAGAATTACCCCCAATCCATAATTTTCTGTTTGTAGGTTAATTGCACCCAGGGCTTGTTTGGCAACTTGAACCAGCCAGAAACTAAAACCCAGAATTGCAACAATGCTGAAATAGCACATTTTAATCTGTTGATTCCGGTTTTTAAATAGAAAAATGGTAATAAATGGAATTAAGCCCAGAATTACAGTCGCGATGGTTAGGGCTAGAAAGGCTTCTGTCTGCACGATTTGTCCGCCAACACTTTCCTGAATTCCAGTAATTTTTAAAGCCCGGGAAGAACCATCGGGATTATAAACCTGTAGATATGGGAATAAAAATAGTCCGAAAATAGCTGCGGTAGCAAAAAATAGCCAGATGGTTTGTACTCGTTGAAGCATGATGACATTGTTTCATGCAAATATATATTTTTTTTTGTCCATCCTTAGCGTTCACACATGATTTACAGCCATCTCAATTGATTGGATTTTGTAGATAAAAATATCATCTTCCTCACCACACTTTGCCTTTTCCGCATTACCTTTGGAGCTTGAACGCGGTACAAAGATATTTTATAGAAATTGCCTATAATGGAACGGCTTATCATGGATGGCAGATCCAAAAGAATGCGCTTTCTGTTCAGGAATTGGTTAATAAGGTGCTTTCTACACTTTGCAGGCAGGATATTGAGACCTTAGGATGTGGGCGTACAGATACCGGTGTTCATGCAAGGCAGCTATTTGCCCATGTGGATATTCCTGATGATATTGATGTGCTAAACCTGCAGTTTCTGCTAAGTTTGAACTCCATGCTTCCTTTTGATATTGTGGTAAAGCGTTTTATAAAAGTTGCTCCAAATGCACATGCTCGTTTTGATGCAAGCCTTCGTTCTTACGAATATCATATCCATTTTACAAAAGATCCATTTCTTCATAATTTATCGTGGCTATTACGTGATAAACCAGACATAACCCTCATGAACCAAGCAGCAGCTATCCTCATGGAATATAAAGATTTTAGTTGTTTTAGTAAATCCAATACAAAAACACTGACTAATAATTGTCTGATTCAAAGAGCTGAGTGGGTAAAAACTGAAAATGGCATTGTATTTCATATTTCGGCAGATCGATTTTTAAGGAATATGGTTCGTGCAATTGTGGGAACCCTTATCAAAGTGGGAAAGAAGGAGATGGAGGTTCAGGATATTAGAAAGGTGATCGACAGTAAAAACAGATCGGTAGCCGGTGAGTCTGTTGCCGCATGCGGGTTATATCTAACAGAAGTAATTTATCCCTATTTATCGCTTGAAAAATAAATTCACAACAATCAAAGCCCTTAAGAATAATAGGATTTGAATCAATATCTTCCAAACTAAATGGCAAAAGTAAGCGGTAATGCAGTTGATGTAAATCTCCTGAAAAGGGTGTTTCGGTATGCCTATCCCTACCGCAGAATTTTTGCATGGTCAATTTTTTTGACTATCCTTCTGGCTATTCTTGCACCTCTTCGGCCATGGCTCATTCAGCACACCCTGGATAAATATATTATTCTGAATGATAGCAGCGGATTACTGGATATGAGCTTATTGATGGTGGGATTATTACTAATCCAGACTGGCGTTCAGTATTATCATACCTTTTTTACAAATGTTCTTGGCCAGTCGGTGATCAAAGACCTACGCGTAAATGTTTTTAATCACATCAGTAGCCTTAAACTTAACTATTTTGACCGTACACCCATAGGGCAGCTGATCACCCGAACGGTTTCCGATTTGGAAACAATCGCTGATATATTTTCTGAAGGTTTGATTGTTATTATAGGGGATGTTTTGCAGGTAGTTGCAATTATTGCCGTAATGCTTTATACCGACTGGGAACTTACAATCGTTATTTTAATTCCAATGCCCTTTTTAATGGTTGCATCATACGTGTTTAAAGAAGCGATCAAATCTGCCTTTCAGGATGTGCGAACCCAAATATCAAATCTGAACACCTTTTTACAAGAGCATATTTCCGGAATCCGAATCATCCAATATTTTGCAAGAGAAGACCAAGAGATGCAGAAGTTTAGACAGATCAATGCCAAACATCGCGATGCTCATATTCGGTCAAACTGGTATTATTCTATCTTCTTTCCTGTAGTCGAAATCATCTCAGCAATCTCAATTGGTTTGCTGGTATGGTATGGCTCAAGATCCATTATTTCTGATCAAATTTCTCCAGGCGTGGTGGTTTCGTTCATTATGTACATCAATATGTTATTCAGGCCTATCCGCGAACTTGCAGATAAGTTTAATACCCTACAAATGGGCATGGTTGGAGCTGAGCGGATATTCAATGTGCTGGATACCGACGAAACAACTGAAGATAAGGGAAAACATAAACCATCTCATTTGAACGGAGATATACAATTTAAAAATGTGTGGTTCGCTTATACTGATGAAAATTGGGTATTGAAGGATATTTCCTTTCACCTTAAACCCGGCGAGACCCTGGCATTGGTTGGTGCAACTGGTGCCGGTAAATCATCCACCATCAATATTTTAAACCGTTTTTACGAAGTTAATAAGGGTAGTGTATTGGTCGACGGAATTGATATTAGGGAGTATGAACTTAACTATCTCCGTTCAAATATTGCCACCGTTTTGCAGGATGTTTTTCTTTTTTCGGATTCCATCGCCAATAATATCAATCTGAATAATCAGGAAATTGGCCGAGATGCACTGTTGAAAGCTGCTCAGGATGTGGGTGCAGTAGAGTTCATCAACCGGCTACCCGGTGGTTTCGATTATGATGTAATGGAAAGAGGAGCTACTTTATCGGCTGGTCAGGCTCAGCTCATTTCCTTTATCCGCGCTTTGGTTTACAATCCTCAGATTTTGGTTCTGGATGAAGCTACCGCTGCGGTTGATACTGAAACCGAGGAGCTTATTCAAAAGGCCATCAATAAACTGATGGAGGGTCGAACTTCAATCGTTATTGCCCATCGTTTATCAACCATTCAAAATGCCGACCGCATCATTGTATTAGATCAGGGTGAGATCAAAGAAATGGGTACCCATCAAGAGCTTTTAAAACTAAATGGTTTTTATAAACGCCTGTATGATCTGCAGTTTAACTCAGAAGGAATTGCCAAAGGATAAATTATCCTCAAAATAAATTACCTTAGATTTTAAGTTAATTTCCCTTGTTATGAAGAGAGTTGTATCACACCTAACCTTTCAGGTTTTAGTTGCCATCGTTTTAGGAGTGCTGGTCGGTATTAATTTTCCGGGTTTTGCACCTACGGCCAAACTGATCAGTCAAACCTTCATCAACATGATTAGCATGCTAATCGCCCCGATTATTTTTTTTACCATCGTTTTGGGTATTGCCCAGATGGGTGATATGAAAAAAGTAGGCAGGGTAGGTGGGAAGGCACTTCTTTATTTTGAGGTAATTACTACGGTGGCCATCATCATTGGTTTGCTGGTTGCCAATATCTTCCAACCTGGCAAAGGGGTGGTTGTAAGTGCTTCAAGTGCAGATGCTTCCAAAATACAAACCTACCAAGACTCTGCATCTGGCATGAACTGGGTAGAGTTTTTTGCTCATATTGTTCCTAAGAACATTTTTGAATCTTTTGCCAAGGGAGATATTCTGCAAATCTTGTTTTTTGCGGTTCTGTTTGGATTTGCACTGAGCCGTATGGGTTCTGCCGGAACTTCTCTGATCGGCACCTTTGAAAAATTATCAAAAGTGATCTTTAACATCATGAAGATGATTATGGTACTTGCTCCATTTGGAGCTTTTGGAGGCATGGCATTTACCATAGGCACTTACGGGCTTGAAACTTTGTATCCATTGGGTAAGCTGATGATCGCTGTATACATGACCATGATCCTGTTCATTTTCGGTGTGCTGAATCTGATTTGTTATCTGTATAAATTCAGTCTTTGGCAATTACTTAAATACATTCGCCAGGAAATTGTGATCGTTGTTGGTACATCTTCATCCGAATCGGTGCTGCCGAGTATAATTCTTAAGCTTGAAAAATTTGGTTGCTCAAAATCTGTCGTAGGCTTAGTAGTCCCAACCGGATATTCTTTTAATCTCGATGGTACTTCCATTTACCTATCGATGGCGGTGATTTTTTTATCGCAGGTTTTCAATATTGATCTGAGTATTGGCCAACAGATTACCATTATCGGAGTTTTGATGATCACCTCAAAAGGTGCTGCAGGCGTAACCGGAAGTGGTTTCATTGTGCTTGCCTCAACATTAACAGCTCTAAAGGTGGTTCCGATAGAGAGTATTGCCATTTTATTAGGAGTGGATCGATTCATGTCTGAAGCAAGGGCAATTACCAACCTGATTGGCAATGCAGTAGCTTCAGTTGTCATCGCTAAAAGCGAAAATGAGTTTGACGAAAAGGCCTATAAACGAGCGATTGACCCAAATGCTCCTGATGAGGTGATTGTGATTTAAAAAGGCTCAAATTCCTTTAATTCTTTTTGACTTTACCTTTTGAGATTCTGACCGATTCTGTTAGCTTTGCGTTACAAAAAAATATTCAATGAGTGTACTGGTTAATAAATATTCAAAAGTAATAGTTCAGGGGTTCACTGGTAATGAAGGTACCTATCACGCCTCTCAGATGATCGAGTATGGAACACAGGTTGTAGGTGGTGTAACTCCGGGTAAAGGCGGGCAAACACATCTCGACCGTCCGGTGTTTAACACGGTTAAAGATGCCGTAGATAAAGCAGGTGCTGATGTATCCATCATATTTGTACCACCGGCTTTTGCTGCTGATGCAATCATGGAAGCTGCTGAAGCAGGAATTAAAGTTATTGTTTGTATCACTGAAGGAATTCCTACAAAGGATATGATTCTGGTGAAAGAATATATTTCAGACAAAGATTGCCGCTTGATTGGCCCTAATTGTCCGGGTATCATCACGGCTGATGAAGCTAAGATCGGTATCATGCCAGGTTTTATCTTTAAAAAAGGCGGAGTAGGCATCGTTTCTAAATCTGGAACTCTTACTTATGAAGCTGTTGATCAGGTAGTTAAAGCAGGATTAGGTATTACTACTGCCATTGGTATTGGTGGTGATCCGATCATTGGAACCCCCACTAAAGAAGCGGTAATGTTATTGATGAACGATCCTGAAACAAAAGGTATTGTCATGATCGGTGAGATTGGTGGCGGAATGGAAGCGGAAGCTGCTTACTGGATTAAAGAAAATGGTACGAAGCCGGTAGTTGGGTTCATAGCAGGTCAAACTGCGCCTCCGGGACGTAGAATGGGTCATGCTGGTGCAATTGTTGGCGGTGCTGATGATACTGCAGCTGCCAAGATGAAGATCA
>Ga0222712_10003329_pt1 | contig 17593 bp, 17 predicted proteins | sample C33_657DmetaG_FD_165043 | JGI IMG/M metagenome (GOLD analysis project Ga0222712, IMG submission 165043) | Estuarine water microbial communities from San Francisco Bay, California, United States - C33_657D | ecosystem: Environmental > Aquatic > Marine > Unclassified | place: USA: California...
GTGTATCCCAATCTTCACCGAACTATTCCCAATCCGTACAGATAAACTACTATCTCCATCCGAATCCGTTTTAATGGCTTGTCTGATATTTTGCCAAAGGCTGTCCGTTAAGACCATTCCCTTTTTTTCGAAGGCACTTTCTAATTCTTCTTTTAACGTCCGTTTCGAATCTTTCCCCCCAATTAAGGTTTGGTTTCGTTTGTCAATTTTTAAAATCAGTGAATCTTGTCTTTCTTTCGCAGAAAGGTTGAATACACTTACTACTAGGCAGATAATAGCGATGAACTTTTTCATATAATTATTGGATTTGTAATGTGCGTTTTAAATTTTCTTCTGTTTTCACGTAGGTGTTAGCCACGTTGTGGATATTATTTTCAAAAGCGGGATTTCCCTCTTTTAATCGTTGCCAATTAACCGGCTCCCCGTCTAGGGCTTGTCGAATTTCACCTACGATTTTGCCAAAAAGAGATCTTTTACGTCTCTTGGCCACCGGTATCTCCTCCTCTTGTATAGGATCGATATCCAATCGTACGGTCACGATTTCCATTGGCTCGGCTTTGCTTTCAACAAGAGGTTGAACAGCTGCTACCGTTTCTTTTTGTTTGATTTCCTCGGTTACAACAGGTTCCGATAGTAGCACTGGCTCTTGTTCATCAGATGTAGACGAAACAGTCACCGTCGAAATAGGGCTCGATGCAATTGTTTCAGTCGATTCTTGTACATTCTGGCTCAAAGGAGTTTCTGAAGTGGCAGGCGCAGTGGTAACTTCGCTAGCTACCGTACGCGTTTCTTCCGGCGCAGCATTCCAGTTCCAGCCTAGACCTATAGCGATCAATAGCATCGCGGCTGCCGCCCAATAGATGGGGAAGCGACGCACGGGTTTTTCCTCTAGGCGTTCTTCGATCCGAGACCACAATCCCTCAGGAATGTCGTCTGATTTGTTTTGGAGTTGCTCTCTCCATTTTTCCTCTACAGAATTCCAATCTTTCATATTTGTAAAGCTGCTAGTTGGTTTTGGAGAAGGGCTCTGGCGCGCGAAAGTTGCGACTTCGAAGTTCCTTCTGATATAGCTAATAATTGGGCGATTTCCGCGTGGGAATAGCCTTCGATGGCATATAAATTAAAAATCGTTCGGTAGCCTGTAGGCAGCGAGGAGATGAGGTTCTCGATCTCTTGCAAGCCTAATTGCATTAAGGTCTCATCCGGATTCGCCACATCAAAGGCGGCATCGATGTCCATCGGGTAGCGGTCTTTGTTCTTTCGAATCGACATCAAGGCCTCGTTTACCATGATTTTTCGAATCCATCCTTCGAAACTTCCGCCGCCTTGGTATTGGTCTAGTTTCGAGAATACTTTCACAAAACCCTCCATTAAGGTATCTTCTGCTTCTGACGTATTTGTAATATAGCGTTTCACCACGGAGAGCATCTTCCCGGCCATTTTTTGAAAGAGGGCGTGCTGGGCTTGTCGATTGTTTTTTCGACAGGCTTCAATCAGCTCAGTTTCAGAAAGGAAGTCAGGTAAACGTGTACTCAAAGGGTATTTTCGTTATTCGAATGCAAAGATGGCACAAAGTGCTAAATGGTTGCGTCAGTTTGAAAAGAATTTCAAAATTCCGTTCTTTGTCGAAATTAAATCTATGCCTAACTCAGCGCCCATCGGGATTTTTGATAGTGGAATTGGTGGATTGACTCTGGCGCATGCCATCACAGGTTTGATGCCGCAGGAGAATATCATCTATTTTGGGGATACGGCGCACCTTCCGTATGGCGATAAATCGGCGACGGCGATTCAGGCCTATTCGGTGAAGATTTGCAATCTGCTTTTGGAGAAAAATTGCAAGTTGATTTTGATTGCTTGCAACTCGGCTTCGGCGGCAGCTTATGATTTAGTGAAGGCTTATGTAGGTACGAAGGCCAAAGTCGTGAATGTCATCGACCCGGTCATTTCGTATTTAGACCAAAACTGGGAAAACAAAACCCTCGGTTTAATCGGGACGAAGCAAACGGTGAACTCTGGGATTTATGCGAACAAGGCAGAAGCTTTGGGAAAGCATATCGAGGTAAAGTCTTTGGCCACTCCTTTATTAGCTCCTATGATCGAAGAAGGTTTCTTCTCGAATTCCATCTCTGAAACCATTATCAAAGAATACCTCGCGCAGCCTACGCTGCAGGGAATCGAAGGATTGATTTTAGGCTGTACGCACTATCCGCTAATCAAAGCACAGATCGACACTTATTACAAAGGAAGCATCCCGGTCATTGATACGTCTGTGATTGTGGCAGAGGAAATTAAACGAATTCTTTCGGTGGAAGATATGTTGCACGATGGAGAGGAATCCACGCGTCAATTCTACGTATCAGATTATACGGATTCTTTCGAAAAGTCTACCCAAATCTTCTTCGGTAAGGCCATCAAATTAACACAATACCCGATTTGGGATTAATCTAGATTTTTGCTGAAAAGTTGAGAAACTTTTTGACGTAGTTGAAGCTTCGCTAGGCGGGCTTGCTGCTCTTGCTTGCTTTGGCGAAACCATAAAAAAGCAATCGCTCCCACGATCAAATAAGGAGCAGACAGTAAATATAAAATTCCTGTATTTAATCCAGTCGCGATATTCGAACGACCATTTGATATGCTACTCTCCACGGTAGTTCTGCACATAGCACACTGCGCTACCGCATCTACCTGTGTTAACAAAAGTAAAACCACGAAAAGAAGGATTTTCTTATACATAGTAAGGCGAAATCAAAAGATACACAATCACACCAGAAATGGATACGTATAACCAGATAGGGTAGGCCCATTTAACGATGGCTTTGTGCGCCACGATGTTGTTGGTTAATGCGTAATAAATCGCTTTCAATACTAAACGAACGACACCGATCGAAAGAAGGATGTGTGAAATCAATAAGAAATAATACACCGGACGGATCCAACCTTCGCCACCAAAAGGGGTAGAGGGATTAGAAATGTGGTAAAGAATATACAAAACCAAGAATAAAGCGCCTTGCACAAATGCCGCACCCATCGCCTTGCGGTGTAAACCAATGTTTCCACTTTTAACGCCGATCAACCCAATCACTAAACTCAAGGCAGTCGTTGAATTCAATAGGCCAATAACGTGAGGTAATACTTTCGTCCATTCACCTAAGGATATTTTGGTTTGAATACCAATCAAAACCGCCACGGCTACTGGAATCGCTACCGACAACACATTAATTAATTGATCGTTTTTCTTAGTTGCTTCCATCTGTTGAATAAATATTTTTCAAGACTTTTATCTCTACCAGTAATCTATCTACTTCTTTTTTATCTGTTCCGTCGTAGAAACCACGAATGATTCCCTCTTTGTCTACTAATACTAACCGCTCTGAGTGGATAAATGTTTCGTCGGGATTCTTAATTGCGGCATCATATTCTGAGGCATCGGCTAGCGGAACATGAAATCCTTTCAGAACTAAAGGGTAAATCATTTTTTTCTCCCCCGTTAAAAAATGCCACTGACCCTTGTTCGCATCGAAGCGTTTCGCATACAGAGCTAATTTCTCCGGCTGATCGAATTTCGGATCTACCGAGATTGAAAGTAATTGTACCTCTGGATCACCCAAAAAAGTGTCTTGTACTCGGCTTAATTGAGAAGTGATCTTAGGGCAGATGGTTCCGCAACGTGTGAAGAAAAAACTCGTCACATAGATTTTGCCTTGCAAGCTCTTCGCGGAAAAGACTTTTCCACTTTCATCTGTCAAACTGAAGTCAGGAATAGTTTGGAAGACCGTATCCATCTCTGACTCATTCCAGCGGGGATTCAATCGCTTCGCCATTTTGATTTCTCCCGTAGTCGAATCAATGGCTGGGATGTAGCGGGGAAGGCTAAAATGATTAGTCCCAAATGCCTTCAGCCCTAAATAAATAAAGACAGGCAATATTAATATAAGAAATAATAGGCCTGTCTTTTTATACATTATCCAAGAAGGAAATTAAAATCAATATAAGTGTCCACCTTCGTAGATCAAGGCTACTAATAACCAAACTACGAAAATAGTAGGAATCAAAACCATCCAAATCAAGGACTTAACTTCATGCTTTAAGTGCATGAATTCACCTACGATATAGAATGCTTTAACGATAGTCATACCACAGAAGATCGCTACACGTAAGGTGTTAGCAGGCATCGTGAATGCAATCACGAATTCAATGGCAGTTAAGATCAATAAAATCCAAAATGTTTTCCAAATCGCGCCTGTATTAGGAGCTGGAATTTCTTTTTCTGAGGTTCCGTGTGCTGCGTGCGAAGCCATATATAAATCAATTAAAAGATTAAACTAAATAGAAGAAGGTAAATACGAATACCCAAACTAAATCGACAAAGTGCCAGTATAAACCTACTTTCTCTACCATTTCATAATGACCTCTGCGCTCATAAACACCCGTAGCTGCGTTGAAGAAAATCAAGATGTTCAAGATAACTCCAGAGAATACGTGTGTTCCGTGGAAACCTGTAATGAAGAAGAATAAGTCAGCGAAAGCTGGAGGTCCATATGGATTACGAACTAGGTTCGCTCCTTCGATAGGCGTACTAACACCATCAATGATTTGCTTAGCTGCTAAAGATAAATCTTCTGGTCCGTGGATAAAGTGCGTCCACTCCCAAGCTTGAGAACCTAAGAAAGTAAAACCACCTACAATCGTCCAAAGCATCCACTTCTCCACATCCTTGCGGTCACCACGGTGTCCAGCTTCTACAGCTAATACCATTGTTACTGACGATGCGATCAAAATGAACGTCATGATACCTACGAATACTAAAGGCAATGACATGCCGTGTAAGAACGGAACTGCTTCAAAAACTTTTTCTGGAATAGGCCAGTGAGTTGTAGAGAAATAGAAATCGTGAGGAGCGCCTTCCCAAGCTGGTTGGCTAAAACGAATCATTCCGTACGTGATCAAAAGGGCTGAGAATGTGAAGGTATCCGATAAAAGGAAGAACCACATCATCAATTTTCCATAACTCGCCTTAAGTGGTTCAGAACCACCTTGCCATGTTAAATTTTCTGGAACCGCTGGGGCAGCGTGTGCTACTGACATAGGTAAAAGCTTAATTGTTAATCAATAAAAATACAAATAAATAAAGCCACAAAGCATCCAAAAAATGCCAATATGTGGCGCAAATCTTAATCTGAGTCAATTGCTTTGCGTTTATCTTCAATCTAAAAGCTGCCACCAGTGCAAAGATTAGAACGATAAGGCCTGATACAAGGTGTAAACCGTGTAAACCTGATAAAACATACACAAAAGAACCAGATGGATTACCAACAAAATAAACGTTCATCTCCACTAATTGGATCCAACCGTAAAATTGCATTACTAAAAAGAGTAATCCGAGCACAAAAGTAATAGAAATACTCATTCGAAGTGCATTAAATTGGTCTTTTTTTGCAGCTAAAAGTGAGTAATGCATCGAAATACTACTCAAAATTAATACACCTGTACTGTAGCTAAATAAACTAGGCATCTCAAATTCCACCCAGTTTCCTTCCGCTTTTCTCACTAAATAAGCCGAGGTAAAGGCGGCAAATAGCATGATGATGGATACGATAAATAACCACATCGTAAAAATTCTTGGGTTGACCGAACGGGTTTCTGCCGGTTCGATTGCATTTTGTTGTGCGTTCATGGTTTAAACTTTATCAAATAATAAGGCAATTTGTATGATGATTAAATAGAAAAACGAACCAAACATCATCCACTTCGCGGCCTTGTCTGTGGGGCGCATCATGAGGTAGAAGGTTTGGCATAAAAATAGAATTCCTGCGACCACCGTAATAATGGCTGATTGAATTCCGGTGATGTGCAGTAAATACGGCACAAATCCCAAAGGCACTAAAAAGAGCGTATAGATCATGATGGTGAAAGCCGTTTTTATGTCTTTCTTTCCATCATTTGGTAACATCTTAAATCCAGCCTTGCGGTAATCCGCATCCGCCACCCAAGCAATCGCCCAGAAGTGTGGGAACTGCCAGAAAAATTGAATCGCAAACAGGATGCCCGGCTCCCAGCCAAAATGCCCCGTTGCCGCTACCCAACCGATCATCGGAGGGAAGGCCCCTGGGAAGGCGCCAACAAATACGGAAATAGGTCCTACTCGCTTCAATGGAGTATAAACATAGCCGTATAAAATATAAGACAGCAAACCCACTAAGGCAGCTTTCCATGTGAAATAGCTTAAAAGTCCGATGGCAATGACCGCTAGCACATAGCCATAGTTTCTCGCTTGTGCAGGTGTTAGAGTTTCCGTCGGTAAAGGACGCTGAGCCGTTCTTTTCATCAGCTTATCGAGTTCAATTTCTTTCAATTGATTCACGATGTTCGCAGCTCCGGTTAATACGAATCCAGCTAATGAGATTAAGAATATACCCAATGGCTTGTGCTCAATGGGCGCTAATAAATACCCAAACGTCCCCGAGAACGCTACCGTCATAGATAGTCTCGATTTTAAGAGGGCGATATAAGGTTTTATGTTCGACATTTAGGCGTTTTTTGTTTGGATCCACGAGCTGATGTGCCAGCCTATTAATACCAACGAAATTAATAAATGAACCGCTTGGCTTCCTAGTGGTAAAGCGAAATAAGCCATCAGAATTCCGGTAAAAAAGGAAATTCCAATGAGTACCATCATTCCCTGGCGGTAACTCTGTAACGGAGCATTTTTTAGCTTGTTCCAAAGTAAGAAATGGCTCAATACAATCACCCAAGAAAAGGTACGATGCACAATATAGATCACATCTAATTGTGCCACCCATTGATCCTTTGCATTTTCACCCAGCGCCTGAATTACGTGATCCATATTCTCCCGCACTTGCGTGCCTAAGATAATTTGGACTAAAACAATGACTAAGTTAATACCTATCCACTTGCGATTCTCTAGGGTAATAACCGCTGAGGAAGAATGATTGTTTAGGGCTTTGATTAAAAAAAAGATCACCCCGATCGACAATAGCATGTGAGCAGTTACCACACCTGGAAGCAAGAACGAATCAACGACAAATTTGCCTAGCACCGCATTCGCAAACACTAATAATAGGGCAGCTAAAGTGGGTAAAAAGACCTTTCTTCCTTCCTTGTAGGCTAAGAGGGTCGTTGCTAAAACGATCAGGCCGGTTAAAGCTCCTAAAAGTCGATTGATATATTCAATCCAGGTTTTAGTGGCATTGAATTCCACTTCCCCATGAAGTTTCTCCTTGTAGATGACTTCGTAGTGTAAAGGCAATTCGGATACTTTTGTGGGAGGGATGAATCTACCGAAGCATTTTGGCCAATCTGGACATCCCATTCCTGACCCCGTGCTACGGACGATTCCGCCAGCAAGGATAAGCAAGTAAATGCTCAGGAGTGAAAGGGTTGCGAATTTTCTAAAGGCCATTTTTAGGGTAAAAAAAAGATGCATCTAAATGATAATCATTCGGATGCATCTTTCAATGGTAGGGTTAATTAACGGTTATAACTTTCGTTTTGCGCGCCTAATAAACCTTCGATTTCATTTTCTTTTGCAATTTCAGCTTCTTCCTCAGGAAGGTTAGAGCTCTTAGTTGCTGAGAATGGAACGTTTTGAGGGATGAAATCCACATCTGAACCTGGCTTAGAATAATCGTATGGCCAACGGTAAACAGCTGGAATTTCTCCTTCCCAGTTTCCGTGACCTGGCTCGATAGGAGTAGTCCACTCTAGGGTAGTTGAGTTCCAAGGATTTTGAGGAGCTCTCTTACCCTTAAAGATTGAGTAGAAGAAGTTCCAAGCAAAGATCGCTTGTGCAGAGAAGGTAATGATTGCTGCAATTGAGATGAATGCATTCATATTTGTGAAGGCTGCTGCTCCATCATTACCTACTGCAGTAAATGAGTAGTAACGACGAGGGAAACCTGCGATACCGATGTAGTGCATCGGGAAGAATACCATGTACACACCCACGAATGTAAACCAGAAGTGGATATAACCTAAAGTCTTGTTCATCATACGACCGAACATCTTAGGGAACCAGTGGTAAACACCTGCCATCAATCCGAAGAACGATGCCGCACCCATTACTAAGTGGAAGTGAGCTACAACGAAATACGTATCGTGTAAGTTGATATCTAAAGCGGAGTTACCTAAGATGATACCAGTAACACCACCCGAGATGAATAGGGATACTAGACCGATCGAGAATAACATTGCTGGAGTAAAGATCAAGTTACCTTTCCAAAGTGTCGTAATGTAGTTGAACGCTTTTACCGCAGATGGTACCGCAATGATCAAGGTTAAGAACATGAACACAGATCCTAAGAATGGATTCATACCCGTTACGAACATGTGGTGAGCCCACACGATGAAGGCAAGTACAGTGATACCCATCATTGAACCGATCATCGCGCGGTATCCGAAGATAGGCTTGCGAGAGTTTGTTGCAATGATCTCAGATGTCATACCTAATGCAGGAAGCAATACGATATATACCTCTGGGTGACCTAGGAACCAGAATAAGTGTTGGTACAAGATCGGAGAACCACCCATGTTAGGTAATGCTTGACCTTGGATGTAGATCTCAGATAAATAGAATGAAGTACCGAATGAACGGTCAAAGATTAACAATAATGCCGCTGATAATAATACAGGGAAAGATAATAAACCTAATACCGCTGTAAAGAAGAATGACCAAATTGTTAAAGGCATCTTCGTGAAAGTCATACCACGAGTACGTAAGTTAATTACCGTACAGATGTAGTTAATACCACCCATTAATGAAGATACGATAAAGAAGGTCATCGCTGTTAACCACATCGTCATACCTAAACCAGAACCTGGCATGGCTTGAGGCAAGGCAGATAAAGGAGGGTAGATTACCCATCCACCTGATGCAGGACCCGTCTCTAAGAATAGAGAAGCGAACATGATCATAGAAGAAAGGAAGAAGAACCAGTAGGATAACATGTTAATGAATCCTGAGGCCATATCTCTCGCTCCAATCTGTAATGGGATAAGGAAGTTAGAGAACGTTCCAGATAGACCCGCTGTCAATACAAAGAATACCATGATGGTACCGTGCATCGTCACAAGGGCTAAATAAAACTCTTTATCTAATTTTCCACCTTCGTCAATCCACTCACCTAAGATAGGGCGTAACCAATCTAATTGCATTTCAGGGAAACCTAATTGCAAACGGAAAATGATCGATAATGATCCACCGATGAAAGCCCAAAGAATACCTGAAATCAAGTACTGCTTAGCAATCGTTTTGTGATCAGTAGAGAAGATATATTTCGTCCAAAAATTTAGCTCATGGTGCTCATGCTCATGATCATGTGCATGTGTGTGAACTTCTTCAGCGTGTGTTGTTGCAGTTGACATATGAATTTATTTTCTTCTGTTCGTTGTTAAATTAGTTTACACTTACGGCTTCCTCTGCTGGTGCAGCTGCGCTATCTACGGCAACTGGCTCTGCAGGAATATATTTTAAAGCTTTCGCTTTTAAATTCTCAGGAACTTTAGCTAAGTACGTTGGGTTCGTAGCTAAGAATGGCTTTTGCTCTGCGCACCATTTAGCGTAATCTTCTGGCTCATCTACGAATACCGTAATTGCCATACCGAAGTGACCGCGACCACAAATCTCTGTACAGTTTAACTTATAGTTGAAGTCTTTTTTACCCAATTTCGCACGCATCTCATCCGTAGACATGTTTGGTGTAAACCAAAACTTCGTAGGCATACCTGGTACCGCATCCATTTTCACACGGTGGAAAGGAAGATATACGGAGTGTAATACGTCTTGAGCATGGATTTTCAATAATACCGGCTTGCCTTTTGGTAAGTGTAATTCAGTTGCTGTAAAATCATCAAATGAATTCTTATCTGTAAAGTCGATACCGATGTTATTCGTCTCGTCGATTAATTTGTAATTGTAATTACCTAATTGGTTATCATCATTACCTGCGTAACGTACATACCAACCGAATTGGTGACCAGTGATTTCGATTACTACCGCATCGCTAGGTGCTTGAGATGTGATATCTCTCCAAGTTCTCCAACCTGTGAATACCAAGATCGCCATAACGATTGCTGGAATAACCGTCCAGATTAACTCTAGTTTATGATTCACTGGATAGAAAGTTGCCTTTCTGTCTTTGTTGTAACGGTATTTGAATGCAAAGAATAACAATAAGGTATTCGTAGCAAAGAATGCAAACGTAACTACAGACATAGAAATCCAAAACATGCTATCTGTTCTTAGACCATGTTCTGAAGCAGCTACAGGTAAGAAATCAGGCTTAGCCACGATGAATGACCATACCCCTGCAATCGTTCCTAATGCCCAGAAAATAATCATTCCGTAAGCATTGGCGTTGTTATTTCCATCTAATGCTTCATCTGTATAATCAGACGCAGCAAGAGACTTGTTTAACTTAATGCTTTTGCTGATTACGGAAATCGCAAGAGCAAAGAAGATAACGGATAAAAGACCTATTAGGTAAAACATATTCTTTATTTTAAGACAAGTTCAAAAATTAAATATCGTGGTGTAATGCTTCTGGCAAGAATGGGTGGTTTTTCGCCACTAAACTTGCTTTTGTTAATTCTCCTGAGATCACATAGATGAAAGCAGAAGCGAAGACTGTAACCATTCCAAATTCTACTAAGCCATAACCACCGTGCTTACCTACAACGCCTGGCATAATCATTTGGTAGAAATCAATATAGTGACCAGCAATAATTAAGAAAGCAGCGATCTTTAAGAAGATACGTGTTCTCTTCGCATCACGTGTCATTAGAACTAAGAAGGGTAGTAAGAAGTTTAGAATTACCATTAATATTTCTGAACTTTTATACAATTTATCGTATCCTTCCCAACGCTCTAAGAAATAGATGGTTTCTTCTGGTAAGTTAGCATAGTAGATCAATAAGAATTGCTCGAACCATACGTAAGTCCAAAAGATAGAGAAGGCAAACATAAACTTACCTAAATCGTGTAAGTGGTTTTCATTCACATAAGCCATCAAACCTTTGTCCTTCAAGTACAATACAGTTAAAACGATAACGGCGTAAGTAGTCACGTGCCAAGAAGCAAACATGTACCAACCGAACATGGTAGAGAACCAGTGTGTGTCAATTGACATCACCCAATCCCAAGCAAAAATCGAGCTTGATGCACCGAAGATCACAATGAAAGCGGTACCGATTTTAACTAATTGATTGAAGTATTCTGTTCCGCCATTCAAATCCTCTTCTAATGATTTCTTGCGTAACATGTTCCAAAGAAGGATCCACAAAGCACCGAAACCAACTAAACGAATCAAGAAGAAGTTTTTATTCAAATAACCTGATTTTCCTGCAATGATTTTGTCATAGTTCGCACTTCCTACTTCTGTTACACCGTGGTGCATCCAGTGGAAAATAACATCTCCTTTGAAGAAGAATGTTAAGATCAAGATAGGTAAGGAGATGTATAAGAACTTAGGGAAAGCCTCAGGAACGCGCTTCATTACAGCTGACCAACCTGACTTAGTCAAGTATTGTAAAGAAACGAAGAACATACCTACTACAGCGATACCTGTAAAGAATACTGCATTCAACCAAACGTTCGCCCAAACGCGATTCATCCAATTGTAGTGCTCTTCCGCATCCGGTTGGTGAGAAACTGCTCCACCAGAAAGGTGTTCTGCAGCTGCTTCGTGTCCCGCCTTCGCTGCCTCATGACCTGCTGCCGCTACTTCGTGACCACCTGCTTCTCCTTTAGATAAAAGGTAAATACCAATAACTAAAGCAACAACGCCTGCGATGAAAGCATAAATGATTCTCTTTTTGCCTTCAGAGGTGAACTCAAAATGCTCCTCTACGTTTGCTGGGGAAAAATGTGAATGTCCCGCCATCTTGTTCTCTATTTTAATTTAAATGAATTTGATCTTATTGTTTTTGTAACTCGTGTACATAAAGTACGATTTTCCAACGGTTCTCTGAGGAAATTTGTGAACCGTGAGGCCACATACGTCCTTTACCATGTGTAATTACGTGGTAGATATGTCCGTCGTTTACGTCTTTCAATGCATCACTTGAGTATACCGGTACCCCTTTGTATTGCTTCGCAACTAAGCCATCTCCTTTTCCTCCTTCACCATGGCAGTGTTGGCAGAAACGCTCGTATTGTTGCTTACCAGCCTCGATATTTTCTGGAGTAGCCGCTAATGGGTTTTTCAACAAAGCAGCTGAATACGAAAGGCTATCATTAGGCACCGTTTTTGCTAATAATTCTTGTGCTAAGAACGCTTTCTTTAAGCTATCTGCACCCGTATATTTTTTACGAGGCACTGTTCCTGACACAGGTAAACGCATGTTCATCCCTAATGGGTTGATTTTGTTTGTGTCACCTTGTAACTGAGTCATCGGCTCGTAACCTACTGAATTGTACATGTTAGGTGCAAACTCTGTACCTGTATCGTTATGGTCATCTCCACAAGACAATAGTCCAGCTGTTAAGCCGACTAGTAAAGTGAATTTATGAATTGAATTGAACATATCTTCTTGAGAATTATTCGTTTAATTATTTAACATTTACTTCGATGGCTCCTGAATCTTTCAAGGCTTTCTTGATATCAGCTGCACTTACTTTGTTCTTATCCACGTTAATCGCCATGACAAACTTATCATCTGTCGTACGAATATCTAATGGAAGCGTAGGATTACCTGGCCATAAGTCGTTTGAGATACAGAAGGTTGTTACAAGGCCAAAAGCCGTGAACAATACTGTTCCTTCAAATGTTACCGGAATCCAGTTAGGAAGTGCAAAGAAATCTTTACCTCCGATAATCATCGGCCAGTCAAACACCATCGTGTAGCTGATTAATGATAAAGCACAGATCATCCCTAAAGTACCGAACATAAAGGCAGCGATAGGTAAACGCGTACGCTCATGTCCTACGGCTACGTCTAATCCGTGAATAGGGAATGGAGTAAATACGTCTTCGATTTTGATTCCTTTCGCTTTTACCTCGCCTACAGCGTGTAAAACCTCGTCCTCATCGTCATAAACTCCCAAAATGTAGTTAGTTGTCGAACTCATATTGTTTTAATTTCGAATTTCTAAATAAAAATTATTCTTCTGTTTTCTTTGCAGCCTTCGCTTTCTTCGCTGGGAAGTTAGACGAAACGCCTTTCATTACGGATTTCACTTCCGCCATATTTACCACTGGTAAATACTTAGCGAATAAGAAGAATAACGTAAAGAATAAACCGAATGAGAAGATGTAATCACCGATATCATACATCGTAGGAGAGAACATCGCCCAAGAGGATGGTAAGTAATCACGGTGTAATGAAGTCACGATAATTACGAAACGCTCGAACCACATACCTACGTTTACAACGATAGATAAGAAGAATGATACCATTAAATTCGTACGGATCGCTTTCGACCAGAATAACTGTGGAGAGATAACGTTACAAGTCATCATCATCCAATATGCCCACCAGTATGGACCAGTAGCCCGGTTAATGAAGGCATAGCTTTCATATTCAACTCCTGAATACCAAGCGATAAAGAACTCAGTTAAGTAAGCGATACCTACGACTGAACCCGTTACCGTGATAACGATATTCATCATCTCGATGTGTTCGATTGTGATATAATCCTCTAATTTGAAAACCACACGTGTAATTAATAATAAGGTTTGTACCATCGCGAAACCTGAGAAGATCGCACCCGCCACGAAATACGGAGGGAAGATCGTCGTGTGCCATCCTGGGATAACAGACGTTGCAAAGTCCATCGATACAATCGTGTGTACAGAAAGTACAAGAGGAGTAGAGATACCGGCTAAGATTAATGACATGTACTCATAACGTGCCCAAGTCTTAGATGAACCTGTCCAGCCTAAGCTGAAGAAGCCATACCAGAACTTACGTCCTGCTGTCGTAGCACGGTCACGAATAGTTGCTAAATCTGGTACTAGACCCATGTACCAGAATAATAATGAAACGGATAAATACGTCGAGATCGCGAAAACGTCCCAAACTAACGGAGAGTTAAAGTTAACCCATAGTGAACCGAAAGCGTTTGGAAGTGGTAAAGCCCAGTGAGCTAACCAAGGACGTCCCATGTGGGCTAAGATGAAAGATGCAGCACAAAGTACGGCAAAGATCGTCATCGCTTCCGCTGAACGGTTGATGGATGTTCTCCATTTTTGGCGGAACAATAATAATACGGCAGAGATCAAAGTACCCGCGTGACCGATACCAACCCACCATACGAAGTTAGTGATATCCCAAGCCCAACCTACGGTTTTATTTAATCCCCAAACGCCAATACCTTGCCACCAAGTGTAGAAAAGGCAATAAGCACCATAAATGAATACAAGACAAGAGATCCCGAATGCAATTTTCCATTCTTTCGTAGGTTCTCCCTCTACTTGCTTGCAGATATCGTGGGTAACATCGGAATAAGATTTTCCACCAGTAACTAGTTTCTCTCTTATGGGTGATACAACGTGCGACATATTTTTATTTACTGTTTTACGATTAAAAAATTATGCTTCTTTCTTAGCATCCTTGTTACGAACTTTCTTCAAGTAAGAGATATTAGGCTTCACGTTAATCTCTTCGATTACGTGGTAAGCACGACCCTCTTTCTCTACTAATAATAATTTAGAGATCTCAGATGCTGGATCGTTCATATCTCCAAATGTAATCGCATTCGTAGGGCAAGATTGAGCACAAGCTACTTGAATTTCTCCATCTACTGGACGACGCTTCTCTTTCTTCGCTTCTAACTTACCAGCTTGAATACGTTGAACGCACATCGAGCATTTTTCCATCACACCACGAGAACGAACCGTTACGTCTGGGTTGATCACCATACGTCCTAAGTCGTTATTGAAGTTGAAATCGAAGTCATCCGTTTGGAAATAACGGAACCAGTTGAAACGACGTACTTTGTATGGACAGTTATTTGCGCAATAACGTGTACCGATACAACGGTTATACGTCATTTGGTTAAGACCTTCCGTTGAGTGAGTCGTTGCTAATACGGGACAAACAGTCTCGCAAGGAGCGTTGTTACAGTGCTGGCATAACATCGGTTGGAAAACTACCTCTGGATTATCAGACGCAATTTCTAAACCTTTCAAATCTTCTACCTCTGCATCAGAAGAGTAGTAACGGTCGATACGCATCCAGTGCATCTCACGACGGTTAATCACTTCTTGACGACCTACTACCGGTACGTTGTTTTCTGCGTTACATGAAACCACGCAAGCAGAACATCCTGTACACGTATTTAAGTCGATCACCATACCCCACGCGTGGTTATTGTATTCGTGACCGTTCCAAAGCGTTAAATCAGTCGCATCCTTTTCTCCTTCAGACGTTTTCACGCGCGGAGTGAAGCTTCCTGCTTTTGCATCTTTCGCAAAGTCAGCTAACACCGTCTCTTGAACGACTGCTTGACGTGCCATCACCGTTTGGTGCGTTTGCGTTTGAGCGATTTCTTTTGTCTCACCAGTTGAAGTTACTGAAACACCTGTTGTGCAGATTCCTACACAAGCGCCATTTACTTCAGAAATGAATGGATAAGCGTTTACACCCACGCCGTCTGCAGACTTACCTGCTTTCGTGCGACCGTAACCGATAGCAATCGCTACTGTATCTTGAGCTTGGCCTGGTTGAACTAACACTGGAAGAGATACTTTGTATCCTTTCGCGCTTACTTCAACAACATCACCTTGCTTTAATTTTAATTTAGTAGCAGTTGGTTGCGAGATAGCCGCGTAATTGTCCCAACATGCTTTAGAAACTGGCTCAGGGAATTCTTGCAACCAAGGGTTGTTTGCTTGAGAACCTGTACCTAAACCTACTTTCTCGTAAACCGCGATTTCTAAACCAGTAGAAGACGCTGAATAAGACTTGCTGATGGCTGCTGCTGCTGCATTCACATCGACAGATGGGCTTGCAGAAGAAACCGTTGCAGTGTTTGGTTCAAATACACCATCGTGAAGTGCATTGTTCCAAGCTACTTTACCACCTTTTAAGATGTTTTGCTCCCAGTTACGCTCTAAGTAACCTGCAAAATCACCTGATAAACCAGCCCAAGTTAAGAAACTTGCTTGTGCTTGACGTGTTTTGAAGATCGTAGAGATCGTAGGTTGCGTTAATGAGTAGAAACCTGCTTTAGGTTCAGCATCATTCCAAGACTCTAAGAAGTGAGAATCTGGTGCGATGAATTGACATAAAGAAGCCGTCTCATCAGCGCGATCGTTAGTTGCTAAGCTCACACCTACTTTTGGTAAAGCAGCTGCTAACGCAGCACCCATTGGGTGGTTGTACACTGGGTTTGCATTGTAGAAGATAACCGCGGCAATAGAACCAGCGCTAGCTTCTTTAATGAAATTAGCCATTGCCATGTCGTTACCTTGACGGTAGTTCACAGCTAAGCCTGTATTGATAGTCGTGCCATAAGCGCCTACTAAAGCGTTTGTAGCAGCAACAATTTTTTGAACTTCTGGGTCATTTGAACCAGCTACGATGATCGAAGCGCCTTTTGAAGCGACTAAGTCTTTCGCTGCTTTTTCTAAATGATCAACTTTAACCGAAGCACCAGCGATGCTAGCCGCCCCTGTTAATTTCGCTACTGCATTGTATAAAGCAACCGCTACTAAACCTTCTTGAGATGGCTTGTAAGCAGCACGGTAATCCGCATTAGCACCTGTATTAGATAAGATAGTCTCAAATTGGTAGTGACGAGACATGTCTTTCTTTCCTCCTTTTTCAGAACTAACACGGCGAGTGATCGCCCATTGTGCAGCAAATTCAGTAGGAGCAATCCACGAACCTAAGAAGTCAGCACCTACAGAAACGATCGTCTTTGCTTTGCTGAAATCAATATTAGGTAAAACGCCACCATGTGCTTGTGTTAAACCATAAGCTGGGTTTGCGTCATATGTGATGTGTTGTGTTGTTGGGTATTTCGCGGCGAAGTCTGCAATCACTTTCTTCGTTGTAGGCGAAAGGATGGTATTAGAAACGATGCGGATTTGACCACCTTTGGCAGCCACCTCAGCTAACTTCGCTGTAAAATCTTTATCTAAAGAAGCCCAATCCGTTGCTTTACCAGCAGCTTGAGGACCTTTTAATTTTTCGTTATCATATAGACTCAAAACAGACGCATGCGCACGACCTGAAAGCACACCCTTCGAGATCGAAGAAGACTTGTTACCTTCGATTTTGATCGGACGACCTTCACGTGTCTTCACTAAGATCGATGCGTAGTCACCACCATCTGTATACGTAGACGCATACCAGTTAGCGATAGTTGGCTCGACATCTTCCGGCTTGTTTAAGTAAGGAATCGTGTTCTTTACTGGAGACTCACAAGCTGCTAAAGACACAGCCGCTACTCCAAAACCTAACATCTTTAAGAAATCACGACGATGAGTACCCGCTCCATCAACTAAAGAATCTCCTTTAGCATCCGTTTCAGATGGCATATTGCCAAACTCATTGTGGATATTTTTGACAAACGATGGCTCATTGGTTAACTCCTCAATCCCTTTCCAATACCTCTTGTTCGAATTTT
>Ga0222712_10003330_pt1 | contig 17585 bp, 15 predicted proteins | sample C33_657DmetaG_FD_165043 | JGI IMG/M metagenome (GOLD analysis project Ga0222712, IMG submission 165043) | Estuarine water microbial communities from San Francisco Bay, California, United States - C33_657D | ecosystem: Environmental > Aquatic > Marine > Unclassified | place: USA: California...
AAGATGTTCTTGCCGTCCGTCGTGGCGATATTGCTAGTGTTTATCCTGACTTTTTCCCAGATGGAGTAGATGCAAACGTTGTCGCTAACTTTATCGACATTGTTGCACGTGACCTATCAGAAGTTATGGCTCCGCTTCCTGCCATTAATTGCTCTGCTATCAATAAAGTAGAAGACAAGTCACGTAAGTTCGCAGACCGTCGCACACAGATTGCTGCGAACTACTTTATCAATTCTGATTTGCAAGTACAGATGTATACAGGCGCGGACTGGTATATCACATTTGGTTTCGTCCCATTCATTATTGAGTTCGACGAAGAAGCAGGACTACCACGCATTCGCATAGAAAACCCAGTAGGTGCTTACCCTGAGTATGACCGCTATGGGCGCTGTGTAGCCTTTGCTAAAAAGTATCGCATGACAGTTGCAGAACTCGTTGCTCAGTTCCCCGAGCATGAGGATGGCATTCTTGGTAAAGATGGTTATGACCAAGACATGAATGCGAATCTTACAGTCATTCGATATTATGATAAAGAACAGTCTGTAATTTATATTCCAGACCGTGGCAACTATCCTGTATCAGTGGCTGAGAATCCAGTCAAGAAGATGCTAGTCCATATCGCACGTAAGCCATCTATTGATGGCGAAATGCGTGGACAGTTTGATGACGTACTTGGTATTCAGTTGCTTCGTAACCGATTCGCATTACTTGCGATGGAAGCAGCAGAGAAGTCAGTACAGTCACCTATCGTCTTGCCTTCGGATGTGCAGGAGTTTGAGTTTGGTGGCGATGGAGTTATCCGAACAAACAACCCTGCGGGAGTGCGCCGTGTAGAACTTCCTATTCCTTCTGGCGCTTTCAGCGAGCAGCAGGTTTTACAGTCAGAACTTCGCACAGGAACACGTTATCCAGAATCACGAACTGGCAACGTAGATGCATCAATCATTACGGGACAGGGCGTTCAAGCCCTTATGGGTGGATTTGATACCCAGATTAAGTCAGCACAAGCAATCTTTGCATCAGCACTTAAGAATGTTATTTCTATTTGCTTTGAAGTTGACGAAACAGTATTTGATGTTAAGAAGACAATTCGTGGTGTAGATGCTGGTGCACCTTATGCACTTGAGTACACACCATCAAAGGACATTAAGGGCGACTATTCAGCCGATGTTCGTTACGGCATGCTGGCAGGATTGAATCCTGCACAGGGCCTTATCTTTATGCTGCAGGCGTTGGGCGGCGATTTGATTTCCGTAGACTTGGCACAGCGAGAAATGCCATTTGGAATCAACGTCACACAGGAACAAGAGAAGATAGAAGTTGAGAAACTTCGCAAGGCTCTCATTGGTTCACTGCAGGCATATACGCAAACAATTCCACAGATGGCATCACAGGGTCAAGACCCTCTACCAGTTATTCAAAAGATTGCTATGGCAATCAAGGGACGTAAGGCTGGTCGCTCTATTGAGGATGTTATTGAGGAAGTGTTTACACCAGAGAATCCTCCTGCTGGGACTACAGTTGAGCAACCCGTCCCCTCTGCTCCTGGCGCTCCAGCAGGAGGCGCTCCAGTACAAGCAGGACGACCAGATTTGCAGATGCTACTTAGCCGCTTGAATACAAGTGGAGAGGCATCAGGCTCAGTTCAGACACAGCAACAGCGAGTAATCTAGGGGGAATAATGGCAGCACGTAAGAAGCCAGTACGTCAAACAAAAGTACGTACTGTTCTTTCAGATGATTATACACCGCTAGAAAAATACTGCATTGGTCTCAATGAGTATTACAAAGCGCTACGCGTTGCAGGTTTCCCAGTTGATATTTGTATCGCAATGATTACAGATAAGGATTCATATCCTGACTGGATTATCCCAGAACTACCAAATAAAATTGACCCTATTCCGTATGATGATGAGGATGACGACTAATGGCACAACAAGGCGGATACCGCAAGCCAGCAAATCCTGCACCAGTATCGGGACCAGGAGCACTTTCACAGCGCACAGATGGTGGACCAACTCAAGGCGCTAAGTACATGCCAGGCATGCCTTATGGCGAAAATACAATGAGTCAGCAGACTGCTGCTCCTATGGCTGGTAAGGCAGAGCCTGCACCTATGGCATTACCTACACCGCTAGACGCTCCAACTATGCGTCCTAATGAGCCAGTTACATCTGGTATTAATCTTGGTGATGGTGTTGGTTCGGAAGCAATGCGACTTCCTAATACAAAGCCAACTCTTTTAGAGATTCTCCGAACAGTTGCAGCAAATGACCCAAGTGGTGACACAGAACTTATCTATCGAGCGCTTGAAGATAGCGGATACTAATGGCAGAAGTAGAACTAAATCCAGCAGTTGCAAAGATTAGTCCTAATCTTGCAGATGCTCTACGTAAATCAGCACTGCCACCAGGTTCTTCTAAGGTAGTTGAACAGTATGCTCGCTCACAAACCCTTGGTCGTAAGTTAATTAAAATGCCTAAGGATGATGCGCGCAAAGAGTTTCTAGAACTTGACCCAACTGTTCAGAATAATATTCGCTATCTATATAGTAATCAAGAGATTTTTCAACCAGAAAAAAGTCTGGGCGCAAAGATTCTATCTGGCGCTACTGGTTTTGTTACTAATTCTGTAAAGCGTTTAGCGTCGCCATTGACGTATGGCTTTGAAGTTATTGATACTTGGGATAAAGTTTTTAAGACTGCTCCAAGCGTGTGGCAAAAAGTCACCAATAGTGATGCAGACTTTAGTGCTAAAGTTATTTCTGATTCTTACAACGGTAAGAATATGTGGCGACAGGATACTGTTAAGGAATACGAAGCAAAGTACGGCAAAGCACTTGTAACTCTTATTAGAGGAATGGCTGAACAGCGTACTCCTGGAGAGTCAATTGACCTTTATGGTTCTTTTGATAACGAAATGGCTACTGCTATTCGTTTTATGGGGGATAATCAAGAAGAGTTTGATAAGTTGGTAGTTGAGATTAAGCAGAATGCTCAACTTTCTCCTGGTAGAAACTCTGCTAATGCTTTTGTTGCTAAGGCTCGTATGTCGACTCCAGCAGAAATTGCTGCTGCTAAGAAAAGTCCTTGGTATAAAATTGCAAAAATGCTCGGCGTTGACGTTGCAACAAAAGAAGGACAGGAAACTGCTTCTAAACTTATATCTGGACCAATAGATGCTGTATATAGCATCATGAATCCAGCAGACCCATTGACCTATACTGGTGCAGTCCCTGCTGCACGTGTAGCGCGCAAGGGAATTGCTGGCGGAATGCAGGTTCCACTAGGTGATGCACTAAAGTTTGCTGGCTATAAGAGCCGTGGTGAGCAATTAGCAGACCAGTACAAGTATATTGCTGATAAGTTTGGCGAGACTGGCATTAAACGCGCAACTCGCGCTATATTTAAAGAGCAGGATGTTCGAGTTCATTGGGATAATGAAATCGGTCCACTTATCAAGGAGTATGCAGAGGCTCCAACTGCTGCCTATAAGGGTGCTGCCTACCGTAATATTATGCAAACATACCCAGAATGGGCAAATGAGAATGTTGTAAAGTTATTTGCTGACTCTAAGGTATACAACGCAGACAGAGCAGAGTACTTTTTCCAAGACTATGAGAATGGTCGATATCTTTTATCTATGAGCGTTGATGGCATTAGCCAAACGCGTCATGGTATTCCAGTTTCTAAGGCATATCGTGAACTTACAACAAAGATACATAAAGAGTTTTATAATACATTTAACAATGTACCTAAAACTGCAGAAGATTTTGCAGCCCTAGACAAGACGGCAGAAGAAGCGGTTAGAATCTTAACTAAAACTGGCAAGGATTCTTCTCTCATCAGCAGCGAACTTGATGAAGTTGCAAAGATTTCAAAGGACCGTAAAACATTCCTTAATAATATGGGACGTTTAGCATCACGCGCTCCAGGACGTATTCTTTATGGTGAGGACTCATACAAGACTATCAAGGAAGTACGCAATCTTGCTACTCTTGTAGTTGGCAAGGACGTTGCAGAAGCGATGTCTCAGTTGTATGTAAAACTTGCACCTGAATATCAAATTACATTTGTTCGCAATCTCCATGACGCTTACTACCGAGGAATAGGTATGTACGGTAGCGTCAACGGAGAAGCGCACGCTGCTGAATTGTTGAATAAAACATTTAACGAAAAGCACGGTATGTTGAATACTGTACGTTCTGAGATTCCACAGGGTTGGGAAACAGATTTAGAGCGTAGTATTTTTAAATACGAGAATGATATTCCAGTTCTGCAAACACGTGGCGCTGTTCAGCCATCGCAGTTAACAGAAGGTATTGCGCCAATTAACTTTGACCTTGCCTTAGAGTATGCAGCACCTGCTCGTCTAGAAAGTTCATTCAACTTTCTTACCGCTATGGGTGGAGTAACACGAAATAGCATTGTGCGAAAGTTCCAGAACTTCTGGGTAACACAAACACTTTTCCCACGTCTAGGACAACGTACTAGCATTGATGAAGGCTTTATGATGTCCTTACAGGATTCACACAGCCAGTTGCTAGACCTAGCAATGTATAAGACTGGTGGAGTTGGAACAGCACTACGTGATGTCTCTACAATGGTTAGTGGTTCTAAGAGCGGTGTAGGACTTTACAAGCGTGGCTTGTACAAGATGTTCCCCACCCTTGACCTTACAAAGAAGATTGATGCAGAAGCCCGCGCAGCAATGATTCAGAAACTTGCTGACGATGCTGGCGTATCTCCAGCAGAGGTCCAACAGGCTGAAATCATGCTTGCTGTAACTAATCGTGCGATTGAACTATATGGCAAGACAATGCCTGCAGAAGTTTGGGATTCATTGCGTCTTGTAATGAAGCACAATCCACAGATGCTCGACTCAATGGCTAACTCTCTTGGGTCTCGTGCAACATTGTCTGGCAATATTGATATTGACTACATGGATTCTATGTTTAGGCAATCCGCTTGGTCCGAAACTCTAAAGGGTTTTGGTCTAAAGCAGGGTGGAAACTACACAGCAAAACTTACTAGCAAGATGAACAATCTTGAAGTAGCAATTGCTCATTGGGATAACTGGAACACGCGCTTTACTGTTAATGTTCAGAAGGTAGACAAGGGTGTAACTATTAACCCAGTCAATTATTTCTTTAATAACAATGGTTTGGTGACTTCTAAAGACTTCAACAGGGCTCGCAATGCAATGCTCGAAAAGGTTGGAGTCAAGTATGACTTTGAAACAGATACATTTGTTTCCACAAACCCAGAACTACTAAAGAAGTTTATCTCACCATATAGCACAACTGTATGGCTTCGTGAATCTGGAAATACTGATATTCAGGTGGCAAAGGCTCACATTGAGACAATGCTTATTGACCTTAAGAATACATTCCACGGTACAACCAATGCTAATAACAAGGGATTCTTTAATCTTATTAAGGCAAAGCGTGACACAATCATTGCTAATGCTGGTGATAACCCTGAGGCTGTAGAAGATGCTTGGTCAGTTGCTGCTCGCTCATTAACATTTAATGAGTTTAGAGACGTAACCGAAGCATACCAGCCAGTAGGCGAGATTAACACACGTCTTATCAAGGTAGCGAATACCGAGTTTGATATGAAGTCTTTTGCTGAGTTTGGTAAGTTTGAGGATATGCTCAACGGCTATCAAAACTGGACAATGGATGTAATGGATGCAGTGGTTACTGGTCTTCTGCGACAAAAGATTGTATGGTTTAAGATTAACAAAAACCTAAAGGAACTAGCGCCATTCCAGGCAAACATTGAAAATGATATTGTAGATATGGCTATCAAGGCTAATCCTTATCTTAAGGATGACGCTGCAAGACTTGCAATGATTAGAAAGTCTGCTGCAAATATGGCAGAAGGTAGACTTGTAAATCTAGCATATGAGACCGCACTAGATGATGTTATTTCTATGGTTGATAACCCTAATGTGCGTTCAAATCTTGCTGTATCTGTACGTAGCGTAGGACGTTTCTATCGTGCGACAGAGGACTTCCAGCGTCGCGTATACCGTCTATATACACAGAAGCCACTACGTGCATTGACACGTATGCGTCTATTGCAGACAGGTTTACAGGCTAATGGTGATGTTTATACTGATGAAAAGGGAGACCAGTACTTAATCTTCCCTACTGATGCAGTAGTGAATAATGCTGTTGAACCAGTAATGCGTATTCTTACTGGCAATGATATGTTCCAGGTTCCAACATTCTCAGATATAACTGTTAAGTTGCGTTTGATTAACCCATCCTTCTCCCCTGATGCTGGTCAGCCAGCATTATCAGGACCAGTTGGTGCTGTATCAATGATGGGCGTTAAGGCCTTGTTGAATGAGTTGCCATTTGTTCCTAAGTCATGGAAGCAAGAAGGCAAGGACATTATCAACGAGTGGGCTCTTGGTGACATTGGAAAGAACCTAGACCTATATACAGCGCTTATGCCAATGTTCCAGCAGTCAATTCTTGGAACACTTCCATACGAGGAACTCAATCGTCAGAAGGCAAGTGCTACAACAATGGCAATTGCAGCATTCCAGGCATATGGATATGGTGTATCTTCTAATTCAACTGCAGAAGAAAAGCGTACTTATCTTAGTAACCTAAAGATTGCCGTTCAGACAATCTTGATAGGTCGTAACTTTATTGGCAATATCTCTCCAGGACAGCCAACACTTAAGGCTACTAATCAATTAACAGATGCTGCAAAGCGTGCTGGCATTAGTAGTCCAAAGTCTGAGTTCTGGGATGTCTATAACGGTATTCTTCGTAACTCAGATAGCGACCTTGGTAACATATTTGACCTAGCAGTTATGACATGGATTGGTGAGAACCCAGGAAAGTCTGCATGGTTAGTTCCAACAAGCGAAAAAGAATACAAGGTATTCATTAACAAGACCAATGAAGTTAAAGATTGGGCTGTTAAGAATGATGATTTCATTAAGACATATAAAGAGATTGCTTGGATATTTGCACCACGCACTGGTGAGTACAATCCTGATATTTATAACTGGATGCAGTCTGAGGGACTAATCTCTCGACCAGACTATGAGAAGTATCTTCTTGCAGTCCAGTTGGAAGAGGATAAAATTACTTACTTCAACATTGATAAAGAGCGTGATGAGAAGTTAAAGACAAGTAATGATATTACTGCACGTAAGGCAGCAATGGATGAGGCTACATATAAGAAGCGAATGATGCGTGCTGCTAATCCAGAACTTGCTGCAGATGTTGAGGGTGGGTTAGAGTCTCAAGGCCTACTAGAGTCTAAGTTAAAGATACTTAATGAAGCCCTTGAAAGTCCTAAGACCCCAATTAACAAGATGACTAGAACTGCTATGCGTTTAATTGTTAAAGACATTAAGGCACTGCAAGAGTATTCACTTGATACCAACAACCGTGTTCGCTTTGATTTCTCAACAAGGAAGTCAGAGATTAAAGATGGAATCATTGCTCAGATTGACCAACTTGGTACTTCTAGTCCAGAGGTCAATGAGGCATCAAGACTTATCTTTACACCATTATTAAATCTATATTCTAAGGATACTATTTCAGCGGGAGCGAGGTAATAACATATGGCACAAACTGGACCAGACGCTGCTCGCACAAAACTAGAAGCAGATGCAAAGAAACTAGAAGCAGATAAGTTAGCATTAGAAAAGTATTTTGGCTCAACAAAGGGTTCGAATCCTTTAATTAGCGTTGAGCAGGATGCTTATGGTCGCTGGCAATTAGTTCAGCGAACTGCAGAAGGAAACGTAAACCCTGCATTTTTTGTTATCAAGCCTGGTGGACGTGACTTTAGCGTCACAACCGCTTCTGCAATGGTCAAGTATTACAAGGACCAAGCACAAGCAGCAGGTGGTGTTAATAAACTACGTGCTACGCTTAATGCTAAGGGCTTCTTAAAGGACGAAGACTTCCAGGCACGTGACGAGGCTGCGTTTAATAACGCAATTGTTGAGGCTGCGATGTCTCACAGTATTGAGCAAAGCCAGCGTTACACTATTGAAGGCCAGATTGCATTTGATACATTCGATAGTTGGCTATCAAAGCGTAGCGCTACTGGTACTGGTGGACAACCAGATGCTCAGCGTGAAATCTCTGATAAGTTAAATGCATTCCAGGACCTTGATTCCTTTACAATGGATATGCTTGGCCGTAAGGCTACTTCTGGAGAAAAGGCTGATTACTACTCTAAGTTAGTAGCAGAGCAGAAGAAGGCTATTCGCAAGACAACTGTATCTGGTGGCTTGGCTACTACTACTGGTGAGACGCTTAACACAGAAGACGTATTCCGTATTATGGCTAATGTTATTGAGCCATCTGTTAAGGGAACAAACCTAGAGGATATTACTTCTAGCAATGGATTGATTGCTACGCAGATTGTAGACCTTAAAGAATATGCTCGTGACTTTGGTATTCAGATGAGCACCAAGGACGCACTTGATAAGGTTCTATCTGGGTTTAAGGTTGGTGGCAACCTAGATAAGCGTTCTATTGCAGACTTAAAGACTTCTGTTCGTGAGATGTCTAAGTCTTTCTATGCGAACCTTTCTCCACAGATTGATGCTGGTGTAACGGTTAAAGATATTGCAAAGCAGTACGCATCAGAAAAGGCTAAGACCCTTGAACTTAACGAAGATGCAATTGATTTATTTGATAATGATATTCAGGACGCAGTACGCAATGGCGGTAAGGCTGGCGTTATGAGCATGACTGATTATAAAGTTAAGTTACGTAATGACCCACGCTGGTCCAAGACACAGAATGCACGAGAAGAGGCTGCTAACTATGCAAGCCAGATTCTTCGCTCATTCGGATTGATGGCATAATGGCGACAGCAGCACAACGTAAAGCGGAGCGTATAGCAGCACAAGAAGAGGCACGTACTGCTAGTTATCAAAACTCTCTCAAGACACCAGCACAGCAGAGAACAGATGCAATGAATGCAACTGTATCTGCCGACCCAGATGTTATTGCAGCAAAGGCTATGGCTGCAGAGATTGCAGCACTTACTGGTCAAAACATTGACCCTAAGACTGGTCAGATTATTATTGACCCAACAAAGATTGCAGCCAAGGTTGCGGCTACTCCAGGCAAGACGTTATCTGGTGAAACACCAACAGATACTTCAACGTTGTCAGATTCTGATAAAGATGCATATGCTCTTTTAAAGGAAACCTTTACTAATTATGGTTTAGCCTCGCTTATTCCTTCAATCACAAAATTAATGAAGAATAACGTTGGACCCAATCAGGCATCATTGATGCTTAAGACTGACCCAGAGTATAACGCTGAGTATGTTAAACGATTCAGTGGCAATAAGAAGCGAGTTGACGCTGGGCTTAATGCGCTATCAGAGGCTGAATACCTAGACCTGGAAAACTCATATAAGCAGACACTGCAGGCTTTTGGTCAGGCAAACTACTTTGGCGTAAATAAAGATATTGCTATGGGAAAGATGGCTGACCTAATTGCAGGAGATGTATCTGCTCTTGAGTTTAAAGAGCGTATTGATACAGTTGTAACTAGAGTCAATAATGCAGACCCATCAATTAAGTCTACACTTACTTCATTCTTTGACATTAAAGATACAGACCTAGTTTCATACTTCCTTAATCCAAAGGAAGGTTTACCTAAGTTGCAGGAGAAGGTAACAGCAGCCGAGATTGGCGCTGCAGCCAAGGGTCAAGACCTCACTACATCTGCTGCTGCGGCTACAGCCCTTGCACAGTTTGGTGTAACTAAGGCACAGGCTCAAGAAGGCTATGCAAATATCGGTGAGATTATGCCAACTGCTACTAAGTTGGGTGACATCTACGGTAACAAGTATGACCAGGCAACTGCAGAAGCAGAAGTATTTAAAGGCACAGCAAGTGCTAAGCGTAAGCGTCAACAGTTAGCAGAACAAGAAGTAGCCTCATTCAGTGGCTCTTCTGGTCGCCTGCGTACAGGCCAGCAGAGCGGTAATACAGGCTCATTCTAAGAATCCCTAGACGGATAGACCAGCCCCGTCAGGCGTAAAAGACTGGTAGCAAGAGCCAGCCTACTTCCCCGAGTAGTCACTGTGGCTTGCGAACTACAACGAATAGAAGGGTGAGGTTGCATGAGAAGCAACGATAACTGGAACGAAGAAGACGAACTAGATACATTCGATGAATCTACGGAAACCGATAATCGGAAGAATCCGCTTAGGAAAGTTACCAAAGAGCAAGAGAAGCGTATCAAGGAATTGACTGAACGGCTTGAAAAGTTCGAACGTCAAGAGCGAGAGTCTACTGTCTCTAAAGTTCTAGAATCTAAGGGAGTCAACTCCAAGGCTGCCCGTTTGGTCCTTAAGGACTTAGACGAAGTTAACGAAGAGGCAGTTAATAACTGGCTCCGAGATAACGGAGACCTAATCGGATATACAGCGCAGGAAGAGCAAGAGGCTAAGCCTAATGTACGAGAGTTCTCTCGTCAGGATAGCGCTACTCAATTCGCCGCGACTCCCGATGCTTCAGATGAATATGTTGATTTGTTGCAAAACTACGACGGACACTCTGAAGAGGAATTACTATCCATAATCCAAGGTATCGCTAACAAGATACAATAATTCAGAAAGAAGGTTTGCCACATGGCAGATGCTTTTACCACTACAGGTAGTGGTTACGGTACTAACCTCGTAACTTTAGCATACGACAAGTTGATTGAAACCAATCTCCGTGTATTGCCTAAGTTCCGTGAAATCGCTGACAAAAAGGTCGGCTCACTTACACACAACGGTTCTTCTATTCGCTTCCAGTTCAACACTGATATTGCGGAAACTTCAGTTGCATCAGCAACTCTTGAAGAGACTGTAGATACAGACTCAGTAGCAATTCCAGCAACATCATACATTGATATTGCTCAGTTGGAACTTGGTCGCTCAGTCCTTCCTGTTAAGAAGATTAACCTTATGTCAATTGCTAACATCGACCCATGGGTTGCAAACGCAGTTGGCTTCAACATGACAAAGACACTTGACAATGCTGTTCTTGCTAAGTTGGATGCAGGTGCGAACATTGTTCGCGTCTCAACAACATCAGGCACACAGACAACATCAAGCGTTTACGAAGGTGTTGGAACAGTTGCTGCTAAGACAGCAATCACAGCAGCAGACACAATGAAGTCTGATGCTGTTCGTCGTGCTGTTACTAAGATGCGCGCTGCTGGCGTTCAGACAAAGGCTGCTGGAATGTATGTTGCATACATCCACCCAGAAGTTTCTGCTGACCTCCGTACAGAGACAGGTAACAACGTATGGCGTACACCACATGAGTACCAGGCAGTATCACCACTCTTCGGTGGAGAACTCGGCTCATGGGAAGGCGTTCGTTTCATCGAGACAGCAAACGCTACAAACACACAGTCAGGTTCTGGTTCATCTACAACTCAGACACGTGTTTACAACACATACGTCACAGGTGCTCAGGCACTTGCTGAGGCTGTATGGAAGGAACCAGGTATGGAGATTGGAAAGATTGAAGACCGCTTCAACCGTTTCAATCCAGTCGGCTGGTACGGAATCATCAACTGGGCGCTTTACCGCACACCAGCATTGGTTCGTATCGAGACAGCGGCATCAGGCCGTCCAAACGCTTAATCTTAATTGATTGACTCTGATGCATCAGGTTCGCCTGGTGCATTGGGGTAAGTCCATTAAGGAGGACAAATGGCAACATACAGATTCACAACACCTACGATTCGTGAGAATCCAGGCGGAGAATATCATCCACTATTTTCTCGTATTGAGATTCCAGTAGGTATCTCTGTTCTTAAAGTAGATGGCGAGTACTACGAAGTTCGCTATCCATCGGAAGAAGAAACACTTGCAGCAGATATTTTCTATCTTGGTGGAGTTACTCACACAGTAAGTGTAGAAGAAAAAGCAGACCTAGAGGCTGCTGGCTACGAGGTAGAAACAATTGACTAAGTGCCATCATATTAGCCGAGTTACTGAATGGGGCTTTACAGAAGCCCATGACTTTGTTGCCACTGCATATGACTGCGTTCTTTGCGGTAAAAAGTCACCTAAGCCGTTTCCACATGAGGAGAGTGTGGCAAATATTGACCACACAGAATGCGAGACAAATCCTTGCTTTGGCTGTAAAGCCAAAGGACTACAACTGAATACTGGTGATGCTAGTTCACAGAAGGCTATGTCAAATAAGAAGTGGCATGGAGAACTTGATGCCTACCGCGCAGCACGTGCGCAGGGTATCCAGCCTGCTGGTACAAGCATGGCACATATTAAGGCAGCAGTAGAAGCATCTGACGTTATGGGCAAAGCCTTTGACGCAGACACTACTGGCACAACAGCACAATCAATTACAAAAGAATCAGTAGCATCACTAGCAGAAGTAGGAGCAATCTAATGGCTAAGAAAGTTAATTACCTTGGCAATGTTGTTAAGGAAGTAAAGCAGACAGCAAAGAGCGCAAGCAATGCTGTTGATAAGTATTTAAATGGCAACCGACCACTTCCTAAGGGAATGAAGATTGGTCCATCAAATGTAAAGAAGGAAGCAGGACAACTTGCTGGTGCTGTATTGCAGGGTCGTCGTTACGACGCATCAGGCAAGCAGATTGTTGCTGGCAAGGGTTCTTCTGCTCGTCGAACAGCACCATCTCCTTCACGTACACGCACGACACGTGGCGGAGTTCCTTTGCCTAAAACCATAAAGAAGAACGAAGTAAAGCCACCTCGTCGTGGAACTCCTGCATCAAAGACTATTTCTCCAAGTGAAGCAAATGCAGGAAGAGAGCGCCGTCCTCTAAAGCCAATGCCAAAAACAGTTTCACCTAACGCTGGTCGTTCATCTTATCGTGGTGGACCTCTTCGTTCAAAGAAGGTTATGTAATGTCAGTTAAGGGCGAGAAGTATTCATCAGCAAAAGCAAAGAAGATGCATGAGAAGAAAGAGTCTCCTACTATGCGTCTTAAGGAATACGGAATGAAGAAGTCTTCAACAAAGCGGATGGGCAAGAAGAAATAATGACAGACCCTAGACTAAAGCGAGCAGGAGTTGCTGGCTTTAATAAGCCTAAGCGTACTCCTGGTCATCCAAAGAAGTCACACGTTGTTGTGGCCAAAGAGGGTAACGTGGTTAAAACTATCCGCTTTGGTCAGCAGGGTGTCAGTGGCTCTCCTAAGAAAGCAGGAGAGTCAGCAGCCTATGCTGCACGTCGCAAGTCGTTTAAAGCACGACATGCTTCAAATATTTCTAAAGGCAAGTTAAGCGCCGCATACTGGGCAGATAAGGTGAAGTGGTAATGGCTAAAAGACTTCGTGGGCAATACCCTAAGCAGACAAAAGAGCAAAGCCGCAAGACCGTAAAGGCGCAGTTAATGGCCGATATGAAGTCTGGCAAGTTGAAGATGATGAAGAACGAAGTTCCATTTGGTGTTGCAGGTAAGGCTGTTGCCAAGGCATCTGAAAAAGTTATTCGTGCAATTGCTAATGAAGCAGCAGGCAAAGGTGCTAAAGCACCATTTGGTATTTATCGCAAGCCTTCTACAAATAGCAGACCACGTCTTCGTGACACCGACAATACTCCACGCAAGACAACTGTTCGTCAGCAAGTAGGACCTAAGACCAAGTCTGGCAAGTTCACAGAACCTAAGCGTAAGACAAAAGTAAATACACAGCCACCTGCACGTACAAAGCCACGTCCAGAGGCTAAGCCAAAGTTTGACCCTACTGGTCCAGTAAAGGCTGCTCCACGTAATTTGCCAGCAAACATGCGTTTGCAGAATGTTGAGCGTACACGTCGTGCTAAGCGTCTTGCTGAGTATAAAGCAGAACGTGCTCGTCAGGCTAAGTTGGCTGCTCAAAGAAAGCCTGCATCAAAGGGTGACGAACCAGAAAGTCTTCGTCCACCACAACCAACTATTGAATCTCGTTTAATATCAAAGGCAGAGAAACTTCCGCTTGGCTCAATTAACCAAACAAAAGCAATTGCCGACCGTATGCCTAATGCAGAACTTCGTAGATATGCACAGTTGCTTCGTGAAAGCACTGCTAAGAAGCCAAATGTTTCTCCAGCACAAATTGTAGGTGGTCGCAATAGAGCGCTCATGCCTACAGCAGAGCGTCGTAATGCAATTCTAAAAGCACAGCGTGAGCGTGTAATTAAGAAGGCTAAAGCAAAAGGCATGACAGATGCTCAGATTAGTTCAGCAATTAACCGTGCTCGCGCAGAGGCTGCTGCTATCGCTAGAAAGGCGGCTAAGTAATGACAGTTACACTAAGCGATTTAGTTGATGAAGTAACTATGAACCTTGCTGGCTACACACTCCAGCAAGATAGAACTACTCACCTTACATCTGCTATCACAACTACAACATCTACACTTGCAGCACCTACTACATTCTCACTCAATGAGGACAATGTAGGTAAAGGCATGGTTCAGATTGGTGATGAACTAATCTGGATTGATGACTATGACCGCATCTCTAAGACTGCTACGGTTCCACCGTATGGTCGTGGATTTATGGGTACAACTGCAGATGAACACGCAGCAGGAGACCGAGTGGTTATTGCTCCTACATTTCCACGTCACTCTGTTAAGCGTGCAATTCAAGATACTATCCGAGCCATTGGCTCATCTATCTTTGCTGCTAAGAACACATCATTTAACTACAACCCAGTTGTAGATACATATGCATTTACTGGTTTAAATATCCAGAACATCCTACGTATGTCTTGGCAGGAGATTGGCGCTAGTAAGCGCTGGATTCCTATTGCTAGATTTACTTGGGATTCATCTCCCGATGCAACTACATGGGGTACTACATCACAGACAGTAACAATCAATGACCGTGCTATTCATTCAGGTCGCAAGATTAATGTTACATATGCAACTGCTCCATCAACACTTAGCGAAACATCCGAAGAGTCATTCTCAGCACAGACGGGGCTGCCTGAATCTGTTCGTGATGTAGTAGTACTAGGTGCAGCATACCGTCTGCTTTCATTCCTTGACCCAGCACGTAATGCTCTTACTAGCCCACAGGCTGATGAGATTGACGCTAAGCGTACATATGGTTCAGGTAACACAGCAACACGTGCTCTATATCAACTTTACGCTACACGTTTGGCTGAGGAAACTCAGGCACAGCAACAGCAATATCCACTACGACCTCGCTACAGCCGATAGGAACCGTCAATGGCAGTCAGAAAATACTCATCCCGTTCACAGAAGACAACACTTGCTTCTGCGATTACTTCATCTAGCGCATCTATTACAGTTGTATCTGCTGCTGCCCTTATGGGTGGTAAAACACTTATTGCAGGTCAGCGCTTTACTGTGGTTATTGACCCAGATACAGCGCTTGAAGAAATTGTAGATATTTACAAGGTAGACGGTAACCCTGTCTCAAGTAATACTATTGCAATTCAGCGCAGCATTGATGGTTCTATTCCACAGGCTCACTCAGCAGGCGCTGAGGTTCGCCACATGGCTATTGGTCAGGACTATCAAGAGGCCAATGACCATATCAATAACGTAACAGACCCTCACGGTTTAACAATTGCTAACGTCCTAGAGACAACAGATACCAATATGATTACAACAGCAATGTTGCAATCAAACTCTGTGACTACAGCCAAGATTACTGATGCCAATATTACAACTGCTAAGTTGGCTGATAGCGCTGTTACTACTGCTAAGATTACAGATGCAAATGTAACTACAGCAAAGATTGCTGACTCTGCTATTACATCAGCAAAGATTGCTGACGGAACTATTGCAACTGGCGATATTGCAGATGCAGCAATTACAACAGCAAAGGTAGCCGATGGTTCCATTACATCCGCTAAGTTGGCAGATGGTGGAATTGCCACTGCTGACATTGCAGACCTAGCAATAACAACAGGCAAGGTAGCAGACTCAGCAATTACTTCGGCTAAAATTGCTGATGGCACTATTGTTGCAGGAGACATTGCAGATGGCGCTATTACTAGCGCAAAGATTTTAGATGGCACAATCGCTACAGCAGATATTGCCGACAGCGCAATTACCTCTGCAAAAATTGCGGATGGAACCATTGTAAATACTGACGTATCTGGTACTGCTGGTATTGCCTATACTAAGTTAAGTCTTGGTGGGAGCATTACATCTGCTGACTTAGTAGATGGAACTATTGTTGCATCAGATATTGCTAATGGAACTATTACTGCAGCGAAGATGGTTTCTGACCCATACGCTCGCGTTAACCACACAGGCACACAGGCTGCATCTACTATCTCTGACTTTGACACACAGGTACGTACATCTAAGTTAAATCAAATGACAGCACCTGCTGCTGATGTTTCGATGGCTACATATAAGATTACAAACCTTGGTACTCCAGCATCTAATGCTGATGCTGCGACTAAGTTGTATGTAGATACTAAGGTTGCAGACCTAGTTAACTCAGCACCTGGAACATTAGATACTCTTGGTGAGATTGCAAGTGCAATCCAATCAGGTGGAACCGTTTACGAGTCATTCGTACTCAAGGCTGGCTCAACTATGACTGGTGCCCTCACTCTATCTGGCGCGCCTACAAGCAATCTGCACGCTGCTACAAAGGCTTATGTAGATACAGTTGCGGGTTCAACTGCAGCAGCACAGGCTGCTCAGGTTGCAGCAGAGGCTGCACTTGACTCGTTTGATGACCGTTACCTTGGAAGTAAGTCTTCTGCTCCATCTGTAGACAATGATGGCAATGCTCTTATTGAAGGCGCTCTTTACTGGAACTCAGTAGACAATGCAATGTATGCATGGACTGGAACAGAGTGGGGTTCAATTTCATCTACTGCTGCAATCTATCGTTTCCGCTTTACAGCATCAGGTGGCGAGACATCAGTATCTGGAACAGACGCAAATGGCTTGACGCTTTCCTATATTCCAGGCAAGGAACAGGTTTACCTTAACGGTGTACTTCTTGCTCGCACATCTGATTACACAGCATCTACTGGTACATCTATTACATCACTTGCAGCACTTGCTTCGTCTGACATTGTAGAAATTATTACATTCACAGCATTTGATATTGCAACAGCAATTGATAAGGCATTATTTGATGCAAAAGGCGATATTTTAGTTGCAACAGCAGCAGATACTCCTGGAAAGTTAGCACTAGGAACTAATGGTTATTATCTTAAGGCCAACTCATCTACATCTACAGGTCTTGAATGGGCAGCAGTTCCTAACCCAGACCTAACACCTTACGCAACAAAGGTTGCGCTTGAAGAACAATCTATTATGGCAATTATGGGAGCATACTAATGACTAAAGCAAGAGACCTAGCAAGCGCTCCAGTAGCACCATCTACTGTGTCAGCAACAGAACTTGGCTATTTAGACGGAGTGTCATCTGCTGTGCAAACACAGTTAAATGCTAAGGCTACTTATCCAACTCAAACTGGAAACAGTGGCAAGTACCTAACAACCGATGGTTCTAACGCAAGTTGGGGAACTGTTTCTTCGGGAGATTTAGTGCGTGTTAACAAAACTACATTTAGTGGTTCATCTGCTGTAAACATTGACAACTGCTTC
>Ga0222712_10003332_pt1 | contig 17579 bp, 11 predicted proteins | sample C33_657DmetaG_FD_165043 | JGI IMG/M metagenome (GOLD analysis project Ga0222712, IMG submission 165043) | Estuarine water microbial communities from San Francisco Bay, California, United States - C33_657D | ecosystem: Environmental > Aquatic > Marine > Unclassified | place: USA: California...
GTGGAAGATTCTGGAATGAGTTCCCCTGCTTCGGGCGTTGAACGTTCTTCGCTGTCATCAGTTTCCAGAAGTGGTGGAAGTTGATCAACGCTGTTGGGAAGATATTCGAGCAGGTCTTCCACCCAAGCCGTTGCAGCTGCAAGATCGGGAACAACCACCGAGGTTGCGCCGCTATTGCGCGCATGTGTGTTTGCTCCACCAAGTTCATCATTGGACATTGTGATGCCGGTGAATTCGGCAACCATCGTGGGGCCGCTGACGAACGCGTACGAGTCTTCAGTCATTACGACGAAATCAGAAAGTCCGATCAAAAGTGCGGGACCAGATACTGCAGGTCCTGTCACGATGCTGATTGTTGGCACGACACCAGAACATTCGGCGAGGGCTTTTGCCGCCGTACCCCATCCGTGAAGTGCCGCAATGCCTTCCAGAATGTCGGCGCCGGATGACTCCATTTGCAAAATAAGAGGCAAGCCCTTCGTTCGTGCAGTCGTTGCGGCAGTCGCAATCACATGGGAAGCCGCAGCGGAGAGCGCACCTTTGTGATGGCCGCCGTCAACGGCAAGCCAGACAACTTCACGGTCTGATGACAGAAGAACGACGGCAGCAGTGGCGGCACCAGGAACATTGTGTTGCAGTTCAAGCACAACTTTTCGCTGTGTAGTACCGACCTCGCTCACTCCCTCCACAGTAGTTGCTGGGCTATCCGCGGGTTCCTTTGGCTTGTTTAGCGGTGATTTCAAGCGATATTCCGGGTTGGCGTGGGGCATGACGTCCTGCAACCTCGAAGGCAACGTCACGCACGGCCAAAGTGGCGCGGTTGGGGCGAGGGCGTTCGCGTTGCACCCAGCCCACGACACGGCGGGGCAGGTCAGGTACACCGATACGAACGAAGTCGCCTTTCAGCCATCCGGGCACTGCGCTCGCAGGAACAATGGCCGCACCGAAACCTTCAAAGACCAGTGATGCCATCAAACGCATGCCGTCGATCTCTGCCTGTGCTCGAAGCGCCACGCCCTTGCTTGCTGCGGCTCTGTCAATAATGCGCCGTGCAGCTGTGCCGCGTGGTGCAAGCAAGATGGGGTGCTCAGAGAGTTCTTCAAGAGAGATGGTCTCTCGTGAAGACAGCCCATGTTTCTTTGGGGCAAGAAGGAGAAGTTCTTCGGCGAACATCTCTTTTGATTCAACGTTTGCTTCAGCGATGGGGAAGTGAACGAGCGCTGCATCAATCTCGCCACTCAAGAGACGAAGCATGAGCGCGCTCGATGCGCCTTCAACGATGGTGAGGCGAACGCCGGGGTGATGACGCGTGAGTGAGTTCAGCAATGGTGGCATGAGCCAGCGCGCCGTGGTGCCGAGAGTTCCAATGCGGCAGTCACCCGAGACCGAGTCGCCGAGTGAGTGGATGTCAGTGTCAATGTCTTCCACCTCGTGCAAGATGCGCTTGGCTCGTGCCAGCACCATTTCGCCCTCGTCGGTCAGCTCACCACTGGCACGATCAATGAGGGAACTGCCGAGTTCCTTCTCGAGACGGCTGAGGTGGGCCGAGATATTGGACTGCACCGTGTCAAGGGCCTTGGCAGCGGCAGAAAAGGACCCATGTTCCGAGATGGCAACAAGAGCCTGCAGTTGCTTCAATTCCACGGCTGACCCCCTGTGACACCTATCGCTAAAAACGATAGCAAGTATCGTGTCGTTCGACTGGAGTGCTAGGTCGTGAGGGGTGCATAATTTCTATTAACAAATCGCGCCGGTATTGCCCCCCAATAGCCGGCCGAAAGAACCCAACAGATGTTCCCCCAACATCGGGTTTCGGTTGAGAGGCCCCGCAGCAATGCGGGGCTTTTCCCATTCTTGGAACAGGCGTAGTCTTCGCCCGTGTCCCACGCCGCCTTTTTCGATCTTGACCGCACCCTGTTGTCGGGGGCATCAGCGCATGTCGTGAGCCGTGTCCTTCGGGAAACCGGAGTCGTGAATCGCAACATTCCAGGCGAATCGATTTTGTATCAAGTGTTTGAAACGTTCGGGGAGAACCTGCCGTCGATGGTGCTGGGACGTCAAGGTGTCCTTGCGATGAAGGGACACTCGCGTGATGTTGTTCGTGCAGCGGCAGAAACTGCAGCACCTGACCTTGTTGCAATGCTTCAGCCATTTGCTTCGAAGGTGATGGATGAACATCGAGCGAATGGATTGAAAGTTGTTCTTGCAACAACGACACCGCGCGATCTCATTGAACCATTTGCGAATCTCATTGGTTTTGATGCTGTCATCGCCACCACGTATGCGGTTGACGCAGACGGGAAGTACACAGGCGAGCTTGACGGTGTGTATGTATGGTCACGCGGCAAGCGCGATGCAGTGAAGTCATGGGCAAGCGAGAACAACATTGATCTCGCAGGCTCATTTGCATATAGCGACAGTGTCTTTGACGAACCCTTGTTGACGTCGGTCGGCAACCCCGTCTGTGTGAACCCAGATTGGCGTTTGCGTCTGATGGCCGCTGCGCGTCGTTGGCCCGTCACACATTTTGATGTTCCTGCGGGAGTTGCAAAGATTCCCGTCATTGGTCTGGAAGCGCAGCAGGCTCTCATGAAGTTTGCGCGTCCTGAAGCGTTCCCATATGCACGTTTCACGATTACTGGCACAGAAAACATTCCGAAAGATTCGGCAGCAATCATTTGTGGCAACCATCGCAGTTACTTCGACATTGCAGCCATCTCACTTGCTGTTGCAAAGACGGGTCGTGCAGTGCGCTTTCTTGGAAAGAAGGAAGTCTTTGATGCGCCAGTGATTGGCCCACTTGCAACAGCACTCGGTGGCATTCGTGTCGAGCGAGGTACGGGTAGCGATGAACCATTGCAAGCAGCCACAGAATCATTGGTGGCAGGTGACCTTGTGGCAATCATGCCGCAGGGCACCATCCCACGTGGACGTGCATTTTTTGACCCTGTTCTGAAAGGCCGTTGGGGCGCTGCACGATTAGCTGCAGAAACTAAAGCTCCATTGATTCCAGTGGGAATTTGGGGTACGGAAAAAGTGTGGCCACGTAACGCGAAGTTGCCGAACATCACCAACATCACTTCGCCACCTCAGGTCATCATCACGGTAGGTGCGCCTGTGCAGTTGTCGTACGCCGACCCTGACGCAGATACGAAACTCATCATGGAAGCCATTTCTGCGTTGCTTCCACCCGAAGGACGTGAGTATCGCGAACCGACGGAAGATGAACTGCGCCGCAGTTATCCGTCTAATTACAAAGGAGACCCGGACTCCGAAGAAGATCGTCGCCCGGGTCTCGATTGAGTTTTAATTTTATGAGCGATGTGATCGCTCGCGCTGACTACTTCGAGTTAGCAACTTTCTGACGCACGATGTTCAGTGCAGAACCTGCCTTGAACCATTCGACTTGCTCAGGGCTGAATGTGTGCTTTGCTTCGAAGTCAACGGTGGAACCGTCGGCCTTTGTGATGCGGCACTGCATTGGCTTGTCGGGCACGGGTGGAAGATTCAACACGCTGATGCGGTCTGTCTCTTCAATGGCGTCGTACGTTGCAGGATCCGAGAAGGTGAGTGGCACGAGGCCTTGCTTCTTCAAGTTTGTTTCGTGAATTCGAGCGAACGAACGAGCGAAGATAACAACGCCTCCACGGAAGCGAGGTTCCATTGCAGCGTGCTCACGTGATGAACCTTCACCGTAGTTCTGGTCACCAATGGCGCACCACTGCACGCCGGACTCGCCGTAATGCTTTGCAATGTCGGGGTAGCTACGACGTGAACCGTCGAGCGTGTCAAGACCAACGCCCACTTCGCCTCCGAATGCATTGACTGCACCAATGAAGAGGTTGCCCGAGATGTTCTCGAGGTGACCGCGGTAGGTGAGCCACTTGCCTGCAGCAGAGATGTGGTCGGTGGTGCACTTGCCCTGAGCCTTCATAAGGATGGGAAGCTCGAGGTAGTCCTTGCCATCCCATGCGTTGAAAGGTTGCAACAACTGCAAACGGTCTGACGTTGGGCTGACTTCAACTACAACATTGCTTCCATCTGCTGGAGGTGCAGTGAAGGTGTCAACGCCTGGGTCATAACCCTTTGCAGGAAGAATGTCGCCCTGTGGTGCATCCAACTTCACTTCAGTGCCATCGGCAGCAGTGATGGTGTCCACGGTGGGATCAAAGTCGAGACGACCAGAAAGAGCAATGGCCATCACGGTGTCGGGGCTTGTCACGAATGAGAGTGTGTTGGCCGAGCCGTCTGCACGCTTCGGGAAGTTGCGGTTGAAAGAGTTCACAATGCTGTTGGGCTTTGCTGTCTTATCTGCTGCGCGTTCCCACTGGCCAATGCAAGGTCCGCATGCGTTGGCGAGAACAGTTGCACCGATTGCCTCAAGGTCTGCAAGCAAACCATCGCGCTCGATGGTGGCGCGGATTTGTTCGCTACCTGGTGAGATGAGCAATTCTGTCTTCGCCTTCAAGCCCTTTGTAGCGGCTTGACGTGCGATTGATGCTGCACGGGTGATGTCTTCGTATGAAGAGTTGGTGCATGAACCAATGAGTGTTGCGGACACTTCCAATGGCCAATCGTTTTCACGAGCTGCTGCACCAACACCGTTTGCACCAATTTTGTGTGCGCGGTCAGGGGAGTGTGGACCATTGATGAGCGGTGTGAGCTTCGACAAGTCGATCTCAATAACTTGGTCGTACTGCGCACCATCGTCAGGACGAAGGTCTGCAGCAACCTTGTCGGCTGCAGCAGCAATTGCTTCGCGTCCTGTTGCACGCAAGTAGTCGCTCATGTTGCTGTCGTATCCGAACACGGAGCAAGTGGCGCCAATTTCTGCACCCATGTTGCAGATGGTTGCCTTGCCTGTTGCAGAGATGCTGTCAGCGCCAGGACCGAAGTATTCAGCGATGGCACCGGTGCCGCCTTCTACGGTGAGCTGACGAGCAACTTCCAAGATGACGTCCTTCGGGCTGCTCCAGCCGGACAATGTTCCGGTGAGCTTGATGCCGATGACCTTTGGCCAACGAACGTTGAAGGGGAATCCGGTCATGACGTCGACTGCGTCTGCACCACCAACACCGATGGCGACCATGCCGAGACCACCAGCGTTAGGGGTGTGGCTGTCGGTGCCGATCATCATGCCGCCAGGGAACGCGTAGTTCTCCAACACCACTTGGTGAATGATTCCGCTACCAGGTCCCCAGAAACCAACGCCGTACTTCGCACTCACGCTGCGCAGGAAGTCGTACACCTCGCGGTTGACATCGTTTGCATCTTTGAGGTCAAGCTTTGCGCCGACCTTGGCCAAGATGAGGTGGTCACAGTGCACAGTTGATGGCACTGCGGTGGTGGGAAGACCCGCAGTCATGAACTGCAGCAGAGCCATCTGTGCGGTGGCGTCTTGCATGGCAACACGGTCGGGGTTGAAGTCGGCGTAGCTACGGCCACGCTCCATCTCTTGACCCTTGGGGTCAACAAGGTGGTTGATGAGAATCTTCTCGGCCAAGGACAAGGGGCGACCGAGGCGCTCTCGACCAAGCGCGGCATTCGCGGGCAGCTTGGAGTAGACACCTTCGACTAATTCGATGGGGGTTCCGGCGGAAACAGCCATGGGGGCAACCTTTCGTCGTGCAAGTGAGATGGGGCTTGCTTTTTCTCTCTGTGTATACAACTCTAATACAAGTGAGAACTATCCGCTATCACCAGATTGCCGAAGAGCTGAGGGGTCGAATTCTTAGTGGCGCCTATGCGGCGGGGCGTCTCATGCCGAGTGAATCGGATCTTTCTAATGAGTTTGATGTCAGTCGCGTCACCGTTCGCAAAGCATTGGAAGTGCTGCGTGAAGATGGGCTTGTTGATTCACGGCAGGGGTTTGGCTGGTTTGTGGCGGGGGAGACTGTGCGTCAACCGTTGGCTCGCTTGGCCACGATTGAAGAGCAGATGCGTGATTCGGGTGCGGCCCCTGAGCGCCGAGTTTTGGAGTTTGCCTTCGAGAAGGCGCCAAAGGATGTTGCTACTTCATTAGGAACCTCGCAGGTGCTGCGTGTACGTCGAGTGAATTTGGCTGATGGTGAACCATTCGCCATTGTCACGGTGTGGTGTTCCGCAGACTTGGGTCAGAACTTGTCGCGGGCTGACGTCGAACGTTCACCGTTCTATGAGTTGCTAGATGTGCCGCTTGCGGGTGCAACGCAAACGATTGGTGCCGATGCTGCAACAACGGAAGAAGCTGAACTCTTGAAGGTTCCTGTCGGTTCGCCGGTGTTGCGCTGCTTGCGTACAACGTCGAGTATCGAAGGAAAGACCGTTTTGTTCTCGCGTCACGTATTTCCTGCACATCGCACGGAATTCGTTGTGGACTTGCCGTTCGTCGATCAGTCGATCGCACCAAGCGGCCTTCGTCTTGTCGACTAGTTCCTTACGACAGAAACTGCTTCGTCCATCCGGCGTAATCCTTCGCTAAGCCATCGCGCATCGCGGTAATGAGTTCCGCGCGTAAACGCTTCTTACTGTGATTATGTGCGTCCATGTTCAGAGCAAGGAATGACTTCGCAGTATTCATCGCAGTCTCCATCAGTGCTGACTCATCGACAACAAGATCAAGGAAGCCTGTTTCCACTGCATTCTCTGGTGTGAATGCTTCTGCCAACAGCACCGAACGACTGAGTGCCGCAGGTGTGACGCGATGACGAAGAATTTCAATCGTGGAGAATGGCATTGTCATGCCGATTGCAACTTCATTCGCGGAGTAGCGATAGTTGCCCTTGATGCCGATGCGGTAGTCGCAGCTTTCGAGCAAGAACACTCCCATAGCGATTGCATGACCTGAACAGGCAGCAATGACAGGAGTGGGGAAGGTGAGTAAACGAATTGCCAACTCAAGTCCGCCGTTCAGCATGTCGACTGCAGGTTGACCGCTAGCGGCAAGTGTCTTGAGGTCGAAACCTGCAGACAAGATGCCCGCACGTCCAGTGAGAATGACGGGCGCACCATCTCTCTCTGCTTGATCAAGTGCTTCGTTCAGGCCGGCTTGCAGCGTGAGTGACACGGCATTGGCTTTGCCATCGTCCATCGTGATGACAGCGATGCCATCGGTCAATGCATACGTGACGGGGGAAGTCATGTGACTACCACTTGTCCCAGTGAAGAACCTTGCTGAGTGGCTCGCGCTTTGCTGGCTTGAAATCTGTACCAATCGTGTACGCGATGGGGAAGAGACCGCCCTGTGTCACCTTGTCGTATGGAATGCCAAGCAAATCGGCTGCTTCCTTTTCGCCCTCATTCATGAGGTGAATAGTGGTCCACGCTGAACCCATGCCACGCTCGCGAAGAGCAAGCATGAAGCTCCACACGGCGGGAAGCAAAGAGCCCCAGGCGCCGGCCGTTGCAAATGATGGCAAGTTGTCCAGGCGGCCGTCGATGCACGGAATCATGAGAAGAGGAGCCTTCTCAAAATTGTCGGCCAGGTAACCGGCGGAGTCACGGACAAGTTCCATACGCTCGCCGCGGGTGTCGCCACTGCCGTATTGACGGCCAGGCATGCTTGCGTACATTTCCCAGTTCTTGCGATAGATGTCGGCGAGAGCCTTCTTCTTTGCTGCGTCCTCCACGATGATCCAGTGCCAGCCCTGGCTGTTAGAGCCGGTGGGTGCCTGCAATGCGATCTCGAGACACTCTTCGACAATCTCGCGCTCTACTGGCTTTTCAAAATCCAGGCGCTTGCGCACGCTGCGTGTTGTCTTGAGGACTTCGTCTGCTGAAAGGTTCAAATGCATCTGGGCAGTCTGCCACGGGTTCGGTGTCGTTCGTTACTTGGGGGCGTGGCAAGATGACGGGATGAGCGACAGAGTCACTATCTCCATTTCCGACGGCATTGCCGACGTTCGTTTCAATCGTGCAGACAAGCGCAATGCTCTTGACGGCGAACAATTTCAAGCCATTGTTGATGCGGGTGAATCACTAAAGACGAACAAGAAGGTTCGTGTCGTCGTCGTCTCGGGTGAAGGTGCGTCGTTCTGTGCAGGTCTTGACCTTGCGTCCATGGGCGCAATGGCAGGTGGCGGAGAACGTGACTCGTCAGAGAAGCAGCCATCTGCAGGTGACATGCAAGAAGGCCGAATCACGCATCTCGGTCAGCAATCCGCGTGGGTGTGGCAGGAAGTGCCTGTCCCTGTGATTGCCGCTGTTCATGGCCACGCCCTTGGCGGCGGTTGCCAGATTGCTCTGGGTGCAGACATTCGCATCGCTCATCCCGACACCAAGTTCTCGGTTCGTGAGACGTACTGGGGTCTTGTGCCTGACATGGCCGGCACTGTTCTGCTGCAGGGTCTTGTTCGCCCCGACATCATGAAGGACATTGTGATGTCCGCTCGCATCTTTGATGGTCGGGAAGCTCATGAAATCGGTGTGGTGACTCGCTTGTCGGACACCCCTCGTGAGGATGCTTTTGTCTATGCCGAGGAAATCTGCAAGCGCAGTCCCGATGCCGTACGCGGCGCCAAAGAACTCTTGAATCGCATGACTCTTGATTTCGCAGCCGCTCAGTTCGCAGCAGAACGTCGCATTATTGGCAGCCTCATTGGCGGCCATAACCAGCGTGAATCAGTGATGAGCGACTTCGAAAAGCGTGCTCCGGCGTATATCGACCCTAAGTAGTGCCGAAACAGGGGTCACACCTCTAATTCCCTTGTGAGACAAGGCGAGGCTGGATAGCCTTTATCTCTGCTCGGGTCAGCGTCGCCCCGGGAGAACAATCTCATTCTCCGCCGTGCTCTGCACGGTTCCTGAAGGACTAGACGCTCATGAACCCAGATCTCCCCGCTGCCCACGGTCTCTATGACCCTCGGTTCGAACACGACGCTTGTGGCGTTTCTTTCGTGGCCAACATCAAAGGTGCTCGTAGTCGCGAGATTGTCACTCTGGGACTGACCGCTCTCACCAACATGGAGCACCGCGGTGCAACGGGTGCAGAGCCAGACACCGGCGACGGCGCTGGCATTCTGATTCAGATTCCCGATGCGTTCCTTCGCGCGGTTGCAGGCTTCGAACTTCCTGCTGCAGGTTCCTATGCAGTGGGAATTGCGTTCCTTCCACAATCCGCTGGTGATGTAGCAACGGCTGTAGCCACGGTTGAAAAAATTGTTTCCGAAGAAGGACTTCGTCCACTGGGTTGGCGCGATGTTCCTGTGAACCCCGACTGTCTTGGTGCATCAGCTCGCGCTGTGATGCCAACGGTGCGTCAGTTCTTTCTCGATGATCCTGCAGGCGCATCTGGCATTGACCTCGACCGCAAGATCTTCATCGCGCGCAAGCGGATTGAGCATGAACTCACGGGCACGATGCGCACGTACTTCTCATCACTGTCGGCACGAACAATCGTGTACAAGGGCATGCTCACAACACCAGAACTTGAGCAGTTCTTCCCTGACCTCTCTGATGAGCGCATGGAATCTGCAATTGCATTGGTGCACAGCCGTTTCTCAACAAACACCTTCCCGTCGTGGCCATTGGCTCACCCATATCGCTTCATTGCACACAACGGTGAAATCAACACGGTGCAAGGCAACCGTAACTGGATGCGCACCCGTGAGGCTTTGCTTGCCAGCAACTTGATTCCGGGTCTTGATCGTGCGTTCCCGATTTGTACGCCTGGCATGTCGGACTCCGCAAGCTTTGACGAAGTGTTGGAGCTTTTGCATCTCGCCGGCCGCTCACTTCCGCATGCGCTGCTGATGATGATTCCTGAGGCATGGGAAAACAACGAGCGCATGGATCCAAAGAAGCGTGCGTTCTATCAATTCCACTCATCGATGATGGAACCTTGGGATGGCCCCGCCGACGTGTGCTTCACCGACGGAACTCTCATTGGTGCAGTGCTTGACCGCAATGGTCTTCGCCCCGGTCGCTATTGGATCACGAACGATGACCTCGTCGTTCTTGCATCTGAAGCAGGCGTGTTGAACATCGACCAGTCGCGCATTATTCGCAAGGGTCGTTTGCAGCCAGGCCGTATGTTCCTTATCGATACCGCACAGGGTCGTCTCATTGACGACGATGAAGTGAAGATGGCACTTGCTGCTGAACATCCATACGAAGAGTGGTTGGAAAGGGGCGTCACGTATCTCGATGCACTTCCTGCTCGCGAGCATGTGGTGTTTAGTGCGGACAGCGTTGCTCGCCGGCAACAAATGTTTGGTTACACCGAAGAAGAACTCAAGATCATTCTTGCTCCGACAGCAAAGAACGCCATGGAGCCACTTGGTTCAATGGGCACCGACACGCCAATCGCCGTGTTGTCATCGCGTTCACGTTTGTTGTTCGATTACTTCCAGCAATTGTTCGCTCAGGTGACGAACCCACCACTCGACGCTATTCGCGAAGAAGTGGTGACCGCCGTGGGTACCAGCATCGGACCAGAAGCCAACTTGTTGACACCAGGACCAGAAAGCTGTCGCCAGCTCGCACTTCCTTTCCCAATCATTGACAATGATGACCTCGCAAAGATCATCCATATCAATGACGATGCAACACATCCGCAGCTCGCTGCAGTCGTAGTGAGCGGTTTGTATCGAGTTGCTGATGGTGGCGCAGGCCTTCGAACTGCCCTTGACAAATTGCGCGCTGAAGTGAGCGATGCAATTAAGAACGGTGCACGAATCATTGTGTTGTCTGACCGCAACTCAGACGACGTTTACGCACCTATCCCATCGTTGCTGATGACGAGTGCTGTGCATCATCACCTCATTCGTGAGAAGACTCGTACGCAGGTGGGTCTTGTTGTGGAATGTGGCGATGCGCGCGAAGTGCATCACATGGCATTGCTCATCGGTTTTGGAGCTGGTGCAGTGAATCCGTACCTCGCATTCGAAACCATCGAAGGCATGATTGCGGCCGACAACGACACCGGTATGTATGGCTTGGGTGGCATGGATCCCCACAAGGCTGTCAAGAACTACATCAAGGCATCTGGCAAGGGCGTTTTGAAGGTCATGTCGAAGATGGGTGTTTCCACCGTTGCTTCGTACACCGGCGCACAAATCTTCGAAGCGATTGGTTTGGCAACAGATCTCGTCGAAGAGTTCTTCACCGGAACCGTGTCTCGCTTGGGTGGTATCGGTCTTGATGAAATTGCAGCGGAAGTTGCAACTCGTCATGCAACCGCACATCCAAAGCGTCCTGATCTTCGTGCACACCGCAAGTTGGAAGTAGGCGGCGAGTACCAGTGGCGTCGTGAAGGTGAACATCACCTCTTCAACCCAGAAACGGTGTATCGCTTGCAGCACTCCACTCGTGCAGGCCGCTACGACATCTTCAAGCAATACACAGCAGACGTTGATGATCAGTCAAAGCGTCTTGCAACATTGCGTGGTCTCTTTGAATTGCGCACGGGTGTCCGTCCTGCAGTTTCCATTGATGAAGTCGAGCCCGTTTCCGAAATCGTGAAGCGATTCTCGACGGGTGCAATGAGCTACGGCTCCATTTCGGCAGAAGCGCACGAAACATTGGCAATTGCCATGAACCGCATGGGCGCAAAGAGCAACACCGGTGAAGGTGGCGAAGACCCCGAGCGTTTCGTGCCAATGGCAAACGGTGACTCAAAGCGTTCCGCAATCAAGCAGGTTGCCTCTGGTCGCTTCGGTGTCACTAGCGAGTACTTGGTGAACGCAGATGACATTCAGATCAAAATGGCTCAAGGAGCAAAGCCCGGTGAAGGTGGACAGCTTCCTGGTCACAAGGTGTATCCATGGGTCGCAAAGACTCGTCACTCCACCCCAGGCGTCGGACTCATTAGTCCTCCTCCTCACCACGACATCTATTCGATTGAAGATCTCAAGCAGCTCATCCACGACTTGAAGAATGCAAACCCAGAAGCACGTGTTCACGTGAAGTTGGTTGCTGAAGTCGGTGTCGGAACAGTTGCTGCCGGTGTCAGCAAGGCAAAGGCAGACGTTGTTCTCATCTCTGGTCACGACGGTGGTACAGGCGCTTCGCCTTTGACATCGTTAAAGCACGCTGGCGCACCATGGGAACTTGGCTTGGCCGAAGCACAGCAAACACTCATGTTGAACGGTCTTCGTGACCGCATCGTGGTGCAGGCTGACGGCCAGATGAAGACAGGTCGCGACGTTGTCATCGCAGCATTGCTCGGTGCAGAAGAATTCGGATTTGCTACTGCGCCGTTGGTAGTCAGCGGTTGCGTGATGATGCGCGTGTGTCACCTCGACACGTGCCCCGTCGGCATCGCAACGCAGAACCCAACTCTTCGCGCTCGTTTCTCAGGCAAACCAGAGTTCGTCGTGAACTTCTTCGAATACATCGCTGAAGAAGTTCGTGAACATCTTGCTGCCCTGGGCTTCCGTTCATTGCAGGAAGCGATTGGTCATGTCGACATGATCGATTCCAAGAAGGCAGTGGAGCACTGGAAAGCCAAGGGTCTTGACATTGCGCCAATTCTTGAGACACCGCAGAACCCATATGGCCAAACACCATTTAGTTCTGTTGGTCAGGAACATGGTCTTGAAGATGCATTGGACAACGAGCTCATCGCGCAGGCAAAGGATGCAATTGCAGACGCTCGTCCTGTGAAGATTTCAATGCCCATCATCAACGTGAACCGCACGACGGGAACCATGCTGGGTTACGAAGTGACGAAGGCATGGGGTGGCGCAGGCTTGCCTGATGGCACCATCGATATTCACTTCACTGGTGCAGCTGGACAAAGCTTCGGCGCATTCGTGCCTGCAGGTATTCAAATGCGCCTGGAAGGTGACGGTAACGACTTCGTCGGTAAGGGGCTCTCTGGCGGTCGTCTCATCTTGCATCCTCATCGCGATGCAACATTTGCGGCTGAAGAAAACGTCATCGCAGGCAACGTTGTTGGTTATGGCGCAACGGGTGGAGAGATCTTCATTCGTGGTGTTGTAGGTGAGCGTTTTGCTGTTCGTAACTCCGGTGCCACATTGGTGGTTGAAGGTGTTGGCGACCACGGATGCGAATACATGACTGGCGGACGTGTTGTTGTTCTCGGTGCAACTGGCCGCAACTTTGCAGCTGGCATGTCTGGCGGTATCGCCTATGTGTACGACCCAGATGGTGTGTTCGCATCAAATGTGAACTACGAGATGGTGGAACTTGAACCTGTCGCTGGCGAAGACGATGAATGGTTACGTGCCGCCATCGCGCGCCACGGCGAATTCACTGGTTCCGCAGTGGCAGAACGCGTGCTCAACGCCTGGACAGTCGAAGTGGCAAAGTTCCGCAAGGTCATGCCACGCGATTACAAGAAGGTGCTCACCGTGATGGCTGCTGCGAAAGCAGAAGGTCTTGACGAAGCACAAACAGCAGATCGAGTAATGGAGGCATCACGTGGGTGAGACAACTGGTTTCCTGAAGTGGGGTCGTTCAGGCCCAACACGACGTCCCGTCGAGTTGCGTTTGAAGGACTGGAAAGAGGTCTACGAGCCTTTCGATTCGTCGAAACTCAATGAGCAGGCCGGACGATGTATGGATTGCGGTATTCCGTTCTGCAACAACGGCTGTCCGCTCGGCAACCTCATTCCTGACTGGAACGACTTGGTGTATCGCGGTCACTGGCAAGAAGCCATCGAACGTCTGCATGCAACAAATAATTTCCCAGAGTTCACGGGTCGTCTGTGCCCAGCGCCATGCGAATCTGCATGCGTCCTTGGTGTGAACCAAGACCCCGTGGCAATCAAGCAGGTCGAAGTCGAGATCATCGATCATGCATGGAGGGAAGGATGGGTTGTCCCGCAAGTTCCTTCCATTAAGACAGGGAAGCGCGTTGCTGTCATTGGTAGCGGTCCTGCTGGCCTTGCAGTTGCTCAGCAGCTCACTCGTGCCGGTCATGATGTTGTCGTTCTTGAACGTGCAGATCGAATTGGCGGTCTGCTCCGTTATGGCATTCCTGAATTCAAGATGGAAAAGAGCCATCTCGATCGTCGTCTTGAACAAATGCGTGGAGAAGGAACAGAGTTCCGTACCAACGCTGATGTCGGCGGAAGCATCGACATTGAAGTTCTGCGCGCATCGCATGACGCGATTGTTCTTGCATGCGGCGCCACAGAGCGTCGTGACCTCAATGTTCCTGGCCGTGAACTGAAGGGCATCCATCAGGCGATGGAGTACCTGCCGATTGCGAACAAGGTGCAAGAAGGTGACTCCACGACGTATGACATTGATGCCAAGGGTAAGAACGTCGTCATTATTGGTGGCGGCGACACGGGTGCTGACTGCTTGGGTACAGCTTTGCGTCAAGGTGCAAAGCAGGTCATTCAGTTGGAGATCATGCCTCGTCCTTCGGATACACGTGCGACGGGCAACCCATGGCCACAGTTTGCATTTGTCTACAAGGTGACCTCGGCTCATGAAGAGGGTGGCGAGCGCATGTACAGCGTCAACACCGAACGCTTCATTGATGACGGCAACGGCAACGTTCGTGCACTCTTGCTGCATGAAGTGGAAATGGTGAACGGCAAGTTCGAGAAGAAGGAAGGCTCGGATCTTGAGATCCCTGCAGACCTTGTGTTCTTGGCAATGGGTTTCGTTGGACCTGAAAAGGGTTCTTGGCTCGACCAGCTTGGCGTTGCATTCGATGAGCGTGGCAACGTTGCTCGTAACGACAGTTACGAATCCAATGTTCCTGGCGTCTTTGTCGCTGGTGACATGGGTCGCGGTCAGAGCCTGATCGTGTGGGCGATTGCAGAAGGTCGTGCATGCGCGGCCGGAGTCGACCGTGCATTGATGGGCGAGACAGCGCTTCCCGCTCCCATCCCACCGACGGCACGTCCGCTGGTCTAAATCGGTTGAGCCGATGCGCCACCAATCAGGTGGCGTCAGGCTCTACTGTTGATACGTGTTCAAAACCCCCTCACAGCAGTCCATCGGTCGCATCGTCGCCGTTGTTGCGTGCACGCTAGGGGCCAGTGTTTTTGGTGCTGCGTGTGGTGGCGACACTTTGGGTGTTGCAACCACTGTGGTCAACGTGACGCCGACCAACTTCGCCACCATTCCGCCTGTTGCCAGCACGGCCCCAGGCACCACCACCACGTTGCCTGCTGGTGCAGTCGGTTCGGAAACCACATACACAGTGCAACTCGGTGACTCACCAATTTCTGTTGCTTCGAAATACAACATCTCCGTGACAACATTGCTCGCGTATAACGCGTGGGTTGATCCAAAACAGTTTCCTTACCCTGGAACCGTCATCAAGATTCCGGCGAGTGCTGTGGTGAACCCCACGCAGAACACCACGGTCAATGGCGGTACCGCTGCTCCTGGCGTCAAAGTGAAAGCAGGTTGTGAAAATCACACTGCTGGCACGTATGCGATTCAGTCGGGTGACTCTTTGTGGCTGATTCAGAACAAGTTCAAGTCGTGTTTCACGATCGGTGCACTTCTCAGTGCAAACAACTGGCCCGATGTGCAATCCGTGGTGTTGCTGCAAGGGCAAAACATCAACATCCCCGCCGCGGGATAACTAGTTAATGCGCTGTATTGCGCTTGCGACGTGTGTGGCGCTCGATTGCGTGATCCACTAACTCATCAATGAGTTGCGAGTAAGGAAGCCCACTTGCTTCCCACATTTTTGGATACATCGAGATAGGGGTGAAGCCTGGGATGGTGTTGATCTCATTGCAGAGGAATCCACGACCGTCTTCTTCATAAAAAAAATCGACGCGTGCCATGCCTTCGCAACGAAGTGTTTCGTACGCACGTACTGCAAGCGCACGTAATTCATCACTTTCAGCACTTGTCAATGGTGCAGGAATCATGAGCGTTGCGGAGTCTGTGACGTACTTGTCTTCGTAGTCGTAAAACTCTTTGCCGGGCTTAATTTCGCCAACGACCGATGCACGTGGTGTGCGATTGCCAAGAACTGCAACTTCTAATTCGCGAGCGGTGACGGACTCTTCAATGACAATCCATTGGTCGTATGTGACTGCAAGAGCGACTGCTGCTTGTAGTTCTGCGGCGTCATGTGCTTTGGTCACACCGACTGATGAACCCATATTGGCGGGTTTGACGAAGAGCGGATATCCGAGATCATCCGCAATTGCGTTAAGTGCGGCGATGGACACTTTGTCTTCACGAATCGTTGCGTAACGCACTTGTGGGATGCCTGCCTGAGCAAAAACATCTTTCGCCATTCCTTTGTCCATTGCGACGGCACTGGCAAGAACTCCGCTGCCGACATAGGGAAGATCGAGCAACTCGAGTAGCCCTTGCACAGTTCCGTCTTCCCCCATTGGTCCATGCAGAAGTGGCATGACAACGACAGAACCTTGCTCTGAGAGAGAAGTGATGACGCTGGAAGAGGTGGCATCGCCTGTTGCAGTCAATCGCTCGGGAAGTTCAGCGGGGTTTGTGCCGCCCTGAGGAAGTTGTGAGAGATGGGGAGTAGACCAAGAACCGTCACGACTAATCGCAATTGCGACGGTGCGGTATTTGGATGGATCTGCAGCGCGCAAAACATGAGATGCAGTGACGCAGCTGACGTCATGCTCCGCAGACTGACCGCCATAAATCACAACAAGAGTGGTTCGTTGGGGGGCGGTGTCCATCGATAAGACGGTACTCGCCACTAGGGTCGAATCATGCGCATCAAGGCCTCTCAAGTGGCGCTCATCACGGGCGGAACCCTTGTGGGTCAAGACATCGAAGCATGGGCTCTCTCTTTTGACTCCCGAGCAATCAAGCCTGGTCATGCATTTGTGGCCATCGTTGCCGAACGTGACGGTAACGATTTTGTTGGCGCGGCTGCTTCTAAAGGTGCGGCGTTTGCAATCGTGTCCCGCGGGCGCGCCATTGCAGAAATTTCCTGTGTGGAAGTGGATGACGCCACTGCTGCACTTGCCCTGCTTGGTCGTGCTTTACGGGAGCAATTGGCCTCAACCCTTGATGGACGAATCATCGGCATCACTGGTTCGGCGGGAAAGACCAGTGCAAAGAATTTGGTCCGTGCAGTGTTGCAGGCAGGTTTTGGCCCCGTTCATGCAGCGGACGCTTCATTGAACAACGACATCGGTGTTCCTGTCACGATTGCGAATGCGCCCGACGATGCGGCTGCACTTGTGATTGAAATGGGCATGCGTGGATTCCATGAGATCGGTCGCCTGTGCGAGATTGCTCAGCCAGTCATTGGCCTCGTGACGAATGTGGGAGATGCACATGGAGAACGTCTGGGTGGACCTGATGGTATTGCGAAAGCAAAGGGTGAATTGATTGCTGCACTGCCGGCACATGGAACTGCTGTTCTGAACGCAGATGACGTTCGTGTCCTCGCAATGCGGTCGTTGACCTCTGCACGAGTGATCACATTTGGTAAGAGCGATGATGCGGATGTCAAGTACCGAGTTGTTGAGACTGATGGTGATGGTCGTTGTACAGCAGAGTTCGCATTTGAAGGCGACACGGTCACTGCAACTCCGATGTTGCCCGGAGAGCACATGGTGTCGAACTCAGCGGCTGCGATTGCTGTCGGCATTGCTGTTGGCATGAACTTGAACATCGCAGCAAAAGGAATCGGCAAAGAAGCTCTGGAGACTGGCCGAATGTGTTGGCTG
>Ga0222712_10003333_pt1 | contig 17578 bp, 16 predicted proteins | sample C33_657DmetaG_FD_165043 | JGI IMG/M metagenome (GOLD analysis project Ga0222712, IMG submission 165043) | Estuarine water microbial communities from San Francisco Bay, California, United States - C33_657D | ecosystem: Environmental > Aquatic > Marine > Unclassified | place: USA: California...
TCATGAGGGAAGTCTAAATTTATAGGGGGAAGTTAGTTGTGAAATGACCGGTTAGAGTTTTAGCGAAGCTTCTCTAGCCGCTCCGCAACGCCCTCATAGTTTGGCTCATCGACAAGAATCTTCTCCAGATCCTTGACCGCCATCGACTTTTTGCCGAGAGCGATATAAGTATCAGCCCTCTCAAAGCGAGCTCTATGGAGCAGCTCTTGAGATCTATCCTTCTTTGCAAGGGCGCGTTTAAAGCATTCAAGGGCTGCCTCATGAAGGCCCTTCCCTCGGAAGGCAACCCCGCGCAAGATCAAGAGCATTGCGGTGATGTCGCCATCATTTTCAACATCCTCAGTTGTCTGGATTGCTCCATCGAAGTTCTTCATCGAGATTTCAATATCTGCAATAGAGACCGCGACCAGCGGTTCAGGATCCAACTCACTCAACACGTTGAGTGCATCTTCAAAGCGAGCACTATCTTGCAAGACTTCTGCATAGATAAAGCCAAAGAGCTGCTCGTTATAGGGCAGGAAGACCCAGATGCCTGGTGTGATGCGAGTCTGCGGATATATGGCAGAGAGATATTTGATCACTAATTTATCAGCGAAGATTGTTTCGCGGTTCTTCCAGAGGCCATCAGCCCAACTCTTTGCTTGCTCTCGATGCTGTGGATCGATAATCGAATGGATAAAGGTGACTAGCTCAAGTGGATATCGGAGATCTTCATGTTCGGCTCGGAGCGACTTTGCCTTTGCGATGACCTCATCGGCTGTATCTGGATGTTCATGATGATAAACATCGAGTAGAAATTTGCTCAGCGCCTTCTCTGCCTTACTTGCAAAGATGCCGGGGCTTGGAATGATCGAGCCCATAGATTCGCGGAGCTCTGCAGCCTCTACCTCTCTCGTTCTGCCTGGCTCTGAGGAATTTCTTGTAGTTCTTCTCCCACTACTGAGCGTCTCTGTTGCATAGAGGCCGGTGCCGGGGATGCCGGCGCTTACCGTGCGGCGACCTTTGGAGTTGATGGTGTAGCGAGCTCCTGGGATGCCGAAGGAGAGACCCACTGTGCTCTTGCTGAAGTTCAATCTGACGCCAGGCATCAACTTCATCGATTTGCGGAAGCGAATACTCATAGCGGCAACTCTACAAGGGCAGAGATGAAATTGCCCCTTAAATCATTGACCGGTCACCCTCTGACAAGGCCAATAGCCGCTGACAATAATTGCGCCAGAAGAAGAGGAGAGTAAATGTCTATCACCCAGGATTTCCAGAAGGTAATCGATTCTTATCGAGCTTTAGGCAGTGATGATTTTCGAGCTGCCGAGATAATTGTCGATGAGTTCCTGGAAGACCTGACAGGGCTTGAGGACTTTGTAGATCAAGGCGAACGTGAATCTGATGAGCACTTCAATGCTCGAGTGCGTAAATCACTCAAGCAAATTGCCCCGCTCGTTGGAAATATCCCAGAGCGTGAGCTTTCATCAGCGCTCTCCTTTAAATTTATGGATGGCTCTTTCTATGTTGATGACTTCTCCCAACCAGAGGCGCTTCTCGCATCAATCTCTGACTTCATCATCTGTGCTGAGATAAGCAACTTAGGTCGCTGGTATTCAGAAGATTGGGCCCGCGATCAGGTAGTTGAATTTGTCTCTGAGAGCAGCCCTGACTCTGCAGAGACAATCGCAGATTACGTTAAAGAGCGAATTGCTGAGAGCAAGGATGCAGACCATAAGGCTATGTTGAAGACTTTCCGCGCTGCTCTGATTACAGGGTCATCTGGTGGGACAAGTGCTGTTGCGACAACTTCTTCAGCATCTGCTGGGCTCGCGGCGCTTGCCAATTCAGGAGATGAGACCGTTCGCGAAGCATTCGCTAATGATAAGAAGTTGATGAAGCACCTCACCTCTTATGTTCCTGCAGCTCTTGACCTTAACTTCATTACAAACCTATGGGGAAGCTCAGATCCGGCAAAGGGTGAGGATCTGATTATCTTTACCAACCTACACCTCATGCTCATTGGCCCTGGTTATGGTGGATGGCTCGATGGTGGAACTTCAGGCGATGTCTATATCCCTAATCAGAATATTGATCACCTCTCACTGGGTACTGCCCATCACGTGCAATACTCAGGTTTTACCTCATCGGAAGCCAACTACTGGACCTTAGCGATTATCACCACAGATGGTGCGGTCTATGAGCGCTATCTCGCTTTAGGAAATGGCGAGAAGCAGATCAATGAGAGCCGTCAGAGATTGACTCATATCTTCCAATACCTCGCCAACTTCTTTACCGTGACGGTAGATGGTGGCCATGCAGAGAGTTCAGATGGTTACACAACCACGATGAGCTATGGAGTCTGGAACTCTTTCTAGGCAAGAGCTGCGCCTTATCAGCGTAAGAAGCTGAATATCTATATCTGGTGTTTACTTCGCCACTTTTGTAGTTTTTAAGAATGCGATGATCTGCTCTGCATAGTTGGTCGGAAGTTTGGGGCTATGGAGACCACCTGAGATGCGCCAGAGCGCCGTTGGTGCTTTGCATCCTTCAACGGTGTGAATGGTTGTCTCAGCTCCTTGGATGCTGCGATCGAAATCTTTCTTCTTCAAGGCTATCTGGGTAAAGGGTGAGGCCTTGCATCCATTTGCCTTTGCGATGCGGTTGACCGTCTCTTCCGCTCCTGTGTAGGGATGGAAGTTGTGTACTCCCCCCGCGAACTTAATGGTGGAATCGTCGGTGCCGTGAATCTGTAAGAAAGTAAATGGCTTCTCACTCTCACATTGCTGACCACTATCCATAGCTCCGGCGAGAGAGACAACGCCTGCGATGCGACCTGTGGTGCAGGCAAATGCGATCGACATAAATCCACCATTGGAGTGTCCGACCATATAGATATGGTCTTGATCGACAGGAAGTTGAAGGGCTATCTCATCGATTAGAGCGTTGAGATAGGTAATGTCATCGATATCGATTCCCGGCTTCTGACAACAGGCCTTTGCTGCATTCCAGACCCGACGGCCATCGAGACCAATCGTTCCATCGGGGGCGAGGAAGATCATTCCTGCCTTCGTGGCGGCTGCGGCAAGCTTTGTATTCTTCTCTTGACGTTCCCCACTCGATGAGGCGCTATGGAGCAAGATCATTAGCGGCGCAGGCTTCGTCAGCTTGGCTGGCAGTTGCACAGTCACAGGACGATCTCCGCCCACAACAAGTGCCGTCTTCGCTGCAATCGCGGGCGCAGCTGATGCAACCACTACGAGAGCAGTGGTGATTGCCAATCGACGCAGGTTGGTTGAGAGAGCCACCTGCGTAATCTAATGGCTTACTTGACTCCCGTCACGGTGATTGCCTGTGTGCGATAGACCGAGTTACGGGTATCGCTACCTGCATATCCAAAGGTGACCAAGCAGCTTCCATTTGCCACTCCAGTTACAGTGAATTGGGTATGGGTGCCTGATGATTGAACGTATGGTCCGACGTTAGAGACGGAACAGACACCCGGTGTAGTCGAGATAGCAGTTGAGATGTGGCCGATGCTATTGAGGCCATTATTCATCGAAGCATTGAGGAATCGGTTCTCAACCACGAAGAGCTCTGAAGTCTTTCCGACGATGATGGTTGATAGACGATTAAGTCGTACTGACATACCCGCCTTGTTGTAAGTAATTGTTCGAATGACCGGTGACGCAGCTGCCCAGCGATCATCGCCCGGCTGGGTCGCTTCGATGGTGCAGATATTTCCATTGCCGACAATCCCTGCAACTGTAGTCAGTGAGTAGCCGGTGGTAGTAGGTGTGAGCGCACAAACATTTGGAGTCAATGAACGAACAGCTACAGGTAATCGCGATCCAGAGGATGGAACTACTGACATTACCGCTCCGATATCGCTTGTAGTCGGCATGCTCATGCCGATGCTCTGACGAGCATTAGCGCCAGGCTCTGGCGTTGTCATGCCGGAAATTGTCTTGCTTACAGATGTTGTAGAAGCAAGCCAGTAGCTATTGCCTGCGAATGAGACATTGAGCTGACATGTTCCGTTCCAAATCGCCTTCACAGTTGCCCGTGAATGTGCGGTCGAACTTCCCACATAGTTTGAAGATACGACCTTACATATAGTAGGCGTTGCGCTAGTAATTACTAGCGGAGCCTCTCCCGCTTGAGATTCATTGAGCGTTGGCTGAGATGAGCTCTTTACGAGGAGATCCAGAGTTGTACCTGCTGTGCTGATTGCACCGCTCCATGTGGCAGCAACAATTGTGCTCTCCTTGCGTAGCGCAATAGCACGAATCGTAATTGCTGCCGCGGCATAGCGGTTATCGCCTTCCTGAGACGCAATTACGTAGCAGTAGGAGTATGAAGATGATGGGAGCGGTAGGACATAGTTCAACACTGTCTGTGAATCAATGCTCTCAATCTTGCAGATAGATGGTGTGTTAGTTGTGAATGTCACTGGCAGACCTGAGGTTGAGGTCGCTGTGAGGACCGTTGGTGCACCACCATAGAATCGAGAGGAAGGTGCGTTGAAGGTAATTGTCTGAGCAATACGTACCCAGCGGATACTGCGAGTAACGATCGGAGCTGCTGACCAACGGCTATCACCTGCTTGCGATGCCTGAAGGATGCAGGTATTCGCATCTCCCGACAGTCCAGAGGCACCAGTCACTGCATAGCTGCCATCAGAGTTCTGAGAGATGAGACAGATTGCAGGAGTTGTCGTTGTGATTACCACTGGCAAGTTTGATGTCGCCTTGGCAGTCAACTGAAGCTTCATACCGAAAGGCGCACTCGATTGAGGTGAGAATGTAATCGCCTGTGTTGCACCAGATCCTGGCTCTGGAGTCGTTATACCGCTAACAGCAACAGCAGTCGTATACATGACGGCAACTGCGTAAGGGCTGCCCTCGAACTTGACCGAAATGATGCAGCTTCCATTCCAAAGAGCCTTGATAGTTGCACGTGTATGAGCGGTCTCTGAACCAACATATTCGGCCGATCCAACGACACATACCTTCGGTGTAGATGAGGTGAAGGTCAGCGGAGTTGTTCCAGTAGTTGTTTCGTTAAGTCGAACGCCTGCTGAGTCATTAATGACAACATTGAGCGATGAGCCGCTCACGGTGGGAGCAGCTGCCCAGGTGTTCTTGAGAACTACATATGGACGCTTCCAGAGGATTGTTCGGATTGTTGAGGCCGGCGCCCAGCTCGCATCACCGGCTTGTGAAGCAGTGATGGAACATATGTTGGAATCTCCCGACAATCCAGCCGCCGATGTTACAAAGTAAGCACCAGCTGAATTCTGGGAGATGGAGCAGATTGCAGGAGTTGTGGTTGTAAAAGTCACCGGCAACTTAGAGGTTGATTGGGCAGTAAGAGGGAGTTGTGCACCAAAAGTTGCTAGTGAAAGTGGTGAGAAGGTGATGATCTGTGAGGCTTCAGCGCCTGGTTGTGGTGTTGTAATCCCTGAGATCGTGGCTACTGTAGAGAGCGCTGTTGATGTCAGAGTCGTATTTCCAGCAAAGCTCACGTTGATTAAACAGCTGCCATTCCAGAGCGCCTTGATGCTGGCACGTGTGTGTGAGGTCGTAGAACCCACATATTGAACTGCTCCAACAGAACAGACCTTTGGTGTCAAAGAGGTGAAGGTCAACGGAGTTGTTCCAGTTACGCTCTCATCAATCTTGGCGCCAGCATAATTGTTGATAACAACATCAAGCGGTGAACCATCGATACTGTATGGAGTAGTCCATGTGCTCTTTAGCGCCACACTGGTACGAGTCCAAGTGAAGGTTCTGCTCGCAGAAGTACCTGCATATTGATCATCTCCGGCTTGTGTGGCGAGGATGGTGCATTTTGAAGTCTCTGCCGGAATTCCAGCAACGGCTTGTGCTGCATATCCACCATTTGCGGTTTGAACAATTGAGCATGTAGCAGGAGTTGATGATGTAACTGTTACTGGCAAACCAGAGCTCGCAGAGAATGTGAGTTGATTGAGCGAGTTGAGATCACGGTTAGGCGGAGTAGTAAATGAGATGGACTGAGTTAACTTAAGGAAGTTAATGGTTCTTCCGATACCAACAGCAGAGGCGTATGTCTCATTACCATCTTGGTATGCGGTGACAACACATGCAGCTCCGGCCACGGCAGGAATTGGTGTTGTTGCAACGAGAACTGATCCGGTCTCAGAAGTGAGAATCTGACAGATACTTGGGGTTGTAGTCGAATAAGTTACTGGTAGCCCGGATGAAGCTGTTGCAGTAAGTGGCGTTGGCGCTCCAACAAAAGAGCGAGATGTTGGGAGGGTAAAGGTAATCGTCTGTGGGGTGCGGACAGGCATCAGAGTTTGAACGCTGACGATTGGTCCAAGCATCGAGCCGCCCTTATCTAAGAGTGGTCCGGTGTAGGCAAGGACCTTGACTCGGAAGTAGATTGTTGAATTTGGCTTCAAGCCAGCAAGGTTGTATTGAACAGAGTTATTGAATGCATTAGTGAGGGCGAAAGGCGTTCCTTGAACGGTGGTTGTCCCTGTCTCTAGCAATGGATCTGTTCCATAGATGAAATAGGTGCGGGTATTGCTTGCACCGGGATTAACCGTTGTGACCAATGAGAGGCTGGTTTGGGTCTGGTTAGCGCCTCGTGTATTGGAGATAACTGGCATCAATGGATTGCCGGTATTTGTTAGCGGAGCCATCTTTGTATGGCCAGCGGCATTGATCGCCTCGAAGCGATAGTAGTAACGGTATCCCGGGGTAAGTCCAGTCATATCTGCAGAGACTGTGACGGTATCGATGCCTGTGTATTGAATTGGAAGATTCACCACTCTCACAGCAACTGAGATCGCCTGATCTGCAGCATAGACGAGACGAATGGATGTTGTCTGACCCATGGGATTAACGCGACCAGTAACAGTTGTTGATGGAGTATTCAATCCACCAGTAGGGCGAATGGTTTCAACCGTTGGCATAACGCCTACGACAGCTGGGGTTGTGAAGGTGATGACCTCAGATTGAACTGACGCTGCGCTATTGCTACCAACAACCTTGTAGTAATAGGTAGTCGATCCCTTAAGGAATGAGATATCGAGAGCTACCGCTCTTAGGGTATTTCCAGTCACGGTCTGAGGATCTGCAAGACCTGTCTGAGTATTGGTGATGAAATTAGGATCTGTGCCATAGACGAAGGAGACAGTAGTTCCTCCATTGTTGGCATTCACATTTGCGTTAAGGCGTGCGCTCCACCCGGTAACTGATGTCGGATTAACGGCAACCATAGTTGGAGGTGTCACAGGAGGTGCTACTGATTTAAATGTTGCAGTTGGGGTTGTAAATGAACCACTCTCATTGCTTGCCGTTGCACGGATGTAGTAAGTAGTACTTGGGGTAAGTCCATCCATCACCACTGGCAGTGAAATAACTGCACCACCACTGAGTGCAGTTGGAGTCACATTGATACTCTTCACGATTGAGGTGAAGTTTGCATCTGTCGCATATTGAAGTGAGGCAACCGTTGGCGCATTGTTGGGATTGATCTCAACAGTTGCTGTTGCTTGAAGATGAGTTATCTCTGTAATCGTTGCCACCTGAACAGCGGGAGCGACAATTGCAGGTCCCCCATCTGTAGGAGATACGTAGAGGAAGTTATTTACCGTGGTGGCATCAAGGCCAATTACTGCGCCCTTTGTCGATTGGGCTGCTAGCGCCTCGGCAACCTGTGCAACTGAGGCGGTGGGATTGAGACCGAGAAAGACAGCTGCCGCACCTGTTACGTGAGGTGTTGCCATCGATGTGCCAGAGATCGTGTTGGTTGAACCAGCTCCGGTATACCAACCACCTGTAATGGCTGAACCTGGCGCGTGGATATCAACGCATCTTCCCCAGTTTGAGTAATAAGCCTTTGCATCTGTGATCGTTGTTGCACCGACAGTGATCGCACTTGGCGCACTTGCAGGAGATCGAGTACATGCATCGGAGTTCTCATTACCTGCAGCAGCCACGACGGTGATGCCAGCGTTTGTAAGGCGGCGGACTGCATCGTTAAGTGATGTCGATGCAGGTCCTCCGATAGAGAGGTTGAGCACTGCCTGACTCTTTGAGTTGGTATTGAGTGGAGACATGATCCAATCAAGGCCAGCAATAACAGTTGCATAGCTTCCAGAGCCTGCGCAATTCAGAATTCTTACCGGAACCAACTTTGCATTCTTTGCCACACCATATTGAGTTCCTGCGGCAGATGTTGCTACGTGAGTTCCATGGCCATTGCAGTCAACCGTGCCATTACCATCTGCGATGCCGCTAAAGCCATTGGTAGAGATTCGGCCAGCTAAATCATCATGAGGGAAGATACCTGTATCACCAATATAAATAGTTGAACCTGCGCCAGCGGAGCGATAGCCATATGAGCCCTGATATCCCGATGAAGATGAGACAACATCACGTTGATCAATACGGTCAATTCCCCATGCTGGAGTTGGGGTTTGATTCTGCTGAATCGCAAGACCTGTAACTGGTTGATCCTTCTCGATTGTGAGAATGTTTGGAATCTTCTTGAGGAGTGGAAGCAACATATCTGGAAGCTTCACAACGAAACCATCAAAGGCATACTGGTAGCGAGAGTTGATTGTTCCGCCGGCATTCTTCACAGCGGTCTCAATCGCCACCCGAGCCTCAGGAGTGATCTGAATGATGTAGTTCGATGATGGACCGAGCAAGGCTGCCTCTGCATGGGAGGTTGATCCCAGGGTCGCAGACAGTGCGATAAAGACTGTCGCGATCGTGCGGAAGGACTTGCGCTTCAAAGCTAACATCGTGGACTCCTGTTGAATTGGTTCACTGGCTTAACCGTAAATCTCGGCGCTTTTTATGCAGGAGTACCTGCAACCGGATGACTAGTCAGGGCAGAAGAAAGGGCCATATCGATAAGCGTGAACTCATCGAATATGGCCCCTTTAGCCTCTGGTGAGGCTAACTACTCATTACTTTGGCTTTGAAATGAGAACGCCGATAACGGCGAAGACTCCAAAGAAGAAGCCGAGAAATGCCCAGAGTCCGGCATTGAGATTCTTCTTCTTAGCAGTTGTGTAGCAGAAAATACAGCTAGCGATCCAGGCAAGAACGATTAAAATTTCCATTTCTTTTCTCCGTTTTCAGTAGGTAACTTAGAAGTACTTCTTGAAACGCAATAATTGTAGAAATTACTTAGCAAGAAATCTGGCAAATCCTCGGAAATTGACTAGTCAAAAGTGGAGAGTTTTATTCGGAAGAAACTTCTGTACGTGCAGACTTAATGCATGAAAAAGAAGAGCACTGTTCTCGCAATTGTTCTCGCCTCGCTTCTCGCCCTCACAAGCTGCGGCTCGAGCTCTGATTCAAGTTCTGACTCGAGCTCTGATTTCAGTGCTAGTGATCTAGCTGAACTCTTCTCTGACTCAGCAAATGTGAGCTCAGTTAAGAACGGAACTGTCGGTGCTTGCCCATCGGCGACTTTAGGCGAGATGGCAGATGCATTTATGTCATCTCCATCATGGGAAGAATTCACATCAACAACCGGGGGCACTGTCGTTCAACTCACCGGTGAGATTAGTTATGACGGCTATCCAGCAGAGGCAATCTTGCAATGGAGCGTCTCTGGGTCAACTTTTGATACTGAGTACTTTGGCATCAACGGTGTTGGCCAGAGCCTGATTACCGTCTCTGCCCTCTATAACAATATGTGTTCAGCGACCTACTAAGGTCTCGCGCACGCTCTCAAGGTTAGAAGACCAGCCGTAAAAGCCCTTTGAGTTTGTCACAGGATCACCTGAGAGTATGTAGTTCCAATAAATCAGCGCTGGACGTGTTTGTGGGAATTGATTGACCAGACTGAGCCATTTGGCAGCTGCATATTGGGTTGAGTGCGAAGTCCCGTTATCGGATCCATAGGTTGCAATAGTTGCGGTATCAATGACATAGCCGGGTTCATAAATATCTATCTGCCCCATGGCGTAATTGCTATAGCTTGCTATCGCACCTAATTTATCGAGAGCTCCTACCGCTACCGCATCTGCAATACATGCCGGCCAGTTGATGATGTCGCTCTTTCCTTCATTGCCAGCAGGAAAGAATGTGTAGATCCCCTTTGCTTTCAGCGCTGCGATCTCCTTATCGGTAGCTGGAGATGCCAAGCATCGACGGGCATTTGTCCCAACTTTGGTGCTGCCTTGTGAGATTGCCACGGCGCCAATGTTGTAGAGCTTGGCATTCTTATTGCTCCAGGCCAAAACTTTTGTCACTATCGACTCGCTCGTCGGCATTCGCCCACCGGACGAGGACTGACCCACAACTCTAATGAGAATCAACTTCACATCCGGATATGCGGCGATGGCAGATCTCGCCATCTTGCTGCCATGGCTAAAGCCCGAGTGCTTCATCTGAGATGGAGAGAGGGTGGCAGCTGTGCCGCTCTCTTGAAAATTAGAACCATTTGGGCAGGCATACCAATCCATAATGCAGAGTTGGAGAACGGTATGAGATGCAATTACTAGATCAGAGTCACTGAATCCGGTATCTGCAATGACTAAGACTTTGGGATTTGATTCAACCGACCAGGCAGGAATCGCCACCGCCACAAGGGCGGCGACAAGAAGTGCGATTCGAATCTTCACCTTGGATTAGCCGTTGTGGATGGGACTTTTTATTCAACTAGACCGGTCAAAAAGCAGGCCCAAATGAGTTAAGCCTGCCTTTTATCTCTATAACTAAGGTCGGGCTCCATACTGATTGTCGCCCTGAGAATCTTGGCAGAGAAGGTAAAGGTTGTAAAAAGGAATTATCTGAGCCCAACCGCTCTTGCCCACATCATGCATTCGTCGACAGCCAGCCGCCGTCAGCGGAATGATAAATCCGAGAAATACTAAGTTTCCAAGTAGTCCATCTTCAGATGGATCGATAAATGAAACGGCAATAATGAGAAGGATGTAGAAGAGTTGGAAGTACCAGAATTCACTTCGAGTCGCTCTCCCTGAAAACGTCGCATACTTAGCAAAACATGCTGATATTGCATCACCCATTGAATAAACCTTTCTAATTTCTCTACTCCTAGTATGCACGTAGAGCCTCGTGAACGCTAGGAACTCATCTTGATTAAATAATCAATATTTTGTTGCGGGTAGTTAGCTTAATTAAATGCACCCTCTAAATACTCTGAGATATCACTCTCGAGGCGAGCATAATTACGAGAGGAGACTTCGAGCTCGAGAAGTACATATGCGCCAATAACAGCGCCACCAACTCCGCCACCCCACACTTTATTAAATCCCTCGTTGTTGATGAGCGCCGTTCCAAATGTCTTTGGTACTACGCCGACCACTCGCCAACCTTCAAGGCCAGCAATGCGAACTGCCGTGTCGTCATATCTATTCGGCTTGAAGTCAACATCTCCTAGGGAAGAATCGACTGGGACAAACTCGGTTTTATGGAGATAAAGGACTCCACCACCTGATACCTCTTGGCTGATTCGAGCCTTCTCTTCAGCGATCAGTGCAGCGCGTTCAGCCTTATGCGCCTCTGCATTCTCACGACTCCTCTTCTCTGCGATCTCGGCCTGATCCTTCTGACATGGTTGACATACAGTTGCCAAGAAACCGGCTGGTTGACTACATACTGAGCAGAGCGCCATCTATCTTCTCCCTTGAGAAATTCTTAGTTGATGTGGAGGAAAGTAAACCTCTCCCAGGTGGAAGAGAAGAGAATTCGAGAGAAATGAATAGTCATACTTCCTATTGCATCTCTGTCTAGTTACCATGGGAGCCATGGCCCGCAAAGAGTTCAGCCCTCATAACGATCACCATCCCCACTGGCATCGCGAACATAACGGTGAACATAGATATCCAGTGGCAATCGTTGTCTTTATCGTGATTTTGCTGCAATCAATCTTGCCCGATGAACTCTCTATAAGTTATCAGAGCTATATCTCAGGGCTCGAGCTCCTCCTTCTCTTACTTCTCATCGTTGTGGCACCGCGGCGAATCCACAATCATCATCTCCCCCAGCGCCTCCTCAGTCTTGGCCTCACAGCGGTAATGACCCTTTCAAATACCGCCTCGGCAATTAAGTTGATTCAGCATCTCGTCACCGGTTCTGCCACCGATGGAAATTCACTCCTTCTCTCTGGCGCAACTATCTGGCTGACCAATATCGTCATCTTCGCTCTCTGGTTCTGGGAGTTCGATCGTGGTGGTCCGGGTTCACGGGCCCAGGCGCTCGTGAGATATCCCGACTTTCTCTTCCCTCAGATGCAAGATCACCAGTTGGCACAGGTGCATTGGCATCCCAACTTCTTCGACTACCTCTACATCTCTTTCACCAATGCCAGCGCTTTTAGCCCGACCGATGTCTTGCCACTGACCCGATGGGCAAAGATGTTGATGCTCTTCCAGTCGGTGACATCACTTCTCACCGTGGGTCTAGTCGTCGCTCGCGCAGTCAATATCCTCCAATAGCCCTCTATCTCGCCTTGGAAATATGACCATTCATCGCAACTGTTAATTCCCGATAGCGGGCCCATGCCAATTTACCCTTGGGGAATTCCTTAAGGAGGCTATCTATGGCAAAGCAGGTAATTGAAAATAACACCTGGAACGAGCGTTTCGAAGAGTTCCTAGAGCGAGTGATCTTCGGTGGACGCTGGCTCCTGGCGCCACTCTATGTTGGCCTCATGCTCAGCTTGATTCCACTTCTCTACCGTTTCTTCACAAATTTCTATGACTTGATGTTGCATATGACTGATTCAGATATGCATCACATCACCTTGAGCATTCTAGAACTTCTCGACACAGTGCTCCTTGGAAACTTGATCATCATTATTATCTTCGCAGGATATGAGAACTTCGTATCGAAGATTAACGTTGCACAGAATGCAGAAGATCGACCACACTGGATGGGTCGCGTTGACTACAGTGGACTTAAGATTAAGTTGATCGGTTCATTGGTTGCTATCTCTGTTATTGAACTTCTCAAAGACTTTATGTTGGAAGGCGAAATCGATGGCCACCGTGAAGGATGGCGTATTGGTATTCACCTCACCTTCGTTATCTCAGGCGTTCTCTTCGCAGTTATGGACCTCATCGCCGATAAGCGAGAAGCTATCGATTTGATGAATGAGAAAGAGATGATTCGTATGCGTCAGAAGATCGACCCAGACGAACTACGCTAAAGAGCAGTCGAAAAGGGCGTCCCACACGTGGGGCGCCCTTTTTCTTTTCCTTCAAGATGACTAGTCACCAGCCTTTCAATAGACTCGCCGGAACCTCATCGAAAGGCATTCATGAAAATGTTGGAAAATCTTATTGAGAAAATTATCTTCGCCGGTCGTTGGCTCCTAGCTCCACTCTACTTAGGTCTCCTCATGACCCTCATCCCAATCCTCTATCGCTTCTTCCAATCCTTCTGGCACATGATGACTCATATAACAACTGCAACCCCTGCTGAACTCACCTTGGAGGTTCTAGAGCTGCTCGATGTGGTTCTCCTCGGCAATCTCATCATCATCATTCTCTTTGCAGGTTATGAGAACTTCGTCTCTAAGATCAAGGTGGCAGATGGCGCTGAAGACCGTCCACACTGGATGGGCCACGTTGATTTCAGCGGCCTTAAGATCAAGCTGATTGGCTCATTGGTCGCTATCTCTGTAATCGAACTTCTCAAAGACTTTATGCAGGAGGGTCCATTTGATGCAAAGCGCGAAGGCTGGCGCATTGGCATCCATATGACCTTCGTTATCTCAGGTGTTCTCTTTGCGCTGATGGATAACATGGCAGATCGCCACAAATCAGAGCGTTAATCACACTTGCGTTAGTTAACCCCCCGGAGCGCGCTCCGAGGGGTTAACTCTTTCCCGTTGAAAGATATGTACATTTTCTATTTAATTATGTACATTTAATCTATGAACGAGATTTCGATAACCGATGCCCGCGCCGAGCTACAGGCGGTAGTTGCTCGCTCCAAGAAAAAGCCTGTGCATATCGTCAAACATGGTCAGAGCGTTGCGGTATTAATGAGTCCTGAACTTTTCGAGAAAGCGATGGATGCGATGGAGGAGTTAGAAGATATTGAAGCCTTTGATAAGGCGATGGCAGCTCACGAGAAGACCTACCCCTGGGAGCAGGTCAAGCGAGAACTTGGACTCGCGTGACGTTATTCTCAATAGAACTTTCAACATCTGCTCGTAAATCACTGAAGAAGCTCTCCAAGAGAGATCAGATTCTTGTCTTCACAGTTCTTGAAACCTTAAAGAACAACCCCACTCCCCCGAAATCTCTTAAGCTACGCGGGCGAGATGGATACAGACTCCGTGTAGGAGATCTTCGAATCATTTATACCGTTCAACGCGGAAGATTGATCATTCTCATTCTCGATCTTGGCCATCGACGTGACATCTACCGCTAGCTCAATCCTCTAAAGCAAACCAAATTCTGAGGCGGCCTGAATCAGGCCTTCCTTCGCATCCGGGTGGGCTGCATTGTTAATCAGATTCAGCGCCTGCTCTGTTTGGGTATGGCCAAAACATGCCGCTGCTCCTTGTTCGGTAACGACGAACGAGTGCTGAAAGCTAGTCACATTCTCGCCAAGGCGAGGGACAATCGATGAGACCTTCGCCTTGGGATGCCATGAAGGTAGCGCCATAAAGGAGCGACCACCTCGGCTATGGAGGGCGCCGACGATAAAGTCGGTCGAGCCACCGAAGCCGCTATAAATCTCACCGCGAACGTGGGATGCATTTGCCTGGTCATAGAGATCGATTTGAAGAGCAGCGTTGATGGAGGTCATCCGCGCCTGGCGCGCGATCATGCTGGGATCATTTGTTTTTTCAGTGCGGAGCATCTGCACGCGGCGGTTGAAGTTCAACCATTGATAGAGCTCTTCTGTGCCGAAGATAAATGATGCGGTGACCAAGATATCTGGGTCTAACACCCCAAGTTTATGAAGGTTATAAACACCATCGGAGAACATCTCAGTCCAGATACGTAGCCCACGTCGCTCCTTTAGAGAGTTGAGCACAGAGTCTGGGATTGCACCGATTCCCAATTGAAGAGTTGAGTTATCTTCAATTAACGATGCGATGCGATCGCCAATCATCAGCGATTCATCCGAGAAAGTTGTTGCCGGCTTAACCTGAAGTGGTTCATCTACTTCAACGAGATAATCAATCTCAGATTGATAGACCTGTGCATCCCCATAGGTGTAAGGCATCTGCTTATTCGCTTGGGCAATAACAATTCCACCATGTGCATGGGCTGATTCAATTGCGGCAGGCAGGATATTCACCTCTGTGCCTAAGGAGACCGTGTCATGGTGCTGCGCTGATGTGTGGAGAAAGACTGCATCAGGACGCGCATAGTCACGGATGACAACCGGCAAGAGTGAGAGTCGTGAGGGAATGTAGGCAAGGCGCGGATGGCGGCGCATTCCATGACCGACAAAAGCAGTCTCATAGGTAATGCCTTCGCGATCTGGAATTCCTGGCTGCGCGTTGAGCATATGAAGTCTAAATTCAGGAATCGTCTCATCGGCAACCTGGAGGAGGGTCTTTGGCGTGGCAAAGTTTCCTGAGGCGATAATTCTTGGATTGCTCGGCAAGTTGGCGAGGATTGATTTCAACTGTTCGGTATTGATAACGCGCATATGTAAACCCTAGTGCAATGGCTATCGGTGGAAAAAGAAAAGTGCCATCCCCCAATCTCTTGAGTGATGGCACTTACCTTGTTGCGATGTAGCCCCGAAGGGATTCGAACCCTCGTAGCTGACTTGAGAAGCCAGAGTCCTGGGCCGCTAGACGACGGGGCCAGATGACTAGTCGGTTACTTCTAACCAACCCTTTCCATATTAAATTATCACTACGATCAAACGGTACTGCGCTGGGGTACCAGGACTCGAACCTAGACTTACTGAACCAGAATCAGCAGGGCTGCCAATTACCCCATACCCCAATTCCCTCATATTCAATCGGCGAGCCTTTTGAACTAAGAGCGAGGGCAAAGTTTACCTGACCCGAAAGGGTGCTCTTGCCACCTCCGGCTAGAGCTGGAGAGCCGCTGAAATACGTGAAATAGAAGTACTTTGGCCGAGCAACTCCATTGACTCAAAGAGTGGTGGTGAGATGGTGCTTCCAGTGGTCGCAATACGTAGGGCGGTGAAAGCGATGCGAGGCTTTAGTCCCATCTCCTCAATGAGCGCTGCGCGAAGTGCTGCCTCAATTGATGCGTGATCCCACGATGAGAGCGGTTCGAGAACTTGGAGTGATCGCTTGAGCACATCCTTTGAACCACTATCGGAAATCTTTTCAACCGCTTCTGGATCGACTGCGAACTCCTTCACGAAGAGGAACTTCAAGAGCCCTGGAACTTCATCGAGCTTAACGAGGCGCTCCTGAATTATTGGAAGCGCCTTCTTTACCAGCTCAATCTCAGCATCGTTGCCTGAGATGGTTCCAGCCTTGGTGAGAAATGGAAGTGACCAGGAGAAGAATTCATCCAATGTGAGTGCACGAATCTTGTCGCCATTGATTGCCTCGAGCTTCTTCATATCAAAGCGAGCAGGAGATGAGTGAACCTTCTCAACTGTGAAGAGCTCTGTGAGCTCTTGCATCGTTACATTCTCACGATCATCACCAGGTGACCAACCGAGGAGTGCAAGATAATTACAGATTGCCTCTGGCAGATAACCTTGTTCGCGATACCAAGCAATCGATACTTCACCATTGCGCTTCGAGAGCTTGGCATTATCTTGGCCCATCACAAATGGTAGGTGGGCAAATGTTGGGTAATCCTCTAACTTAACGCCCATCGCCTGATAGACACGAATCTGACGAGGCGTTGATGAGAGTAGATCTTCACCGCGTAATACATGGGTGACCTCCATCAAAATATCATCGACTGCAACAGCGAGTGTGTAGAGAGGTGAACCGTCGGCGCGAACGAGCACGAAGTCAGGAACAAATTTATGATCAAATGTCACATCGCCGCGGATTGCATCAGTAAATGTTGTTGAGCCATCTGGCATGCGCATACGGACAACTGCTTCACGTCCCTCTGCCTGGTAGGCAGCTACCTGATCTGCAGTTAAATCACGGCAATGGCCGTTATAGCCAGGTGCCACATTCGCTGCACGCTGTGCTTCACGTACTGCTTCTAGCTCATCTGGCGAGCAGTAGCAGTGGTAGGCATCGCCTTGATCGAGAAACTTCTGCGCCCATGTGGCATAGATATCGAGACGCTGTGATTGAAGATATGGACCATTCGGGCCTCCTACCTCAGGTCCCTCATCCCAGGACAGACCGAGCCACTTGAGAGTGTCGATCGCTGCCTGAATATATTCTGGGGTAACGCGAGTTGTATCTGTATCTTCAATGCGGAATAAGAAGGTGCCGCCGGTGTGTCGAGCAAAGGCCCAGTCGAAGAGCGCAGTGCGGATATTTCCCACATGGAGATCTCCTGTTGGAGATGGTGCAAAACGGACTTTTACTTTCTTACCAGAATTAGCTAGCGTCATGGACGAGCACTCACCTTATTAGTTAGTTGGCCAAGGCCTTCGATGGATACAGCAACGGTAGATTTCTCTGGCAT
>Ga0222712_10003334_pt1 | contig 17577 bp, 13 predicted proteins | sample C33_657DmetaG_FD_165043 | JGI IMG/M metagenome (GOLD analysis project Ga0222712, IMG submission 165043) | Estuarine water microbial communities from San Francisco Bay, California, United States - C33_657D | ecosystem: Environmental > Aquatic > Marine > Unclassified | place: USA: California...
AGAGATATGTGCACCGGCTACCGATTACCGACCACCGATTACCGACTACTAGATACCGGCTACCGACTACCGATTACTGACAACTCTCGCATACCCCCTGAATCAACAAATTACTCTCCTGCTTAATAAAGCCAGCGGGAAGCACTATGGTAGGGATGTGTACGGTTTCTAGACAAGTAGTTTGGCCGCATTGGTTGCATTTGAAATGCACGTGGTCGTGCTGGTGATGATGATCACCTTGGTGACATAGTTCTTTACACAGGGCGTATTTCACGCCTCCGTTATCATCTAATACTTTGTGTAATAATCCTGATGAAAGGAAAGTCTTGAGTGTCCGATAGATGGTAACACGGTCGTATTGCTCACTCAGCTTTTGTTCAATATCTCCCTGACTTAAGGCAAAATCTACCGCTTGAAAAGAAGACAACACGTCTAGCCTGCAAGGGGTTGATCGTAGATCAAAGTCTGAAAGGGAGTAAGTGGAACTCATTTAGCCTAAATGTTCGGTTTGCAATTTGACCATATTTTGGTAAATACCCGATTTCTTCTTCATTAAATCTTCGTGTGCTCCCGATTCTACGATTTTTCCTTCTTCCATCACGATGATTAAATCGGCTGAACGAATGGTGGATAATCGATGTGCGATGATTAAACTCGTTCGGTTTTTCATGAGCTCTTCTAAGGCTGACTGTACCCACTTTTCTGATTCTGAATCGAGTGCACTGGTTGCTTCGTCTAATAATAAGAACTTCGGGTTTTTGAGAATGGCGCGGGCAATGGCGATGCGTTGTCTTTGGCCACCTGATAATTTTACGCCGCGTTCACCTACCATCGTATCCCATTTCTCTGGGAAGGATTCGACGAATTCTTTGGCGTAGGCTAATTCGGCAGCTGATTCGATTTCTTCTTGCGTCGCGCCCGGTTTACCGTAGGCAATATTTTCACGGATGGTTCCGCCGAATAAAAGTACTTCTTGTGGTACTAGGGCAACCATTTTACGCCAATCCGTGATGTCGATATCCGCGATTGAACGATCTCCCAAGGAAATGGAGCCTGACGAAGGTTCGTAAAAACGCATCAACAATTGGGCAAGTGTCGATTTACCTGTTCCTGAAGTACCTACGATGGCAACTTTTTGGCCAGGTTCGATGGTAAAGTTGATTCTTTTAATGATTTGAACCGATGGGCGTGAAGGGTAGGAGAACTCGAGGTCTTGAACTTTGATTTGACCGAAAGTTACTGCAGAAGCGGTGGAATCACGCGTCAAATCAATCTCCGATGGATCACCTAAGATTTCTAGAATACGATCTGAGGCACCAATGGTCTTCTGTAATTGGGCATAAATATCGCCTAAACCACCCACGGAGCCTCCAATGAAGGCCGTGTAGAAAATAAACGTTAGTAGATCTGCTAAAATTAAATCGCCTTGGGCCACAAGAGCGGCGCCATACCATACGACTCCTACGATTCCACCGAATAAAGCAAAGATTACAAAGCTGACAAAACCTCCACGTAGCGTCGCAGCTTTCAAAGCTTCGCCTACTACCTTATTTAAGGAAGTAGTGTAGCGATCTACCTCGTATTTTTCGTTGGTGAAGGCTTTGACTGCTTGGATAGAGGTCAGGGTTTCTTCGACAATGATATTGGTGTTAGCGAGTTCGTCTTGTGCTTTTTTGGAAATCTTACGGATGAACTTACCGAATACAATCGCAGAAATTACTAAGACCGGGAAAGTGGCTAACATGAACAAAGTCAGCTTCCAGGAGATGTACGTAATTAACGCTACGCCACCTACAAGGGTGAAAACCTGGCGGAAGAATTCGGCTAGTGTGATCGATAAAACGTCTTGTAGTTGCGTGATATCCGATGTAATGCGGCTCATTAACTCACCCACGCGTCTTTTCTCGAAATGGAAAATGGGAAGGGTGATGATTTTAGCATATAAAGTCTGACGCACATCTCGCATGGCTTTCTCTGAGACTTGCGCAAAGGTATAGATGCGGAAGAAAGAGAGGATGGCTTGGACGATTAATACCACGAAAAAGAACAGGGTAACCTCGTTGATTTTGTAAGTCGATTTGCCTTCGATGACCTTCGTCATTTCACCGATTAAAAGGGGAAAGCTCAGGGTTGTTAGGTTTGAAAGCAAGAGAAAGGCCATTCCGATAATGAAGGTCCACTTATAGGGAACGACAAAACGGAAGATCTTGATGGCCTTGGATAGACCTTGTTTGCTTACTTTAACGGCATCTTTTGGATCTACTCCTCCGCCTATATCACCGTGCTGTTTTTTTGCCATCTTATTTTTTATCTGCTTCTCCGCGGTAGCCTGAATCGAGGAATAGTCGATTCGCTTCCGGGTCAGTCAATATCTTTGCTACTGTTGTTTTAGGCTTTTGTTTCCAATAGGAATCCACAATTCTCCATCCTAACCAACGGCCAATGCCGCCTGGACATGCTGGGCCAATTTCGGTCGTTTTTGGTCGTTCGTCTAGGTACTTTGACTTGACAGCCTTATCGGTACTGAATAACAATTTACGATCGATAAAATGTTCCCAAACTTCTTTTTGGAAGGCATTCGTCTCCGCAATTTCTTGTTGTGTATAGCCAAAAAGGAGGCTATCAGGCACGGATGGTAAAATCGTTTTCGTGAAAACGTAGCCCTTTCCATACCAAATCATATCGCTTAATAAACTGACATCGTTGTCTGTTTGTTTAATCAAATAGGCAGAATACTGCAGGATGATTTGAGCTACCAGCGCTTGAGGCTCTAGCTTGCGAAGCTGGTATTCGTAGACATTAGGGGCCTTGTAAAGACCTTTCGAGCCCATAAAGTAGTCTAAACCCACGATAATCAGGGAGTCAGAAACGACTAAATTTTGGGCAGTATATTCTCCACCGCCGATCCCACCAAATCCCGAGAATACGGTTCTGATTTTGGGTGTTTTGACACCAGGAAACTCTTGCTGAATCTTAGTGAAGGCCTCTTTTAATTCTTTTTCTAGCGCATCACCACCGAAAAAACCTGCCTCTTGACTTTGATCATAGAATTTCCGTAAATCTGGATTTGCATACAAACGGAATAAATCCTGAGCCAAATAAGGGGCATTTGATGGAGTCGCCCCGAAATAGCCCACGCTGATTTCGGGGTGCTTCGATAACAAAGTCGCCATTTCTGCCTCCGATTTCGCGGATGCCATTTCTCGCTCCACACGCTGGAAATCCCACTCGATGGTAATGGCCGTAGCCTCCTTTTCTGAAGAACAGGACCAAAGCAGCAAACTGAAAAGTACAGCGTAGAGAATTTTCATTATCCTAAACGAGCTAGCAATTCTTGTAAGGATTGAATCTTGGTTTCTGCGTCAGCTAATTTCTGTCTTTCGCGCTCCACTAAATCTGGTTTTGCATTCGCCACGAATTTCTCGTTGGCTAATTTTGCTTCCACTGATTTTTTGAACCCTTGTAGGTAGGCTAATTCTTTCTCTGACTCCGCTTTTACAACGGCTGGATCTTCATCATTCGCTAATGGAACGAAGAATTGATCCGCCTTTACTACGAAGGTTTGGGCATCAGCTACCGCATCAGAAACAAAAGTGATAGAATCTAAGTTTGCTAGTTTCACTAAGATGGCCTCGACAGGGGCATAAGCCGCTTGTTTCTCCGCTTTAATGTGAAGTGCTAACGCTAACTTAGGCGATAACTGTTTCGAATTACGAATCTCGCGAATCTTCGTTACCACTTCGAATACGACATCGAATTGAGCCACTAGTGCAGCATCAACAGTACCCGAAACTGGGAATTCCGCTTTGCAAATGGATTCTCCTTCTGCACGCTCATCGATTACTTGCCAGATTTCCTCCGTAATGAATGGCATGTAGGGGTGCATCAAACGCATTAACGAATCGAATAAACTCAACGCATCACGTAGCGTGTCGGCGTGAATCGGGCTTTGGTATGCTGGCTTGATGATCTCCAGGTATTTACCGCAGAAGTCATCCCAAACTAAGTTATAGATGCTTAATAGGGCATCGGAAATTCTGAATTTGCTGAAGTCATCTTGAACATCGATGATGGTTTGGTTTAATTTCGATGTAAACCAAGCCGTTGCTAACACGTGTTCTGGTAAGGAGGAACCTGGAACTACTTCTAAACCGCGTAGCAGTCTGAAGGCATTCCAAATCTTGTTCGAGAAATTACGCCCTTGTTCGCACAACTTGTCATCGAACAATAAGTCGTTTCCAGCTGGTGCGGAGAATAATAATCCAGAACGGACGCCATCTGCACCGAAACGCTCGATTAATTCCAAAGGATCAGGCGAGTTGCCTAAGGATTTGGACATCTTACGGCCTTGCTTATCGCGAACGATACCGGTTAAATACACATTTTTGAATGGCAATTCATCTCTCCACTCGTAACCCGCCATGATCATACGTGCCACCCAGAAGAATAAAATATCGGGTCCAGTTACGAGATCGTTAGTCGGATAATAGTACTTAATCTCTTCGTTATACGGGTTTTCGATACCATCAAAAACCGAAATAGGCCATAACCAAGACGAGAACCACGTATCCAATACGTCTGGATCTTGTGTCAAATCATCCTCCACTAAGGCATATAGCTGGTATTTGTCTCGAGCGATGCGAAGGGCCTCTTTTTTATCTTTCGCCACGATCACCGTGCCGTCCTCCAAATAGAAGGCTGGGATTTGTTGGCCCCACCACAATTGACGGGAAATACACCAATCACGAACGTTTTCCATCCAAGAACGGTAGGTGTTCTTGAATTTCGCCGGATGCAATTGGATGTTATCATTCATTACATTGTCTAGCGCAGGTTTCGCCATCTCCTCCATCTTCATGAACCATTGCAGAGACAATTTCGGTTCGATCACCGCCCCTGTTCTTTCTGAAGTTCCTACGGTCGATTTGTATTCGTCTGTTTTGGTCAAATACCCTTCTTCCGTTAATTGCTTCACGATGCGCTTGCGAGCCTCAAATCGATCAACGCCCACGAATAATACCGCTTTCTCATTCAATGTACCATCGTCATTCAAGATGTCGATTACTGGTAACTTATGCTTTAAGCCTAATTCGTAGTCATTCAAATCGTGGGCTGGCGTCACTTTTAAGCAACCTGTTCCAAAATCCAAGGTCACATATTCATCCGGAATAATGCTAATTTCGCGGTCGATTAAGGGGATACGGACTTTCTTGCCATGCAAATGAACATAACGTTCGTCCGCTGGATTCACACAAATCGCCGCATCCGCCATGATGGTTTCAGGCCGTGTCGTGGCAATCGTTACCGATCCGCTGCCATCTACGAGGGGATATTGGATGTGGTATAATTTGGCCTGAACATCCTTGTAAATTACTTCTTCGTCTGATAAAGCGGTTTTTCCTTGCGGATCCCAGTTCACCATACGCACACCACGGTAGATTAAACCTTTGTTGTATAAACGAACAAACGTATCGATAACTGCTTGATATAGAGATGGCTCCATCGTGAATCGCGTACGGTCCCAATCACAGGAAGCCCCTAATTTTTTTAATTGATCGAGGATAATTCCACCGTATTTATCCTTCCATTCGAAGGCATAGGTTAAGAATTCTTCGCGGGTAATATCGGATTTCGCAATCCCTTTTTCCTTCAACATCGCCACGACTTTCGCCTCTGTCGCGATGGAAGCGTGGTCCGTTCCCGGTACCCAACAAGCCTCTTTGCCCTCCATACGCGCCTTCCGAATCAAGACATCTTGAATCGTATTGTTCAGCATATGGCCCATATGTAGCACCCCTGTGACGTTAGGAGGAGGAATAACGATGGTGTAAGCCTCTTTCTCTGGGTTCGGTTTCGAAGCAAAAAGCTTGTTTTCTAACCAGTAAGCATACCATTTTTGCTCAATTTCCTGCGGGGCGTAATTCTTATCTATCATATGTGTTCTATAAGCCTACAAAGATAATTGATTTAGGCCAAAGGTGAGGGTGGTTTTTAAAACAATTCGCCGTAATTTTGGTTGAAATAGCGTTATGATGGTAGTCGGAATTTTACTTTGGTTAGGGACTTTTTTAGGAATGGAAGGCGTGGCTTGGTTCACCCATAAATACATTATGCATGGCATTATGTGGAATTGGCACGAATCACACCACGTGCATCACAAAGATGTGTTAGAGAAGAATGACCTTTTCTCGGTGGTTTTCGGGATATCCTCTACCTTAACCATCATCGTGGGAGCTGAAATTCCGGAGTTTTGGCCGCTTTTTTGGATTGGATTAGGCATCGCGACCTATGGCCTTTTCTATTTTATTTTCCACGATATCATCGTGCACCGCCGAATCAAGATTAAATACAAGGCGGGTTCTGCCTATATGAAGCGCATCATGAAAGCGCATTACGTGCACCACGAGGTGCATACAAAAAAAGGCGCAGAGGCTTTTGGCTTCCTCTACGCCCCTAAAAAATACCAATAGTTTATTTCACGAAACCGACTCCTACCGTTGAATTAGAGAATTCATCGATCAGGATGAAGGCTCCATTGGCTGGATTTGCCGCATATTGATCGGCAGCAATCGGTTGTGCCGTGCGCAAGGCAATGGTACCAATTTCGTTAAGTTGTAAGCTCGAGACACCTTCGGTAGCTGTTTGAGTCGCCACGTCTAGGCGTTCTGTAATTTGTGAAATTTTCGCCTTCGTCATATTAATTCCGTGTTGTAATAAATACGTTTTACCTGGAGTCAATGCCGTGTGATCTAACCAGCAAACTTGGGCTGAAAAATCTTTTAATTGTGGCGCCTGATCTTCCGAAGCTAATACAAGCGTATTTCCACGTGAAATGTCGATGTCTGTCGTTAGGGTGATCGTTACTGAATCACCGGCGATTGCCTGCGCTAGTTTGTTGTCAAATTTCTCAATCGTCGCGATCGTACTCTCTTGGCCTGTAGGTAAAACGCGAATGCTGTCACCCACTTTAAAGGTGCCTGAGCTGATTTTACCCGCGTAACCTCGGTAATCGTGGTAAGCTTCGGTCATTGGTCTCACGACAAATTGAACCGGGAAACGTGCTGGAGCATGCGCTAGGGTAGAGGCATATTCAAATGCCTCTAATTCTCCTAAAAGAGTATTGCCGCTAAACCAAGGCATTTCGCTAGCCTTTTGGGTGATGTTTTGGCCGTACAAAGAAGAAATAGGCAAGAAGCTGATTTCTTGTCCTTCGAAAGTCGTTTGTGCGACTAACTCAGATAGACTTTCTTTGATGGCATTAAATGTCGATTCCTGGTATTGCACTAGGTCCATCTTGTTCACGCAGATAATTACTTTTGGGATGCGTAACATCGCGGCAATCGATAAGTGTCGTGCCGTTTGTTCCACCACACCTTGGCGGGCATCCACAAGGATTAAGGAAACCTTCGCGTTCGAGGCACCTGTCACCATGTTACGCGTGTATTCCACGTGACCCGGGGTATCCGCAATGATGTACTTACGGGTAGGTGTGGAGAAATAAATGTGCGCCACATCAATGGTGATTCCTTGCTCACGCTCAGCGATCAAGCCATCGGTTAAAAGGGATAAGTCTAAAAAGTCTAGTCCTTTGCGTTTAGAAGCGCTTTCAAGGGCTTCAATTTTATCTTTGGTAATCGAATTAGTCTCGTATAACAGGCGACCGATTAAGGTACTTTTTCCATCATCAACGGAACCTGCGGTAGCTATGCGTAAAATATCCATGTGTTCTTGTCTGCGATTGAATTAAAAATAACCTTGTTGCTTTCTCTTTTCCATGGCGGCCTCTGAACGTTTGTCGTCGATACGCGCCCCTCTTTCGGATATTTCGGCAGAAAGAATCTCTTCAATGATCACATCGATATCGGTAGCATCCGAAGAAACCGCCGCTGTACACGTCATATCGCCCACTGTTCTAAAGCGAACTGTCGCCTCAAATGGAATCTCATCTGCCTCCTTATTCAGGTATTCAGAATTTGCCCAAAGCATTCCATCCCGCTCAATCACCTGACGTTTGTGTGAATAATAGATGCTCGGGATCTCCATCTTTTCTTCTTTGATGTAGTTCCAAACATCCAGTTCCGTCCAGTTCGAAATGGGGAAAACACGTACATTTTCACCCACCGCGATGCGGCCGTTTAGCATATCAAATAATTCAGGTCTTTGGCGTTTCGCATCCCACTGCCCAAAATCATCACGCACCGAGAAAATCCGCTCCTTCGCTCTCGCCTTCTCCTCATCGCGTCTCGCCCCACCGATACAAGCATCGAATTTGAATTCCTCGATGGTATCTAATAAGGTGACCGTTTGCAAAACATTACGTGAGGCATATTTACCAGACTCCTCTTTCGCTTTTCCTTGGTTGATGGAATCCTGCACGTAGCGCACGATTAATTCCGCTCCCGTTTCTTTCGCTAACCAATCTCTAAACTCAATCGTCTCTGGGAAATTATGTCCCGTGTCGATGTGCACTAAAGGGAAGGGGATTTTACCTGGGAAGAAAGCTTTTTGAGCTAAACGAACTAAGGTAATCGAATCCTTTCCTCCAGAGAAAAGTAAGGCAGGGCGCTCAAATTGCGCCGCTACTTCACGCAGGATGTAAATGGATTCATCCTCGAGTTGGCGAGGAAAATGGCCAATTTTGTCTTGTATTGTCTGCATATATTAGGCGTGTAAACCACATTCTTTTTGTGAATTCTCCCACCACCAACGGCCTGCACGCGGATGTTCGCCCGCCGAAATTGCCCGCGTACACGGTGCGCATCCGATGGAAATGAACCCTTTTTTGTGCAAGGGGTTTTGGGGAATCTTGTGATCCGTTAAGTATTTTTCTAAAGTGCTAAAATCCCAATCAATCAGCGGATTGATTTTGAATAATTGACGGCTCTCATCCCATTCTAGAATAGGCATGTCCGCTCTGTTTTCGGATTGTTCAGCGCGTAATCCGGTAATCCAAACCTTGGCTCCCTTTAATGCGCGCGATAAAGGCTCCATTTTTCGAACAAAACAGCACTCTTTTCGGTTCTCTACTGAAGTATAGAAGGAGTTAAACCCTTTTTCGGCCACCAGTTTTTCGACGGCAGTCGTAGAAGGGAAAAAGGTTTGAATGGAGATACCGTATTTTTTTATCGTTAAATCCATCAACTCATAAGACTCTTGGAATTGACGCCCGGTATCGAGGGTAAAAATTTCGATGTTCGATTTTGTGCTTGCTATGGCCTGCGTTATCGCTTGATCTTCTTGCCCAAAGGAACTAGAAAAGACGATTTTTTCTCCCGCGAAATAGGCAGCAATGAACTGAATGCGTTCCGGGAGGTTTCTGGAAAGGAGCTCTTTTTCGAGGTTTGCGGGTACCATAAAGCGATATTTACACAAAGGTACACATTGTCTATTGAATAACTATACTAATAAATAAAAAAAATAATTTAGCTATCTTCGAGTGTCATGCGAATCGGTTCAGAAATTTTATTGGATTTACCTTTTGGAGACGAAGATGAGAGCTTGTTAGATGTTCGCAATCTAAAGAATTTAGTGCGTCACGGCGAAGGACTTCGGCTGGAGTTCAAGATGAAGGTGAAATATCCGGGGAAGATCGTGAAAGAATTAGTTGCTTTTGCGAATACCGAAGGAGGTCATCTTTTTGTAGGGGTGAGTGATGCGGGCGTTATAGAAGGGGTGAAATTCGCCGAAGAAGAGCAGTTCTTATTAGAGCGGGCCATTGAGAAATATTGTTTCCCTGCCTTTACCTACCGCGCTTATCGAATTCGATTGGATAATGGGCGGGAAGTTTTGGTCTATCAAGTATATGAAAGTGTGGATAAACCTCATTTTGTCCAACTCGAAACGGATCCGTATCCCATCTGCTATGTGCGCGTGAAAGATCGCACTATTCAGGCAAGCAAGGAAATGAAACAAATTTTGAGAAGGGAGAATGAAGAGGGCCTTACTTTTTCCTATGGGGATACGGAGCGGTGGTTGATGGAATATTTACGTTCAAATGAACATATATATTTAACTGAATTTGCTCTTCAATGTAATTTGCCAATTTGGTTAGCTTCTCGTAAATTAGTTTTCTTAGTTTTGAGTAGGGTACTCAAAATCGATCCAGAGGAAAACCAAGATAAATATTCTTTAAGATGAGACAATGGATAATACTTTTAGGAATTCTCTCTATAGGATGTTCAAAAGATTCCAATGATCCAGGTGCGACAAACACGCCTCAAACCTCGGCCCTATCTTCCTTTGATTTACTACAAGATAAATTAATAACACCCAGTTGCGCAAGTGCAGGATGTCATTTATCGAATAAGGATGCCAGTTTTGCTCAACATGGTTTAGTTCTGACAAAAGGAAGTACCTACGCGAATTTAGTAGGAGTGGCATCGCTTAATTCAGTCGCTGCCAAGAATTCACTTGTTCGGGTAAAAAAATATGCTTCAGGAGAAAGCTTTTTCTATCACAAATTAAATTGGGATTTAAGTCATCATGGCCTGGCTAATTATGGTGCACCTATGCCTTTGGGAGGTAAGCCTATTAGTAAGGGACAATTAGCCTTTGTCCAAAAGTGGATTGACGCTGGCGCACCCTCAACGGGTGTTGTTGCTGATGCTAGTTTACTTGATGATACCACTCCTAGTTATGTGGAGGATGTTGCATTTGCCCCATTAACTTCTCCTAACGAGGAAGGGAAAACAGGGGTTCAATTAAAAGTGGATCGTTTTGTGGTTCCACCTAATTTTGAGAGAGAATTATTTGTGCGTCGTCCACTTAATAATACGGCACCCATTTATGTTTCTCGGATAAAATTGAAATCGAGGGCAAATAGTCACCATATGGTTCTGTATGATTTTAGATCCAAGACTACCTTGCCCGCAGTAGATGATGTTCGTGATTTAAGAAATCTGGATAACTCCTTGAATTTGACCACCGTCATTCAAATGTCAAATCATATTTTTTTAGGTGGCGGCACGGATCCAAATTCTGATTATACATTTCCTGAAGGTATGGCGCTACAGCTCCCAGTGAATGCCTCTATCGATTTGAATCCGCATTATTTTAACAAGACTACGGGAAATTTATATGGCGAAAATTATGTGAATCTGTATACGGTACCTGCCGACCAGGTCAAGAAGATTGTTCAAATGATCGATTTTAATGTGACTAGTTTTAGTCTGCCTGCAAATCAAACTACAACCATCACGAAAGACTTTAAATTTGATAAACCCGTCGCAGTCGTTTCTTTGACCTCTCATTACCACGCAAGAGGAAAATTATTCCAAATCAAAATTAAAGGCGGTTCACGTGATGGAGAAGTTATTTATGAAAATACGGATTGGGCGCATCCGAAAGTAATCAATTACGATACACCAATTCTATTGCAAGCGGGTGAGGGTTTAACATCCGTTGTAACCTATGTAAATGATACCAAAAATACGATTGGATTTGGTCTTACCTCGGAAGATGAAATGGATATTATTTTTGGCTATTATTATGAGCGTTAATTCGCACGAATTCAGCGTTTTCGCGAAAAGTTTTCTAAAGCTATTTGATATCTAAAACATTGAACTATATTTGCGTCCGTTTCTTGGAATATTTCAAGAAAACAGATAGAAATAGTACAATTTTGTGCATTTTTTGCACTTATTTAGTAACAAAAACAAAGCCGTTTGATAAGACTTTTACTCCCTAGAGATTAATAATGGAACACAAACACAAAAGTAAAGCCACTGCCGCAGGTTTATTAGTGGCAATGGGGATTATTTACGGAGATATTGGAACCTCTCCTTTGTATGTAATGCAATCAATCATCGGAGATAATCCGATTAATTCATTAACCGTTTTAGGCGGATTATCCTGTATTTTTTGGACGTTGACATTACAGACGACTTTAAAATATGTGATTTTAATTTTACGGGCAGATAATAAGGGTGAAGGCGGGATCTTTGCCCTTTTTGCTTTAGTTAGACGCCATGCAAAGTGGCTCACCTTTCCTGCGATTATCGGTGGAGCAACGCTTTTAGCGGATGGTATTATTACACCGCCTATCTCCGTTTCTTCTGCGATTGAAGGATTAAAGATGCTTCATCACGCGGATGGAACCCCATTTGTGACGGATACCGTACCCATTGTGATCGTTATTTTGACGGTACTTTTCATTTTCCAAATCTTTGGAACTAAGGTCGTTGGAAAGCTTTTTGGCCCTATTATGTTAGTTTGGTTCTCTATGTTAGGCCTAACTGGACTGATTTGGATCGGTCAAGATTGGTCTATTTTTAGAGCTCTTTCACCCTATTATGCTTGGGATTTATTGACGACTCATCAATCAGGAACAGCCGGATTCTGGACGCTTGGAGCAGTATTTTTATGTACAACTGGAGCGGAAGCGCTCTATTCTGATTTAGGCCACTGTGGAAGAGAGAATATTCGGGTGAGCTGGATTTTTGTGAAGATTGCGTTGATTTTACAATATTTCGGACAAGGAGCCTGGTTATTAGCTCATGAAGGGGCATTATTAGGCGTACGTAAACCAATTTTTGAATTGTTACCACGTGAGTTTTTGTTCACGGGTATTATGATTGCAACGGCAGCGGCGGTTATCGCTTCGCAGGCCTTGATTTCGGGTTCCTTTACCTTAATCTCAGAAGCGATTCGCTTGAACTTTTGGCCACGCGTTCGCTTGGTTTATCCATCTGATCAAAAAGGACAGTTATATGTTCCTTCCATCAACATTATGTTATGGATGGGTTGTGTGGGAGTTGTTTTGTGGTTCAAAGAATCAGCGAATATGGAAGCGGCCTATGGTCTAGCGATCACGTTGACTATGTTAATGACGACCTCTTTAATGGCTTATTACTTGCACATTAAGAAGGTGGACATGTGGTGGATTCTCTTGTTCTTAGCGGTGTATATCACGCTAGAAGGATCCTTCTTAGTAGCGAACTTGCAGAAGTTCTGGCATGGTGGTTATGTTTCCTTATTTATCGCAGGGGTCATTATTTTGATCATGTGGGTATGGTTCAGAGCGACGCGCATCAAGAAGAAGTTAACTGAATACGAGAAGTTATCGGATTATATCGAGCCTTTAAAGGAGTTGAGTAAGGATGAAACGATTCCAAAATATGCGACGCACTTAGTCTTTATGTCCAATGCGGGTCGTGTATCAGACATCGAATCGAAGATTATCTACTCTATTTTCCAAAGACGACCGAAGCGTGCCGATATCTATTGGTTCGTTCATGTGGATACCTTGGATGATCCGTATGCAATGGAATACAAGGTGACGGTGATTGAGCCAGATGATATCATCAAGGTGAACTTTAAATTAGGTTTTAAAGTAGAGCAACGCATTAACTTGTACTTCCGTAAGGTGGTAGAAGAAATGGTGGCTCGTGGCGAGGTGGATATTACCTCTCGTTACAAGTCCTTGAATGAGCAAAATGTGATCGGTGATTTCCGTTTCGTCGTATTGGAGAAATTCTTGTCGTATGATAATGAGCTTCCTTTATTAGATCGTATGGTGATGAAGGCCTACTTCTTTGTGAAGCAGTTTACGCATTCGGAAGACAAGTACTTTGGCCTAGATTCTGATGCCGTTAAATTAGAGAAGGTGCCTATGATTATTAAGCCAATCACGAAATGTAATTTGAAACGCATCGACTAGTATGAGCACGATATTTACCAAAATTGTCAACAAAGAAATCCCTTGTCACCTCATCAAAGAGGACGATCGCTTTCTCGCTTTCTTAGATGTGATGCCCTTAGTGGAGGGTCACGTATTAGTGATCCCAAAACAGGAGGTGGATTATATCTTCGATCTGGAGCCGGAATTGCTGGGTGATTTGATGAAGTTTGCACAGACGATTGCGCCGGCGATTAAGAAGGCTATTCCGTGCAAACGCGTGGGAGTGGCGGTGATTGGATTAGAGGTGCCGCATGCACACGTGCATTTAGTACCCATGAATCGAATGCTGGATATTAATTTCTCGCAGGAGAAGATGAAGCCGTCGGCGGAATCTTTGGCAAAAACAGCCGAATTAATTCGCTCTTTCTTACTTTAAGAAACCCTTTAGCTTATTCATCTCTAACATCGGATTCGCTTTTTCGTACACGATATTATAAACCGCCTCGATAATAGGCAATTGGATGTTGTGCTGACGCGAGATGCTGTAGATACTTCGCACGGCATAATAGCCCTCTGCAATCATGTTCATCTCAATTTGAGCGGACTTCACGGAATACCCGCGACCGATCATATTTCCAAAGGTTCTATTTCTCGAAAACTGCGAATAGGCCGTCACGAGTAAATCCCCTAAATAGCCAGAGCTATTCAAATCGCGGTTTTTCTCCGGATATACGACATCCAAGAAGATCTTGATCTCTTGCATCGCATTACTTACGAGCACGGCCTGGAAGTTATCCCCAAAACCCAATCCCCGCGTAATACCGCAAGCCATCGCCACAATGTTCTTGATAACGGCACAATATTCCACGCCATACAAATCCTGGATGGCATGCGCTTGCAAAAAGCGGCTATTCAATAGGTTCGAGAAGGATTGAGCTAAGCTCAAATCCGGCGAAGCAATCGTTAAATACGACTGTTTCTCCAAGGCCACCTCTTCCGCATGGCAAGGGCCAGCGATGACACAGGTTTGGCCTAATGGCAAATTAAAAGCTCGCTCCATCCAATCCGTTACCAACAGATTTTCGTCTGGAATCATACCTTTGATGGCAGAAACCACTTTTTTGCCCTCGAAATGTTTCTTATTTAAGTCCTTTAATGTACTCGGAATGAAAGCGGCAGGAACTGCTAGAATGATGTATTCCGCACCAGCAAGGGCATCCACCATTTTGCTGTAAGTCTTCACCTTACGTGGGTTGATGGCTACATCCGTTAAATAGCTGGGATTGTGATTGTATTTACGGATGAATTCCACGTCCGACTTCCGGCGGATCCACCACTTAATTTTCACATTATTCTCCGAAAGGATTTTCACCAAAGCCGTAGCCCAGCTTCCTCCACCTAAGACCGCCACCTGGGTAGGGATCTTTTTCTTTAACTCAGCTAATTCACTCATGCCGTAAAATTACGCTTATTTGATAAATATCCCGGATTTTTTGCCAAATTTGTGACCGCAGCTTTTTATAGCTGACATCTAAACCTATGAAAAAAATCACCTTATTCCTGCTTGCAGGACTATCTTTTTGTGCGCTTGCACAGAAATCACAACCCCTTCCAGAACATCCTCGTCCAGACCTTGAAAGGACGCAATGGATGAATTTGAATGGTTATTGGGACTTTACCTTCGATTCTACTTTAACGGTTCCATCCCGCTTTGCAAAGAAAATTCTTGTCCCTTTTCCCTGGGGCTCTGCGCTGTCTGAAGTAAAAGACGAGGCGGATGTCGCTTGGTACCACAAGGAAATTAAAATCCCTGCCACTTGGACCGGGAAGCGTATTTTCCTGAACATCGGGGCATCGGATTGGGAAACATCGATCTATTTAGATGGGGTTAAAATAGGAAATCACCAAGGTGGATATACGCCTTTTGATGCGGAATTAGCTGGAGTAAAACCAGGTTCAATCCACCATATCGCGATCAGGGCGGATGACAAACGTCGGATGTTTACGCTGTATGGAAAGCAAGGTTACGGTAACGCGAGAGGGATTTGGCAGACGGTTTACTTAGAAGCGAGAGGCGCTAATTTTATCGATCATTATGCCGTTAATCCGGATATCGATGCGAAAAAAGCACAGGTTAAGGTCTATTTAGGGGCACCTGTTTCGAAGGAACAAGCTGTTCAAGTGAAGCTTTCCAATGGTCAATCAGCTGTGGTGAAAATCCCGGCTGGGAAACAAGAAGGAAGTGTAGAGATTTCGTTGAAGTCAATGCATCTCTGGTCTTTAGAGGATCCCTATTTATATGGGTTAACGATGACCTCGGGGAATGATGTATTGAAGGGGTATTTTGGGATGCGTAAGATCTCTGTGGTGAATTTACCGGGTTCCAAGATACCGTATATCGGATTGAATAATAAGCCTATTTATGTGCAGTTAGCACTAGATCAAAGTTACCATCCGACGGGTTTTTATACCTTCCCATCTGATCAATTTATGAAGGACGAGATTGTGCGTTCGAAGCGCATAGGTCTGAATGGAATTCGCACACACATTAAGGTGGATGTGCCGCGTAAGTTGTATTGGGCGGATAAATTGGGCCTTTTAGTGATGTCTGATTTGCCTAATTCCTGGGGCGATCCAGACTCGGATATGCAAAAGGAGTCTGAATATACGCTGCATGAGATGATCAAGCGCGACTATAATCACCCGGCGATTTTCTCTTGGATAACCTTTAATGAAACCTGGGGATTGTTTACCCACAAAGATAAAAAGTCCATCTATACGCCGGAGACTCAGAAATGGGTGGCTTCGGTGTATCATTTGGCCAAAAAACTAGACCCCACTCGCCTCGTCGAAGATAATTCTGTTTGCTGCGGTAGAGGACACACCGAAACAGACATCAACTCCTGGCATGCCTACCAAGCAGGGTATGAATGGGATAAGTTAATGGACGATTATTCAACTAAAACGTATCCAGGAAGCACCTGGAATTTCGAGAAAGGATACCAGCAAGGTGCTCAACCGATGATTAATTCGGAGTTTGGCAACGTGTGGGGTTACCAAGGAAGCACGGGTGATGTGGATTATACTTTCGATTACCACAAGGCGATGAACTCCTTCCGGAATCACCCGAAGATGGCGGGTTGGTTATATACGGAACACCACGATGTAATTAATGAGTGGAATGGATATTATAAATTTGATCGGACAGAAAAAGAAACAGGCTTAAATGCCATCGTTCCAGGGATGTCGCTACACGATTTACATGGTCCATTCTATCTTTCGACAGGTCAGGAAATCACCTTTGCAGGAAAAGCTGGTCAAAAAATTAAGATTCCATTACACCTTTCCTCGCTAACAGATAAGTCCGGTTCCTTGACCTTAAAGATGACTTTGTCCGGTACCAATGCGGCAGGGGAGAAGCAAAACCATTGGACTACATCTTCTAAGATAAACTATTCAGCTTGGGACGTGAAGGCGCTTGACTCGGTGCAGGTGGTGTTGCCAGCTAACAAATCGATTAACACATTAGCCTTTGAACTAAGTGATGCTGCAGGAAAAGTCGTGCATCGCAATTTCGTACATCTCCTTGTGGAAGATGGAAACACTCAGCCTGCGAAAGGTCAATTGATTTCTGTGCCAGTAGAACGCTATAGTGCTGCAAACTGGCCTAAAAAACAGTGGGCAGGTGTTTTAGGCCATAAATTAAATGGTGCGGGAGCAGGTTATTTCGAATATGAAATCCCCTTCCCTACAACAGGAACAGCGGACATCAAGCAAGTTCGTTTCCTAGTGGAGGCATCCGCTAAACCAATTTTAGGAAAGGATCGCGATGATGCAGGTAAAATGGACGGCGATTACATGTTAGGTAAGGGAACGTTCGATCCGGGCGTTAATCCTAATGCCTATCCACAAACCGATCGCTACACCTCACCTGCTAAATTGAAAGTGAGTGCGAATGG
>Ga0222712_10003336_pt1 | contig 17576 bp, 6 predicted proteins | sample C33_657DmetaG_FD_165043 | JGI IMG/M metagenome (GOLD analysis project Ga0222712, IMG submission 165043) | Estuarine water microbial communities from San Francisco Bay, California, United States - C33_657D | ecosystem: Environmental > Aquatic > Marine > Unclassified | place: USA: California...
TCGCGCCGGCGTGCAGCTGTCTTTCGTTCTCAAGCGCGGTTCTCGGGCGCTCCAATTCTTTTCTTGGAAATACGCATCGCCATGTGCATGTGAACGTCAAGCGAATAACGTGCCAAGGGCGCCGAACGCCGCGCCGCGATGCCTTACAATTCGTCTCGCGCCCCTGCGCAGTGTCACGCATCGACGCCGTCGTCGTTGAATCCCTCATACGTACATGTTTCGTCATACTCTTAAATCCATCGTCATCGCCGCCGTCTTGGCGGTGGCGTTGGCTTCGAGCTACGCGGCCGCGTGGGATTGCCCCAAGATCGACAGCGACGCAGTCATGAAACTGGTCACCGTCTGTGTTGAAGATCCAAACGGACTTTGTGGCGATACATGCATCGCCGCCCTCACGAAGGGCGCTACGCAAATGCAAGATTTGAAAGTCCCATGCGAAGGCGGCGTCGACGGGGTCCTTGAGAACGTCCTAAAAAGATGCACCGAAGAAGTTGGGGGAACGTTCGATCCATGCGACGGTAAAACGCGCCAATCTTTGGTCGATAACGCATCCAAGGTCAAGTGCATCGGTGGTGGCACACTCGCAGATACGCTGTAAAGGGCGCATCCGCAGCGCCGCGAGAGCGGTTGAACCAAACCAAGATACGAGACGCGTCGTCGCGGTCGTCGACGAGCTCAAACCTCTACCGCTTTTTGAAATACACGCGATTGACGCGCAGCGCGCGCGCTAACTGAAATGAATTTTCGCCGCGATATCGTTCGCAACATACCCGTGACGCAGCTTTTTCTCGTACAACTCTTTCATCGCGCGACGATTGCGTCGCCGCGTCGCCGCCGCGTCCGAATCGCTCGCCTCCTCCGCTCCGCTCGAGCGCTCAGACCGCGCACTATCGATGATCTCTTCGCGCATGTTTCGTCGCCGACGCCATTCATCCTCCGCCTCTGCATCTCCTTCTACCGCTTTCGATTGAAACAACCGAGCCGAATCCAACGCCGGCGCGCTCGCCGGCGCGTCATCCTTGCCTTTGAGCGACGCGCTCTCGGGCTCGAGCCCCAAAAGCTGTCGAGCTAACAATTTTCTCGCGTCTCTCTTGCGTTTCGCATCCTCGCTCGGTCGTTGTCCCCAGTACGAGCTCGCGTACGCGTACGAGTTCGCTCGCGTCTCGTCTGCCTCCGACGCCGCGCTCACGTACTCCCCATCATCATCGCTCCCGTCGACGTCGTCATCGTCGCCGTCATCATCGTCATCACCCGTCGTCGTCGTCCATGCGTCGTAGAACACGTCGCGACTCGCCCGACGCATCGCCGCGCGAGTGCGCCGATGGACGAATCGTTGGACGACGACGATGTCGTCGTGGGTGAACGACGACTCGGACGATCGGACGAACGGACGACCGGACTTACGGACGAGTCCTCGACCGTCGTGCGCCACGCACCCACCGTTGACGTCGATCGACGCGATCGTCGTCACTCGCGTCTCGCGGCGAAGGTGAATCGAGACGATGCGAGGAAACGCGAGACGCGCGATCGCAGCGCTCGCGCGTTCGACGTCGATCGCGACGAACGTCGCGAACGAGGGAAGGGCGTTCGCAAACGTCGCGAACGCGCGACAGGGATTCGGCAAGTATGAAATCGTCGATCACGAGTACGACGCTTTGGTCGTGGGCGCGGGCGGTGCGGGACTGCGCGCGGCGATCGGGTTAGGGGAACATGGATTTAAAACCGCGTGCGTCACGAAGCTGTTCCCGACGCGCTCGCACACGGTGGCGGCGCAAGGCGGGATCAACGCGGCGTTGGGGAACATGACGGAAGACGACTGGCGATGGCATGCCTACGACACGGTTAAGGGAGCGGACTGGCTAGGAGATCAAGATGCGATTCAATATATGTGCAGAGAGGCGCCGAAAGCGGTGATTGAGTTGGAAAACTATGGCATGCCCTTCTCGCGAACGGATGACGGAAAAATTTACCAGCGGGCGTTCGGCGGACAGTCTTTGGACTATGGGAAGGGCGGCCAAGCGTACCGTTGCGCGGCTGCAGCGGACAGAACTGGGCACGCTATGTTGCACACGCTATACGGGGCGGCACTCAAGCACGACGTGCAGTTTTTTGTCGAATATTTCGCGCTCGACTTAATCATGGACAAGGGTGAATGCGTGGGCGTCATGGCGATGTGCTTGGAAGATGGTACCATTCATCGATTCCGCTCGCATCAAACGATTTTGGCAACAGGTGGGTACGGTCGCGCGTACTTTTCAGCAACCTCAGCGCACACGTGCACGGGCGATGGCAACGCCATGGTCGCTCGAGCTGGGCTACCACTTCAAGACCAAGAGTTCGTACAATTTCATCCCACAGGGATCTACGGCGCCGGCTGCTTAATCACCGAAGGTTCGCGCGGTGAGGGTGGGATCTTGAGAAACTCGGAGGGCGAGCGGTTCATGGAGCGATACGCGCCATCGGCGAAAGATCTCGCCTCGCGCGATGTGGTATCGCGATCAATGACGCTCGAAATTCGCGAAGGGCGGGGCGTTGGTAAAGAAAAGGACCACATCTACCTTCACTTGAATCATCTGCCGCCGGAATTACTCGCGGAGCGTTTGCCCGGGATTTCTGAAACGGCGGCCATCTTTGCCGGTGTTGACGTTACGAAGGAACCGATTCCTGTGATTCCGACCGTCCATTACAACATGGGCGGTATACCGACAAACTACAAGGGTGAAGTAGTCGCGCCGAAGAACGGTAATCCTGACGCGATTGTGCCAGGCTTGTTAGCGGCCGGAGAGGCGGCGTGTGCAAGCGTGCACGGCGCAAATAGATTGGGTGCGAACTCGTTGCTGGATATCGTAGTTTTTGGTCGAGCTTGTGCGAACACGGTGGCTTCGAAGCTCAAACCGGGCGCTCCCCACCGTCAAATCGCCGCAGATGCGGGAGCGTTCGCTGTGGAGCGATTGGATAAGATTCGTAACTCAAAAGGCACGATGCCGACGTCGATGCTTAGGCTTCGTATGCAAAAGGTGATGCAAAGCCACGCCGCAGTTTTTCGCGAACAAGAAAGCCTCGCTGAAGGATGCACGCTCATCGACGACATCGCGGCGCAAATGTCAAACTTGAAGCTTACGGACCGATCCCTGGTGTGGAACACCGATTTAGTCGAAGCGCTTGAGCTGCACAATTTGATGCCAAACGCACAGACTACGATGCATAGCGCCGAACAACGCAAGGAAAGCAGAGGGGCGCACGCGCGCGAAGATTTTCCTCATCGTCTGGACGACAAGTGGATGAAGCACACGCTTGCATACGTCAAGGACGGCAAGGTGAAGATTGATTACCGCCCTAACCACCACTACACGTTAGACGACGAAATGGAAGTCATTCCGCCGAAGGCACGAGTGTACTAGCGCGCGGATTACGGCGCGAGGCTCTTCGCTTTTACTGTTACAGCACTGCAGTAGCTTTCCGTTTGTGATATATATAACACACGTTTTAAGTTTCAATTCAACTAGATAGAGACAACAAAAGCGCGGTGCCTCGTTTCACCCAGTGTTCGGCTTCGACGCCCCCGGTATCGAGCTCGATCATCGCGATGAACGACGGTCGCTCGCGTGAACCTGTTCGTACAGGATACATGTACAATGGGCATTCGTACACGTTTTTTGAGTTCGCCTTGCGCTTGCGTTCCGCGGGCTTGAAATGTACGACTGGCATCTGCACGATGAGTTCCATCATATTTGGTTCACACAAACATTTTCTCTCGCGGTCCCATCCCGCACCTTCTAGATACATTTCTCGAATATACACACCATCCTGGGGAGGCGACGTGATATCGACAGCGTCAGCGTCGACGATTGAAAACGAAAAAGACAACATGTCGATGGGAATGCAATCGCGCCGTGCGCTCATTTGTAAAACAGACGTTAGAAAGCATGTGGGATATGTGAACCCAGCGAGCCAGTATGAAGATGGGTATGATCCGTTCGCCCAAGTCGAGAGTTGCTCCACGCGCTTCACCAAATCAATCGTCCACGCCGACAGTGATTTCAACGATGGATACGCCTTGAGGTACATTTTTGGTACTTTGTTAGCAGCCAGTGATTTGAATATTGCGTCCAAGTCGCTCGACATCACCACTAAGCCCTTGATGCCTTTTCGCAGTTCGTTCAAAGTCATGTGCACGCTGACCAACAATGCGTTATAACGCTCGATCTCTTGGAGCAAATTCACATGCAGCGGGCTCATATCGCTACGCTTGCTCTTAGTGATAGCCTCGTAATCAAGCACCGATGGTACGCTGCAGATCATGTCGTCAATGATATTAAGCACGCGCATTTCAGTCTCCGACGCCGCACTCGCGCCCGACTTTGCACTCGTTGATGAGGCCCCATCTGTGATTTGAAACTTTGTGCAAGCGTTCAAAATTGCTTCGCTTTCAGCAATCAAATACGAAATGTCTGCGTTCGGGTGCTGCCCGAAAGCATCCGCTTGATCGCTCATGGGTAAACCGTTCACGAATTCCCTATGACCTTTGAGTTCGTTTGAATTAATTGGGATGTGATATACGCTTGCAAGTTTGCCTGACGTAAGTGCGTACTCATCGTTCGCGAGAACGTCTTCGCAAAAAAATTGCGCGAGATACGCTTTGATGACACGCCGATCGATTTCGTCAGTGATTCGACCGCCATAATTTGCCTCGCCAATCAAGTACCGCAACGCATCCCAAGGTGTTTCTTCGTATCCATCGAGATAGGATTTTAGCAAATCGTCGCTGACACTAAAGTCGGTGTCGTTGAAATCGTATGCGATGTTCAATCCAAGCGTGCCAAACTTTCGACGTTCTAGCAACAACGCGTGGAAGAATGACAGAGAAAACAACAAGCGGCCGTATTTTGATTTGCTCGAACACTGAACGAAAGATTCATCTGAAACGCAGGTGCTGTACAATCGCGCAAGATTGGCTCGTAATCCTTTGGGTGGTTCTGTCGTCATCTTCAAGCTACGTTGCAAAATTGCCAGCGGGAACGCCGGGGTTGGATTCGATGAGAGCCACAGCCGAAAATTTTCGTGCGGTGGTTCGTTGTCGAAACTCTCTATAATTTCTTGGAGTTTGGGCAACCAAGATATCATCAAGTGACAGTTTGCCAAGAACACCCAATGACCATTTTTGCGACCGCGATCGATCAACTCAGTCGCTATCGAAGCCTGCCCTTGCCCGAGAGCGACGGTGAAAAGCTTCTCTGACATGCCCTTATTCGCCGCCAACTGCCTCAGGTTCGCTACAGGGTCCACACCGGCGCTCAGCACAAAAATACACGGCGCGGAGCTCGACGAGTCAAAATGCACTTGATTCAAATCCAAAACTGGCGGGTCCACAAACTTAGAGCCCAGATTCTCGGCCACGAAGAGTCTGATAGCGCTCTCGACGCGATCGAGACGGATAGAGCGCAGCAGTAGCAGTCTTTGGAGGTCGCTTAAGGTTTGACCCCAAGTCCCCGGAAGAGTTTGCGTCTCTGGTTTAGCGTTCTGAAACCACACTTTCCACTCATCACTCTGCGTTTCATTAATAGAATGAATTAACGCATCTCCAAAAACAATGTTAAATGTCTGACAAAGCTCAACAATTCTCGCCCAGTACTCTGGTTTCAGCCACTGCGTAACATGAGGACTCATTTTAACACTGCTTGACGTGCTCCGCACGCCACCGCCAACGCCACCGTGAATGAAGAATTCCCACTCTCGCGCGTTGATGTTATCTTGTTCGGCTTGAATACGCACACACATCTGTAAACTCAGAAGCAGTTTGTGCGATTCGAATAAACCGCGCGAGGTGTATCGGTACACGGCGTAAGTATGGTATTCATTGAGAACTGTCAAACGCTCTTCAAGATCAACTGCATCGCTCGACGCGTTGCGTTTAGACTTCGTTATTGAACCGTCAAACAGCGCCGTATACGAATCTAAACTGAATTGATACATCGGGTCGATATCAGCGAGATTGTACAGCGTGAAGTATAAAATGGTTGCACGCCTTGCGGCAGAAGCGTATGCGGCAGAAGCGCGCTCTATTTCAGCGCCAGTAGTCTCTGCAATCTTTAAACTCGCCGTGACTTCTTCACTAGTATTCTTCGAGCGTGTCAATGAATCAATCAGTTCGATGTTATCTAGGAGGGAACCAGAAGCCTTGCTTAGCAGATCAAGAATCAAGTCTTCAAGCTCGTTCAACTTGCGCTTTCCTCTCGCCACCTTAACGACGAGGTCGTTCTTCTGCGCAGCCAACTCGGGACGCTCTCTTCGAACAACTAAATCTCGAAGCTGCGCGTTCAGCCCTTGTTCTTTCACAGTAAAGTTGATCACGGTGAGCTTTGTACTGACTTCAGGAGTATAGTGCGGGTTCATAAGCTTCGACGTGAAGTAAAGTCTGAACTTTGGAGAATACTCCAAATCCTTATCCCCGAGTTTGACCGTGATTGATCCCCCTTTTCGCACGAATTGTTTCGCGACAACATTTTCCAAAATGGGATCGATTGCTTCCTTGACATCCTGGATGAGCACCGGTACACCAAATTGAACGGCATGCTCGATTTGACGCACCATATCGGGCGCTGAAAGCGTAGTCACGATCAACCCGTTCGCCATTTCCATCGACTTGATCCATTTATTTCCCTGTCCTTGCGGGTCGACAAGCAGCGGCCATCGATTGCCGCGCGTAACGATGACGCCATTCTCAGTGCTAAACGAATCAGACGGCAATCCTTGAATATTCCAATCTCGAACGTCAGATGGGTTCGCCAAAAACGACGCAAAATCAAAATCGCTCGTGTACGGAATTTGAGCGCGCGCCAACATCGGAATCCAATCGTTCACGAGCTTTTTGCGATACTCACTTGGGAAAGCGCCGCTATAACTCATGTAGGCTGCGGCTATGCACACATCACCGGGTAGACACCTTGTTTGACCTTCCAAGACTTCGATCGAACCTACCCAACGCTTCTTCTCTCCCGATAACCCATCCACGAGTGCTTCCGCGCGTTCGAGCTTGAGTTCCAAATCCGCCAGTTCGCTCTGCAGCGATGCTTTGTTTGACGCAGACTTTTCATACTTTTCCTTGAGAACTTGGACCTTTGCCACAACGTCCGCTAAATCAGCCTGAGTGATCGCTAACGCATCTTGTTTTTGTTTGAGTTCCTCCTGTGCCTGTTTGAGCATCATTCGTTTGGGTGCAATCTCCTTCGCAATGACCCCGTATGAGTACATCGCGTGCACCCACTGACATAAACCTTTGGCTGCATTAGAAACCTTACCGATCACGTCTGGTTGATAGTCCGGGTTACTCACGAATTTGGATATCTTCGCAAGTAAGCTATCCACCAAGACTTCCTTATCAAAATTGAGTAAGCGATCTAAAAACGTTGAGTCGCCCAGCTGCTTCTTCGCCTCCTCCCAAGTCGTCGGTTTTTTGAGAACAGTCAAAACGCCGTTGAGGCAGAGCTCGACCAACGTCGGTGGCTTCACATACGATTTCAACTCTCCCATGTCTTTCTTTGTGAGCACGTTTAATGCAGCCTCGGCGGCTTGTAGTGCCGGCATTGCTTCATCTAGTTTCAACTGGCATTCTTCGGCGATGACGTTGGCCTTTTGTGCCTCCGCCTCAATCCGCTCTGCTTCCGCGCTAACTTTCATACTTTGCTCATCCGCAGCGCGTTTATCTTGAATAATCACTTTCAGCAACTCTTCACAATTCTTTTTAGCCTCAGCGACGATGACAGCCTTGTCCTTACAGACGGCTTGCATGTCGCGCACTTGAACTTCAGTCTCCGCAAGTTTTGTCAAACCGCCACGCAACTTTGAAACTTTGGCGTCAAACTCGCGCTTCTTCTCCACCATTAAAAGTTTGAAAAATCGCAAGAACTCAATGTAATTTGTTGGTGTCACATACATCTTACGTTTGATGGATTTGAACATGTCGTCAGCCATCGCGACCGTGGAAGCGTGAATCATTCCAAAAATTTCACACAAGTCATCCTTGATTTTGAAATCCATCTCGCTATCTTGAAGCTGCTTTGCTGCAACTTCTTTCAAGGCGTCAACGGGCCAATCGTTGAACCAATTTATCGTACAGCAGTTCACTAAACCGGGAAACATTCTTGTGCGCTCACGGAACGCTTCGCCGACTGGTGACATGCACAGGACTATGTGTAAATTTTGCATAACTCGCTCCATAAAAAATCCAAACAACTCTTCGTGCGTCACCGCTCGAACGTTCTCAGCTTTCGCGATTCGTCGCATGTCCTCACAAATACCACTGACGTCGTCCTTGCCAAACAATCCGGGGATTTCGCCCGAGGTCAACGCGTTGTTCACATCCTCGAGAAATGTTTCTTGGACTATTTGCGTATCATCAAGCACGAATACCGTAGGTTTGCCCGCAACACCAGCTTGCCTGTACAATAACTTCAAGTCCTCTCGGAATTCTAGTTGCTTGTAGTTCTTTGTGATCTCTATACTGAAGCATTTCATTTCCGCGACGTAAGCCGCAAGACGAGCGAGCGATTTCCGTCCACTGCCGCCGACTCCCACAAGCATGGCGTGCCCGCGTGGCTGCGTCAAGATGCGATGAATGCGACAAACATGCAGAATAGCATCGTTGAACAACACCAAACTCATGGCCGCGTTACCAGGTTCCAAACCATAATCTTCCAATTTCTCGGTGAGAAATTCTTTGAGCGCTGCCGCGTCGATCACCGCTTCGTACGGGATCACATCAAGACCCTGACGCATGAACGAAACGAATGGTCGGCACTCGTGAAACTCTTCTTCATTTGATACGCGTACGTTTGATTTTATCTCACGTGGTATCGTCGGCTTGAACAAATCGTTCCACGAGGTGCTGAATGCAACTCTCATATTCATGTCGATTTGTTGCTTCAACCATCGAGCGTCGCTCACGTCGAACAGTCGGTCACCAAAGACTCGTAGGTTCTCGTGAGCCCATAACTGTAATATAGACTCGCGCGAATCGTAAAACTGCTTCGTCGCCCGGGTAACACCTTGAATCACTTTCGCAAGATCTCTGGTGTTGAATAAATAATGACTTTTAGCAGGCGTCGGCAGCAGCTCTCGTACGAGCGAGTTGTATACACCAATTGAAGCCTTGACGATGGTGTTTCCGATGGAAGCTACGGACTGATCGAATCCCCCCTGTAACTCGCCTAAAATTGTTCCGTAAATTCTTTCCAATTGCGCATCCGATGGATCCGTCATGTTCAGCACTGCAAAAATAGACATTATACGTTGCGAGAACTGATTACGTCCACCACCGGGCGGCGCCATCGCCGCTAAAATTTTCATATCATTTATATACGTTCGCTCCTGCTTCGAGCGGTCGTACCAGAAACCATTATCATTCCAGAGCTTCAACAGCTCTAATGGTGCGATAAAGCCGAATTCACTCTTCTTTGGCATATTCAGGTCGTCAATCGCGAGAATGAGTTTGCGTCCACCCGGCGGCGCAAGAATTCCCTTAGAACGCTTCTCAAGCTTACCTTCAATCGTGTCCTGCAGAGAGTTCGAGCTCGTTTGCGCACTGAAAGTGATTCTACTTCCGATGTAATCATCTGGTAAGTCTTGCAAACATGAATCGACGACCATCGATTTCCCCACGCCGACGTTGCCCACGATCAAAGCATTCATTCCAGATTTTAATAGCATCATGGTTAAATGCTTCGTGCGCACCGAGTCGACGGTTGGTATCATGATCTTGAAGAATGGTACGTTTCCTTGTGGCAACCTATACGTTGGGATTTTCTCCGTCCAAGACGTGAACACGTGATGTTCGGAACTGTAAAAGAAATCATAGACCGTCTCATCTGTCGGCGCCGACGCTGGAGTATTTGGGAACATCTTCAGCGGTACGATGCGGTGCAAAAAGTTATCGAATCGCAATCGACTTGGATGGTCGATACTGCCGCCGACGGACCAAATGATACAGAATAAAAGTATTGCCTCGACGTCGTGTCTGATGACATTCACGTCATCGCCGATACAAATATCATGCGAGTCAAACAAATTAGCTAACTGTCGCACGGACGCCAGATCGTCCGTTGATATGAGCTCTGTGCACTTCGTGCGCCGGAACTCAAGACACCCATCGACATACTTCTCTATGCTTTTGATCAGCGCGTCTTCGACCTCCGCGCTACCGCTGCGCTCTCGTCGCGTCGCCAACCAGCTGTCGACAAATGGGCGCCATCCGAGATCCTCGACGTTAAAGTAAATCATTCCAGCCCGAGATACGGTCGCTGGAGACGCCTGAGACAAATCTTCCACTTCAAATAATATTGATACTTGCGGCGACATCATGATGCGCTCGCCGGAAAGTAGCGTCAGGAGTTTGTTGTCATCCAGCAGTGTGTTCATGCTCTCAATCCATAGCGTATCGACTGGACCATCCATAATTATCCATTTCTGATTCACTGACTCATCTTTGCATATATTTCGCATTATTTTCGCCAAAACACCATCAGACCACTCGTGCGTGGCTTCGTCAAACGAACCGTAGAGCTCGTCATTCGACAGAGCGAGTGGATTAATTGGGTACACCTCAACATTTTGGAAGTGTTCGCCTTGAACTCCTCGACTCTTCAACCGTGCCATGGCTTTGATCAACATTTCACGTGCACGAGATTTACCCGAACCCGTTTTACCAACAATCATGTTCCCGTGACGAGCTATTTTACAATCGAATATTTGAATAATCTTCGATATCCAGGCATCGACCGGCTGTAAATTGTTCAATTTGCACACATCAATCAGAGCGTCTCGGAGAATCATGGAGTCCTCTTGCGGGGCGTTTACCTCTGGGAACAAATCCGAAAGAAGCGCTTTGAATAGAGGAATATCGATGTAAACTAACTTCGGAATGATCAAGTCGCGCATGGCGTTAAACAGAATGAGCTGTTCATCGGTTTCTGGTGCGTCTCGTTTCATCGTCCCGGCAGCCCGTGAGATTGGTATGATGAACGATCGCAACGTGTAGTCGTAGTGATCTTGCTTACTCAACTGCTGCTGACTAAGTTCCATGATCGCAACCATCTTCTTGGCCAGTGGTTTCGCGTTGGTGAACCCTTCACTAAACATCATAATCTCTGCAATCAAGCAAAAATCGGGAACCATCATCGACACCGGACGTACGATGGCCTTTAAGTTGTCAGGGAGTTCAGCTCGTCCGGCATAGCCTGGATTCATGGTAACAAAGACACCGCAGGACGGAATAAGTCGAATGTGCTGACCTTCGAAATCGAATGACTTCAAGTTTTGCTTTACAGCCGCCATGACGACACTGATTTGCGTAGCTACGACAGAGAGAACCTCAACGGTGATGCGATTGAATTCATCCAAACACGCCCACGCTCCAGTCTGCGCCAGACCGCTAAACATTTTACCAGTCATTTTATAATCGACACCATCCGAGCAGTTGAACACGATGACGTAACGCGCTAGAGCTTTCCCAAAATCTTTGACCGTTTCAGTCTTTCCTGTTCCTGCGGGACCGAGAGGATTACCTCCACGTCGAGTGAACATCGCCGCGCCCAGAGTCATGTAGCAACGATCTGTAAGCGGCGTCACAACTAAGCGTCCATTGTTGCCTTGGTACTCGTATCCGTAATCAAAGACGCTGAGCACTTGCTTAACAGTACAATGCTTAGTCTCGCGGTCAAAATAAAATCTCAACTGCGATACCCACTCAAAGTCATTCGGTGACGAGCACTTACTCTTGATAAGCTTCTCAATCGCATCTCGAGCGTGAACCTCAATCGTTATGAGTGCTGTGACCTTCTTGCGCGTTACCTTATCTAGAGACGTGCGTGTGAGAGCCACGAGCTTGTTCAAATATTGAATCCATTTACGTCGCAAATTCTTCAACGCCTCTTTCACATTTTCAGGATCTCTCAAAGCGCGTTCGCACTCCATAGTCCACGAAATACATCCCGCAGTGATGAGCATTTGACCCGGGTTATCTTTCACCCATTTTTCTTTCTTCACTCCTTTCGCTCGGCACTGTTCAAATGTGCTCGCGAGATGCGTTCGCGTTGCGGAGTACATCGCGGCCTCGACCAAATTTAACCATTCCTCTGGACGACCTTCAGTGCGTACTGGGTTATCAAAAGGGATGATTTCTCCATCCGGCGAGCACATAGCAACAGACTCACAGTGTCGACGACCAGCTAGTGGATCAGGAGCGTGCATCTCCAATCGCTTGATGCCCTCAAACATGCCTTTGAGATGTGATTGGATGTTCGCCGGCTCCTTTGCTTGACCAAGAATCTGCAGCAAGTCGTCATTACTGAGGAAGTAAAAGCGCGGAAACATTTGACGCTTCGACTCGAGGTAATCATCCAATGATTTCTGTATGCGTTCGAGGTTGGCATCCATCTCAGTAAGTTCGATCAGTAACGCCGTGTTCGGATTGTCGCTGATTTCTGGAGCGCGCATCGACGTGCACGCTAACACTACGTTGTGCGCCACGTGCATTTCTTGCATAACCGTAATAAATCGAGAATTTATAGAGTTGAACATATTTGTTTCATTCGGGAGCTGACGGGCGATGTCTTCGCTACCGATGAATATGTTTTCCAAATACATCCAAGCGAGTTGCACTTTGAGCACCATTTCGATGACTTCGTTCACCAATGCCAACGCTTTTTCCCATGAAGTAATCGTGCGTTCAAAAACCGCAAAGAATTTACTCGCCTTCAATGTGCTGAGCGTCACAGTGTGATCCTCCAGGGATGTGAATATTTCCTCCGCGCTTCGCAACTTCATCACGTCGTCTCGCCCTTCTTTGAACGGGCCAGTGTCCAAAGCAATGTCCACCCAAGCGCTTGCAATATTGCGCAGCGTGTTTTCAACTGACAGTTCTTTCGTCGCATCGTTGCTAATTTCCGAAATACTCTCTGCGTAATTATCCAAACCAAGTTCCACAACCTTATCTAAAGTGAAGTTATCGCTCGTTGGATCAAAGCGCTGTCCACACACATCCATCACGAGTTCCCAGTGTCGCGGTCTCACTGCGGGATTCCGCATGTCGATAATAAGCGGCATTATACGCTTGAACGAATCAACCGTCTCCTTTAAGCTAACCCATGATCCCCAACTCTTAACCTTTCCTCGACCGAGTTTAGTAATCTGCTTGTACAGTATCGTCGCCCCGCTCTCCAAAGATTCAACATCAAGACTGCGAAACCTTCCGTCCTTCCATCCTTCGTACATGCAATTCCATTCCTGCACGACACTCCATACGGCTTTGAGCTGCTCTAAATCACTCGCAATATCATGGAGTTCCCCAAGTCTGGGCTTCGCTAGCGTCTCAAATACGATCAACCCATTCACGATGACAGCGGAACGCTGCGCAAAGGCCTCGAGTTCGCCGTTGACGAGCGCGATGTATGCGCACGATTTTTCGCAAGCTTCGCGAGTACAAGCCGGATGAACATGCAAGGGAGCGAATCTCTCAAACTTTTCTTTATGTTCGCGCACGTCTTTCTCAAGTTCGGTGATAGACGCTTGTAATTCACATTTGAACACGTCCTTGGTGTCTTGCAAATCAGATTCCACACGCACCAACGCCGATTTGAACTCTTCAAATTTTTCATTAATGGATGCCAGGCGAAGGGATTGCTCGACCGGAACATCTATGAAATTGTTCAATATATCAAAGCTTTGACGAGGTTTCGCAAACGTATGAGCGACCGATTCAATGTCGTTCTGCGATTGCTTCAGCTGTCCGCACCGCTCGACGAGCGCATCGATATCAGCTGGCGGGCGATCAAAACGCCGAATGCTCACGTCGAAATAGTGTAGCACCTCTTCGACTTCAGAGTTCGCTTTCATTTGCAGGACCAAAACCATATCATCCATGTGCTTCTGCGCTACGGCGAGAAGACTTTGTTTCAAGTGACCGCACTCTATGCGTAAAAATTTCACGAGGTGCGTGGCCTCTGCACTTTTCACCTCCTCAATCGATTCTTGAAACTGACGAATATGCTTTTCAATCGCGATGCTGTCGCTTATATCAACTGCATCAGGGGCCCATAAGTGGCGGTAGCGAGTCGTCCAGTTCGTCGCGAAGTTCATTAATTCGCCGACGACGTCGTTTACATTCAGCGCAATACTTTCCCGAACTTTTGCAACGATTTCGCGGTTGTTTTGGAGCATCTCTTCGTGCATGGAACTACCATTCAAACCCGAAATCGAACGCATCGAGTTGAACATATCGAGGACGTCTTCAAATATACCGTTGAATAGTCCGTACATCTCTGACGTCGTCGGCGTCATTTCAACTCTAGTTTCAACGCACCGCGTGAGGTCCATATTCACGACCACGAGCGGTTTCTGAGGCCCGTCTCGCACTTCTCGTTTTCCTAGAGCCGCGTTCAAGTGACTAAGTGACCGCAATAGTACCTTGCGCATCGCGCGCGAGATGATCGCTTCAATGTCCTTGACGTACTCTGTCCAATCGGTGCCGAGCGTGTCGACGTCGCCGACAATATCGCATTGTTTCAAAAGTAAGCTCGACACTAATTCCCTGGTAGCTGTGAACTCTCGCCGAACACGTTGTGTGCTAAGTTCGTACTCAATTCTGAACTCGTTCGCTCCACTCACGTCGTCACTCTCGACACGCGCTGATGCGTTTGAAAGCGCGTCGAGCGTCTCTTCGACGCCTTTTTGCGCCTCATTAAATTTATTTAATTTGTCGGCCAGAAATGTACAAAAACTATCAGCTTCCGCATAAAATTCACCCACAATAACGCGTTCAGATTTCCACGTCAAGACTGTCGCCGCAGTTTTGAAAAGATTTTGTAAAATCTCAACGTTGGACGCGAACAGACGTCTGGTGTGCGCGCCAGACTGAATCTCACGCAAGAGCGCATTGTGTCTGTCGACCAGTTTGAGCAATAACGCACGCAGCTCGCCGTGTGCGGCGTTGATATCTCCAAACGCAATATCACAGACATGCGCTGGAATCTCCCGAGCCATGGACGCGAACCCTTGCGCGTCTCGGCATGCCGTCTGAATGTCCCCTGCGTATGAAACGCTCGCAAATCCTTCGCCGTCTATTTCAAGCAAGTGCGTTTCCAAGCGAGTGTTGATATCCATTTTCGTCATCGTACTTATCCACTCCTCGTGCTTTTCGTTAATAAACAGCTCGATCTGAGGCGTTGTCATGTCGTATACGGTGAATAAATCGAGAGATTCCGGAAGCTCAGGAAGCGCTCCATCTTTAAATGCTCGACGAAGCGTCGAGAATCCGCCTTCCAGTCTCGATAGCAGCTTCGACGCCCAGTGTACGGCGCCAAATGCGCGCGGTTGATCACTCTCAATTGGTGGACGCTGTCGATTCGCGTCGAATTGGCGTTTCACCGCTTGAAGTTCGTCCGAGAACAGGGAATACGTTCGTGACGCGTGGGTCTCCACCGCTCGCTTCACCGTATCTCGTCTCGCCACGGCGGTGTAGAGCATCTGCAAAAGTTCGACTCTCGAGCTCAAGCTCGACGCGCGATCGAAAGCTTCGGCGATGATAGCGCATAATTTAACTTCGAGCGTCCGCACTCGACTTTTGAATATGGCAAAGTCCTCGTGCCATGCCATCATCGATACGTCCAAAATATCGTACTCAACGTTCATCAGCGCGTCGACGCCGACTCCAAGAAATGCCTTTCGAATGACTCGCAGGCGTTGATCGAGATTGTACTTGACGATACCCTCTGCGCTTGGAAATCCTCGAATTGATGGGGGCGCGAACTGCTCTTGCGCGTCGCAAACCTCGAGCAAATCTTTGCATCGATGCGTGAAGGCGTCAATGTGCGAAAACACTGTAGACGAGTCCAATTTCGGCACCGTTTCGGCTCGAAGCTCGAAATGTTTGAAGTAAATATTTTTCCACGTTTCACCCACGACGGCGCACTGCCGCACCGCGCGCACGGCGGCGTCGTACGATTCATCCGCTACGATGCCTTTGTGCAAAATATCGCGCAGATTGAGCTCGAGTCGACATATGGAGATGATTTGATCCGCCACGCACTTCATCAAGTCTGAATATTGCTCGACGAGGGCGTCGCATCCTTCGTCCTGGCTTCGGCGATCGACAACGTCGAGCCACGCGCGTTGAATGTCTTCCACGAGACGCGGTAAAACGCTCGCAACATCTGTCAATCGACTGCAAACGAGCGCCTCGCACGCCGGCCGAACGCGATTGAGCATGGCGTTCGTTCGATTCGCGACGCGCAACGCGAAATCGATCAATTTTTCAAACGTAGCGATGTCCTCGCATAGATAATTTGCATTCTTTCGCGCCCGAAGTTTAGCGATGATCGCCCTGACTCGTTCGCTTTGCAACTGCGCCTGTAACCCTCGTAAATTCGCCTCGCGCTCGGGCCAATACCGTAACAATCGCATCAACGATCCTTCGATCGCGCCGTCTGCAAAGGCGTCGACGTTTGTGCTCGCCGCGCCGCGAATCTGTCGCGCCCAGTTTGAAACCACCGCTTCGATGTGCGAACCCGAGCTTTCGTCCGGGACGTAAAGCATCGTGCGCGTCGAATTCGCGGCGTCTAAGAGCTTGGACATGAACGCGTGCGTCTGCGCGATGACATCGCTCGCGCCGTCGCTTCGTCTCGCGTCTTCGCGTCGCGCCGCCGACGCGTACACGCCAATCATGAATCGTTGCAGCGATTGCAACGACGTCGAATTCGAGCTCAAGTGCACGACGGCGACGTCAGCGCCGAACGCTTCTCGCGCACTCACACTCTCGCACATCGCCCTTGCGCGCGTGGGCGTGCGAAATAGCGCCGAAACGCGTCCTCCGTCTCCCGCCCTCGGCGGCGTCGACGCGAGCCGAATCTCTCCGCTTTCGCCGCCGTACGCGAACATCACTCGCGTCTCGCGCGCGATGCCTCCAAAAAATTCATCCATCATCCCCACGCGCTCCTGTGATGAATACGAACAAAACAACGTCATTTCAGTGTGAGAACTGTTTCAACCACACGCGGCGTCGCGCGTCGTCGACCCACCTCCACCACGCTCGTCGTCTCTCGCTCGTCCTCGCCTCGGTCGGTTTCGCCGAGCGCGCGAGCGAGCGAGCGCTCATCATCCCTCTCCCTCTTATTCCCGAACACGTGATTTTTCACTCGCGCGAGGACAAATGCCGTGCCTAAATCCTCATCCTCGACATCCGTCGCGCTCGACGCGCGCGACGCCGATGGTGACGCCATCGTTTTCTCTCGCTCTCGCGCCCTCTCGCGCGACTTGGCATTCACCGTTCGTTCATTCCTCGTCCTCTGTTCCGTCATCGCTCGAATTCCACGCCCTAGGACGAATGACCAAACCCGTCCGTCGCGTCGCTCTGTCGTCCGTCGTCCGTCGTCGTTCTCGTCGTCGTCCTCGTCGTCGTCGCCTCGTCGTCGTCGTCGTCGAGAGTCGTCGTCGTCGAGCGTCGTCGTCCGTCTAAATTTAGCGCGACGTCAACCGTCGCGATCGACGTCGAGGACGCGTCATGCCGAGTCATCATTCGTCATCATTCC
>Ga0222712_10003337_pt1 | contig 17573 bp, 15 predicted proteins | sample C33_657DmetaG_FD_165043 | JGI IMG/M metagenome (GOLD analysis project Ga0222712, IMG submission 165043) | Estuarine water microbial communities from San Francisco Bay, California, United States - C33_657D | ecosystem: Environmental > Aquatic > Marine > Unclassified | place: USA: California...
GTCTTATTATCCGCAGAGCTGTTGCAGTGCTTCACGGCTGTTCCGGCTTTGCCGATAATAAATTTAGAGACACCAAACTTCATCTTGTTGTGCGAGGCTTGCTTCCAATACTTAATCGCATCAATAACAGAGCCCTTGGCGTAGGTCAGCATCTCCCCCTCGCTACCCGCAGTCGCTGACTCAGATAAATTCTCGGTCCAGAAATTTGGCTGGTCTTTTGGAGTTAATCCAACGTAAATAATTTTCTGCGTTGTTGTCCAGTTATTCTGCTGAGTGGCAGCCGGTGCAGAAGGCATGAGAGAGGCTGCGAAGGCGACCGTAAGGATGCCAACAAGGATTTTCCTTATGCGGTGCATCTACACACTTTAGTCTGCTTGTATTTCAATCCGATAGGGCTATGGTCCTGTCCTCTTCCCGCCTGGACCGTTCTCACATCGTTGCTCTAAAAATTATGTAAATCACTATCCGCAACTGGTGCTCACGATCAATTTCACCAGCGCTAGACTCACCTGCTATGGACCGCCCTTTGTCGAAGCGTTCAAACCCTGCCGATTCAACCATTGACCAAGTTGCCAAGCTAGCCGGAGTAAGTAGAGCAACTGTCTCAAGGGTCATGAATGGCAGCGCCCACGTCTCCCCAGAAAGAGTAAAAGCAGTCCAACGCGCCATCAAAGAATTGAATTTCACCCCAAATTCCACTGCACGCCGGCTTGCAGGTGGGAGAAGTGGCTTAATTGCGTTGCTCATCGAGGAATCTAGCGAAGAATTTTTCACTAACTCTTTTTGGGGTGAAGTTGTCAAAGGATTCTCTGAAACTATTCGCGAAGCTGGGATGCATCCATTAATGCTGATCCAGCCAAAGTCTGGAACTGAAGAATCTCTCTTCTCAACTCTTCAGGCGGGACAGATGGATGGCCTGGCAATATTTGGGTGGCACAAACCAGTAAAAGTGCTCGAGAAATTACTTGATCCGAAGATGGCAGTAGTTTTTGGTGGCGACTTTGGAGGATCAAAAAAGTACCCTTGCGTGGATGTAGACAACGTGCGGGGTGGATATCTAGCGACTCAGCACCTTATTGAATCTGGCTGCACGAAAATACTTGTAATCACAGGCGACCTGACTCTCCAATCTGCCCGAGATAGATTGAGCGGATATGAAAAAGCACTTTATGATGCAGGACTGAAAATTGATGAGAAATTAATTGTTCATGGTGACTATACCCAAATAAAGGCCGAAGCTATTGTTCGTCAGGTGTTAAGAAGTAAAAAGAAATTTGACGGCATTTTTGCTGCTAACGATTTATCGGCGGTAGGGGCGATTCAGATGTTGCTTGCTCATGGAATTTCCGTTCCCGAACAAGTCAAAGTAATCGGTTTTGATGATTCTCCTGTTGCAACGAATGGAACTCTTCCGGTTTCTTCCATTCGTCAACCGATTAAAGAATTAGGGGTTGAGGTTGCACTGAGTCTGCTTGAGATACTACGGGGGCACCAAGTTGGCGATAAAATATTGGGCGTGAAGTTAGTAAAGCGTAAATCCACTGCTACATAGCTGAATTTGCAGCAATAATTTCTTTGAACTTGTGAAAGCTCTGTTTTGGAGTCCGTTCAAATGTTTCGTAATCAACGTAGACAATTCCAAAACGCTTTCCATAACCCTCAGCCCACTCAAAGTTATCCATCAATGACCATGCGAAATATCCGTTGACGGGCACTCCTTCATTAACCGCGGATTGCAATGAACGGATGTGTGAGACTAGATATTCAGTTCGCTTGTTATCCTGAACTTTGCCATCCAGTTTCACATCGTCATAGGCTGCGCCGTTCTCCGTAATCACCATGTACGGTATTTCAGGCCAATCGCGGTGAACTCTGCGGACTAAATTGCCCAGCCCATCGGGTGTAACAATCCAACCCATCGCCGTTAAATTGGATGCCAAGTTTTGAGGCAGACTGTCGTCCACCCGTTGAGGAAATGGCATAAAACCTCGCTCGATATCTGGTTTATCTTCAGGTCGTGGGCTTCGCACAAAAGAATCGCAGTAGTAATTAATTCCTAGAAAATCGGTTTTAACTTTAAGCAGCGCTTTATCTCCAACCATCATGACCGACTGAAGTCGATCTCCATAGAGCTCTACAAGTGGTTGTGGGTACTCACCTGTTGTAAATGCCTCAATCCACCAGCGATTGATATTGCAGTCATTGAGTTCTATAAAATCTATAACTTCTTGATCATTTGGGGATTCATTATGAATATTGTTCATGTTCAGAGTCAGACCAATAATCGCATCGGGTTTGTGAGATCTAATCGCTCTTGTTGCAGCTGCATGTGCTAACGCGGTGTGGTGACTAGATGCGATGGCAAGATTAAAGTCTTGCTTGCCGGGTGCATGTACGCCATTTGAATAACCCAACCAGGAAACACACCAGGGTTCGTTGAGAGTAATCCAGTTCTGGACACGGTCTCCAAATGCCTCTACGCACGCTTTTGCATAGTGCTCAAATTTGGCAACGATATCCCGATTCGCCCAGCCGCCTTTATCCTCAAGTGCTTGGGGAAGATCCCAGTGGTACAAGGTCACCATGGGTTCAATGCCGGCGACGATTAGCGCGTTGATAAGTCGATCGTAAAAGTCAAAACCTCGTTGTTCCCTAACTTCGTCACCATTTGGAAAGAGACGTGGCCATGCAATTGAAAATCGATAAGCGCTGACCCCAAGAACTTTCATGAGCGCTATATCCTCATCAAACCGGTTGTAATGATCGCACGCGCGATCTCCAGTGTCTCCATTTTGAACTTTGCCAGGGGTGCGTGAAAAAGTGTCCCAAATGCTCATTCCTCTGCCATCGACATCAAATGCACCTTCAATTTGGTAACTAGATGAGGCCGTGCCCCATACAAATTGATCTGGAAATTTCATTGTGAATGGTCCAATCTTTCCGGTCTTGTGTTCGCTGATGCGACTTGAAACACCCCCATCGTAGGGCTCTCATAGTCTAGTGAAAGCGGTTTCATAAGCAATACTTGGGAGGCTATTAAATTTAAGAATGGGGTAGCAGTGCAAAATCAACCAGAGAGAAAATTGCTATGGTCGGAAGAATTCGCCGATCACCAAGGTGGCACCCTTTCGCCAGATGTGTGGTCCTACGACATTGGAGATGGATCTGCGGTTGGGCTTATAGGTTGGGGGAATCACGAGCTTGAGTACTACACGGAGCAATCAATCTCAGTTGATGACAACCTCACTATCACAGCCAAGAAAATTCTCGAGCCGACCGAGCTTTCGTGCTATTACGGTCCAGCGCTGTGGACAAGTGGAAAGATACATACTGGTGGAAAGGTCGGGTTTAAGCACGGCTATCTAGAGATCCGCGCCAAATCTTCAAAAGGTGCTGGATCTTGGTCTGCTCTTTGGCTATTGGGAAAGAATCTGATTGATGGTGTTACCTGGCCTGCATGCGGCGAGATAGATATTTTGGAGAATACGGGCTCACATCCTTTCCAGGTGCAAGGAACAATCCACGGGCCAGATTATTCAGGCGAGAATGGATTAACCAAAATTATCCAGGCGGAAACACCGCTTTCTGAAGATTTCAATAATTATGCTATTTCTTGGAATGAGAATTCGATTGAATGGTTCTTTAATGGAGTTTCCTACAACAAGATTTCAAATACCGATCCAGAATTGATAGGAAAAGATTGGCCGTTTAACCAAGAGTTTTATCTCATAGTTAACTTAGCAATAGGCGGTTGGTTTCCAGGTGAAGTTGACCCGAACTTACTTCACTCTGAATTTCAGGTGGCCTGGATAAAGTACTACGCTGAAAACGGAGTGGGAGAACTTTTCTTACACTAGTTTTTAAACACTTCTCCGACGCCGTTTATCGAATAAAAACGAATCCAATCGAAATCCATGGATGCTTGATTCAGAGTTGGATCGATTGGACCACCTAAATTGCCGCCCATTGCCAGATTGACGATGAGATAGAACGGATGATCAAAGACCCAATCTTTATCTACCTTCGGTTGGCTCCCAAATAAAACTCCATCGAGGTACCAATCCACTTGATCAGGCAGCCAATCGACAGCATAGGTGTGATATTCCGATGCAAATCCATTTGGCATAGAGACGGTGGTACCTCTGCCACCGAAGCCTCCTGAGAGAAGCCCGTGAAGATACCCGTAACTCTGAAGCGGTTCCTTGCCAACAAGCTCAGTGACATCAATTTCACCGCACCAGGGCCACGGTCTGTCATCAATATCTGCTCCCAGCATCCAGAATGCGCCCCAAGTTCCGGCGCCGACTGGACCTTTGATGCGAGCCTCAAAACGTCCATATTTGAAAGTAACTTTACCTTTGGTGATGTATTTGCCACTCACCCATTCACAAGCACCCTTGTAATAACACGTGTACTTATCGGCTCCGGATTTAGTTGCGACAATACGTAATGCACCTTGATCAGTAATTGTGGCCTGGGAAGGAATGTAAGTCTGTCTCTCCCGGTTACCCCAACCACCACCAGCTGGTGTATTTGACCCATCGCCATCTTGGGATGTCCAGACTTGAGAATTAGGCAAAGAGCCCGCCACTCCTACAAAATCTTCTTCCCATAGTTGTTTGTAGACTCTAGAAATAATTGGAATCGCGACTTCACTCGAATCTGTGGAGTTATCTCTGAAACCTTTCAGAGAGTACTTTGCATTCACATAAATTTTAAAACCCTGATCTGCAGTGGCGGGCTTATAGGAGGCAAATTTTGCACCAGGAATATCAATAGGTCCTTTGTACCATTGATACACAACTTTGCTTGTCTTCGGTGAAACAGCTCCCGGAACAACTCTGAGAGAAGAAGTTGAATCTGCGAACTCCTCAATCTGAGGTTTCGAGTTAATAATAATCTGTCCAATAACTCCAACAACCGAAGCACTGATTGTTCCTAATCGACTCTCCTTTAACTGAATTTTCTTTCCTATCAGCGCTTTGTTGACAGTAAAATTCAACTTCGTGGCCCCCGGAACAGCCTTTCCGTTTACGTACCACTGATAGGTAGATTTCCCTGAAACCTTCCAGATAGCGGGATCGGCTAAAAATTTCAGACCTGAACTATCTGAATAGTTGATGTGCGGTATGCGTTCAGCTGAAGCTGCCTCTGCAACAGGTAATCCAAGTGCAACTAGTGTAAAAAGTGATGCCAAAATCAATCGGAAATTTCTCATTGACATGGCGCGTGCTTCTTACTTGACAGTTACTTTTGCAGTGTACGTCTTTCCATCGATAACAACAGTTACAATCTTCACTCCTGCGGTGACCTTGATCGGAACTATCTGTCGAGGTGAGCTAAGGCGTACTGAACTCTTCTGAGCCCCAGTAACTGTCACGGCCGCTGTTTTACCAGCAGCACCTTCAATAGCTACAGAGACCACAAAACTCTTTCCAGATTTTGCAGCGGTCGCAGTGATTCCGCGGTAATAATGGAACTCGACACCTTCAGCGAGTGTCGGAGTAGTCCCCGCTATTTCAGGCATGATTTTTGCAAACGCTGAACTCACAGCGGGTATAGCTGAGGTAGGTTTGATAGGTGCGGCGTTTGGTTTGGTGTCACTATTTTTCAATGTGAATGCTGCAAATCCAAAAGCATCTGTTATTGCTGTAAGTGTAGATTTTCCGTCATTAATCTTTAATGTCAGGGCAACGCCTGGAACTCCAGTCTTTCCATCGTCCCCATTTACTTTGTAGACAACGACGAGATCTCCTCCCGCTGGTGCGTAAGCTTGCTTAACGCCTGTCACAGAATTTGTGATTGAATTTGTCGCATCGAGTCTTGGAGTGATGAGAAGAATGGATGGTTTTGTCGCAGGGACAACAACCTTTGTCTTTGGCACATAATAGTGAAACTCTGAGATAACTGAGTGATCTGCTTGCTCAGAATTGACTTCAGGCAACATTTGAGAGTGCAGTCGATCAAGTTTGTCTTCGCTAAAAATTGGTGCCGAGGTGAAGGATTCTGGTTCTTTCTCTCCAGAAGATTCTAAATCCAAGTTTTTAAGAGCGAAAGTTACGTTACCAAATGCATCAGTGCGATGAATGACATTTGCTTGATCAAATGGTGGTCGGTCAATTCCTTTAGTTCTAATCCCGTCTACTTCGACAATAGATGCCGCTTCGCTATAACCCTTATTGATACGAAGATTTACTGGGGTATATGGCAAAGCTACGCCAAATTTGTTCTTAACATTATATGTAAGATTGATTGTTGAACCTACGGGAGCAAAAGAAACCTGGAAGAGTAACCCGCTACCAAACCACCCCTTAGCAACCCATCCATCTGCCATTTTCTGGTTATTGAGAGCATCACTTGTATTTGTAGCATCAAGAACCGGGGACTGAAGAGAAATGTAGGAATCGCGAGGCCCACCAGTTGCCGCGTTTGAATAAGTAATTGCAAGTGGTGAAAAAGCTAAGGCTGCCATTAACGCAACTGTTCCTGCGGTTTTTACTTTTGACATGGTGTGTGACTCTCTCTCGTAGTTGATATGCAACATTTTCATTAACCTTTAACAGCTCCGTCCATAACGCCACTCACTAGACGTTTTCCAACGAAAATAAAGAGAATAATGAGTGGAGCCGTGGCCAAGAATGCTCCGCCCATCTGGAGTGAATAATCAATACCTTGAAGCGGCTTTAATTGAGTCAGCGCGACTTGAATCGTAAATCTCTCTGGGGAGAGAAGAACAACCGTCGGCCACAAATAATCATTCCATGCTGCTAGAAAGGCAAATAGCCCTAAAACAAAGGAGCTTTGGCGAATACTCGGCATGACAATACTCCAAAAAATTCGTGGCACAGAGGCCCCATCAATACTCGCTGCTTCAAGGAGTTCATTAGGAACTTGCGCATCGATGATTTGCCTCATCCAAAAAACACCAAATGCCGTAACCAGTGCGGGCACAATCAGAGCGTAAAGAGTGTTAACTAATTTTAAGTTATTAACCAAAATGAATAGCGGAACTAGACCGAGTTGACTTGGTAGCATCATTGTTGCCACGACAAACAGAATCGAAAAGTGGCGGCCTTTAAAGTGCAACTTGGCAAAGGCGAAACCTGCGATAGCCGAGAAAATAACTTGTGCGATGGCGATCGCAATACCGACTATGAAGGTATTGATCAGCGCTTGAGAGAAATAGACTCCCTCGGCGTTTAATACCTTTTGGGCTACCTCGAGGAAGCGAGGCCCTGGTACAAGAGAAGGTGGACTCTTCGAAATTTCAGCATCGGTATTTGATGAAACGATAAACATCCAGTAAAAAGGAAATATCGATAAGAAAGTAATGAGGCCCAACATCACATAGTGATATTTTGGAGTCTTTTGCCATTGTGGAATTATTCGCTTAATCATTTGCCTTCTCCAGAAATCTTGCGCGTGATCCAGAAATTCACGGCAGAGATAATGAGAACAATTATGGTGATTGCAATTCCAACGGCTGCTGCATATCCATACTTGTTATTTAGAAAAGCCTGGTTGAAAAGGAAGAGAGTAAGGGTAAGGAATTGTTTGCTAGACCCTCCCTCTGCATTTAACTGCTGAGGTTCCGCAAATACTTGCAGTCCTCCGATGGTTCCGACGATCAATACAAAAGTGATGGTGTTTTTCAGCGATGGTAAAGTCACGTACCTAAATTGTTGCCATTTAGTGGCACCATCGACCGAAGCCGATTCATAAAGCTCATCTGGAATCGCAAGCATAGATGCCAAAAATATTAAGATGTTATACCCCACCCAGCGCCATGTAATCATAGTTGCAATTTGAATGTGGCTCGGAATTACGCCTTCAATGAAATCAATGTTTTCTACTCCTGGAATCAATGCAAGCAGCAAGTTGATAAGTCCGTATTCTCGGCCAAATAACTGCTGGAATACGATGGTGATGGCAATAATTGAGGTGATGTTTGGGACTAGAAGAATTGTTCGCCAAAAAGACTTTCCTTTGAGCCGTTTGTTCCGAAGAATCGCGGCCAAACTAATAGCAATAAATAACTGTGGGAAAGTTGATAACGCCCAGATACTGAAAGTATTTCTAATCGCGAGCCAGAAATCTGAGTCCTGAAGCAAAACGATAAAATTATTTAATCCATTAAATTCGGGGTCTTCCATCGGAGCCCACTTGAAGAATGCAATGTAAATTGAGTAGACGACCGGAGCTACTCCAAAGACTAGAAAGATCAGAAAGAATGGCGCAATAGCAAAATAGCCCCATCGACCGTTGAGAGATCCAACACCCGGAAGAGGTTTTTTTGTTTTAGATTTCCAAGGTGTCAGGGGCGCTTTTTTGCGCCCCTGACTCGCCTTAAATTGCGTCATCCGAGAGACTCATTAATTCTTGAAGAGTTTATCGATATCTGAGATTACGAGAGCAAAAGATTTTTCCGAAGTCATCTTCTTCGAAGCTACTCGGCCCAAACCAGCTCCAAACTTTGAATCAATTGTGCGCTGGAGTTCTCCTTCAAAAATCGGCTTAAGTTGTAATACGCCTTTAGTGTAGATCTGCCCTACGGGCGCGTTGCTAAAGAATTCATCTTTGTATTCCAGTAGCGCTGCATCGTCGTAAAGGACAGATGTCGATGGGAAGAGTCCGTAAGTTTTAAAGACTTTCAGTTGTTGCTCCGGGGCTAGGTACCAAGTGAGGAAGTCATAGGCAGCTTGCTTATTCTTTGAATAACCAGTGACACCAAGCTGAGTTCCGCCTTGATTTCCACCACCGACAGGTAGATCAGCAATATCCCATTTACCTTTTGTATCCGGCGCTTGCTTCTTGATGTAATCAAGCATCCAGGCTGGGGCCAAAATAGTAGCCATTGCACCCTTGTTCATGCCGATGTTCCAGTCAGAAGTAAATTGGCCAAGTCGAGCGCCAATTCCAGAATTCATCGCTTTCACAGTGGTGTTCCATGCAGTCTTAATCTGTGGATTTGTCTTGTAAACAAGTTTGCCAGCATCAGTATTGTTTGGTTCATAGTACTTAACGGTGCCTTGATTCATAACTGCTGCGTAAATTGAGCCAGCATCATCAATAAATGCTTTACCTGCCTTCTTTTCCGCAGGAGTCAACTTAGAAACATACTTCTGGCCAGTAGCAATAAATTTATCCCATGTTGGCCATAGCTTGCTCACGGCAGCACGATCAGTCGGCAATCCTGCCTTCTTGAATAAATCTGTTCTGTAGGCAACCTGTAATCCGCCGACATCTGTCGGAATTCCAATAACGCTGTCATTGAATGCAACTCCTTGCTCCCAACGCCATGGTAGATAATTTTTCTTGATATCGAGTGCGCTTTGTCCTGCCGCAACTCCGGCTGCGGCGTTGGTGCTTGATGTCTTCATTTCGCGTAAGTCTTGGAAACACTTTGGACGATTTCCTGTGCGCCAATATCCGGAGTATGGGGTTTCAAAGGCAATGATGTCAGCAGGTCCACCTGTTTGGCATGACAGAATTGTTTTTTGATGGAGTGGGTCAACATCGTTCTTAATCGGAACAATTTTTATTTCTGGGTGGAGTTTCATATATTCACGTTGCAATGCAGGCTGAATCACCTCACCAAAGGTCCAAATCGTGAGCGTAACCGGTTCGGCAGCTTTGGCCGGAACGGTCAGCAGTCCTGCTGTGACAGATGCACAAATCAAGCTACCAACCAGGGTCTTCGAAGCGATTGACCTTTTCATGAATATTCCTTCTCTCGGTAGTGCTAATGCCTAGGCGATTGCATTAAATCCTCAAAGCTTCTGGGAATTAATTACAAAAAAATTAGTTCCCATGAAAGCGGTTTCAAGGTACGCTATTTAAACCCTTAATGCCATTTGGCACAAGGGATTTTGGGTTAAAATTTGGTAACGAGGGGATCTGTCAATGGCCAAAAGAAAAGTACTTCTGGCGCCTACCAGTCTACTTGTTGCGCTCTCCATGGCTCTGAGCTCTGCCGTCAGCCCTGTCGCTGATGCTGCCCCAAAGAAAACTTTAAAACTCTTATGGTCAGATGAATTCAATGGCAAAAAGGGTTCGCTGCCATCTTCGAAAACATGGGCCCGTGAAATAGGCGGTGGTGGCTGGGGAAATTCCGAGCGCCAGTACTACACCGACAAGGCTGCCAATGCGTCAATGGATGGAGCCGGCCGTTTAGTAATCACCGCAAACAGAATTTCAAATGAATACGGTGAGCAGGTAGGTGAAGTACCTGGCACTGAAGATATCCTCAACCGGTGTTCTGAATGCCAATTCACCAGTGCTCGAATGAAGACGGCTCGGAAGATTGGCTTTATGTATGGCCGCGTAGAAGCGCGAATTAAAATGCCACAAGGTGTTGGAACATGGCCAGCCTTCTGGATGTTGGGTGGAGATTTACTCGATGGTGTGCCTTGGCCTGAGTGCGGCGAAATCGACATCATGGAATTTCGCGGTGATATTCCTGATCGCTCAACTTCTGCGATTCATGGACCAACAACTCCTAAGGGATCTGGCTTAGGTGCAGCCTTCATGAATTATGACTCTTTGTCGAATGGCTTTCACACCTATGCAATTGAGTGGAAAAAGAATTCAATTACATTCATTGTTGATGGCAGAGTGACCGGAACATTCTCTTCAGCAGATACTGGATCCAGGGGTTGGGTATACAACCAAGAGTTCTTCCTTATACTTAACCTCGCAATGGGCGGAACCTACGCAGGGGAATATATTGATCCAAGCTTGAATCAAGCACAATTATCCGTAGATTACATAAGGTATTACTCAATAAATGGCGTTGGAAAAGTAATAAAAAACTCATGACACTGGACAAGTCCTAGGGGGAACAATGACAACAAAGAGAAGAAGAAAATTAATTAGTGCAATTGCGGCAATCTCGCTGCTTTTAACCGGTATTTCCTTCTCGTCGCAAAATGTAAGCACCGCAGCCGGCTTGCCGACAGTTCGCATACTTTCACCAGAATTCAGTCCCCAGAATGAGACTTTTGCATCAGATGGCCTAGGTCAGTACTACGCCGCGGGAGGGCGAAGCTTCTATCGATACGTAGGCGCAGGTTCAACAATCACTGTTACCTACATAGTTACAACTGATGGGACAACTCCATCGGTTGGAAAAGACGTTTCATTCATGGTTAATGCTCCGTACAGTGAATCCAATGCACTATGGGAAGTTAACGGCAAGCAAGTAGGTGCATCTCAAAATTCAGGAACGGGTTATGGGCTTCTCGTACCTGCTAAAACTGACTCTGAGGGCAAAGTCAGTTTTACACTCAAGAGTTTGGACACTGCTGCATCCGCTCAACCAGTTCCAAATTCGGCAACTCAACCTCGACTTACTAAGGCAACGGGTCGCGTCTATGGAAATATGAAACTGGTAATTGATGGTCTTACTGACATGCAGCAAGCCATTGATTTGATCACTTTTGATGTAACCAAAGGTGTGGCTGAGACGATTGGCGGAACCCCAACCCCAACCCCAACCCCAACGGCAACGGCAACACCTACGCCTACACCTACGCCTACACCTACCCTATTGCCTTCAATGCGTCTAGTTTCTCCGGAATTTGGTCCATCAAATAGTGTCGATACAACAGGTGATATTGCGCAGTATTACTCAGCAAAGGTTCGTGCGTACTACACCTACATCCCAGCAGGGACTACATTGACGCTTAAGTATTTAGTTACCTCTGATGGTACGAAGCCGCTTGCAAACAAAGAAGTCATTCTGCAAGTAAATGCTCCATACAGCCTTTCGAAGGCCAACTGGTTATCAGGAAGCACTAAAATTGGAGCTCCTTCGCCAGACTCTGCATCGGGTGCTGATTTAAAGGGAACAACAAATGCTCTGGGCGAAGTTACCTTTGTTATCAAGAATACAGACACGAAGGGAACTGAGGCTAAGCCTGCAACCCCAAATGCACCAGCGCCAAAGGTTCGCCTATATGGAACGTTTAAGGCGGTCATTCCTGGATATGGAGACAAAGAATCAGATGTTGATCTAGTGACATTTGATATCTATACAGCGCCAGTTAAGGCGACAACCATTACATGCGTTAAAGGTAAAACAACTAAGAAGGTAACTGCGGTAAATCCAAAGTGCCCATCTGGTTACAAGAAGAAGTAATAAGTCTCAAATAAGAGATCCCGGTGCCTGTATGGGTGCCGGGATTTCTTATTGCTTAAAGACTTCCCCATGACCATTAACTTGGTAACTGCGAACCCAATCGATGCTCATTTTTGAAGATTGCAGGTTTTGCCATGAACCACTAAATCCGGCGTTGACTGCGTTGTTGAGAATCAAAAAGAATTTCTCATTAAAACTCCAATTACCATCCAAAGTGGATGGAGTTGTCGTTGAAATCAAGCGATTATCAACATAATATGAAATTGAATTAGGCATCCAAGCAATTGCGTACAGGTGATATCCGGTCGATAAATCTATGCCAACATTCAAATCGTCAACTTTGTACTTATGATTCCAGCAACAAGTATTTGGAGACAGTGAGGGTGTTGTCGAATAATGAGTAGCTGATGTGGCGATAGTAGGCTGATTCCCGCGAATCTCACTAATATCCATCTCGCCAGAGTTTGGCCAGCCCACTTGATTTATATTGTCGCCGAGCATCCAGAAGGCAGGGTGGTTTCCGCTTCCCTCCGGCATCTTTATCCGAGCTTCGATGAAACCGTATTTGAATGCCAACTTACCATGAGTATCAAAACGACCGCTCACAAAGCCACAATAGGCAGTTAAGCAACGACCAGCATCACTAGGTAACGCACCTGAGATTCGGGTTGTTGAAATAACCGCTGCACCATCATTGCTCCCATCGAGTTTTATCGCCGATGGTGCGTAATAAATAACTTCACTATCGAAGCACGCGCCACCACCCATTCCAGTTGGGACCCTGTGACAGTTTCGCGCACTCCAATTTTTAGGATCAATAGTTGAGCCTTGCTCTCCCATAAACTCGTCGCTCCATAGGAGCTTGCCGATAACTAATCCAGGTACTTTTGGCATCTCTGCTGCCGCTTTAGCTGCCTTGGCATCTGCTGCCGCTTTAGCCTCGGCTTCTTGTTGTGCTCTTAACTCTGCCTCTTGCTTAGCCAATATCTCTGCTGCCACTTTTGCTGCGGCGTCACGTATATCTGCAAGTTCTTGCCAAGTAGGACCGCTTATTGGATATGGGGCAAAAGAGGAAGTGTTGTCATCGGTTAATTTCCAGACCAGCTTATTCTTTACTTTTACACATGAGTAGAGATCCCGATCCTGAAGTTGTTGCAACCCAGAAAGCTTGCAACTAGATCCTTCGATATTTTTAGTTGCTGCAGATGTTGAAGAGAGTGTCAGAAAAATTGAGAGTGTGACGACGACTAGAAAAACCGTAGGTCTCTTCACGGGGCGATGATAGCGGAGTAGTCGATTAATTCCGTGTGGGCCCAGACGGGCTCGAACCGTCGACCCACGGATTAAAAGTCCGTTGCTCTACCGACTGAGCTATAGGCCCCAACTGCATGTAAATGCTCTCAGATTCTAGCGGAGTTCTACCTGTTCTAGCGCCCTCGGGCTGCGCGCTGGAGGCGGTCACATATAGCAACGGCTAGGCCATCTCCCTGCGGTTGTTCGATGCAGATGCGACGCAATTTTTGTGAATCACCTTCTCTGAGTGATGTATAGAGAATGCGTGCATATTCTTCGACACTTTGTGGTGATGCTAATCGAATAACTCCAATAGGTGTTGGTTTATCACTCATCGCGATATACCCATCGCCTGGTTGGGGATTTGTATCGAGTACAACAATGGCTTCTGGTGCATAATGATTTTCAAGTGAACCGCTGACGCGAATCTCAGATTGTGCTTCAGTGACATTAAGCCCGGTGACTTCTTCAATCATCTCTTGAGTGATTGCGCCAGGGCGGAGAATGTGTGGGTTACTACCGGTGCAATCAATGATGGTTGATTCAACGCCAATTTGTGATGGGCCGCCATCGAGGATGGTGTCATCGAGACTCAAGTATTGAACTAGTTCTTCACAGACGGCTTGCGCAGTTGTTGGTGAGACATGGCCAAAGCGATTGGCACTAGGCGCCGCAATTCCGTTCACACCTATTTGTTTGGCAGCACCTAATAGGGCAAGTGCAACAACATGATCAGGTACTCGTAAGCCCACCGTCTCTTGTCCCCCGGTGATAAAATCTTTTGCAGCATCTGATCGCTTACAAATCAGAGTCATTGGACCTGGCCAGAAATTTCGGGCCAGTGCTATTGCGTATTCCGAAATCTCATCCGCCCAATATCCGATTTCATCCATGGAAGCGATGTGAACTATTAATGGATGATCTGCTGGACGGCCTTTTGCGCGATAGATCTTTGCTACAGCTTCAGCATTTGATGCATCAGCGCCAAGGCCGTAGACAGTCTCGGTGGGAAAGGCCACCAAGTTGCCTGTTAATAGAGAGGTGGCGGCCTCGCTCATCGCATCTGCTGTGCAGCGGGATACGAATTGGCTATCGCTCATGTGCGCAATTATCCCGACTTTTTGCGAGAAGATAACCACATGGCAAAGCAACCGGTGAAAGTCGTGCAGATCATTGCCCGCATGAATGTGGGCGGTCCTGCAGTCATAGTTGCCGATTTAATGCGCAGCATTGATTCTTCAAAGGTCGAACAGGTTCTGATCACAGGTTATTGTGATTCTGATGAGGCTGATTACCTAGAGATCGTGGCAACAGATATCAAGGCAACACGAATCGCTGGCCTTGGGCGATCGGTCTCAGTGGTCTCAGATGTTCGAGCCTTCTTCGCGCTCGTTGCGATGATCAAAGAGATTGCGCCTGATGTGATTCACACCCACACTGCCAAAGCTGGCGTTCTTGGCCGACTAGCTGCAATCTTGGCGGGGCGTAAGGCAAAACGCGTCCATACCTTTCACGGCCATCTCTTGCATGGATATTTCAGCGGGTGGAAACTCAAATTAGTTATTGCGATAGAGAAGTTCTTTGCTAAGCGCACTGATGTTTTAGTTGCAGTCGGCAATCAAGTGAAAGATGATTTATTGGCAGCAGGTATTGGTAAGGCTGATCAATATCGCGTCTTCTTTCCAGGCCTAGTTGAGCCAAAAAAGATTTCAAAAGATGTTGCCCGCCAGCAATTTGAGATGGAGGCTGGCGATATCTACGTGGCATATGTCGGACGTATGACTGCGATCAAGAGACCAGATCGATTACTCAACACAGCGGCCGAGATTAAGGCACGCAACTTGCCTGTGAAATTTATCGTTGCTGGTGAGGGTGATCTCTTTGAATCAACTAAGCGCGATTCCGAGCGACGCGATCTACCAGTGAGATTCTTGGGGTGGCGCAAAGATATTGGCGCTCTCTTTGCAGCAAGTGATATCTCAGTTTTGACTAGCGATAATGAAGGTATTCCGCTGACTTTGATTCAAGCAGCTCAGGCATCACTTCCGATTGTGGCAACTGGCGTTGGTTCAATCGGCGACATCGTGGTGCATGAAGTAAATGGATATCTCGTAGACAGTGAGCCTGCAGCCTTGGCCGATGCGCTACAAAAGCTAGCAATTGACCCTGTTTTACGCGAAATCATGGGTAAGGCCGGGCAAGAAAGGACCAGTCGTTATTTCTCACTAGAAAAAATGTGTGCAGATCACACAGAGTTGTATCAGTTGCTACACAGGTAAACGTTATGAAGAAGTGCGATACTTACGCCATGAAAATAACTAAAAAATTCATCGCAATCCCAGTAGTCGCACTTGTCGTAGCCGCAGTTTTTGCCTTGCCAGCATCTGCTGCAACTCCGGCACGCTATGTCACCGTTAATGCAGAGGGTGTCGTCCAGGTAACTCCTGATGCTGTCCGCATGAATGCAAATGTCACACACATCGCTGGAACAAGTGCGGAAGCTCTTTCAAAGACTTCTGCCGCTGCGGCTAAGGTCCGCGCGGCTCTGATTGCCAAGAAGATTGCAACAAAAGATATTAAGACAACAAGTATCTCTGTCTATCCTGAGTACAACTACACGCAAGATAAAGGTTCTGTGCAGATCGGATACCGCGCGAGCCAGAGCTTTGAAGTCATTATCCGTAATGCAACAAGTGCTGGTGCAGTTGTCGATGATGTCGTTGCAGCTGCAGGAGATAGCATCCAGATCCAAGGCGCAACACCATTTGTTCTTGATTCAGCGAAAGCAACGGCATCAGCACGCGCTGCAGCAGTTGCAAATGCTCGCGCAAAGGCAAAGTCATATGCAGAGCTTCTCGGTGTAAAGCTTGGCAAAGTGACATACCTTGTTGAGAATTCGAGCCCAATTTCATATACACCGATCATGGGTGTTGCAAAGGCTGCAGATTCTGGAGCAACTGAGATTGATCTTGGAAACCAAGATGTCACGGTCTCGATCACAATTCGTTGGAGCTTGCTCTAACTCATGGCTGAAACCAGAAAGCTTGATGCGGCACTCGATGCACTCGTACATGACGGGTCTTTGAGCGCCGCTCAAGCTGATCTGGTTCGTACTCAATATCAAGCCACAGAGGAGTTCTCTGATTCACGCAAGAGCGTTTTAGCTGAAATCGCTGGATACCTTGGTGGTGCCTTTGTAGTTATCGCCGTAACAATTGTTACCGCCCGTCAGTGGGAAGCATTCACAGAACTACAACGTGGAATCCTCTTTGGTGCACTTGCGATAGCTCTCTTTACTCTAGGTACCTTCGTCGGAACAAGTACTGCGGTAAAATCGCGTCTATCCGGTGTCCTCTTCGGATTATCCGCAGCAAGTACGACAGGAACCTTGGCAATTTTTGGTCCTAACTCTGATGCCCCAACTATTGCCTTCTTGGCAGGTACTGCAATTGCCTTGATTGGTTATTACATCGTCCAAACTTTTGTAGGTCACGTTGTTCTCTACGGATACATATTCATCACCGGAATCATGGCACTTTCTGATCTGACCCCAGATGGATCTAGAATGGCGATCTTCGTCGGAACATATTTCCTAGTTTTAGGTGGTGCGTGGACTTTCTTTACCTACCGCAACCATGTCGACAGATTGCTTGGATATATCTTCGGCGGTGGAACACTCTTTATCGCAACACAAGTTCTCTTCATCGATGCGCAACATTGGCTTTCATATCTTTCAATGATCGCAGTCGCCGGCGGAACTGCATGGCTCTACCTTCGCGTGCATGCATGGCCATTAGTTTTGACTGCGGTGTTAACGACAACAGTTGGTGTTGGTGAATTCGTCGCAGAAACTTTGGGAGGATCCTTAGGCGCTGCCCTCGGACTCTTTGCAGCAGGTGCCGCCCTTGTCACAAGCTCGCTATTGGCCCTTCGAAATAAGCGAGAAATCCCAGTAGAACCAGTAGAAATAACGCAGTAAATCTCGTTTTGGTTTTAGGTCTTATCCACGGGTACGATAGGCCAGCCTTTAACGTCCCCATCGTCTAGGGGCCTAGGACATCGCCCTTTCACGGCGGTAACACGGGTTCGAATCCCGTTGGGGGCACGAAGAAGTAAGCAGTTCTCTGCTTCCTCATCTACC
>Ga0222712_10003338_pt1 | contig 17566 bp, 25 predicted proteins | sample C33_657DmetaG_FD_165043 | JGI IMG/M metagenome (GOLD analysis project Ga0222712, IMG submission 165043) | Estuarine water microbial communities from San Francisco Bay, California, United States - C33_657D | ecosystem: Environmental > Aquatic > Marine > Unclassified | place: USA: California...
ACATCTTGGCGTCTTCTCGTTCTTTGGTGATCGCCAGAGCAACGCTCTCGCTCACCTCAAACTCAGCGCCGTCAAAATTGACTTTTGCGCTCATGGTTTGGTTTTCCTCAATGGAAATTAGAGATGGATCAGCGGCATCTAGACGATCCAAATGCAACCTCACCTGCGGGCCAGCTCGGCCTCGACGAACGATAGCGACGTGATTACCACTGATCTCCTTTTGGATGCCGTCGTAATGCTCACCGCTATCGGTAACGCCAGGCGTCGGATCATAATTGACCCTATAGCCAGCGCTCACTTCACGAACATCGCCGCGCATCACCTTATCAATGGTTTCGCGGTCAGTCACGGTCATGACGGCTTTAACAAAGCCATTGTCATAAACAATTTCTGAGCCAGTGAAACCGATTTGGTAATCCTTGGTGTTCTCACTGTCCAAAAGAACAGGAGGATGTTCCATCGTGATTGCCTTCCCCGCAAATGAGGCAAGGCTTTCTGGAGACGCCACTTCAGTTTCAGGACGGAATTCCTTCCTGATGGAACCGTCAGCATCTGTGTAATGCTGAATGCCAGTACGAGCAATTGAAGCCCACACCCGAAGATAACCCTCAGGTGTCATTTCATACTTCTCAATAGGAGAAACGTCGTACCGACAAGATGTGGTGCTCATACATATACTGTAAGGGCTTCAATTCAATAGTATAGTAGTCATTATGCTATTCTGCATGAAATGACGCAAAGAAGGCTGACGGCCCGTAAAGTAAAAAGCCCGCAAAGCTCCCTCTCGGAAGCCAAAATTCTCATTGGTTCCCGAGTGCGGGAAGCTCGCCTTAGCTGCGGACTTTCGCAGCGAGCCCTTGCAGAAATTCTCTATTGCGATCAAGCAACAATATCTCGCATTGAAACAGGTATTCTTTCTCCAGATATCGCCCAAATCAAAGTGATGAGCGGCGTGTTTCAACTCAGCGTGCTTTGGCTAATGGGCTACCCATCATTCGTTGTCCACGCCACGCAAGATTAATCTTCGTCTTCTTCGTCGTCTTCTTCGCGAATGGAAGCAAGTTGCTCTTCAATGCCTTCCATGATGTAAGCCTTTGCCATTGCTACGGCTTCAAAAACAAGAAACTTGGCTGGCTCAAACTGCGAATCAGGGATGTCATAAACACTCACCACATATTCGTGTGTTTCTTCAAGGCGTCCATTCTTGAACACCTGCTTCTCCACCAATTCCCAGCGGGACGTGTTGCGATGGGCATTCCGGGAAAGAATTTGCAGCGCCTGCATCACGCTGATGCCGTCCTCTTCTTCGCGCACGATTCTGATCCCTTCCATCGCTACTTTGAACGGTTTTCCAACATCTTAAGCGTGCGATTTGCCCACGCTCTCCCCGCATCGCCTCCCCATAGTTGCCAGGCGATATAACCAGCATCATCTTCGCCGCCGCTCTTGTTCTTTTCGTGGCGCAAAAAGAACGCAACCATGCGCCGCAAGGTAGCCTCGCTCACCTTCATGCCATTGGCCAAGCTCGTGGCCCTCGCCACACCACTGCCAATTCCTTGCTTCCCAGCCTCGCCCGTCGTCAGTCCGCCTTTGCCATGCTTTCGGCGTAGCTCAAGGCCACGTCGTGCAGCATTCCTTACCGCCTGAGGAGGGGCGAAGCCTTCAGCGTCGCCCCTCAGTTCTTTTTTTTCTTCAAAGACGAAAGGTAGCCACGGCAGCGAGCCTCAGCAGCATTCGCATCCATCTCCTCCTCTTCTCCTTCCTCTTCTTCCATGCCCTCTTTGCTCATCGAGCCACACATGGTGTCGATGTAGGCGTCCCAATATGCATCGCTCTTGTCTTTTTTCGTCATGCCAGCTTCGCTCATCGCAATGGCGATGGCTTGCTGACGATTCTTTACGGGCTTGCCGTCGCTGCCCTTAAGAGTGCCAGCCTTAAATTCACGCATCACCTTACGAACTTTCGCCTGTTTTTGTTTCGCGGTCATTTTTTGACAAGCCCCCAGAAATACAAATCGTGGCTATTCGTATTCACACTAAAACAATAGTCCTCAAACATGCTGTCCATGTCAAAGGCATCCCGAAAATCAGCTTCAGTGAGATTTTCGTAGTATTCCCAGCCTTTCCCAACTGTCAGAGGGCTGCTGCCTGCATCACTCCTGCTAGTTCCGTGCTCTGGACGCCCAGTGGTGGCGCAAGTCATTACTACTAGCCCTTCGTCGCGCACCATGCGAACCATATTGAGGAATGTGGCTTGCCAATGGGGATTGTGCTCAAAGCATTCAACGGAAATAGCCACGTCAAAACTGTCCGTAGCCCCGTCATAATCCTGCCCTTCACACACCACATCCACGCCACGTCCAGGGCCAAGATCCACGCCAACGTATTCAAGAGGCTTCTCAAAGAAGCCTCTCACGCTGCCGTTGATATCAAGACTGCCAATTTCGACAATCCGCCCACCATTAAAGAACGACGGGAAAGATGCTTTGACGCATTGAACGAATAGCTGTTGCTCAGCATGAGCCATGACTACTTACCAAAAGGCGTTTTGTATTCCTCGTGGCCAGGCAAGCCTCCCCACTTGGTTTGATAGTAAGCTTTGTTCCGCTCAAAGCAACACCAATGCATTCTTTTGTAGCGATCATCTCCGCTATGCAGCGTGCTGCTATTGTCGTGTGACCACGACGGCAAATTCACCTTTACAACAGGATTGTCAGCGACCAATAGTCGCCATCGGCAATCATTGTCTTCAAAATAAGCTGGTGCGAACAGCTCATCAAAGCCGCCCATATCGAGCCACCTTTCGGGGCGATTCACGTAGAAAGTAGAGAAGCCTCCTACTGAATGATTTGTCTCCAGCAAAATGCATCCAGGATTGGCAGTTGCGGCATCTAAAAATGCCGCAATATCGTTCAGGCCAAACATCACATCATCATTGGCAATAATGCATTGCCCAAGCTGATGAATGAGATAATTCCACGACTTTGCCACGCCAAGGTTGTACGGCGGTACAGCAACCTTCCATTTCGACAAGTCACAACATTCAGCCAGCGCATCCACGGCCGAACTATCTTTCATTCGTCCGCCGTTATCAAGAATGAGCACTTCTGCTTCAATGCATGGGTGCTCATCATTCAATAGGTGGTTACATAAACGAATGAGCTTGTCGTAACAAGAAAGCGTGGGAATACCCACGCTGATGCGACGCTTAGTCATTGCTAAAACCTTTGCCGGCAGTGGGCTCTTCAAGCGTTCGCTTGATAATGCCGTTCACCAAGGCACCGATGTTCTCCCACTTGTATTCGTCCGACTGGAGGCGGTCATAGCACCAACCAGCCACCTTGTCAAGGTCTTCTCGATTGTTGTAATAGTGGTTCAGGATTGTCACCAGCCCTTCAACCGAAGGCACTCCACGATCAAGGCCATAATTGCAATCAACCTCCCAACTTTCGATGGGAATGCGCGGGATTTCGTAGAAGATTTCCTTTAGCGATGTGTGGTCTGGAACAATCTGAGCAGTGGCAGTGGCAGCATGCTCAAAATTAACAAGCCCCCAGCCCTCGCCAATGCAAGTGTTAATGCCTACATCCACCGAGTTGTAAACAAGATTAAGGCGATCAACTGGCAAGCAGTTGGTCACGTCAAAATCTTTGCTAGTCAACACCAGCTTGCCTGTTGCGTCATAACCCATATCACGAGCCATGCGCTTAAACAGTGGAATCAAATCCCACCCCTGATCCTTCTTGCCCATGTTGAGCCACAAACGAGCATCAGGCTTATCAAGAGCAAATTCAATGAATGCTTTAATGGTTAAATCAATTCGCTTACGCGGCTGATTTCGATTGCCATTAAATACAAAGAACACATCCTGCGGGAGGCCCATAGCCTCCCGCGCTTCTTCCTTTTTCACCGGGAAGAATGTCGATGTGTCGATACCATGGGGAATCACATCGCACGGCATTTCACAGCCAGCCTTGCGTACCTCCTCAAGGCCAAACTGTGTATAAGTGCCCATGCCATCCCATTCTTTGCAGTCTTCAAACACCTCAGGGAAGAAGCCATAGCTATCAGTGGGGAAATAACCGTACCACTTGAAGCCAAGTTGCTCCTTCAGGGGCTTAGCCACCTGCCAAAGCCTATTCAAAATCCAAATATCATTCACCGCAAATACAAGGTCAGGGCGCTCCTTGATTAGCAGCTCCTGCATGCGATGGGAGCCAAACGGATCGGAGCCGCCAGCAATAGCCGGATACATCTTGTACGGCAGCTCATGAGGATCACCCCACCAGTTCGTACACATTGCGACGATTTCGTGTTCCTTGCTTAGCTCAGCAAGGAGCGCTTCGCCCACTCGTCCAAAACCCGTTTGAACAGCAAGGTCGCCACAGTAAAGGATTTTAGCCATGGAAATAAATCACTCGCCAAAATCATAGTGGCACTTACTGAGGCAGGAAGAACTCTCCGGCATGAGGCTTGACCACTTTCTCCCAAGCTGCTATCGCCTCTTCCTTCGTCGCAAATGAGCCGATGTATTTGCCCCTGTAGCGAGCCTCCCAGCGAGTTGATGCTCCCCAGAAGCGAGCACGAATGCCTCTAAGGCCAGATTTGCACCGTTTTTGACAGCCCGTGTTCCATTTGTTTTGACTTTCGTCAGCAAGACGTAAGTTCTCTGGGCGGTTATCAGAAGGATCGCCATTAATGTGGTCTATTTCCCATCCAACACTGTCAACGCCGTAAGCAAGATAGTAAACAATGCGGTGATATCCATAAGCTCGGCCTTTGATCATTATCTGCTTGTGGTTGCGCACAGAGGATCGTCCCGCAGGTGTTCCGGCCTTTATGGTCGGGTGCGGAGATTTTTTCCACACAACAATCCCGTCATCGAATAAATCAAGGTATTCGTCTATAAGGCCAGTTGGCAGCGGTCTCCTTGCCTTCGCCATTTCTCCCAAGCATTAATCGTCATCACTCTACACGGGACTTGTCGGCACCGCGTTGCGTTTGTATTCAACAGAACACCGACACCTTGCGCGACACTCACAACGCTGCCCCGGCATTGGCAGGCTCCCCATCGCAACAAGACCAGCTCTTGCGTAACGCAAGCAGTCATCACAATGCTTTGCCTGTGGGTCCAAAATGCGCCGCATTAGGGAATATCCCTGCTTGCCTTGGCGAAGACTGGCACCTTCCCAGTAAGAACTTCGCACGCTTTCAGCATATAGCTGCACACGAGCAAGAGCCATGGCAGGAGAAACGCGGCCAGCCAAAATATCGCTAGCAAAGCTCTGAAGGTAAGTGTATTCCGCACGAAGCCTCTGACCGATGCGGCCATACTCTGCACTGCCCATACCATCCTTGCCACCATGCCCAAGCACTGTTGCCTGAATATGAGCAGCCTTAATTGCCTCGCGGACACTCCCTTGCCATTGGTCAATTGTGATGTTGCCATCGGCCAGCATCTGCGTGAATCGCCGTAGATTCTGACCGAGTTTGTCGATGCGACCATCCACAAGCGCCATCACGGCCTTTTGGCTCATGAACTGCCCAGAGGGGCGCCTATAGCGCCCCAAGTTGGCGTCATACGCCCACTCCGCGTCAAAACGCGGCCACGGATCACTCAGTGGGCTCAACATTGCCAGCCTCCAGAATGTCCTTAAAGCGATCAGGCGCTTCTTCTTTCCACTGGTTCAAAGCTGCGTCAATGTCAGCTTGTGTCACGAGAGAAGCTTCGTCAATGTCGCCCAGGATGAGACCTTCTGCCTTGAGCGGTTCAATGGCATCAGTTTTACTGCTCACCATCTTGGCTGGACCACGACGCTCAGGATTGGGATCGGCCTTGCGTTTGCGGGCAACGATGCGCTGCCGCTCTTCCTTCGACATCCCCTGCGCCTTTGCCTGGGGCAGGCACTTTGGCTTGCCCTCACCCTGCTCGCGAGCGCCACATGGCCCCATGATTTCACCATTGGCACCAATCCTCACCCACTTTTCCTTGAACCATTTATCAAGATCATCGGCATGAAGCTCTTCGCCGTCGCCTTTGAAGGCGCCGCTCAGAGAGCCATGCTTCTCCTTGTACATTTGCTTGTATTTCTGCACGACATAACCACTGGCGTAGGCAGAAGGCCACACCTTGAACTTGGACTTGGCAGCGCTAACGGCTCGTGAATGCAGAGTTTTGTCGGTGAATGTCACGTCGCCACGCACCTTCTCTAGATCGCGAGACATGTAAAGGCCCGCTTCATCCATCGTCTCTTCCGCTGCGCTTTCCGAAGCTTCTCGCGTACCATCCATGGGCAGACTGCCGTTCTGCTGATCCAACGGATCGCGACCACCCGGAGGAACGGCCATCTTGCCGTCGCCAGGCTTCTGCGGCATTTCCCGCTTGATCGATGGATCAATGGTGGTTTCAATGCTGTATTCGCTCTTTCCGAACCGCGAATCTGCCACTTCCTGCGGCGTAAGCACACCCACTTGGATGTAACGAGCATCAACTGCAGCCACACGCGCACGCACGTCTGCCAGCTCGCGCTCGTTCATTTCAAACAGAGGCTTAAAGCTCACGCGCCAGTTATCAGGCACTTTCCCTCCCGTAGGACCACTCTTGCTCAGCATGATGTATTCCATCAGCTTCGTCAGAGGCTTGCGGAAGTGCGTCTCTTGGTAGTGATGGCAAGTCTTTGCGAAGTCACGCTCTTCACTGCGGCCCGTAGCACCCAGGCCAGACGGCGACTGACCGAATAGCAATGTATGGGGAATGCCGGCAGCGGCAATCACATCAATCCGCAGCTTCTCCAGGATTTCACTCACGCCACCAAACTGCCGGCTAACAAAGGCCAGCTCTTCCTTCTCTGCATCAATCGCGTAGCCGCGATAGATGCTCTTGCTCATGTCGTTCAGTTGCAGGCGATCCCTTACTTGCCCTTCCTTGCCGGCGGCCAACATTGAAGCTAGCCCCCTCACCTTATGCACAAAGATGTCAAATTCAGTGAGCAGGGTGGCAATGGAGGCAGTGCCGCTGTAGTAGTGCTTGAAGCTGTCATAGACGCTCTGCAGCACGCTCATACCCCAGCCATAGTTCTTCTGCCGCGTGCGATACGGAAGCCAGATGCCGTCAAACCGCAGAATGCGATCCTTGTGGATGGCACGAAGATTGGGCTGCTGAATTAGATCGCCGGAAATAATCTGGTAATAAGTTGCTTTGGAATAGTCATACAGGCTGTCTTCGCTGATGATCGGTGCAATCTGGTGCCGATCCAAACAGTCCATGCCTTCCACGGCACGAATATTGTTCTTATCGACGGGCATGTCAGACGGACGCCCATCGTCGATATAGAGCAACAACGCACTGCCGCCATACAGGCGTGAAGTTTTAGCCGCCTCGTTAAAGCCAGGCAGAATTTCCAGGTCTTCAATAGCTTGCTCAACACCAGAAAGCGTTTCAGCGTTCACGCCCTCCCCGCCAAACAAAATCTCAAATCCCTCGCGGGTGCATTCATCCGCAACAATGTCGACAATACGACGCATGAGCCAATGCGCATAAAGACCCTCAAGGTCTTCATGCCCCATGAAGGACACCGGTTTAACAGTGGTCCTGGTGGTCTTATCACGGCTCGTGCCCATCCCGGTGAACACATTTTGCAGGCCATCAGCACGGATGCCACCTGCTGTGGCATGGCCGAGTGACACCATATCCCCACCTTGTGTAACGTCAGCCATGCATAAGGAATCCTGATATTGCAATCATTCTAGAACTGGGTACATTGTCGTGTACTGAAACATTCCTCAACATGCCCCAACACATTGTGTGGCAGTTGTCCCCTTCAGAAAAGGCGTTGGCCATAGCCGAAGGCGAACGCCGGCAAGAAACCAACGCAAAACAAGGAAAGCTGGGCCGAAATAACGGCCCAGCCCTAGGTGACGACGCCCTCCGCATGCACATCCTTGGTGCCGGTGGTGAAATGGCAGTGGCGAGCTTCCTTGGCCTAAAAGCTTTCGTATTTCAAGAAACAGAAGCCACCAGAGGAAGTTGTGACCTGCCTTTCAATATCGATGTGAAAACACGTTCACGCCATTACTATGATCTAATCTGCCTTCTCGATGAAAGTGAAGACAAGACCCTGGTATTGGTTACGATACAAAACCAGGAAATTAGGCTCCATGGTTGGCTACATGCCCATCAAGCCAAGCAAAAACAATGGAGGAAAGAGCATGTGCCGGGGCGCCCGTGTTATTTCGTTCCTAAAGACAATCTTCGCTCCATGGAGGAGCTGAAACAATGCTTAGATGCTCAGACTTCGCAAAGCACGCCCTTCGATTAGCCCTCTATCCCAAACAGGCTGAAATCCTCGATTCGTTTTTTGAAGGAGGTTTCTCACAGGCGACATGGGCGCTGGGCCGCCGTAGCGGCAAAACGCTTATGGCCGCTGTTGCATGCGTCTACATCTGCTTTGTCCTAGAGGATAAGTACAAAGCGAAGGTGCGAAAAGGAGAGAAATGGTACGTTCTGACCGTCGCAAACAGCCAGGATCAGAGTCGCATTGCTCTTAACAATATTCGACAGCTCATCTTGGACAGTCCGTTTGCGCAGGAAATCTCTCGCGAAACCGCTGATCAAATTGAGATGAGCAATGGGTGTGTGTTCAAAGCGATTCCAACGTCCGGCCGTGCTGCTCGTGGTCTTGCCTGCTGCGCCTGCGTATTTGACGAGCTTGCGTTCGCCGTGGACGGCGACGCAAACTCTGGCGCCAACGGCATCTATCAAGCACTCTCTCCTGCAGTGGCACAGTTCGGCAGCGATGGCAAAATCCTTGAACTGTCTTCACCATGGCTAACTGACGGCCTCTTCTATCAGCACTTCAAGGAGGCAGCCTCTGGCCGCTTTCCACATCTGCAGGCAGTCAACCTCCCAACGTGGGAGATGAACCCAACCATCTCCCGCGACTTCCTGGACCTAGAACGCCAGCGCGATCCCGATAAGTTCAACGTTGAATACGGAGCGCAGTTCTCCGCCAACCTCTCAGCCCTCATCTCTCCCGATGTGGTGGAGGCGTGCATTGACGACAAACGCAAAGCGCTCCCCCCAGAGGAGCGCTTCATCGGTTCCTACGTGTTATCGCTTGACCCCGCTCGCGGCGGCATTGGAAGAGATAATTACACAGCCTGTATTGTTCACTTTGATAATGGAATATTAGTTGTGGACAAGTTCCACACGTTCGTGGCGGATTTTGAAATTAACGGTAGAAAAGAAGTTAACATTAATGCCGTTGAAGATTGGATAAGGGAGCAACATAAGCTCTATGTGTTTGAAAAGATTGTGATGGACCAGTACAACAGTGCCGGCACAATCCAGGCCCTCACTGGCGACTACCCCATCGAAGAACTCACTTGGACAATCTCCTCTAAAACAAAAGCATTCTCAAAGATGCGCGAACTGTTCAATGCGGGACAGGTGAACATTTACAATCACGAGAAGGCTATTAGTGAAATTAAAGGCCTCACTGTTGTGTATAAAGCAGGGGGACAATGGAGCGTCACTGGCGGCAAACAGACCGGCATTGACGACCATGCTTTCGCTTTGGCCGCGGCAATTCATGCAGCCAATAAAGACGATGAATCCAATTGGCTAGAAAATTTCCTGTGAGCCTCTAGTATGTTCAAGAATTTATCTTCACCATGAAGTGGAAACGCTTGAGCTTAATCTTCAGGAAGCACAGTTCCTGCTAGCCATCTTTGAAGGCGATCGTCAAACAGCCCTGCAACTTCTCGCCGCAGAGCATTTCTATCAGCCTTCTCTACTGCCGCGTTTGCGTAAAGTTTATCAAGTGTTGAAAAAACAACAAAAACTACAACAATCTTCCGAAACAGAATTAGCCTGAGAGTATTCGCAGTTCTTCAATGGACGACGAAACTCTCCATCAGGCTTTCGCCAAAGTGGTAGACGCTTCCTTCGATTTCACCATGGCCTTCAATACGCATGGCGCCGACAGCGAAGAAGCTCATCAGGCCATGAGGGCCTACGAAAAGGCCATGGCTGACTATCAAAGGGATGCAAAGCGCCCTTTCGACGCTGCAACACACTGGGGCAGTTTCTGCAGCCTCAATCCCAGCGCACTGGAGTGCCGCATTTACGACGTGTGAACGGCGATACAGTCTGCATGCAATACTTCCTCAAGGGGCGCAAGCACCAAGCTTGCGTCCCGCTCCGGGAAGCTAGGCACCATCATCGATGGGTGATCGAGCAAGGTGGCGTGGTGTATTGGTCATGGCGCCAATAGCTGCCAGGTATCGGCAAATTTTCATTCCCGGCGAATATTACGAAACCCTGAAAAACCGCTATAGTTTCTGGGCATTCGCGATGCACCACGAGGGGACGCCCAAGTGGTTTAGAGGATGTATCAGGCATCCTCGGTTGCAATGGGGAGAGTGGAAGCTCCCCTTTGCTGTTGCTGTACCAGGCGACGATGAAGCAAGCAGGAGGTCCGCCGCACGGACGTTATGGAGCTAGCGCGCTCCGCTCCTGCCCTTGCGCAAGCTTTGATACACTGAAGGTACGTTGGCCCCAGCGATGGGGTGCATGAAAATACAGGCATGCAACGGGGCCTGTTTTTCGGGAACACGACCATGAACCCTCTCGCTCTCATCAAGCAGCAGCTTGAGAAGGCTGCTCGCCTACGCGAAGCACAAATGGCAAGCCTTGTTTACCGAGGCGTTGCCTACGTGCCTAAACCTCATTGGTTCTGAAGACAACGGCCCGCTTCGGCGGGCCTTTCTTTTTCCCAGTGCCTAATCACGCCAGCCACAATGAACACATTGGTGGCCATGTATGAAAATAAGATGAAAGTTCGCACTAAAGCAATAACATCTGCTTCCTTCTCATGCCTCCCTGCTTTCTCCCCCAGGGCTAGAGCCCAAAGCCTCCACACTGTTTTTCTCTTGCTCATACACCCAAGCCTTCAGCTCCCTCACATATTGCCTGATGATATCGGCCTTCTCTAAATGCCAAGGATTGTGGTCTTTGAAATACTGAGAGTTATGCCAATCCACTGCCTGTAGCAGGCGATGGATGATTGGATTGAGCGGCTCACGCAGCGGCGTGTTGAACGTTCGACGCTCGTTCATTCGCGAAGTGCGCCTTTATCTCCTCATATGCTACAGGCGTAAAGTTATTAACTTCCACGCAGGCGTTGAAATAGAACGGATCGGGCATTCCTTGATACATCACAGTGTGACGATGGAGATGGCCATGCACATTGCCCCAATAACGCTCTGAAATAAAGCAATCACGATGGAGGGGGATATGACTAAATACCAAGCCATCTCTGTAGTGACACCCGCGAATGTCGTAAAAATACTTCGCGTAGTCAGCCATCTTGAAGATATCGTGATTGCCGCGAATGAGAATCTTTCTTCCATTGAGACGCTCCAGCACGCGCAGCCCACTGCGCGGGATGGCTACGTCTCCCAAGTGGTAAACAGTGTCGCGAGGATTTACGACACTATTCCACCTTTCCACCATCGTCTCGTGCATCTCTTCCACAGAAGAAAACGGACGCACGGGAGTACCGTCAGTATGCACGAAAGTAAGCATTTTGGCATGACCCCAGTGCGTGTCTGACGTGATGAAGAGGCTCACGAGAGTGCCATAAGAATGGGGACTGCTGGGAATCGAACCCAGTATTCCATGCTATTTGCATGGCGTGTGCCAACACCTCAGATCCAGAGGCTCCTCTGTTTGGGCGTCATCTCTGGAGACCATATTGTTGGCGCCAACAAAATGGTCTCCGTCCGAGAGCTAAGCCCGAGGAGCGTTCAGCCCGATGCTAACGCAGAGCGGGAACTTGGTAACTATAGCCTCTATTCTTCGCCACGAGTGCGCCTGGTCTCGTTGCCTTTATAGCCATGGCGCTCCTTGCGTTTGTCTATTGACTCACCGGCAGATCGCGCAATTAAATAAGTGTGCGCATCAAAAAGTACATTGGGGTCATCGTGCGCCAAGCCAAGCATCGCATTGCAAGGCGAGCATAAAATTCCCCTCACATGCCCCATCGTGTGGCAATGATCTACTACGAAGTTCCTGCTGGTATTAAGAGGATCCGTGGACCCACAAATCGCGCAGCGATAATTTTGCGCCGCAAACATGTCATTCCATTCCTGGATTGTCATGCCATAAAGTTTCATCAAGCTTTTGGCCCGATTCTTTTGTGCGCAGTATTTCTCTTTATGCGCAGCAAGCACTTCTTCTTTTCTTGCCTGATAGCTACTACTTGCAGCCTTGCGTGTGCACTCTTTACACCTGGCCGTGAGTCCATCGCTGACGCGCTTTTCTTTGTAGAAATCTGCATGCGGCTTTGACTGCCCGCACATGACGCAAGTTTTTCGCATGAAAAAAGGCGTGCTCAAAGAAGAACTTTAGCACGCCCAGTTTGGCCTGAAATTCCTGCGCCTATTGCTTTCCGTAGCTTGGAAGGTTGTAATTCGCAGTCTCAAAGAACGCCGGCATCACTGAAGCGCGGCTTTCGCTAAGCCCCTCGGCTTTGCCACGCTCAAACAGGCTGTCGCTAGAAGATAGCCAAAAATCTTTGTTTAACCACTTATTTTCAGATTGGCCCAGCTTGTCAAACAACCAAAGCGCGGTGGCACGACGCAGCTTGTTAAGGCTTTGTCCGGCGTTTTCGCCCAGTTCTTTCGCTACAAGACTATGCACTGCAACATGCACCTGCTCATCGCGAGAGATGTCGCGAGAGACCGTGCGCATCCCCACATTGCCGTTAAAGCGGAAGAACGGTAACGCCACAAAAAAGATGGAGCGCTCCAGAACCGCGGCCTTCAATATTGGATGAGCAGGGTGCTCGCGCCAGGCTTGGAGAATATTAAGTGCTTCTCGCTCCGCCCGCTCGTCGGTTCCGTGTGATAGGGCTACGTAATTAAGAGCTTCGTCATGTCGCTCTTCGTCCTTCTGGTTGTGCATCAAAGCCTCGGTCACACCAGGAGTGGACGGAAGATCACGCTCTAATCCCTGCTGTAGCAATTCGCGTACAGGGATTTCAAGGTGACGCAGCGCCAATGCACGAAAAATCGTCTCTTCACTGCCTGAAACAACGGGAGCGTCGCCCACTGGAGTGGCTTGCCATGGCCGCTTTTTCTCGATCATGCTTGTATAGGGGCTTTTCACTGCAGTGCTCATCGGAGGATGGTATAGTTCGATGGTTTGGTGTGATGGAAACAAAGGGGAGCCTTAGCTCCCCTTTTTCTTTGTCAATGGGAGGAATGGCTCCTCATTCAGCGCATGCCGCGCAGAAGCCAGCCTCTAGATCACAGGCCGCAGAACTCTGATCAGTCTCCTCATCGAGACCAAACATGCTCTTGAAGTCGTCATCTAGCGCCGCGTAGGCGTCATCTTTACGCTGCGTGTCCGGGAGAACTTGCAGCGAGTAGTAGAGGCTTGTCTGAGGAGATGCTAGCCAATCACGAAGGAAGGCTTCGTCATAAACAACCACGTCGCTCCAAGAATTGAAGCTATATCCATGGAACAGGCCTGTTGCTTGATACATACGTACCAGCTCGTCAGCAACGCGCTTGTAATCTTCCCAGCCCACGTCTGACGCCGTTTCGACATTGCCATAGTCGAAGCTTTCCACACCAAATGTGCCGCTATCGCGGTCCACATGGCGAGCAATAGGAGGAGCAATCTCAGGCGTTGTAGTAAAGCCACGCAAATCCTGGTAGCGATAGGAGCATGATGCCGTAGGAGCAATGCAAAATGCCCGGTCCATGTTGTATTCACGGGCAATGGCCGCGGCCTCCATGATTGCCCGCTTCAGCATCACTGCAGCAGCACGGCCAGGAGCCAAAGCTGCTTCCTTCCCATCGTTCACATCTTTCAGCGCAAGGCCGAATTCCTTGTAGGAAATACCCTCCTGCGCCAAGAAATTGGCCAGGCCCAACATGCCGAGCCCCACTTGACGATCAATGACGGCAGGCAGATACTCACCAGTGTCGCCAACACCCGTAGTGGCATGCAGCTCACAAAGCTGCAGCATGCCCTCTGCGAAGGCTTCAGGAAGGTCTTCGATGGTGCAAGCGCCCATATTGACGTGCTGTAGCAAGCACGTACCACGATGAGGCAAATACACTTCTAAACAGACGTTCGCACGGATACGTTCGCCGCGCTCGTTGTAACGAATCTTATTGAGCCAGATGTCGCCAGAGGCGATGCCCTTCAGCAGCTCGGCAACCAGCTCTTGAGAAGCATTCTCAAGAAACTTTTCATCAACATTCACGCAACGCTTCACCCAAGGAAGCTCACTTCGTGATGCTTTGATGAAATCAAGCGCGTCTTCGTGTGTATAGTCAATGTGCAAAACAATTGCACCATTTTTATAACGCCCACCCCGGCGCAAAATTTCATTCAATGTGGAATAGATTTTGCCAAAGCTGACAGGGCCGCTCGCCACCAGTCCCTTGCCATTCTCCGCCCCCTTAGGACGCAGATCAGACAAGTGGACAGCCACGCCAGCACCATTTCTGAGACCGTGGCTGACAAAGCGCCACGAAGCTTCAATGCCATCTTCACCCTCCATTGAATCGAGCACGTTAAATACTGTGCAGCTCACCGGAAGCCGCCCAGAAGGGTCGTCAATCCAGCTTTGCACCCTGCCAGTGCGAGCAATCTTCTCTGCTGCCATTAGAAAATCTTGAGACGAAAGAGCCGCCCTCAAAGGCGGCTCTTGAACGGAACTAGCTTAGCTACGGCCTACGGTGCCTTAATCAATTCTTCAGCTCAATCGCACAGCATTTCAGGATCTTCAATGGATTGGCGATCCTTGGCGAAGAGCACTGCAGCACTCTTGCTTGGGAAGTAGTACGGACAGCCCTCGTGGGCAATGAACCACTGCATGCCGGGCCTGCTATGGGCTGGCCAGACCTTGATGGCGCCCACCATGAAGGGCTGAGGCAGATCGTCCCACATAGTGGTCTCCGCTGTATTTCTTCACGCTAAAGAGGAAACAATGGAAGGGAAGTAGTTATTAATACTTTCTTCCCCATTGTTTTGGTATGACTATCGAATTTTCAAGCTTCTAGCACTCTTCTTGCGTGTGGCCGCAAATTCAGCTTCTGCGTTTGCCAGCAACGTAACGCCTTCTTCTGTCAGCGTGAAGGTTTTGGCCTTGTCTTTCCGAATAAAGCCCTCCTCTTCCAGCATTGCTAGCTGGTTGTAAATGGTTTTCGCTTGAAACACGAAGTCGTTCGCCTCGTGCTTAATAATTGCATTGGAAGTGACGAAATAATCCGACGCATCCAAGTCACTGATTGCCCACAAGGTGTAAAGCCTTGCATTCTTGACGAACAGCGGCAGTCTCTTCTCCTGTTGCATCGCGGCAAGCAACGCAGCAGTGTTCGGCCTCAAAGGCATCCACTTCACATCGTCTTCCATGCCACGGCCAAATTGCACTTTTGCTTCCAATGTCTGACAAACCGCTTCCTCCTCTAAATACCTTTTGAGCAATGGGGAAAGGCGGAACCATTCCCGGCGCTCACGGCAACTAGCAAAACGCTCGTGGAGAAGTTTCTCGTCTTCCTGATCTCCCTCAAAAATCTTGATCACTACCAGCGTGTCCGGCGAAGAGGTGAGAAAAGAGGCGAAACGTTCTCTTGGCGACGATGAATAGCCGATTTTGACCATTGAGGGGCTGCTTGCCCACTGAACGAAGTACACCCACCCACCATTTTTGCGTTTTAGAGGCTTTTTCTTCATGATTCAAGAGCGGCAGAGCCCACAATAGCCCAAAGCAGGGATAACAGGGACAAAAACAGCTCCCTCCAGCTTACGTTATGCTAGGCATTGTGCAACTGCTGCTCTCTGACAGACAGCACTGACCGAGCGACGCCTTCCAGCTTCGTTGAAGCTGACCTGCCAGCGCCTCACCAGTGATTCAGCACATGCAAGTGGCCGCCCCAAAGCGGACACGCAGCCTCCAGAACGACCATCGATTCTGGAAATTCCAGAAAGGACTGGCAAATGTCCTTCCAGCTCTGAGACGCCGCCCCAAAAGCGGCGTCGCTCCAGGACGCCTGGTAAATGCAAGGGAAAAATGCGTGCAAATGTTCCCAAGCGGTAAAAAAACAGGCATAAACGGCCTTGCCTGCACAAAAACGTTCCCGTTCAGGAAACAGGCGGCCTTTGAGGGCCGCCTTTCTACTGGAAGAACAATGGAAAGGACGGGATGGTGAATGTTCTGAACGAAGCTTCGCCATATGGCTCATCGGCGGCCCTTTGGGGGCCTTGATTCGCCATGGCAACACTATGTTTTCAAAAGCCATGGCTATGCTTTGCCCAATTGATTGCCTTCCATGGAAGGAACTAAGGCTTGCTCTAAATGTGGCGAAGTGAAGCCGCTTTCAGCATTCCCTCGTGCTCGCAGCAAAAAAACTGGCTTCCAAGCATACTGCCTTGCTTGCCACCGAAAAACGAATAAAGCATATGTCAAGTCTTGCATTGAAAAGGATTTAGTTAAATGGAAGCTGAAAATCCTTCTCAAAGACAGCAAAATCAGAGCGAAGAAAGCGAAACTTGACCATGATCTCGATTTGAATTATCTTCTTGAAATTCTTCCAACACACTGCCCCTATTTAGGGTCACAATTTCATTGGGAAGCAAGGACTGATTGCGGCCTTCGAGGCAGCCATCCCTTCAGCCCATCCATAGACAGAATTGATAGCTCCAGGGGCTACGTGAAGGGAAATGTCGCAATTGTCTCCCATCGCGCCAATTCAATTAAAAATGATGCCACCGAACAAGAACTCTTTCGCATTGGACGTGCAGTGAGTCGCCTGAAAGCAGAACTAGCCTTTCCAGAGTGATGCGGGTATGCATATAGAGAAAAACTAGATCAAAAATGGCGTCATTTTCTGTTGGGGTAGCCCGGCGCCTTTCTGCGCGAACCCCGGCGTTACCGCGCCACAGCTTTGCCCTATCCTCTCACGGCATCGTGCCGGCCGTCAAGCCCTTGCGCCATCAGGAATGCTGATCAGTGGAAAGTTTTCCACAGGCCTGTGGAAAAACCCCGTTCAGATGGTGGCTGATACCCTCGCCGATCAAACCACCAGGCTGCGCGGCGTTTTCAAGCTGTCAGCACTGGCCGGCCTGACGGGCTAGAAGGGCAGCAAAAAGCCCGCCAGGGGGAAAGCTAGCGGGCTTCTATGGTGAGGGCTTCTAGAGGCTTCTAGGCTAGTCTGCCGATTCTGTGTGATCAGCTAGCTGATCTTCTAAACTTTCTATCATGCTGCGCAGAATGTAGGATCGACTGGCCGAAGCATCTTCTAGGGCATTGTTGAAACTTTCTAGAAGATCTTCGGCATCTTCTACACTATGTACGGCCATTTCACAGTTGAAGCCATACTCATCAGCATAGGGAATGTAGAAAGTAGGCATTATTTTAGAAGGGAAGAATAGAGGGTCCAAAGTTCTTCTATCTGTGGCTTTCTATCGCACCATGGTGCCACATCTTCACAAATAGATTGCGTTTGTTCAGCATCTTCTAGAAGTTCAGCTAGAAGGGAAAGCGCAG
>Ga0222712_10003339_pt1 | contig 17563 bp, 17 predicted proteins | sample C33_657DmetaG_FD_165043 | JGI IMG/M metagenome (GOLD analysis project Ga0222712, IMG submission 165043) | Estuarine water microbial communities from San Francisco Bay, California, United States - C33_657D | ecosystem: Environmental > Aquatic > Marine > Unclassified | place: USA: California...
TGCTGGTGGATGCTTTTCGTCTATTATCAATAGCGAACCGATCTATGACATCGACGTGTTCTTGCTAGACGATGAATACAATCACGATCTTGCTAAAGGTATGGCAAAGAGCTACGAGTCAGAAGATCCAGTTGCTGTTATGCCGCGAACTCCTGTGATGTCTAGTGCTAATACTCTGACTGGTTATATTTCGCTCAGCCCTAAGAAACAAAACAATAGTCATGTCAAGATCGGAAACTCGAACTACATGGACAATGATAAGATCGAGCAAACTATCTTCTTCAAGCACAGCAAGATGCAGTATATCACAACGAAGTATAAGACCCGCGAAGAGCTAGTCAATCACTTCGACTTCAGACACTGCTGTGTGTCGTATGACTTTGCTACGGATAAGCTGTATATCACTCGCGAAGTGTATGATCTTATCAAGAAGAAGCAACTTGTTCAGAATGGCATCAAACGTCCAGCTTTGTGGCGCTATGAAAAGTTCCATCACCGTGGTTGGAAAGAAGAGATTGCGCTCGTCGATGATCTAATGTATCTCTGATGGAAGGGATGAAAGCCTATAGTCGGTATCAGGCACTCAAGCTACACTTCACATCCGACTACGACTTTGTGAAGTATCAAGGTAAGATTCGCACGATCAGTCAAGAAGCATTCCTCAAGCGCAAGGATCAGTATCTCTTTCGCAAACTGGAACGCAAGTATGACGATCAAGAACTCACCGACTTCTTCGTAGCCAACTTTGTATCTAACGCAGGTGTGCGTTGGGTTGGTGAGATGAATGGACCAGAGTCTGAGAAAATTTATCTCAACTGGCAGAAACGTATGGAAGCCTTTTCATACTATCTGAAGCAAGATCTTCAATACATCGAAGAGAATATAGAGAATCCCCGTCAGGTTCTCAAAACTCATGGAGAACATCCACAGCTGCTCAAGATGTATCTTGGCAACAAGGTAGCAGCTGAAACTGTAATTGCATTTGATATGGTTATTGATACATTGGATTGTTGGAACGGTATCATCACAGATACAATCGTATGGCCTGAGGTTTATCTACAGTTGAGTAAATACAAGCCATTCATTCGTGCCAACAAAGAAGATGTAAAAAAAGTTATGCGTGATGTATTTTCGTCTTGACAACACGCTATATACTAGTATATTATGAATCATGTGGATAAGACGTAACACACAAAACATACAACGGAGACATACATGAACGAATCATTTTCCGCACTCAAGCGTCAGCGCACTTCTTCGCTGGAGCGTCTCACCAAAGAAATCAACAAGCTCGCTAACAAGGAACAGGGATCGTCATCTGATGATCGCTACTGGCAGCCAGAAGTTGATAAGGCTGGTAACGGATACGCTATCATCCGTTTCCTTCCCGCACCAATGAACGAAGAACTTCCTTGGGTCCGTATGTGGAACCATGGTTTCCAAGGTCCTGGTGGTTGGTATATCGAAAACTCACTGACGACTCTCAATCAGCCTGATCCTGTTGCTGAAATGAATTCCAAGCTCTGGAACTCTGGTAACGACAAGGATAAGGAAATCGCTCGCGCACGCAAGCGTCGTCTAAACTATATCGCCAACATCTATGTTGTCAAGGATCCTGCTCATCCTGAGAACGAAGGTAAGGTATTCCTCTACAAGTTCGGTAAGAAGATCTTCGATAAGATCAACGAAAAGATGAATCCTGAGTTTGACGATGAGAAGCCTCTGAATCCTTTCGATCTGTGGGCTGGTGCTAACTTCAAGCTCAAGATCCGCAAGGTTGAAGGTTATCGTAACTACGACAAGAGTGAGTTCGAAGATCCAGCTCCGCTTCTTGAAGATGACGATGACATGGAAGCAATCTGGAAGTCACAGCATTCACTTGCTGAGCTGGTAGCTCCAGATAAGTTCAAGAGCTACGATGAACTCAAGGCTCGTTTGGACAAGGTCTTGTCTGAGCAAGCAGGTTATAGTCGTAAGTCGGAGGAAGACGACGTCCCTTTTGAACGTGTCGCTCGTCCTTCTGCTGCGCCTTCTGTTGGTAAGACTGCACCAGCTAAGAAGGTAGCTGCTCATGATGACGATGACTTGGAGTTCTTCAACAAGCTCGCTGAGGATGACGAATAATCACAGGGCTTATTCCTTTCACCTGTGATAGCCTGGGGGAGCTTCGGCTCCCCCTTTTTTTATTGATATGACGGTGCTATCCTTTGAAGATACTCGTTCATGAAAGGATCGACCGCACTCAACGCAAAGTTCTGACCTGTTACGTTGTTTCCTTCGCCTCCTGATGAACTTGAAGATGCTTGAACGTTATTATTATTCACAACAACAGGTGCTCCACCTCCAGATGATTCCATCTTAGGAGTTTCTGGTGGAGCTGGTGGTGCAGAAGGAGCAGGAGTAGCTGGAGCTGGTGCGCCAAGTGCATCTAACGTTTCTCTTTTTCTAGCAGCTGCAGACTTCGGTGGACCTGCTTCCGCTGGTGCAGCAGCCGGAGCAGGAGCAGCAGGACTTGCGCCTCCAGATGGTTGCGCTGAAGGAGCACCAGCATCAGATTCTTCTGCCACCTTCAACATCTTTTGCATTTCTGGAGTTAGATTAGATCTATCTGCAACAGAAATGGTAGCTGTAGCACCCGCAGCAGGAGGAGGAGACGAAGGAGCACTTGGCTGTGCGCCTTCTGAGCTACCAGACGACTGTGGAGGTGTAGGTTGCTTTTCAGCTTCTGGTGCAGCGGTTGTTGGAGCACCAGTAGGAGCAGCTGCTGGAGCCGCAGGCGCAGGCGGACCCTGAACTTGTGGAGCGCCAATTTCCTGACCTGTGATGAAGTTGAACGTCTTTCCTTCGTCAGGATGACCTTTCTTTATGATCGTAACTTCATCACCTTTCTTAGTAATTTCACTTCCGCGTGGAGTTCCGTCTGGACCTCCTAGACCTTTGCTCTTCAGGAATTGAGTTATACTCATTTTACGCTGATCGCTAACTGGAGCAACGTTTCTTTCTATCGCAGAATCAGTAAGACCTTCTTGGGTTTGACGCAGCTGCTGATATTCTTCAGACTTTTCACGTTCGGCAATCTTTTCATTGATGCCAAACTTCTTCATCAAGTAATCACCGACAGCAGCAGATCCAAAGATAGCTGCTACAGTAGCCGCACTTGCTCCTAAAAATCCTGCTACAATCGGATTTGAGATGATCGCACCCATTCCGCGTAGCAAAGTAGAACCGCCTTTGGCTCCTCCTCTAACTCCTAGGAGACCCATAAGATCATCTAAGAAACTAGACTTTTCATCTTCTTTCTTTGGATCTTCTTTTTTAGTTTCTTCTTTCTTTTCCTCAATCGCATTACCGAGCGTGGTTGTTCCTGTAGGAGTGGCTACAGGCGTCGTCAAAACATTACGAACGAAATCAAGTCTGCTTGCATCTAACTCTTTGTTCACCAGTCTAAAACGAGACGTCATATCCTTATTCAACTGTCTGATCATTACAATCAAACCTTTGAATGAAATAATAAGCCCGCGTGAAATATCCTGAAGTTTAGCTATTTGGCTGTTGTAATTACGAATAGAATCAATGACCGATGAAACCATCGAGTCGCTGAACATAGATGATGATACTTTTTCTACTTTTTTCGGAGCGTCATTGTTCGTTGAAAAGTATGCTCTCTGCGCTGGACTGTTAGTATCTTTTTGATATCCAACGCTAACGAGTTTTGAAATAGCCATTAGAATAACCTCAAGGCTCTACCGACCGCATATCCAGCAGCCATAGCGAGGGGATTGAACGGTTCTGGTTGTCTGTTATTCCCAGAAAGTGAATTACGGCGATACATCGTCTGAGTATGAATCATCGTGTTATTATTGTTCATAATGACCATTTGACCAGGACCACAGTTACATGCGTCGGTCATAGCTTGTCTTGCAGAACCAGCTGCCATCGTTGCTCCCATAGCAGCTGTTGGGCTTGCGCCTGGAGCTGCTGTTGGTCCACCAGCGACCTGAGTTCCTGTGGTTGGTTCGCTTGGTGCTTGATAGTTGCTTCCACCAGATAGCTCTACGTGCGGCGGATCAAACGAAGCGAACGGTCTGTTTAGTCCATGCTTGCGTAGATATGGATCAAGAGCTGCATCTGGTGATACGTCAAGAGCCTGACCTTTACCATGAGACGATCCACGACCTGATCCAGGAACCGTAAACTGCTGACCTCTATATGTGACTACAGTCGTGTTCTGTGGTTTTGCTGGTGAATAGATTCCAGGCTCGCGGAATACGTTTGCACGGACCCATAGCTGCGCTTGATAATCATCACCGCGATAAGCTGAGTTGATACGAACAGGACCACCGTATTCTGCAGCAGCTGCATAGAAACGTTTCAGTAGTTCAGGATCTACTTTGGACACATCAACTCGACCTGACTCAAACGAAACGTTCTGTGGTTTTTCACCAGAAGTAGCAGCTGGCGCATTAGGCGTTCCAGCGGAAGGAGCGAGAGCAGCTTGAGGCACGCCAGGAACTTGAGGAGCAGCTGGAGGCGCAGACGCTGTAGCAGTTCCCGTTGGTCCGCTGACCTTTGCGATCTGACCTGTTCTAAATCCTTCTACCTTTTCCATAGCATTAAGCATAGCAACTCTTTGCTGTGGGCTAAGCTGAGAAAGAGGAGTTGATGGATCGACGCCTGCTGCAGCTGCTACAGACTGAACGTATCCTCTTGTGTTGTTTTCGAATGGCGGTGCGTAACGATTGATCGCTTGAGCGATATTCATTCCCGCATATCCTTGACTTTCGAATAGCAGAGCTTCTTTAGCTCTACGTCCATGCTCATATGTTGGGAAAATTGCAAAGCGTCCGTCAGTTCCGATAGCACCATAACGCTGAGCAAATGCACCATAGGAAACGTTTCCTGGATTATTGTTTCTCCAGTTACGAACGCCTGTTCTTCTTTCTACAGATCCGTCAGCAAGCTGAACGACATTATATCCAGCACCAGACTCTACGACTTTGACTACATCGCCTGGAGCAGCGCCTGCGCCTGGAGTTCCTGGAGAAGGAGTCATTGCGCGTTCTGGAACGCCAGCGGGCGTTGCTGGTGCAGCTCCCGCTGTAGTCGGAGCGCCGCGAGCAGCCATTTCAGTTGTGCCTGCTGTAGCAGGTGCGCCAGGAAGAGGAGCAACGCCGCTACGATCAATCGCTACCGCACCACCTTCTTGTGACGCCATAGAGAAGTGCATCGTATCTTTGGACGAGCGCCAGTCTCCACCCCAACCAAGACCATATTTACGAGCAAGCGCAGATACGTTCGCTGGCATATCAGTGACTGTGCGTCCGTCAAATAAGTGTGGATTCGTCGAAGGATTGATGTCAATCGCTACACCGAGCGAATGGAAACTCTTTTGTCCAGTTCCTGCGATATTACGATTAGCATATCCACCAATGCTTTTGATTTGATATCCGTTATTTTCTAGCTCGTCAACGAATCCCTTGAAATTGTTTGCATACTGACCAGCAACAACATATTCTTTTTTGCTGATCGGTGTAGTCAGCTTTACCATTCCTGGAACGTTTGATGGTTGTGCTCCTGCGGATGGTTGTGTTCCAGTTGGTCCTGGCGCTGCTGGACCTCCTCTATTGATAGCTGCACCAACGCCAGCACCAATTATGCCACCACCGATTCCACCAGCAATACCTAATCGCTTGATCATTTTTATATTACGATCTTGACGAATTTGACCCATACGCTCAGCGCGATCTAATACCTCTTGACGACGAGCTGTGTTTCGAAACTTAGTCGTTCTTGCCGCTCGTGATCCGCCAACAGCGGCAGCAGCTGCACCTCGTTTTGGTCGTCTTACTGCTCCACCAGAACGAGTTGGCGTCTTGACGCCCGTCAGTATTTCTGTGACTTTATCCTGAAGCTCTTCGTTTTGTTTGATGAGCTTTTCTACGACTTCAGTATGATGATCAGTCAGGCGCTTGATAGCGATAGAAAACTGATCAAATGCTTTAGGAACTTCTTTTAGTAGTGCTTCGTGCGAGCGCGCGAGACCCTGAGACATTCTTACTGTATTTTTCAGTTCGCCATGCAACCTAACTATGTTCGCGTCTGGTTTGCTACGAACTGCTTTTGGCATAGCTTTCGCAACAGCGTCAAACATCTCACTCTTTTCCATGATTTGTTTAGCCATGCGCGGAGGAACGACGACGCCTTTATCGTCTACGATAGCGCCTTCTGGATTATAAAAGAACTTAGAGGTCCCAATCTTAGCAGCGACCTTTTTCAGTCCTTTTGTTTTCTTTTTCTGCTTTACTTTAGGTGGGTCGTCGGCAGCCGGCGGCAGCTGAGCTATTCCCTCAGCCGCTTGCTTCTTAGCATTTTCGCCTCCCTTTTCAAGGATAGCACGAAGGATCTCTTCGTTTTCCTTTGACATTTACCGCCTTCTGTCTTGTTCTTCTTTTAGTTTTTCTAGATATTCAATAAGCATTTTGACGTAGATATCCCTCTCCCACGGAATCATACCATCTATGTCACTCAGCGAATATTTGTGGTGCTGCATCAACGAAAAATTGGTCTGGTAATAATTCGCCAGAGTATTATGAGAGAGGATCATCAAAAAAAATCAGCCATACCCTCCAGCGTGACCGTATCTTCCTGACCACATCCCTTGCACTTATAGCTGAATGTATGTCTTAGCTTTGGCATCGTATCTACGAAGTTCATGATCTTACTGAACTGAGAGTTATTCAGTGACTCCATGAATTCAATAGAGTCTTCAAGATTATCTGGTTCGTAAACTTCATTTTCATCATATACCGATACGATACACTTCGCTAGCATTTCGATTTCGTTCGCGCCTTCCGTAACCATCTTTACATCTAGAATGGTAGGATAACGCATCTCAACGCCTATCTTATCGTCGAGCTGAATCTTATTCGTATGACCGTCTTTCTTTTCGACCTTGACCTGTTCAAGATTGATCTCTACAGGCGTAACTGCGTCACACTCAATTCCTGAGTAGTTCTTACCGCCAGTGTGACGATACTCTAGTTTGACTATTTCACCGATAGACTTAGCTCGAATATTCAAAAAAATATATTCTAAATCGAAATAAGGCAACGTATCTACGTTGACCTTATCCAATATGCAAGACGCGATTACATTTTTCACTGCATCAATCATATCCAGCGAATCTTCAGACTGAGTCGCCATAAGAAGAGCTTTCTCTTCCTTGACTAGGAACGGTCTAAAGTGAACTCGTTGACCGTTAGATGGTAATGTCAATGCAAATTGCGGAGTCGCGATCTTAGGTAATGCCATAAATTCACCTCAATATGTTATGGTCCAAATGCGCCAGGATTGTCTTTGATAAAGTTTGTAACGCTCTTACCAGCTTTGTTGCTATCAAAATGGTTTGTGCCGCCATAGTTTTTATTGTATTCTGTGGCGTAACGATATCTGATTTCGACCTGTAGTTTAGCATATCCTTCATCACCCCAAGCCATTTGAATGTCCTGAACGCCTATTGGATATGCTTCTTCTAGAGTAATCACGTTCTGTAATTCATACTCAGCGCCAGCTGTGTTTCCGCTGGCATCTCCTACTGGATATGAATATTGTCTTATTTGAATACGACCGATGCCGTCCTGATAATACTTTGTATCGAATGGTCCAGGAACAGCTTGGTTCGTGTAGTTTGTGCGATAGTGACCAACAAAGAAATCCTGCCACTTCATGAATGCTTCACGCTCACGCATGTCTTTAGACAGGATGATGGTCATAGATACGTTTTGAATATTGAATCTGTATGGCAACGCACGAACAGGACCATGATAGTTCTGGTCTGTGGTCACTAACGTTCTGCCAGGCAGATTGACTGACTCAATACGGAAGCGCATACCTTCCTCAAGACCATAACGAGCAAGAATACCAGCTTGAACCTTTCCGCTCTTGCTATACGTTCCTGGACCACCAACAATAAATCCCTCAAACTGAGAGCTGTGGGCGATACTTCCGCGTGATATATTTGCGTTGAATTCTGCTACGTTGAATGGCATTGTTAGATCCTGTCGCGACTATCGCGATAAATGCGTGATTTATTAGCCCCAACGAATCTATCAAGTGGTAAGAATAAAGCCATTTCCCATTCAGTGGGCTCGATATAGAAAAATCTAGACTGAACATGCGAAACAAGATATCGTTTGATACATGGTTTGAAGAAACGATACTTGCTAGCCTGCTGTAGAATATTATATGAGATACGAAGACGAGTCGTTTCATCTAGTTTATCATTGGTCATCGTGTCATAAAGTGCATCCATCAGTCTTGCTCTGAGAACTGGCGGTAAGTAATGTAGATTGATTCCCAGAAAGGATCCTCCTGAAGAAGCGAATCCAGTAGTGCGAGATGAAGCAATCGGAAAAATGAGCGGAAATCTATCATAATATGGTAGAGTCTTTTTGCCTTTTGGATCATATTGAAACAGATACATACGACCGAGCAGAGGTTTATCTGTAAGGCGAGCTTGATTACTACGAATCATTCGCGTCGGTGATGCTGTGATTGTTTGTGCTTGTCTGCGGAACCACTGACGGGATTCGCGAGCGACCGAAGGTTGGACGCCAGCAGCTGCTCCGCGCTGAACCATACGATCAAAGATATATGCTGCCATTAGATTCCTAATTCCTTTTCCGTCAGCACTACGAACTGCCAATTATGATCAGCACAATATTCCTTGGCTGCGTGCCACTTCGCACTATTTATTCCGAATACAGCGACTTCTCGTAGATACTTCTTAGTATGTTTGCCCTTCGCTCTGGGCGCTGGTGGAACTGACTGTGAGCGTGGTTTTATCTCGATCATCTTAGTGACCAGCTTTCCATCCTTATCTTTCATCTTAATAATGAAGTCGGGGAAATAACGATGCCACTTTCCGTCGAGCGGTGACTTATATGGAATGAACAGTTCCTCTGACGACCATTGAACTATGTTCGGATTGGTGTCGATGTAGTTCATAAAGCGAAGCTCCCACGAGCTACGATAAACGATGTTCGTGGGATCGCCTTTGTATTTGCTGGGATTCTTAGGTTGAAATCTACCTTTGTATGGTGCCATGCCAACTATGTATGATATAAATATCAAAGGGAAAAGGAGAACCTATGTCGAAACTATCACCTCTTACGCAGACAAGAAATGCTAGAATAGCAGCTGCTGCGGGAACGGCTGCAGTAATTGGTGGTGCAGTTGCGGTAGGAACATTCGCTGGTGGTGTGGCTGCTGGATTAATCGGACCGCCAGCTGGTGCTGATCCTTTTAGTAAGCGTTCTGTTTGGTTTCCTGAGGAACTAGAAGAAAACGATCACTGGATTGAGTTCACCGCAAAAGAAACTGCTGGGTTTCTTCCTGGAGTTGTTCAGTCTCTTTCGGGTGGATTATTAAACGGTCAAATCGGATCTACGGTTCTTGGTGGAACTATTAGACTTCCAATGCCTTCATCACTTCAGACGGATTATAATCCAGAATATTCTACTCCTTCATTGGGTTCTGCTGCAGGCATGGCGTTAAAGCCATCAGATCAAGCGATCTATGGTAATAATTCTATGGGCGGTAAGATGCTAGAAGGAAACAGTCTTACTGGATTGGCTGGAGGACTAGCAACTGCTGGTGGTGGATTAATTGGTGCGGGATTAAATTCTGCTGTTGGAGCAGTGAACCAAGTAGGAGGTGCTATTGGAGCTGAAGGTCTAGCAGGTGCTCTGCTTAAAGTCACTGGTGGCGTAGCTCAAAATCCCCATAAGATCGTTCTGTTTACTGGCGTCAACTTCCGCGATCATCAGTTTAGCTGGAAACTATCTCCTAAGAATCGTGAAGAGTCAGACGCAATCAAAACGATAATTGATATGTTCGTTTATTATTCGCATCCAGAATATGTTGCTGGTGGATTGTTTTTCAAATATCCTGAGTTTTTTGAAATCAAATTCCGCCATCCAGAGTATCTGTTCAAGCTACAACCATCAGTATGCACCGACGTAAGAATCAATTATCATGGCTCAAATTATCCAGCATATATCCGTGACTCAGACGGATATGGTGCACCAGCGCCTGCAGACGTAGAGCTTTCACTGACATTCAAAGAAACAGAGATTGTTACAAAGCAAACGCTCAATCCTAATTTCAATGCGCCAACATATAGACCTAGACCAGCTATCGCTCTACCTGAAAGCAGAGTTCAGCAGAGAACTAGAGAAGCAGAAGAAGTAAGAAGAACTCAGGATAGAGCCGTAACAAACGGTGGTCAATAATGGCTTTATTCTTTAGACCATATCCAACAACTGCGTATCGTATTCCAGGAACAGATCGAACTGTTTCAGCGACCGATATCACTCGTCGTTTTTCTGTTTCTAATTTCATGAACAATAATAAGGTCAGCTTCGACGAATACTTCGTTCAAGACGGCGACAGACCAGATACAGTCGCTTACGAATATTATGGTGACGTCACGTTAGACTGGCTTGTATTATTGACTAACGAGATTCATGATCCATATTTCGAATGGCATATGTCAGATGAGAAGTTTGATTCATATATCACTCAGAAATACGGATCGTTATCGTATGCATATCAAACGAATCATCATTACGAATGGATTACTCAACAGCAGCAAATTATCGTAGAAAGCGGTATTCAGAGAATATTACCAGAAAAAACGCTGATTGTTGACTATACGACTTATGCTACTCTTCCAGCAGGTAGTCGCAGATCAATTTCTATTTACGATTACGAAAAGAATAAAAACGAAGACAATCGTCACATTTATCTTATCGACTTGAACTATACATATCTAATTCGAGAACAACATCCTTATATCTTCGATGAAGGCGTGACCATTAGATGAGTAATGTAGGCGGTGGCAATCTAATCCAGTGTTCTATTGGAGAAACTGATATTCGAAACCTCGTTTCTACTATTGAGTATTTCGAAAATATCTTATCTCCAGCAACATCATGCACTATCACGATCAACGACGCATCTGGTTTCTATCAGAAACTAAAGAAAGATGGCGGCGAAGACGTATTGATTGCGTTCAGTAATCGCGTTGGCGAATCAATCAAAATGAAGTTCAAGACCGCTAAAATCGGTGATCGTGTTCGCGCGAAGGAAAATCTCGACGCATATATGATCAACTGCGTGCCTAGCGAATTCATTGATAATAACTCAAAAGAAATCGTGAAGTCGTATCAGGGTAAAAAGATAGATGAGATTGTAAAAGACGTTCATGATGAATATATCAAAAGTGCTACTACGCTCAAGACGAGCTTAGTCACGACCGAGTCTACAGAAGGTCAGTCGGCATATACAGGAACTGGTCGTAGTCCTATCGCTGTTCTTCGCTGGGCAGCTAAAGAAGGTAAGTCAGCAGAAGCCAAAGCATCGAACTATGTTTATTATCAGGATCGCGATGGATATCATTTCAAGACGATTGATAAAATGCTTCAGGGAAGCTCGGTAGAAACTCTTTCGTATTCTACTCAGAATATCGGTAAAGCAGGCGGTGATCCAAATAAAAAGATTATCGCGTTTGATCAGCAAACTGATACGAATCAGCTAGACTCAACGTTCAATGGTTCTAATTCTGATCACTGGTATTTCTATGATCCTACGACTGGCGTAATTGGTGGTGGTTCTAAGCGCGATGGAGCTGGCGATACGACTCATACAGGTCGTAGCCCAGCTACAGGTCAGGAGCAATCTGCTCGCGGTCAACGATTCAATTTCGTAGTTGCTCCTGGTTTTTCGAAAAGCAAATTTAGAGACTCACGCGATCCTACAATCAAACAGCAAAAAAGAACATTACCTGAGCACGGTGCTAAGAGCTCGGCTGCAAATCAACTAGATAATCTAGTGATGAACGTTCGTGTTCCTGGCGATACGAAATATAAACCAGGAATAAAAATTACTCTGCGTATCCCTGCTAACCAAGAGTCTAATGAATTAGATAAACGCTCGGGCGACTATTTGGTTACAGCCGTAAGACATATTACATATCGTGACGATAAAGATATGAAATACGAAACAATTATACAATGCAAGAGTGACTCGAAGAGAGCATCTAGCGGTAATTCTGGAGTAGCATAATGGCTGATTTCGGCACAGTGATGGGTCAGGAAGGTATGAAGTGGTGGATCGGTATCGTAGAGGACCGAGGCACAGGACAGTTTTCTGGCGTTAAGGATGAACTGAAACTCGGTCGTATCAAGGTCAGGATCAAAGGTCATCACACAGAAGATAAGGGAAAGCTACCGACTAAAGAGCTTCCGTGGTGTTATGTTTTGATGCCAACAACCTCTGCGACTATCAGCGGAATAGGTCATAGTCCTACTGGTATCGTAGAGAATTCAAAGGTGCTTGGATTTTTCCTAGACGGTGACGCTGGTCAGTATCCTATCGTGTTTGGTGTGTTACCGCATATTCAACAGAAAAATGATGCACAACCTAGTGCGCCAGGATCTGGTAAGGCATAATGGCAAAGATCACTGTAAATAAATTATCAACGTCTAATACAACTCCGATCCTGACGGGAACGGTTGACTTTGAGCGTTTTGATTCTAAGGGCAATCCTAAAGAGTCTATTGAAGTGTATGTGAACTATGTTCCGTATCGACTCTTCGAAGGCAATCTTGGTATTGACGAAACTAAGAATCCTAAGCAATGGAAGCTTCATTTCGATTCGCCGCTTTATCCTGGCACATATGAAGTTGAAGCTATCGTATATGATATCAGCACAAATCGAATTATAGCATCTGACGATTCGAGTCAAGAGCTAATTATTATTGCACCACCCAGACCTTCAGTTGGTCAGCAAGCATATAATATGCGTCAGCGATATTCAAGACTCAATCTGCTTATGAACTCATTGAATCTTTTATTTGGCGGACAGAATGGTATTTCACCTGTTCCTTCTGTGCATCCAGTTTTAGATGATCAGTCGTCGACGTCTCTTATTGCTTCTGGTAATGAAGAACGTGAAGAAGAAACAGCAGTAAAGAGCCGTAAGAAAACTGTAGATAGCGCACCATTGCCGCCTAAGGTCGTAAGATTTGACTCAGTTGATCCTAATAAAGGTCAGGGTCCAAACGGAATGGACTGGGAGCTGGCTTCATTAGATCAGGCGCGCGACGATGTAGGAGCGGTAAATAGTTTGCAAAATGCACCAGACGAAGCTGCTGCTCTAATTGCAAATAATCCAGGAGATACAAACGTCACTCCTTCATCACCATTCGGATAAGGTAAATCATGGCTAAGGTAAATGAAACAGAACCAGGCGGCAAGAAGTCGCAGTATCTAGGAAATCATACGATCAAGACCGAAGCTGGTCATATGATCGAGATTGACAATACTCCTGGCGATAGACGCATTCACGTTTATCATGCGTCAGGAACGTTCATTGAAATTATGGACGACGGCGCTCGTATTTCTAAAGTTCAGGGTAAGACCCAAGAGTTCCTTAATCAAGGCAAAGACGAAAAGATTACAGGCAACTTTAATCTATCAGTGAACGGCGACGTCATTATGCACATCACAGGTAATATGAAGCAGGAAGTCAAGGGCGATTATGAAATCGTGACGCACGGTGATTTCCGCGTGAAAGCTTCTGGTAAGAACGTGATGGAGTTCGGTGGTGATCAGCGCGTTCAGGTCAACGGCAAAACGTCTCATAGAACATCTCAGGATCGCGAAGAAATTACCGGCGGAAATAACACTCAGTCGATCGGTTTAGATAATAACCAAACGATTGGTGGTGATAATACTCAAATTGTTGCAAAGGATAACGCAACTTTAACAGGCGGTGAACATCAAGTTATAGCAACGACTGGTATGGGTTTTGGATCTGGTGGTCAAATTGGTATCGCTTCTGCTGATATCATGAAGTTGCAATCTCAAACACAAATTCAGACGAAAGCTGTTACTGGAACATTCATACGAGATGACTATTATGTTGAAGTCAAAAGTAGTGGCTCGGGCGGAACTCTTGTGCTTGCTGAGGGATATAAAGCTGGTATATTTTCAAAAGATCACGACGTTCGTATTGGCGCTGGTGGTAAACTACTCGTTGAAACGGATGATGGTTCTAAGATCGATACTGCTGGACTTATCGCTGGCATAGGTGGATTTTATCCATCATAAAAATAAGGAGATTAATTATGTCTGATGAAAAGAAAGAAGAACCAGTAAATCAACCAATCAAACCGATTACACCTGTAAGAATTTAAGGTAAGTTATGGATCAGTTACAAATTGATACTAGACTAAGAATGCGATATCCAAATGCTATGCCAGGAGACAAGTATGTCTTTTGTGGTAAGCAATACACATATACTGGTCTTGATGTTATCAACGATCAGTTAGATGATTTGTCACGCGCATTCCCTGATCTAGTTGATACAAGAAACGTGTCTATGATGATGAGCGATCCGCTAGGATTCGTTCCTCCGACGTTTCAACTAGATCCTAGTATATCCGCAGCTCTTACAGGAAATCTTGACGGTGTTCTTGGTGGCGCGCTTGGTGAAGCGATGTATGGCGCATTAGCAGCCATGAATGATCCATTCTGTGGACCAACTTATACTACAAAAGCTCAGATGGATAATGCTATCAAAGGTGCTCTATTAGGTGGAGCAGCTGCTGGTGCGGTAAATGCTGCTTTGGGTGGAGGTAGTTTAGCTGGTATTGCAGGAAGTGCGGTCAGTGGTGCTTTAGGTGGAGGTGCTATCGGCGGCGCTTTAGGTGGTGGCATTGCTGGTGCTTTGTCTGGAGTCGCTGGTAATTTTCTCCCTGCTGGTTTAGATGGTCCTGTTCAAGCAGTTAAAGGTGTTATCGGTGGTGTCGTTAAACAGCTTCCATTCAAAGCAGCTGGAGCAGCAGATATCGTAAATCAAATTGCTTCTGTTAAAACTCTTATGAACACGGCAGTCAAAGGTCCTGCTTCGCTAATCTTTTCTGCAGTGAAAGGTAATTTCTTATCAGATATTCCTGGACTAGGAGCTATTGCTCAAACTGTAAATCTACAGAGTCAAGTTGCTAACATGGCTAAACTTGCAAGTAATCCTGTAGCATTCGCAGCTCAAGCAGCTTTGATTTCACGTCAGTTCCCAATGATAAATGTAAATAAACTAGCATCGAACATGATCGCAGGTGCTATCGGTGGTGCGCTCGGAGGAGCAGGTTTCAATATCAAGAGCATGGTTCCTAATATGAATCTTGCAGCTGGTGCTATCAAGATGCTTCCTATTCCTGGCGTCACACCAGTTTTGGATGCAATGAAAGCGATTAAGACCGCGAATCCTCCTAAACCGAAACCACCTGTTCAAATGAAGAACCTGTTCGCTGAGTCAGCTGCTGGTTCTGCTATGGCTACGTTGAATCAACCGATGTCACAGTTCATGGGTATCAAATCGACGATTGCTCCTCAAACTAATCTGAGTGCAGAGTCTCCAGCTAAGACGTCATACAATCAGAAACTGAACGGAAACGCTAATACAGTCAACTGGGGTTCTGGTGGATACGGTCGTGATACAACTAAACAGCTGACGGAAAAACGTAGGCTCGAAATTAGTTCTAAGATCGAGAACGAAACTAAAGAACTTCTGGGAATGGTTGATTATAGCAAGCTAACTAGATACAGCTATCCTGAACTCATTAAGAAGTATCCACGAATCAAGCCAACAACCAGTGTGATTGAAGCCTTAGTTATTGTTGAAGAGGATGATGCAGCCGCAGCGGCTAAGGCTAATACGGCCACTACAACCGCCTGAATACAAATTCTATTATAATAGCCAATCTAACGATTGTCAAGTCTTTTTTTCGAATAAATAACAAAAAGGGAAAGAAATGAAAAAAAGACCTCTACCGCCACTCGTAAGAAAGATCACCCATCGTGATTTCGATCTGCAGTTCAGACGTCATCCGACTAACGGCAAGGTCTTGATGAAAAAGGATGACGAAGCTCTAAAGCAGGCTATCAAGAACCTGATCCTTACAGATCACTTCGAGCGCCCGTTTCGTCCAGAGTTTGGCGGTAATATTCGTTCGCGTTTGTTTGATCTCTATACTTCATTTACGAAGTCGGACTTCGAGAACCTGATCGTTAACGCTATAGAAACATATGAGCCTAGAGCACTGCTCGACACTTATTCTGTTAACGTTAGAGAAAGCTCAGATACTAACGAGATGTTCATCACGATTCGATTCCGTAACGCAGTTACACTCAATGATATCCAATTAGATATCAGTCTTAATAGGGTTCGCTAATGGCTACAAATACTGATCTCGTCGTTACAGGATTAGACTTCGATACTATTCGTGCCAACTTGCGCACCTATATTGCGTCGAAACCTGAGTTCACAGATTACGACTTCAACGACTCTGCGCTCGGAACTCTTCTAGATCTTCTAGCATATAACACATACATGAACGCATTCTATGCTAATATGGCTACGAATGAAAGTTTCCTTGATACAGCTCAGCAGTATGACAGCGTCGTTTCGCACGCAAAGACGCTAGGATATTTTCCTACATCTGCTCGCGGTTCAACTGCTAATGTGCAGCTGATTTTTACATCAAGCATAGCCAACAACACTTTCCGTTCTATTCGCGTTCCTAAAAACACACAGTTCACAGCAACTGTAAACGGCACGTCATATACATTTGTAACGCCTCAAACATATACGATTACAGCAAACTCATCAGGTGGATTTGCTGACTATGTCAATATCAAAGAAGGCATTCCTCTAACACATCGTTATGTGTTTAATAGAACATCAAACACATCGTTTGTTTTGCCAAACGAAAACGTAGACACTACAAGCATTACAGTTTCGGTTACAACTAGCGGCAACGTTCAGACATACGTTCCTGCTGACGATCTGATGACAAGCAACTCTTCATCTCAGATATTCTTTATTGAAGCTGATAGACAGAAGAAGTATAAGATCTCATTCGGTGACGGCGTTCTAGGTAAACTGCCAGCAACTGCATCTATCGTAACAGTGAACTATCGTGTATGTAATGGAATAGCACCTAACGGCGCTAATTCGTTCTCGCTTTCCAACACGACTATTGATGGTCAGAGTGATATTACGATCGTTCCTGTTGGACGTGCTTCAGGTGGCGCAGAAATTGAATCTATCGAGTCGCTTCGATTCAATGCTCCTCGCGCATACGAAACTCAAAACCGCACGGTAACATCACAAGACTACGAACGAATTGTTCTTAAACAAAATCCTGATATTCAAGCTATCAGCGTTTGGGGCGGTGAAGAAAACGATCCACCAATCTACGGCAAAGTATTCGTAGCAGCCAAACCCAGAAACAGCACAGTGTTTTCTCTGAATAGAAAAGCTGAGATCATTGCTGACATCAAAAAGTATAACGTTCAGTCAATTGATGTTGAGATGGTTGATCCTTCTTATCTTTACATCGTTCCTGAAGTTACAGTTCGTTACGACGCGTCTGCTACGAATTTAACTCCTGGCGAACTAGCAAGCGCAGTTGCCGCACGAGTAATTTCGTTCGAG
>Ga0222712_10003340_pt1 | contig 17555 bp, 15 predicted proteins | sample C33_657DmetaG_FD_165043 | JGI IMG/M metagenome (GOLD analysis project Ga0222712, IMG submission 165043) | Estuarine water microbial communities from San Francisco Bay, California, United States - C33_657D | ecosystem: Environmental > Aquatic > Marine > Unclassified | place: USA: California...
TGAAATAATTAGGGGTATGATATTTTTTTAGACCATTTCGTTGATGTCACCAAAATGGTAAAGATTGGATCAGGAGCAGAGAGGGGAATTGAGGTTATACTAAAATCACTATCGCTTTCTCCAATTAGCTTCTAACCCTATAAAATCTTCTAAATGATACACAGCATCAGAATACGTGTACAAGATAGTTCTGTCATCTATTATAGTATGTTTCTTTCTTTTGTCAACGCTCAATTTTTGTAAATCTGGAAAATACTTCAATGGAGAAATGATCATTCTGCCATCCTCCATTTTTAGGGTAATTTTTTCGGACAAATCGAATAAAACTTTTTCGATACACATAGTTTTATTTATTAAAGTAGAAGCCATGATTATTTTATTTTTATTGTAGTAATTTATGATTTCTTAATTTGGCGAATATCTTTTAATAAGCTTTAGGTCAGACCCTTTTAGCAATAGTTCTTCTTCAATGTCAAAATCGTTTTGTAGGCCCAGCCAGAAATTGGGGCTATTGCCAAAGTATTTTGAAAGCCTTAAGGCGGTATCTGCAGTAACACTTCTATTGCCTTTTAGTATTTCAGAAATTCTAGTTTGCGGAATAAGGGTTGCTTTACAAAGCTTGTAAGCAGTAACATTTAAAGGGATTAGAAACTCTTCCCTTAGTACATCTCCTGGATGAATATTTTTTAACTTTTTCATAATATCTTTTAATGATAATCAATAATTTCAACCTCTTTAGCATTTTCACTGCTCCAGATGAAGATTATTCTCCATCTATTATTTATTCTTATTGAGTAATATCCTGACAAATAACCTTTCAATTTCTCTAAGTGGTTAAATGGCGGTATTGATAAGTCTACTAAATTTTCTGATCTATGTAGCATTCTCAATTTTCTTCTTGCTATTTTTTGAATGGTAATTGGCAATTTCATTGACATGTCGCCATTCCAAATCTTTAATGTTTCTTTATTTCCAAAACTAAGTATCATACTAACGTTTTACGATACTTACGCCAAAGGTAAGTATTTTATTTTAACTGTATAATACTTATTTAGTCTTAATGAATTGTTTCGGGAAATACGCAAAAGCTGGGATTGCCGTTTTCGCTTTGCTCAAACGTCATCCCAAATGGGCTCCTTACCCAAAGCCTTTCAAAAGCAAACTTCGTTTGCTTGTGGCTTTTTTAACGCTCCCCAACTCTCGAAAGCGAGCTTTCGTCGTTGTGTCGCATTAAAAAAGCCTATCACTTTGTGATAGGCTTTGTAGCCTCCATAGGAGCCAGTTTGGAGGAATTTGCTGGGGATATTAGGGCGATTTTGGATGCCAAGCTTAAGAACCTGTAAAAACTAAGCCCAATCATTTTGATGAGTTTTTTTATTTTTAAAATAATTATTATTTTAAAAATATCATTTCGTTGCCTCTATAGTAGCTATTTTTAAGGTATTTGCTAATATTAATGCTTGAATAGCAAACTTTTTTAATTGCGTATTATATAATCATTAATTATTCTAGAATTCGATTATTTTAATTGCATGTTTAATTTTGTCTTAACAATTTTGACTATTTTGCCTCAGTAAATGGATACATCTAAGAACTATTTTTATTCAGTATGAAAAAAATTTGGCACCTACTATTTTCTTTATTTTTCATAAATATTGGATTTGCGCAAAAAGCAATTTTTATCATAGCGGATGGAATTCCTGCTGATGTACTTGAAAACGCACATTTACCTAATATATCTAGGATCATTAATGATGGGGCATATATACGTGCGCATGTTGGTGGAGATAAGGGGACCTATAGTCAAACTCCGACTATTTCAGCGGTGGGATATAATAGTTTATTGACTGGCACATGGGTCAACAAACACAATGTTTGGGATAATGACATTAAAGAACAAAATTATGCCTACCCAAGCATTTTTAAATTGTTTAAAGAGCAATATCCCCAAAAAAAGACAGGAATATTTAGTACATGGTTGGACAACAGAACTAAACTATTGGGTGATGGGTTAACACAAACAAATCATTTAAAAGTTGACTATAGTTCAGATGGCTATGAGCTAGATACTGTATCATATCCTCATGATAAATTTTCAAATTACATTCATTTAATTGATGAAAAGGTGACCAATGATGCTGTCCAAAGTATTAAGTTGAATGCACCTGATTTATCATGGGTTTATCTTGAATATACCGATGATATGGGACACAGGTATGGGGATAGTCCTGCATTTATTGAAGCGTTAAAAAAATTAGATGTTCAAATAGGAAAAATATATGACGCTATTTTATATCGTAAACAAAATTTCAGAGAAGATTGGATGATAATTATGACGACCGATCATGGAAGAAGTGAAAAGGATGGCAAAGGTCATGGCGGACAGAGTTTCAGACAGCGTTCTACCTGGATGGTTTCGAATAAAAAATTTAATAATTATGCTAGTCTAAGTTATCCTGGTATTGTTGATATTATGCCCACATTGGCAAACTATTTATCGATCAATATACCGACGCAAGTAAAAAATGAGATAGATGGGGTGTCATTGATGGGAAAAATTTCCCTTGCCCAGCCCGAGATTAATATTTATCAAAATAAGTTAGATGTTTCTTGGCAAAATTACAATGAGGAAGGTACTATTAAGGTTTGGCTTTGTACAAGTAATAATTATTCCAAATATGTTACTGATCAATATATTTTATTAACTGAAGTTCCTATAAAACAAAAAAATACAGTTGTTGATATTACGAATTATAAATCCAGCTTTTATAAGATATTGTTAGAAGGAAAGTATAATTCAGTAAATAAATGGTTTATCAAGGGGGATTAATATAGATAATACACTCTTACGGATATTCCATAAAGGAGTTCCTAATTTATCTATTCTATTATCGTCCTTATCTTCTTGGACTGGCCTTTCTTGTTTTCCGGCTTATTGATGTTATATGGTTTTAGCTTAATTTTCAATAATTGTTCCTGAAGTTTTATTGTGTTCTGTTCTTTGTTCCTTTTCATCATCCATTTGCGGGCCTTGTTTTATTTTTCTCCAATCAATGGGTTGATTATATTTTTTCATTGCTTTATCCCAATCAAAAACCTCTTGACTAGGGAATTCAAAATGATAGGGTGTGAAATCGGGTTTATTGGTAAAAAAATCGGTTAATAGGGATGCTGTAATATCATATTGATTCACATAAGGCACGCCTAAAATATTATACATTACTTTAAGTATGGATCCAAAATTAGCATGTGTATTAGAAACATAATTCTTTTTCACATAGGGACCAGCCATCATTAATATACTTCTGTGTGCATCAATATGGTCAACGCCTCCTTGTGGATCATCTTCCGTTATAATTACTAACATATCCTTCCAATAAGGGGTTCTACTCAAAAAATGCAAGGTTCTTCCAAGTGCTAAATCATTGTCTGCAACATAAGAGGCGCTGAATGGATATCCGTCTTCTGGTCTTGGACCTGCGGTATGATCATTGGGCAACATCATGGTAATTATTTGCGGCATACTATCTTTCCCATTCAACCATTTTTTTGAAAACTCTTCTTCAAATTGCTTCATTCTAAATTGGTCTGGTATATTGGTGTTGTACCCAGCAAAGTTATGCGACGTTCTTTCCCAAACCCCTTTTTGCATGGGTACCATTACAATATGTCCTGCACCTGTTGCAGTATCATTCCAATCTTCTCTAACATGCGCTGTTTCGTTGGCTTGCCCGAAATTATAATAACTTATCTTTTTTCGATCTAGAGCTTCCCATAAGCCACCAATTTCCCCATAATCTTCAGGATCCATACTGCCAGTGGAACCAGGGAATCTACGACCAGGGGCAGTTGAAAAATAATCCGCCTTTTTTTCTGTACTAGAATTGGCTTCTACCCACTCATTAGGGATAACACCCATCATCCAATGATGTCCATGAATGGATGCGTCACTATCACAATAAAAATTATCACTTAATGAAAACTGTTTTGCAATTTTATGGTGATTGGGGGTCACATTTACATTTTTTACAAATTCTTTTCTTCCATACACATTTACATCTAACCCAAATCTTGCAAGTGAACTTTCCCCATTTACAGTTTTCATTTGACCAAAAACTTCATCAAAAGTTCTGTTTTCTTTGGTAATAAAAACAATATGTTTTATAGGGCTCACTTTACTTCCTGGTAATACAGGCATTGGTAAAGTATCTGCTTGCGATTTTGTAATAAAGGTATTATCAATTACTACTTTTGTATATGCTATTAATTTTTCAGTGTTCGGATTTTCGATTTTCTGAAAACCACCCAATTGTATATCACCGATATAGCTTCCTTGCACAGGTATCTTAAAACTTTTTCCACCATTTGGACCAGCACCCAACCCCCTGCAGGAAGTAGCATAAATGGTTTTATCATCAGCTGATAATTTAACGCGTGTAGTACCCCAGCCTGTTGGAATGAGTCCGATAGTTTTGTCATTACTCAAATCTATTTTCGCCACAGCATTAAAACCTAAAAGTGCAACAAATAAATATTTTTCATCTTTTGTTAAATCAATACCAAAAGGAAGTAATCCCCTTAATTTATCAATTCGTTGATCCGCAGTAATTGGAATATGTTTAACAATCCGTCCTTTTTTATAATCAATCACTGCAATATTATCATTGGTTGCATTGGTTACATAAGCAAATTTATTCCCCACCACTATTGAATTTGGGCTTGCACCACCAATCACTTCCGCATCTTCAACGAGTTCTCCCAACAGCATGCCTGTTTTCAATTTCGCTTTCACCTTATTGGTAGACAAGTCAATGACATAAACGCTCATCGATTCATCAGCATTAGGGCTTCCTAAGCCTGGAATTTCTTTGCCATCTATCTCGGTTCCCTCAATGGATTCCTTGGTATTATTTCCGTAGGGATGCCAATTGATATATTGTGATTGTAAGTTTTCTTTTGTGGTTCCTGCCACTAATGGGTAAGCATACATACCAACATTCGCTACCAACACTGTTTTTTGATCAGGCGACATGGCTAAACCAAAAGGTTGTCTTCCAGTAGGTATCGAGGCGATAATTTTTTTCTGATCAATACTATATCTCACTAATCTGAAATTACCTCTATCTAATATAAACAATTCATTTTTTTGCGCACTGTAAATTAAATCGCTGGTAAAACTGCCTTGGTATTTTACACCTGCAAATATGCCGTCTAATAAAATGGAATCCACCTTTTTAAATTGTACATAATCATATACAATCACCGATCCTTCATCACCCCCACTTAAATAAGCAATATTTTTATTGGCATGAAATGCAACGCCCAAAAAGGAGCCATTTTTCAAAGGGTTTTCTTTTGGTTTTAAATAGTCTGGTATTCGTTTTTGTTGCATAGTTTGCAAATCAATAAGGGTAATTGCATTTTCATGCATCGTAATCGCTACTTTTTGATCTGGTGAAATCGCTAATCCAAATGGGTCATGGGTGATACGAATCGATTGGCCTGCTGGCTGCACATATCGGCCACTTGGTAAAATTGAATAACCACTTGTATCAATTTTTGACAACTCATTATATCCTGGCACAGACAAATATTTTACTATTTGTGTGTTTCCTGAAATAACAAACAACATAAATAACGTTATCGAAATAAATTTATTTTTTTTCATATATAATAAGTAATATTAATTTAGGCAAACCTATCATTTTAAAAATTTATTTTTCAATTTGTATCAAATTAAATTATTGTTACCAAAAAAATACAGTTAATATTCCGGTAACAATTTATTAGCAGCTAGTTAATATTGTAATTGAGATATGTTAAAAATTTTGACAATAGATTTGTGCTTCAAAATTTTAAATATGATTTCAAAACAACTAAGATTAAAGTGGATAATGACGCCACTAATGTTATTGGGCTTGAGTATTGTCTCATTTGCACAAAACATTCAATTAAAAGGAAAAGTAATTGATGCTGATACAAAAATAGCACTTGAGGCTGCTACTGTATTGGTTAAAGGCCAAAATCAATCTGCGCGTTCAGATGCGAATGGTCAATTTGCTATTGCTAATGTATCAGCGAAGGCTTCCATTGTAGTTAGTTACGTAGGTTACACCACTAAAACACTTGCGGTAACTGCTGGTGAGGTAGTAATTGCATTGGTTAAAGAAGATGTATCCTTAAATGAAGTTGTAGTAACTGCATTGGGTATTAAAAAAGAAAAAAAGAAATTAGGTTACGCTACCCAAGATGTTAAAGGAGCTGAATTAGTTAAAGCAAGAGAGGTGAATGCGATCAATAATTTGGTTGGTAAGGTTGCTGGTTTAACAGTAGGTATGAACCAAGAGATGTTAAGATTACCAAATCTTGTTTTAAGAGGTGGTCGTGTTAACTTAATCGTTGTTGATGGTATCCCTATTAACTCTGATACTTGGAACATTAGCCCTGATGATATTGAGTCCTATAACGTTTTAAAAGGACCAGTGGCATCTGCATTATATGGTTATAGAGGTCAAAATGGTGCTATTATCATTAACACCAAAAAAGGAACGAAAGATAAAAGAGGGTATTCCGTTGAATTTAATTCGAGTACGACCGTTCAAAATGGTTTTATAGCATTACCTAAAACACAAGATGAATACGGTCCTGGTGATCATGGTACTTATGCGTTTGTGGATGGTTTAGGTGCTGGTACGAATGATGCGGATTATGATATTTGGGGACCAAAATTTGAAGGACAGTTAATTCCGCAATATGATAGTCCAGTAGATCCTATCACAGGAAAAAGATCCAGTACACCTTGGTTAGCGCGTGGTAAAGACAATTTAAAACGCTTCATTGAAACAGGTGTTTTAAATACTTCTAATATTTCAGTCGCTTCTTCAACTGAAAAAGCCGATTTAAGATTTTCATTAGGTAATACTTATAATAAAGGCTTGTTACCTAATACAAGTTTGAATATTACTAATTTAAATTTATCATCTACTCTAAGGTTCAATTCTAAATTAACTTTAGATGCGAATATTAATTATAGCAGACAATATTCTGATAATTTTCCAGACGTAAACTACGGACCAAATTCAGTGATTTACAACATGACAATTTGGGGTGGTGCTGATTGGAATATTGATGATATGAAAAATTATTGGCAGCCAGGTAAGGAAGGTGTTCAAAGTATCTATGCGGAGTATCAAAGATACCATAACCCTTATTTCATGGCCTATGAGTGGACAAGAGGTCATTACAAAAATGATATATATGCTTATACAAGTTTAACTTATAAATTGAATAAGTATGTTGATTTGTTTGCAAGAACTTCTGCTACTACTTATGATTTGATGAGAAATGAAAAAATGCCTTTTTCTGCACATCCTTATGGCAGAGAAGAAGGTAAAGGTGATTATAGAGAAGATAAAAGAGGGTTATTTGAAATGAATAATGAATTCCGTGCAAATTTTAGAACGCCTGAAATTGCAAAATTCTTTAACATTAGTGGTTTTGCAGGCGGAAACTTAAGACAGTTTAATTATAACTCTAGTTTCACTTCAACCAACTATTTAAACGTACCTAACGTTTACAATTTTGCTAACAGCAGAAACCCTGTATTGGCTTATAATTTTGCTTCTGAAATGAGAGTTAGATCATTGTTATACTCAGTAGATATTGAAGCAAACAAATATGCTAACTTGAATATCACAGGACGTAATGACCAGCTTTCTGCATTGAATAAGAATAACAATTCTTTCTTTTATCCTTCATTTAACTTGAGTACGGTTTTAAGTGACTATTTGACTTTGCCAAAACAAATTAATTTGTTAAAGTTGAGAGCTTCCTATGCAAAAGTTAGAGGTGGTGGTAGTTTCGTTTCGGATTATATCGGTAGTACTCCTAACAATAGCTTTCCTTTAGGATATGGGGAACAGTATTCTTCTACTTATGGTGGTCCAAGTTACACTTATGCGAATGTATATTCAACTGGTACCGGTTATAACAATACTACACAAGCTTCTTTCACAAATACTTTATTGGATAGTGATGTGCAACCTGATGACAGAACTAACTTAGAGTTTGGTGTTGAATCAAGATTACTTAATAATAGACTTGGAATTGAAGCAACTTATTTTAGTTATTTAGATGGACCTCAAATTTTCTCAAAATCAATTTCTCAAGCTTCAGGATTTGCTTCTTATGTTGTGAATGGTACAAAAACAAAAAGAACTGGATATGACTTCACAGTGAATGGTTCAATTCTTAAAAAAGCAAATGGCGTTAATTGGGATGTGACTTTGAATGTTGGAGCATTTAAAAATATTTTAGAAGAATTACCGGCAGGTGTGAATGCGTTAAATACTTTCTATACAAAAGGGATGAGAACAGATGCGATATATATTAGAAAATTCGCAAGAACACAGGATGGTCAAATTATCAATGACGGAGGTGGTCGTCCAGTAATTTTACCAGTAGCGCAATTTGCTGGTTACTCGAATCCTGATTATGTATGGGGTGTAAATAACAAGGTTAGCTATAAGGCTTTCACTTTAAACTTCCAATTAGATGGTCGTGTAGGGGGAATGATGGAAGATTATGTTAGAAAGAAAACATTCCAAGGTGGTCGTCACATTGAAACTATCGAAGGTGCAATGGGATTAGCAAGATACCAAGATTACAAAGGAGTTAAGTCATATGTAGGAGAGGGTGTTCAAGTAGGAAGTGGCGCAATTGCTTATGACGCAGTAACTGGTTTAATTACTAATTATGGTTCATTAACATTCGCACCTAACGCAACTAAGACTTATTTACAAGATTATATCAGCCGTGTTCATGGTATACCAGAACCAAACATGATGAGCAAAACTTACCTTAAATTAAGAGAGGTTGTTGTTACTTATGAATTACCAGCTAGACTTGTTAAAAAGTCGCCTTTCAAAAAAGCAACAGTTTCATTAGTGGGTAGAAACTTAATGTACTGGATGCCAGATTCGAAATTTAAAGATGTAGATATTGATCAATATCCAGGTGAGTCTTCCATTGGATTGCAAACACCAACAACAAGATCATATGGATTCAATTTAAATTTCATTTTTTAAATAAAGAAAAACAATAAAATATGAAAAAGATATTTCAAATAGTAACCTTAGTCCTTGTAATAGGTTCGATGTCGGCTTGTAAAAAATCTTTTGATTCATTAGAAGCAGATCCAAATAGAGCCACAAGTGTACCAGCAAACTTGATATTAAACAATGTATTATTAAATTTCACAAACGGTGCATTTAATGGTAAACAAATAGCTAACCAATATTATGCATGTAATTATGCTTATTATGGTAATAATGAGTACAATTGGACTGGCTATTCATTTGGTAGTTACAATACATTGAAAAATATTGTGCAAATGGAAACAGAGGCTTCTAAATCTGTAGCAAGCCCTAACCCATACACTGCAATTGGCAAGTTTTTAAAGGCGTATTTTTTGTATGATTTAACCATGAACTTGGGTGATATACCTGTTTCTGATGCCTTAAAAGGTTTAACTAATGTTACACCAAAGTATGACACACAAAAGCAAGTATTCCAACAAATATTAACCTATTTAGAGCAAGCAAATACAGAAATGGGAACTTTAAAAAGTACTAATTATGTATTAGCGAGTGATTTTTATTATGGGAATAACTTAGCAAAATGGCAAAAAGCGGTAAATGCATTTAAATTACGTGTATTAATCCAACTTAGTCAAAAAGAATCAGATGCGGATTTAGCTATTAAAGCAAAGTTTGCAGAAACAATTAGCAATCCAACAAAGTATCCTGTTTTTGGTAGTGATGCAGATAATTTAACTTTTGTATACAATAACCAATATAACAAGTACTCTACTAATCCTGACAATTTTGGATTTGACGCTACTCGTTATAATATGTCATCTTCTTATTTAGGAAACTTAACAGCATTGAAAGATCCAAGAACTTTTTATGTTGCTGAACCAGCTGCAGCTTTAGTTGCATCAGGTAAGTTGCCAAATTCATACGATGCATTTTTAGGCGCAGGTTCTGGAGAAGATTTAGCGACCATGAGTGCAAATGCGAACTTAGGTAAATACTCATTTATCAATCGTAAGCGCTACTACCAAACTTATACGGCCGAAACAACAACACAAGTTGGTTATCAAGAAATGTGTTTTAATATTGCCGAAGCATCAAATAGAGGATGGATTACAGGTCAGGATGCAGAAACTTGGTACCAAAATGGCATCAAAGCTTCACAAGCGTTTTATGGCATTAAAGAAGGCGCTAACACCGTTACTTTCCAAAAACCAGGCGGCACTTTAGCTGAATCAGTAACCTATCCGGTTGATTTTAAGTATGCAGATTATTATGCACAAGCAAACGTAAAATATGCTGGCGGAGGTACTACAGGTTTAAATCAAATTTTGTTACAAAAGTATTTAGCGATGTATCAAAACAGTGGCTCTGAAGGTTATTATAACTGGAGAAGAACTGGCGTACCAACTTTCCATACTGGTCCTGGTAGTGGAAATAGCCAAAGAGTTGCATTAAGGTATCAATACCCTTCTACTGAAAGAGCAGTCAACAAAGTGAATGTGGAAGCAGCGATTACTGCACAATATGGCGGTACAGACGACATTAATGCAAAAATGTGGATCATTAAATAATCTCATTTAATAAACGGGGGTTTATTTAGTTTTATAGCAAGCAATCGTAAATTAGAGTCTCGAGCAATCGGGACTCTTTTTTATGTAATCATTATTGCATCATTTAGGGTGTTAATAACTATTCATCACCTAAATTTTGTTTGAAGGTTTTAGTAATATTTTACAATATTTCACATTTATCTATTATTAATAAATCATTAATAATCTATCTTTATTTCAGAACTAATTTACAATTTCATACATTTAAACAATATAAAAATTCTGTGTCAAAATTTGCAAGTTTTGTTGATCGTAATCAAAAGTTTTCAATCAATTCCCAACCATTACCAGTTTTAAAAGAGGGGGAAATTTTAGTAAAAAATTTATGTACAAGCCTCTGTCGAAGTGATATTCATACATATCAAGGTAAAAGGATTGAAAAATCGCCCACTATTTTGGGACATGAGATAGTTGGACTTATTGAACAATTAGGGCCACAAGCGCCGTTGAGAGATGTAAGAGGCAATGAATTAAAAATTGGAGATAAGGTTACCTGGGCCATTTTTGCAAGTTCCCCAGAGGATCCGCTTTCAAAAGAAGGGATTCCTCAAAAAGCAAAAGATTTATTTAAATATGGGCATGAGCAAATAACGGAAAATAATCACTTTCATGGAGGTTTAAGTGAGTATACTATTTTGAGAAAAAATACACCGTTGGCGATTCTTAATACTGAATTACCCAATGAAATCGCCTCTCTTATTAATTGTAGTGTTGCTACTGTGGCTGGTGCAATAAGATTGGCTGGCATTTTACATGGAAAGTCAGTAATGGTAAATGGTGCAGGAATGTTAGGGATCATTGCTTGTGCAATGGCTACTAAAATGGGCGCTGCAAAAATAATAGCAATTGACCAAAACAAGGAAAGGCTTGAAATTTCAAAAAATTTTGGCGCAACAGAAATACACCTGCCCAATGAGTTTTTACAACATAAAGTTGATATTGTTTTTGAATTTAGCGGCGCCATAGATGCAATGGAAAATTCAATTCAGCTTTTGAATATTGGGGGTACCGCAATATGGATTGGCGCTGTTTTTGCACAACCTGCGGTTCAAATAAATGCGGAATATATCATTCGAAACCTAATCACCATTAAAGGGTTGCATAATTATAATAATGAAGATTTTATTAATGCAGTCGATTTTATGGAAATGAATCATAAAAATTTCGAATTTGAAAAGCTGATAAAAACAGGCTTCGTATTAGCGGAGGTGGAAGCTGCTTTTGAATATGCTGTAAACCATAACCCATTCCGAGTATCCATAGATTTAACCTAGATGCAATTGTTAAAAAAAAATAGTGAATTATCGTTAATAATAAAAGCAGCTTCTGCGGTTTTTATTACCTATTTAAGTATGTATGCTTTTAGGAAACCATTTACTGCAGCACAGTATAATAATATCAAGTTATGGGGGTTGGATTATAAAATTTTATTAATCATTACCCAATTAATTGGTTATACCATTTCTAAATATTTTGGCATAAAAATTATTTCTGAATTATCGGCCAACAAAAGAACCATTACCTTAATCACTTTAATGGCTGTTTCATGGGTTTCATTATTATTTTTTGGCATTGTGCCTGTGCCCTATAATTTGCCATTTATATTTTTGAATGGTTTGCCCTTAGGCATGATTTGGGGGGTTGTGTTTAGTTATATTGAAGGCCGAAGACATACGGAGTTACTTGGGGTTGCCATGGCTTCAAGTTTTATCATTTCATCGGGTATTGTAAAAGGAGTAGGCAGCTACTTGTTACTAAATTTACAAGTACCTGAAATGTGGATGCCTTTTTTTACTGGTTTAATATTTTTACCTGTTTTATTTGTAGGGGTGTATTTGCTGCATTCACTGAGCGCACCAAATGAGGAAGATATTAATGCAAGAACCGAAAGAAAACCAATGGATGTTCATGAAAGAAAAGCATTTTTTAGACGTTTTGCCCCAGGTATCATTTTTTCTGTCCTTATATATGTATGCTTAACTGTGTTTAGAGATATAAGAGACAATTTTGCTGTGGAATTTTGGAATAGTATTGGGATGAAGAATATCCCAACGATGTTAGTTGTTTCAGAAGTACCCATAGCCATTTTGGTCATCATTATTATCGGCTCCATGATTTTTATCAAGAATAATAAAAATGCATTTTTTATCAATTTCTTAATTGTATTTGTTGGTGGATTATTATTGTTTTTATCAACCTTACTATTTTACAACCAACTTATCACAGCTAAATTATGGATGATCATCGTAGGTTTTTCAATGTATTTGCCCTATATCGCTTTTCATGCATTATTTTTTGAAAGATGGATTGCCTATTTTAAAATTAAAAGCAATATTGGCTTTTTAATGTATGTGGCAGATGCTGCGGGTTATTTGGGAAGCACCTTGGTTTTATTATTTAAAAATTTCAATAATACCAATTACAGTTGGGTTTCATTTTTTACATTTAGTGCAATGATAACTTCGGTCATTATTATTATTTTATCCATTGCCAATTACATATATTTTAAAAAATTAGATAAATTACAAATAGCATGAGTAATCAAACAGCCATCGTAGTAGGTGCAGGCATATTAGGGCTAGCCACAGCAAGAGCTTTAGCCCAAAAAGGATATGAGGTAACAGTAATTGAAAAAAGCCAATTTTCATTAGGTGCAAGTGTACGAAATTTTGGTATGCTTTGGCCAGTAGGGCAGCCAGATGGGAAATTGTATGATAGAGCTGTAAGAACCAAAGAGATTTGGTTAGATTATTTAAGTACTTCCAAAATACCGTACAATTCTTGTGGTAGTTTACATTTGGCTTATTCTCAGGAAGAAATGAATGTAGTGGAAGAGATAGGTAATTTCTTTAAATCTAAAAACAGGCCTGTCTCAGTTATTTCAAATAAAACGGTATTAGAAAACTATCATGGAATCAATGAAGAAGGTTTATTAGGTGCACTAAGAAGTGAGGATGAAACAATTATTGATCCAAGACAAGGGATCAAACATTTACCGGAATATTTGACTACGCAATATCAAGTCAAATTTATTTGGGGTACTGCAATAACAAGTGTTACAAGTAATGCGGCATATGCTGGCAAAGTTAAATACAGTGCAGATATTATATGCGTATGTTCAGGTGCTGATTTTGAAACATTATATCCAGATCAATTTAAACAACAACCAATCATTAAAACTAAGTTACAAATGATGCGGTTTAAGCACAAAGATCCCAATTATAAAATCGGCGCATCGGTTTGTGGTGGGTTGTCATTATTGCACTATAAAAGTTTTACCGCGTCTTCTTCTCTGACCAAATTAAGAATGAAAATTGAGGCTGAAATCCCGGAATATTTAAAATACGGTATTCATGTGATGGTCTCTCAAAATAGTGATGGTGAATTGACGGTTGGTGATTCGCATGAATATGCATTGGATTTTGAACCCTTTGATAAAATTGAAATCAATACCATGATTTTGGAGTATCTAAAAAAATTAATGCATATCGACCAATGGGAAATGACCCAATCATGGAATGGCATATACCCAATAATGACCAATGGGGCAACAGATTTATTTTTAAATCCAGAAGCAGGCGTATATATTTTAAATGGCATTGGTGGTCATGGAATGACAATGTCATTTGGTTATGCAGAAGAAATGATTAATCATATTTAAAATTATAATTTATGTTACATCCAGTTACACAGCAAATATTGTCGCTTTTTGAAAAACATGGTTCTTCTATGTATGGTGGAGAAGCGGTTACCCAATTAGAACATGCTTTGCAATGTGCCGAATTAGCCAGACAACATAATGCTACAGATGAATTAATAACAGCTTCATTATTACATGATATTGGACATTTATTGCATGACTTACCTGATGACGCAAGTGATAAAGGGATTGATGATATGCATGAATTATTGGGAGAATCTTATTTAACCGAACATTTCAAGTTGGCTGCTGTGGAACCAGTTAAATTGCATGTGCAAGCAAAAAGATATTTGTGTGCAACCGCGCATGGTTATCTAGAAACATTGTCGGAACCATCCAAAATAAGTTTAGAATTTCAGGGTGGGGTTATGAATGAAATGGAAGTAGCCGCTTTCGAAAAAAATGAATTTTACCAAGATGCCGTTGTTTTAAGAAGATGGGATGATTTAGCAAAAGATCCAAATTTAGTCAGCCCAAGTATTGAAACATTTATTAATGCAATTGAATCATCTATAAAATAATTACAATGAAAATAGCAATGGTTGTTTTTGACATGGCTGGAACTACAGTGGATGAAGGAAATGTAGTGTACCGTACTTTGCATAAAGCAATTGAAAAAATTTGTCCTAGTGTAAGTTTTGAAAATGTTTTAAAGTTGGGTGCTGGAAAAGAAAAACTACAAGCCATTAGGGAAACTTTAAGCGGTAGTAACATATCCTTGAATGAGGCAACTATCCAGGAAATTTTTAAAGACTTTTTAGGCTTATTGGACATAGCGTATGCAAATTTGATTGTTGTTCCTACGAATAATACGGAAAGATTATTTAATGAACTAAGGACAAAGGATATCAAAGTAGTTTTAAATACAGGGTACAACACAGTCACTGCTACATCCTTATTAAACAAATTAAATTGGGTAAAAGGGGTACAATACGATTTATTAGTTACTTCCTCGGATGTTAGTAATAATAGACCCATGCCGGACATGATTTTGTATGCTATGGACAAATTAAATATTACTGACGCGACAACGGTAATTAAGGTGGGTGATTCAACTATTGATATTGAAGAAGGTAGAAATGCTGGTTGTAAGTATAATATTGGTGTTACTACTGGAGCGCATACAAAAGCACAATTAGAATCTGCAAATCCTGACTATATTTTTGATAATATATATGACTTAGTATCGGTTTTATAATAGAACGTAATTTTTTTGGGATTGCCGGCTTCACTTCGTTACGCCGTCATCCCAAGAGGGCTCCTTACCCAAAGCCTTTCAAAAGCAAACTTTGTTTGCTTTTGAAAGGCTTTGTAGCCATCTTAGGAAATAGTTTGGATGAATTTGCTTCTGATATTAACTCTTTGATGGAGATTAGAATCAAGATTTACTAATATCATTTCAAGCAATTTATTAATTTGTATCCAATAGGACTTATGTTTAATTAGTTGAACGCTTTTTATCATTATAATAAGAATAAACGTTGTAACCTACAATTACAGCACCTGCAACAAATACTATTTTCCAAATCCCACCACTTTTTAATGGTTTGTTAGGGCTAGCTGCAACCGTTGTCTGTTGACTTGGAATTTGCGACTTTAAGGCGTCTAAAAAAGCTTTATTTTCTATAGCTATTTTAATAATTTCTGGATTCATTATTTTACTATTTTAATGTTGTAAGTACTTGGGTCTATTAATAAGTGACCACCTTCAAAGATTATCACCATTTTATTTTCAATTGAAATATATGACTGCTTTGATAAGTTAAAGGAGAATCCTTTCGTGCAAAATTCTTCCCAAGACATTTCAGTTTTTCCTAGTCCTGCTAATTCTAGAAAACTGCGGCAAATCTCCTGTTGTTTTTTTTCTATTTTTGATTCTTGCCTTCTCTCTGGGGTCCAATAAAGGCTCTTACAATCTATGATTCTGCCATCTGGATACACGCGTTTTTCACAGAATTCACGTGATTTATTGGTATGGTCTGGAAAAGGAGTCATACAGTATTTACACTTTCTTCCGTCAAAATAGGTATAGGGCAACATTTCACCCATTTCCTGATAGTAAGGCTTGTCTGGGATATCTATTTTTAGCTTTATCATAAAGCAAAGATAATAAAATTTTGCTACTTTCAAAAAAAAGTCTAATATTGTGACATGTTATTTAATAATACAATCAAGCACTTTAATTTAGAAGTGGTTGAGAAGGCTTATGCTGAAGGTAATTTTATGGAATTTGCATCTTTAATGGATTCCTTGGTTACTAGAAATATGCCTCTCAAAAGCACGTGTTTAGACAGGAGGCTTATCCATTATTGGGAAAGTAGAAAACTATTCAATAAAGTTGTTGATAATGGTTATTTAAGCTTCTTTGATGTTTGTTGGTTGAATGTATTACAGGAATTAAAATCGTTAGGGGTTGTTCCTAAAACTATGCAAGAAGTACATAAATTCTTCTTTGGAGATGATAGCTTTCTTGAAACACTATTTTCAAAAGAAAGAGTCGTAAAAGAAGTTCTTCCTTCGAAAATTCTGGAAGAAATACCCCAAAATGTTGATTTAGTAAAAATGCTAAAACATGATAATTGGAATAATTTTTCAATATCTATGCTTACAATATTACTAACGCGAAAAAACACGTGTTTGCACGTGAGTGCTGGTGGTAAAGTGGCAGCGTTTGAGGTGGCAGCATTGATAAGGCATATAGATTCAAATGTCAAATTAAATGATTTATTTACTGGGTCGTTTATATCCATTAGCTTATATAATATCATTTATAAGGTCATTGATGATAATGATTTATTTTCGTTGAATGAGGGGATACTAGAAATTAGAGAATCATCTATGAATATTATTAAGAAGATGTTTAATGATAATACTATTCAGAAAATCACTTTCAGGTTAAATGACAAAAAGACTCCAATTATTGAAGTTACCAGAAGACTTGATTTTTTGGAGTTTTACAATAAAATAAATTATTTACAGAAAAAGGGAACATTCTTGGATATGCAAATAAAAACAAGGGATGGGAATGTTCAACTTTTCGAAGTAACTGAATTAATAAAGACAAAATAGTGCTGAAGTTCTCGGCCATATTATACAAAGCGTACCCTAAACTAAGTGCTAGTTATGGTATGATTTTCATTAACCTAAATG
>Ga0222712_10003342_pt1 | contig 17553 bp, 14 predicted proteins | sample C33_657DmetaG_FD_165043 | JGI IMG/M metagenome (GOLD analysis project Ga0222712, IMG submission 165043) | Estuarine water microbial communities from San Francisco Bay, California, United States - C33_657D | ecosystem: Environmental > Aquatic > Marine > Unclassified | place: USA: California...
TGGGGTAAAATACCAATACTACATGAAAACTGGAGTGTTCCCCTTGACTACAAATATAAAGCAAAAGATGCAGAAAGTTTTAAAGAAACCTATAAAAAACTCTGTAATGATAGTTATGAAGAAAGACAAACAGAACACAAAAAACTAAAAGATTGGATGATAAATCACTTTTCTAATAAAGATGAATGGAAAGAAAAACTTTTAGATATTTATAACGGAGAATAATATATAAATAATGGCAAGAAATAATTTATCTTTAGGAAATTTATACAGAGCAGTTAGTGGTTCGGCAAGAACTTCACAACAGGCATCAATTGGACAGTTTAGTGGAAACGCTGCAAACTCCTCATTACTTGGATTTGCGGCAGATTTGGTTACTGTAACAGTTCCAACATTTACTTATATAGTAGAAAGTACCACAGAAAACGCACAATTTTCATTTTCAACAACTGGTTCACTTTTTTATTCTAAAGTTCAACAAGTTACAAATAATTATACTTGTTCATTTGATAATGCAAACTTTACGGCAGGAAGTAGAACATACGCAACAGGACCAACTATAGTTCCTTTAACACCAGCGGCAATTTCAGTATCAACATATTCAGAAGCACAATCTGTATTAACAATGAAATATCAAGATGGGTATAATGTTGGTGCTACAAATTATGGTGCAGTAACTACAAAAACATTATATGCAGTAGATGTTTACAACACAATTAACCAACCAGATTTCTGTTTATTATTTGATACTCCAATAACAAAAGGAGATAATACTATTGTAAATGTAGAAGATTTGGCAGTTGGTGATGTTATTAAAGCATGGGTGCCAGCAGGATTACCTGATGAATCATTAGATGGTACTGATACCGGAGAAACAGAATGGAGAATGTTTAATTCCGAAACGGCAGCAGGTGAATATCAAGATGTAACAGTATCTGATATTACATTTAATTTTGCAACTGGATATTATAACATTAATAATGGTTTAATAAAAGCAACCGGAACTCACCCATTATATGTATTTGATTTTGAAACACAAAAATATCATTTTAAATCTGTAGAAACTATATTACCAGGTGATTCGGTATTAACTTATGATGAAACTAATGGATTGGTTGAAGTTTTAGTTTATGATGTAGCTAGAATAACAGAAGATGTTGAGATTGTAACACTTAACGTAGAAAATGCTGACGTTTACTTGGCAAACGGTGTAGTATCTCATAATAAAGGTACTACTACTCAACCTTATATTCCATCTTCTGGATTAAGATTGTATTTAGAACCTGCTAAAACTGCATCATTTGCATCTGCTACATTACCTGCAACGGGAACACCGACTGTGGATGTGTTAGATATGAGTGGTTACAATACGGGTGTAAGACCAGCATTTACAGGTCAATTCTCAGGTTCAGCTACAAACCCATCATATAACAATGGTGCAGATAGAAAATCTAGATATTACGCATTTAATGGTACAAATCAATTTTTGTATAAAGATACTGCATCAAATATTAATGGTGGAATAACTCAATTTAATACAAATACAGGTACAATTCACGTTTGGGTAAGACCTACAACAACATTAGGTACAACTACAAGACATATTTTTGATTATGCAGGATTTTATGGTTTAGCAATCGAATCAACTGATAGTTCTACTTTAAATAGAGTACAATTTAGAGCAAGTTCATTAGGAAATAGTGGTCAGTTTACAACTTCATTATCGGCAAACGTTTGGTATATGATTTCTGTAACATTCCAACCAAGTGGTACAACAACTGTTTATGTAGATAAAACATCAATAGGAACTTATACATCCGCTGCATTTACCGCACCAGCATCTACTAACTTTTTAACAATAGGTTCAAATAGCGCAAGAACATCATTTTGGAATGGACAAATAGGACCTGTATTATTTTATAACACATTACAAAATTCAACGGCAGTAGGACAAGTATATGATTATTTCTCTCCTAACTACAAATAATAATTTGTTGTTTTGAAAATAATTTTTATATTTATATTGAGATAATAAAATTTTTAAATTAGCATACAAATGGCAGACAAAATAGTATCACCAGGTGTTTTTACAAAAGAAAACGACCTTTCATTTTTACAACAAGGTGTAGCTGATATTGGTGCAGCGTTCATCGGACCTTTTAAAGAAGGACCTTTAGTTCCAACAATTGTTAATTCTCAAGCAGAATTCGAAACTCTTTTTGGAACAGTTGATGATACCTACTACACACCATTAGCAGTACAATCGTATTTAAGAGAAGCAGGAACTGCTACAATTTGTAGAGTTGCGGGTATTGGTGGATATACTGAAACTGCACCTTTATTATTAACAGTAACATCTGGTTCAATATCGGCATCTGTTGGTATTTTATACAATACAGTAAGTGGTTCAAATGCAGGTTTTACTGGAACAACTGTAACTGCAAACGGAAACGGAGATTTCTTAATTTCTGGTTCAAACGCGGGTTTATTATCAGCATCATTAGACCCACAAGATACAAATGATATTGAAGCAGTATTTGGTTTATCCGCATTTGGTTCTAAAAAACCATATGTTTATGGATTCTTCCAAAATGCATATTCAAATCAAGGACAACAAATTGGATATAATGTTGCAGCAACTGCATCGGTAACAGTTTTAGGAAATCAAGCATATACATTTGACGCACAAGAAGCTAAAACACCATTTATCCAATCACAATTGATTTCAGGAGAAAGAACAAACCTTTTCCGTTTTGAAACAATTGGTGCTGGAAATGCAGCAAACTCAAAAGTTAAAATTGGAATTACAAATATTAAAGCAGCAGGTTCTGTAAATGGTACTGATTATGGTACATTCACAGTTGTTGTTAGAGATGGAGCTGATACAAACAAAAAGAAAGTTGTATTAGAAACTTATTCAAATGTAAACTTAGACCCTAATTCTCCTAACTACATCGCAAGAGTAATTGGAGATAGAAAAAGAACTATTGCATCAGACGGTAAAGTAACTGAAAGTGGTGATTGGGTTAATAATTCAAAATACATTAGAATTTCTCAATTAAACGAAAACGCACCAGTTCAAGCAATACCATTTGCACACGCAGCATATCAATTACCAATTTCAACATCTGCGGCAATTGGAAGTTTAATCCCATCTGCATCATTTGTTAGTTCATCTGCGGCAGTATATGGTGGTATTGATTTGGAAGGAAATAATGATAACTCAATTTATTTAAAACCAATTCCTAACGGAGCAGGTGTAGGTGCAAACGTGGCGTTTGGTGTTGATTCTACAAATGGTGGTTCATTAACAGTAGGTTCTACATCGGCACAATTCTTAGTAGCATTCCAAGAAGGTTTTGATGGACAAAATCCTGCAACACCTATCTACAAAGGAGATAATATCATTGCTGGAAACTCACAAGGATTTAACCTTTCTACATCATTATCATCTGGTTCTATTGCATACGGAAAGCACGTATCGGCATTATCTAATCAAGATGAATACGATATTAATATGGTTGTAACTCCTGGTGTTATTAGAAGATTACACACATCTACAACAACTAATATTTTAGATATGGTTGAACAAAGAAGTGATTGTTTCTACATTATGGATACAAATGCATATTCTGATACAGTTTCACAAGCAGTAACGCAAGCAGACGCAATCGATTCTAACTACGCAGCAACTTACTATCCTTGGATTAAAACTATTGATGTAAACACTAACAAATTAATTGCAGTACCACCATCAGTATTATTACCTGGAGTATTTGCATCAAATGATAGAGTGGCAGCTGAATGGTTTGCACCAGCGGGTTTAAATAGAGGTGGATTAATTGGAGCAGTATCCGTTCAAAATCGTTTAACTCAATCTGAAAAAGATACATTATACGATGGAAAAGTAAACCCAATTGTTCAGTTCCCTGGTCAAGGTATTGTAGTGTTTGGACAAAAAACATTGCAAGATAAACCATCTGCATTGGATAGAATTAATGTTAGAAGATTATTATTAACTGTTAGAAAATACATTGCATCTACTTCGAGATATTTAGTATTCGAACAAAATACCGCTGAAACTAGAAATAGATTCTTAAATATTGTAAATCCTTATTTGGAATCAATCCAACAAAGACAAGGACTTTACGCATTTAGAGTGATAATGGATGATTCTAACAACACACCAGATGTAATTGATAGAAATATTATGAAAGGAGCTATCTACTTACAACCAACTAAGACAGCTGAATTCATACAAATTGATTTCAACATCTTACCAACTGGCGCGGCGTTCAACGGATAATTTTAAAAAACCATACTTATTATAGAGAATAACATTTAAATAAAAAGAAAATGCCAGAAATATTAGAATTTGACAAGATATTTTATAAGAATTTTGAACCAAAGCTTGGTAATAGATTCATTATGGAAATCAATGGTATCGAATCATACATCATCAAAACTGCAAGTAGACCAACATTTACTTCTGAAATAGTTGAATTAGACCATATCAACGTAAAACGTAAGATAAAGGGAAAATCTAACTGGGATGATATGAACATCACACTTTATGACCCAATTGTTCCATCGGGAGCACAACAAGTTATGGAGTGGATTAGAACATCACACGAATCCCTAACAGGTAGAGATGGATACGCGGCATTCTATAAAAAAGATGTTACTTTTTATTTGTTAGGACCAGTTGGTGATAAAATTGAACAATGGACAATTAAAGGAGCATTCATTACTTCAGCAAACTTTGGTGAGTTGGATTGGGCTTCAAACGACCCTGTATCAATTGAATTAACTTTAACATTTGATTACGCAGTATTAGAGTACTAAAATTAAATAAAGTAATTGAAATATAAGGGGAGCAGAAATGTTCCCCTTTATTTTTTTAAAAATGTGATATATATTAATAAACACATTAAGTTATATTATGGAAGAACAATTAGAACAACAAGTTACGAGAGGTTTAGGGGTATCCCAAACTACAACTCAAAAAAACTTCCCATTTGCAACGGAAGTTATTTCATTACCATCAAAGGGGTTAGCATATCCAGAGAGTTCACCTTTATCAAGAGGAGAAATAACTCTTAAATTAATGACTGCAAAAGAAGAAGATATTTTAACTTCTACAAATTTAATCCGTAAAGGAATACATTTGGATAGATTGTTAGAATCAATTGTAGTAGAACCTGGTGTTAATATCAATGACCTTTTGATTGGTGATAAAAACGCAATTTTGATTATTACAAGAATGTTGGCATTTGGACCTGAGTATGAGGTTACTGTAACAGATTCTGAATCAGATGAGGATGTAATTATAAAAGTGGATTTATCTAAATTAAAAACAAAAGAAATTGATTATTCTTTATTAAATAGAAATAATGAATATGATTACACTTTACCAAAATCAAAAACTCAAATTAAATTTAAATTACTTAATCATGGAGATGAACTTGCAATTCAAAAAGATGTTGAAGCAAGTGAAAAAATATTGAAACAAGGAAACGAAATTACTACAAGATTTAGAAGAATTATTACGGAAATAGAAGGTAATAGAGATTTAGGATATATCAGTAATTTTGTTTCAAATCGATTATTAGCAATGGATTCAAAAGCATTGAGAAAGCATATTATAGAACTTACTCCTGATTTGGATTTAAATATGGAATATGAAAATTCAATAGGTGAGACGGAGGCTCTCCGAATCCCGTTTGGGGTAGACTTTTTTTACCCTGCCGAGTAACTATTCTGTAGTATTACATCAAACTATTTTTCAAATGGTGTATTATGCTCAAGGTGGGTTTAATTGGCATGATTTATATTTTATGCCAACTAAACTTCGTGAGTTCTATTGGAAAGAATTATTAAAAGCAAAAGAGGAAGAGCGAGAGCAAATTGAAAAATCTAGACCATCAAATGCAAATAATTCATCTAAAACTCGAAGAAGATGATATTTATATAAGTAATATAAATTAAAAGTAAAATCATGTCAAATAGATTATTAAAAGAAGGTATATTAGATAGGTTTTTTTCTTTATTTCTAAAAGCAAAATCACAGAATAAAGAATCACAATGGTTGTCTAAACTAAGACAACAAGACCCGGAACTTGCTGATATATGGTCTAAATGGGATAATCATACAAATGACGCCTTACGTCAATCAAGAGATTCATTAAAAGCTATGGGAGGTGATACTTCAAAATTAGATGCTTTAATTAAAAAATATAGCTAATAGCATATATGGCTACTCCAAAAAAATCTTCTAGTAATAAAACTTCGGTTAAAACACAAAAACAAGCGGAAGCTTCAATAGAAAGTGCTTTTCAACTGCAAACCGAAGCAATGGATAAAAATTCTCCACGATACAAAGTAATTGAGGCACATCATGAAAAAACATTAGGTCAATTAGATTCTATTTATCAAAAAATAAAATTAAATAATGATTTAACAACGGAGCAAGTAAAAGCAGCTAAAAAAGCAGCTGCAAAATATGCTGAATACAAAAAATTACAAGCAGATATATCTCAACAAGTTAAAGATAGATTAATATCAGAAGAAAAAGCAAAAAGTATATTAAATAAATCAAGAGCAGAGTTTGATGGTATGGTAAGAAGTGCAAAACTTACTGGTAAAGAAACCGCTGCATTGCGTAAAGAATTAAAGAGTGTGAGTCAAGAAATGGACTTAGCATCTAAAGCATTTGATAGAACAGAGAAAAAAGCTCAATTATTAAATGCTGCAATGGACCAATTTGGTTCATCAAATATCCCAATGATGCGAGAGTTTTCTCAAGTTCTTCAAGGTATAGCAACCAAAGACCTTGCAGCAGTAAGAATGGCATTAACTGCAGCAGGAGCAGCAGCAGCAGTTCTTGCTAAAAGTTATTTATTTCCTGAAATGAAAGCATCGCAGGATGTGGAGAATGAGGTTAAGCAAATCAAAACTGATAATATTGCGGATATTGCCAAAATTGAAAATAAGCGTGGATTTTTAATTGCAAACAAAGAATTAGAAAGAAGTAAAAACCGTATTGAAACGGAAAATACTGTAAATAGTTTAATAAACGATGCTAATTTTGCATCCCAAAGAGCAGCAATACAATTTTCAGCACAATTGCAAACAGGTGCAGCAGAATTTAAAGCTGCTGCTAAAACCGCACTTTATGGTAAAGGTATAGGTTCAATTGGATATGGTGCAGCACAAATGCAATTAGCAGGTGTAGGTGCAGAAAATGTAGCAGCTTCTTTAACTACTGCAACAAAAACATTGGGTACTAAAGTTTCATCCGATTTTGCAGCTGATATGTCAGTATTGGAAAAAAGAACGGGTCAATCTTCTGAAAATGTATCAAATATGGTATCCTTTTTTAGAAGAATGGGGAAACTTACAAATGAGAGTGCATTAAATATGACGGAGGGTATGCGGGCAATGGCAGATTCTGCGGGTATAGATTTGGGTGGATATATGGAAGAGGTTGCACAAGCATCCAAAGAAGCATTAGGATACCAAATAAAATCAGGTCCTGCATTACAAAAGCAAGTTGCATACGCACAACAATTAGGAGTTTCATTTGGAGATATAGCCAAAGCAGGTAAAAGTATGGTATTGAACTATAAAGATAGTATCAAATCAGAAATGAGTTTATCGGCAATGTTGGGTAGAAATGTAAATCTATCAGAAGCACGTGCTTTATTTGCACAAGGTAAAACTGATGAGGCATTAAAATCTATAAAAGCACAAGGTTTAGACCCTAAGGCAATGAATATGTTCCAACAAGAAGCACTCTCTCAAGCATTGGGTGGTTTAGATTTGGATACAATACAAAAAATTGCAACTGGAAGTGCTACTGATGTAAGTGCACAAACGGGAAATGTAAAAGCAGGAAATAAAGGGTTTTTAAAAACAACACAATCTGCACAATCTACATTAGCATCACAAACGGCAACGATTTCTGCAAATACTGCAGTCATAGATGCTCAATTATCTGGTCAAATAACCGATGCTTATTTAAATTCTAAAGAATATAAAAAATATCAAGCAAGTTTAATAACATTAGAAAAACAACAAACAGTACTAAATCAAAAAGAAGAATTAGGATTTAAAAGGAGTAGTGATTATTTAACACAATTAATTTCAACTGCTAAAAATAATATTGAAAATTTATTTTCAAAAGATAACTTTGCTACTTTGGGTGTTGGACTTGCGGGTGGTCTAGCTGGTAATTTATTAGGTAAAGGTTTGGAAATGGGTATAAACAAATTATTTGGTAAATCTAATCCAATGCCAGTTACAATTGTTGGTGGTCTGACAGATTTGTTTAATAAAAAAACTCCTTCTAAAACTCCTTCTAAAACTCCTGCTAAATCTACTACCAAATCTGCTACCAAATCTGCTACCAAATCTGCTACTAAACAAACCGAAAAACAAGTTTCAAAAGTAGCTGAAAAACAACTTGCAAAACAAGCTGAAAAACAACTTGCAAAACAAGCTGCAAAACAAGGTGGAAAGACAGCAGCAAAAGCTTTGGGAAAAACTTTACTTAAAAAAATACCATTTTTAGGATTAGGTGCTGCATTATTATTTGCAGGAGAAAGAGCAATGGCTGGAGATTTAGCGGGTGCAGGATTAGAAATAGCAAGTGGTGGAGCATCTATGCTTCCTGGATTTGGAACTGCTGCTTCTATTGGAATAGATGCAGCATTAGCAGCTAGGGATATGGGGGCATTTGATAGTAAAAACCCAACTGCTACTGTTAAAAAATCAGGAGTAGTTTCTGCAAAAGCGGCTCCTACGGCATCAAAACCATCATTGGTATTATCAGATGTTCAATATCAAACAAGATTACAAATGAAAATGGTTGAATTACTTGGTACAAGTGCTACATTATTACAATATATTTTGTTAGAAAATGACTCAAAACAATTCAACGCCGGAGATATTAATACAATGAGATTGAGTAATCAATTAATGGTTAATGCTAGAAAACAAATGGCAGTTGGAAGAAAAGAAGTAGCAGGTACAAATCCATCTATGAATTAAATTTGAATAACTTATATTTATAGTAAATCAATATATTATAAATGCCTACAATAGCAGAATTATTTAAAAATCAACAAAATGATTTATACGATGATGAAAAAATCCGTATAGAAAGTAGAGGACTTATTAATCCACCACGAGCTGCAGCTTTATTAGCATCTTCGCCAAATTCACTTGGTGATTTAATTGGCGGGCAATTAGCAGGTGCTATTGGAGGAACTGCAAATAGACCATCTGATACTATATTCAAAGGAACTGGCTTTTTTAGAAAACCTGTAACACTAACCGCATTTACAGAAGCAGGTTTAAGAGATACAGTAGATGCTGGTACAAACTATTATATAAAACCAAATCCATCTCCCCCATCTGTAATAGGTCAATTATCACAAGGTGGTACATCGGCAAAAGGTGTTGCTACTAATTTAGCAATAGGTGCTTTAAATAAATATGGTAGTCCAAAAAAATTAAAAGGTTTATTAAAAAATGCAGTAAGTAATCGACTTGATGAAGATTATGGTACTCAAAACCAAATAGTAAAAGAAGGTGGAGACCCATTAGATTATAATAAAAAGTTTTCCAAATATAAAGAAACATATCAATATAGTGCTAATCCTCTTATTTTTAAAGGATTTGCTCCAGATGAAATTGGAAGAGTTTTAGGTACTGATACTCATATTAAAACTTTATCACAAAGACCTGGATTATTTAAATGGGACCAGGGGCAAGAATATGTAAATAAAACCGTATCTATTGAAGACTACAATATTAAAAATAAAATAAAAGAATATAGAGATGTAAACCAAATTTGGGTTTTATTTCAAAAATATGGTAAAAGTACTGTAGTTCCATTTGCAGGTTCAATAAGTGGTATAAGTGAAGATATACAACCTGAATGGTCAAATTTTAGATATGTTGGTAATCCATTTAAAACATATAGATACCAGGGAGTTGAAAGAAGTTTAAAATTTAATTTAAAATTATATTATACAAAAGCTGAAGAAAAACAAGCAATGATTTCAAAGATTAATTATTTAAAATCATTAACTTTTCCTGATGATAAAATTTCTGAAATTAAATATGGTGGTAGTGCAACATCGCAATATGCTTTTTCACCAAATTTAGTATATCTTTCAATTGGTGATTTATACAATAAAGCATTTGGATATATTGAAAGTTTATCATTTAGCATAGATGATAATGTAACTTGGCCAAATGCTGATGCAAACGGAAATAGTGAAGGAACAGGACTATACGGTTTATTTGGCATAAAAAAGGATAATACGTTATATCCATCGGTAATAGATGTTTCAATTAGTATGAAATTAATTGAAAATCACAAAACTGAAAAAGTTGGAACTGTTACTAAATATAAATATGATTTTGATGGAAATACATATAATGAAGATGTATATAAAAATAAAATTGGAATGAAAGAAACCCCATTTGTAATAAAAGAAACAGACAAAAATGTAGAGGAAACTAATCCAGGATTCTTTCAAAATACATAACAATGGCAAATAGATACCAATATACAACTCAATTAACAACAAATAATACTAAAAGAAAGTATTTAAGTTCTGTTATATATCCAAAAATAAAACCAACTGATAATGATATGTATGTAATATCAGAATCAGCCGATAGATTGGATATATTAGCAAGTAAATATTATGGTGATAAATCTTATTGGTGGGTTATTTCAATTGCAAATAATTTAAACGATGCTTCATTTCATATACAACCGGGTCTTCAATTAAGAATACCATCAGATTTACCAACTATTTTAAGAGATTTTGAAAAAATAAATAAATAAGTTATGCCAGCAATGCCATATATTCAACCCCTACCAAAGTGGATTGAAACAGAATTAGAATCAAGAGCTAGTGACCAAGCTAGATTAATAAAAACAAGACCATTTGTTATATTATCATCTCCTGCAGTTGTGACCAATACACCACATAGTAATGAAACTATTGTGAGTGAAGAATATAATGGAAAATATTACGGATGTGTTTTATCTAATACAACAGATATTAGTAAATTATATCAAACTGGTAATAGTATTATAGGATACGATTTAAATGGAAAAGCAATTGAAGTAACTGGTGAAACAAACAGAAAACTATCAGTACCATTAATTATTGATTTACAAATTGAAGATGGTGGTGAAAATGCGGTTCTAAAAACTGCAAAATTAAACATAAAAGTATTTTCATTAAAACAATTAGAAATGTTTGAGATGTTTTTTTTAAGACCAGGTATGCAATTGGTTTTAGAGTATGGAAACAATTCAGATTTAACTACTAAAAATATTGATATACAAAATAAAATGTTTCCAAAAATAAGTTGGACAGATTTTGTAGAAGAATTTGTAAAAAGATACTCACCTTTGGATTCTAAATGGGCAGATAATAAAGATAAATATTTAAAAACATTAGAAGATACAAAAGGTAATTATGATGTTTGGACAGGTAGAGTTCAAAGTTATAGTTTTTCCATTGATGCAGATGGAACATATAATGTAAATTTAGAAATAAATGCAGGAAATGAATTAGCATCCCAATTACTTAGTCAAACTCCAACGGAAGAAGGAAAAAAAACTGCAAAAGTAGTAAAGGGTGATTATAACTCATATGTTGCAAAACTGGCAGAAGATATTGACGTAAAATTACTTGATTTTAAAAATGATAAATCTTTAGAAAAAGAATTTTTTAATTGGGGTATAGAAAATAAAAAAGCAGAAGATAATACAATATCAAAAACACCATATATTTCAGTTAGATTAATATTAAAAATTATAAATACATTAAATCTTTCAAATAAAATAGTATATGGTAGTTATACTGACGAAAAAGATACTAGAATAGATGTACTACCTGTATCAGCTGCGAAATTTATGATGTCATCTAATGAAAATATTATTTTTCCAGGAACATTACCTAATATAGTTGTAGATAAGGATAAAATTAAAATTATTTCAGATGAAGTTGATGACCTCAAAAATCCCAAAAAGAAAACATTTAAAGTTTCTCCTGGAAAAGAATCTAAAATAAACGATTATTCATTTATTTTAGATGAAAGTGGTAGAAATATTTATAATTTTAATTTACCAACAGATACAACTAATATAGAATTACCTGCTTATACTGGAAATTTATTAAATGTATTTATAAATTATGATACATTTGTTTCTTATAAAAAAAACTCAGTTCAAAATTCAGATTTATTAACTAATATTTTAAGTTTGATTCAAATGAATATGTATGGTTATTCTTATCTTGAATTGGCAACTCCGGATAGTAGTACAGGTCCAAATACTGGATTAACAATTATTGATAAAAAATTACCAAAAAAATTTACTAATAACGATAAAACATCGGCATATAGATTAAAAATTGGACCAACTAACTCAATTGTACATACATTATCATTTGATTTTCAAATGGATGATTTAATGGCAGGTCAAACTTTATATTCAACCAAATTAGGAATTTCAGAAGCGGAAGATAAAAAATTTTCTAGTCAACAATCTGATAATATAAGATACCCATTAAATTTAGCTACAAGTGCAAATATGGAATATTTTAAAAATAAAGATGGGTTACATTCTATAAATCCAATTGAAGTTAAAATACAAAAACAACTACATAGAAAAAAAATAGAAGAAGATGCTAAAATAGCAAAATCAGCCAAACCACCAACTAAAGCGGAAAATGAGAAAAAAGCAGCAGCTGAAAAAATAGAAGAAGGTCAAAAAAAAACACAATTAGGAGAAACTTTAAATGCAAATTTTGTTAGATTTAAGTTAAACGATACAGATAAAACAACTCATAATTTAATATATAAAGATGAAGGATTGTTAAAAAATTATTTAGTAAAAGAACCACAACCAGATACAGTTTTAGTTTCAGGATTGGATGTTACGATTGCAATTGATGGATTAGCAGGTTTTGCTACTGGAGATTATTTTTTTATAGATGGTATTCCAGAAATATATAATGAAAACGGAGTATTTCAAATTACATCAATACAACAAGGAATTAACAACGAAGGGTGGCTAACTACTATTGTAGCAGGTTGGGCAAGAAAACAATAATTATAATGTACACAGATTTAATTAAAAATAAAAAATTACCATCATTATTTATACCACAGACGATTGTACCATCGCCAACTGAAAATGATTATACACAAGGTTTTGTAGAAAGATTTTTTACTCAAAAAGCAAATGATATAAATGGTTTTGTTTATGAGATAGACCAAAAAACGTATATAGAATTATTAAAAAATCCATACTGGTTATCTGAAAGTATTTATTGGAGAATAAAAGGACCATTAGATATGGTATATAATGATAATGGTATGGTTATAGATAAAGGAGTATTCAATGCAAATACTGCATCTATACGATTGGGTGCAGAAACAATAAAAAATTTAGGATTATATTTACCTAATATCTTACAATTTTATAAATAAATTTTGAAATATGAATTATTTTTTGTATCTTTGTAGATATGAATATAATTGAAACAGATAAAGATTTACACTTATTAAATCCAGAGGAGATTTTACTGATAGTTCCTGTATGGAGTTCTCAAAGGGGGCATCAATCAATGTTTCCAATTTCATTTGTATATATAAAAACCAAAGATACGGATTTTATTTTAAATTTCCAACACATCGATGCAGATTCCGTTACACCATTCCCAATATCTAAACTTTGCAACCCAAACACATTAGTATTAGGAAACCGATATATCCAATCAAACGGACTTGATTATGAGTGGGTATATTTTGAATCAGTAGGTAAACCTTTTGTATTTAATGATTTTGTAGAAACTCTTTTTAAGGGGTATAGAAACGATTATCTTTTCAACAATGACTGTATTCCTCTTATGAAGTGGTACGAACTCTTAAAATCAATACCTGAAGGTTTTGAGATAAAGGATTGGTATCGTAAGTATTCAGATTCCATTTCTCTATTAGGAAAGGTGGAAGGGGCGGGGGTTCAAGTCGAAGTGGAAAATTTTATTGATAGATTTAGCTTCGATTGCAGATACATTAATGAGGGTAGGGTACACACACAATACAATCCATATACTATTACGGGTAGACCATCCAATAGACACTTAAATGTAAATTACTCTGCTCTTCCTAAAGGTGATGGGAGTAGGGGAACTATCATAAGTAGGTTTCAGGGGGGAACTTTAATTGGATTTGATTATGAATCTTACCACATCCGTTTAATCGCGGGGTTGATAGGGTATAAGTTTCCAACGGGTATATCTGCTCACCAATATCTTGCAAACCTTTATGGGACGGATTACGATACGGCAAAGGGATTAACATTTAAATATCTTTACGGAGGTTTGGACGACTTTGCGAGAGGAATACCATTCTTTCAAAAAGTAGATTTATACATAGAAAGTTTGTATCAACGGTATGTAATTTCGGGTAAATTAACGACACCTTTATTTAAAAGGGAAATTAATCATAATCGAATCGAATTACCGAATCAACAAAAAATATTTAACTATCTTCTACAAGCTTTAGAAACTGAAATAAACTATATGAAGATGGTAGAGATGTTGGAGTTTATGAGTCCAATGCAATCAAAAATTATTTTATATACCTATGATGCGTTCTTAATCGACACTCACCCATCCGAAAGAGATAAAATTTTGAAACTCCTACCGACCATTATGGAAAAAGGTGGATTCCCTGTCAAAGCAGATGAAGGAACGAATTACGATAATTTGGTTCATTTACAATAAACTTTTATATTTATAGAATATACAGAAACACAAATAAATTATGTATCCAAATTTTGAAGAGATATTAGAGGAGTTAAGTTATAAGGTAGGAATTGTTGATTTAACAAACGAATCCCACAAACAGATATTAATAAAACTTTTAAGAGAAAGAGGTATAGATTCTGCACAACAACTTACAGATAGAGCATCTGTTGTGTTTGAGTATATAAAAGAAGCAACCAAACCAGATAAAGCACTTGCAGCAAGGTCTAAAGAAAGTGGGAAGTTGATTTACTTTGGTAGTAAAGAAGCAAAAGCAGATGCATTAAAAGCAGGAACACATACAGACCCAACTCAGCCTACAAAACAATCAGAACCAAAACAAGCTCAAAAGTTAAGTGGTAGTGATTTTCAATCATCTGCAGAAAAAGATGCAAAACCAACACCTGAACCAACTCCTGCTCAATCAGAACCAAAATCTGAACCTGTAAAATTAACATCTCGTCAGAAAGAAATTACACAATCTTTAAATAACGGAGATATTTCAGAAATCATTAAATCATCGGATGAACAAAATGATTTAAGAGATTTAGGAATAGCAGGACCAGGTGGTGCAGTTGCATCGCATGGTGAATCAACATTGACACGTGGTGCAAATCAATTTATAGGTGATGGTTTTTCAAAATTTAAAGAAGATAATGCCGAAGCGATTGAAGTTGAAAAACAAAATATTCTTGCAACAGAGAAAGATAATAAAAAGAAAATCAATGAAGTTGCCAAACAATTAGGTCTTAAATTACCAGAAGATAAAGATAAAGCTATTGATTATATTGCGCAAAGAAAAGTATGGGGAGATTTAGAATTGGAAAAATTAAAAGTAAATCCTAAATCTTTGTGGTATAAAGGTGGTAATAAAGGACTTAGACAAGACCCGGCTATGCATAGAGCTTGGGCAGATGCCAGTTTTGATGGAGCACATGCCACATTGGATGCCATTAGAAACCATAGTAATATAGATGAATCACAACCACATCATGTTATTCAATCAAACCCAAAAGAAGGAGAGCATGATGTAGCAATTAGAGCACACTTACAAGATAAATACGATGAGGCAAAACAATCTGGAAATGCAGATGATATTGCTCATTACAAAAAAGAAATCAAAGCATTTGATAAATTAGGATTCCATGATACTATGGTAATCGGTAAAGATAAAAGTAGTAGAACTACCATATTACACATTACAAATAAAAAAGCAAATAATTTAAAAGATATGTGGGCAAACACTACTCCTGAGTATATGTTGGCTAGTATCATAAAACAGTTTGGTCCAGAAGTATCCGAAGCAGTAGTAACTTTTGCAAAAGATGGTATTGAAAGATGTAAAGACGGTAAGCAAGCAACTAACAGAGCATTTGCATCTATGAATATTGATGAAAATTTTGTTAAAGTTAGTGAAACAGAAGAAATGAAACCATATACAGATGCTTTAAGACAGCATGTAGGGTTTAATAAATTTGCACAAGAAAACGGTATAGATTTACAAAAAATATCAACTGCAGAACTTCTTGCGGCAACTCAACAATATATGAAATCGGAAGAAGCAAAAGGTAAAACTGTTGGTTATAAACCATTTGGTAAAGTTCTTACAAAAGTTGGTGAGTTTGCTCAGGTTACAAAAATGAAACAAAAATATCCTGATATAGATTTAAATTCAGAATCAGTATCATTGGCAGTTAAGAACAAAAACGATGAAAAAGATTTAGTTGCAGCGGTTCATACTGATATGGTAGATGAAATTAGTAAAGCTGATAAAGAAAAAGGATTTCCAGATAAAGATGGAAATAATGGTCCTCACACAGAAGCATATATTACAACCGTATTTCATTCAATGCACTTTGACTTAATGGTTGAAAATTTTGATGGTAATTTAGCAGCAGTAACTGGTATTAGAGATAGTGTTCCTGCTGATTTTAGAGGATGTTTAGCAGAATTAAGTGGATTTAAAGGAGATATTGAATCAGAAGAAGGAAGAGCAAAATTAAATCAACACCTATTAAAGAAGTGTAAAATAAACGCAACTACTGGATTTATTGAAATTACAAGTCCAAACGGAACAGTTTCATTAGCAGAAGATAGTTGGAGAACATCGGGTGAAAGTAAAAAAGTTGAGAAAAAATTAGGTGATGGATTAAGTCAATGTGTTGCTTCAAAAGTAGATAGTAGAAAAAGTAGTAAATAAAATCGTTTTTAGTTTGTAATTTTATATTTATCCTTAAAGTTAATAAACTAATAATAGATGAATACACAGTTATTATGTCTCTTTACTACCAAAGAAGAACTAGATAAATCATTAGAATTCGTTCTAAATCAATATATACTTACAAATCCAAATGTTTTCGTATTAGAAAGCAAAACAAACGTGGGAGAACTTTATATTACATTTAATGTAGAAAAGGGTTCTTTGGCTATTCCATCTGTGTGGAAAACTATTTTAGTTCATAGAAAAAAACAATCCAATACAATCTACACTATCAACGCACTTAATGAAGTAGTTAAATCAAAAACAGGTGGTATGTTAGATAATACTTATCAGTTAGAGTGGGATGAATACAAAAACTGCATTATCACAACATCTCCAAACGGATACAAAAAAATTCCTACAAAAGTTTTTAAAGCAATTAATATAGATAATTTGGAAAAGTAAAATATTTTCCGTATATTTGTATTAATGAAAGCAGAAAAATTC